>Ga0316204_10003106_pt1 | contig 34623 bp, 34 predicted proteins | sample 6monrhotite_MG_2_FD_205661 | JGI IMG/M metagenome (GOLD analysis project Ga0316204, IMG submission 205661) | Microbial mat bacterial communities from mineral coupon in-situ incubated in ocean water Damariscotta River, Maine, United States -... | ecosystem: Environmental > Aquatic > Marine >... | reverse complement strand
AACTCATGGGCGTTAAGATGAAGCGGTGTGCTTATATTATTGAAAAATACGAATAATGTAGTGCCCTTATTTTTCAAGGAAGCCCATGATTACGGGCTTTTTGAAAAAAAAGTGCGGAAGTCAGGAAGTGTCTATAGCTTGCCATAGAGCAGGTAATTCTGACAATTACCAGTGAGGTAATATTAATCAGTGAAACAACATGTAATACTATACCCATTCTCCTTCAAGATGCAGGTTTCAGCAAGGCTATAAGTAACCATCTTCTTCGTTATAAAATCTTCAATTAGAATGACTAATCCAAAGATTTTATGCCTCGAAGATGGTTACTTATAGCCTTGCCCTACGGGTGCTCAGCTAGAAAACTTGCACTGCGTTACAACTTTTGGAAAGGACTAGTCATTCCCTGCGAGTTGCGCCTTGTTCAAATTTCCTAGCGGAACACTGAAACCTGCATCTTGAAGGAGAATGGGTATATATGAAACTAGCAAGTATGAGGATAGTTAAAATGCAAGACTATGGTGATTTAATAAGGTTTTGGCGCAAATCTCGCAGACTGAGTCAACTAGAATTAAGTTTTGCGGCTAACATTTCCAGCAAACATGTTAGTTTTTTGGAAACTGGACGAGCCAAACCCAGTAGAGAAATGATCATTGTATTATCTAACGCGATGGATATCCCTCTTAGCGAACGTAATGTATTGCTTTCGCTAGCAGGATATTCAGAAGCTTACAGCCGAATGCAGATTGAACAGCCTGAAATGAAATCCGTTCGTTTTGCGTTAACGAGTATATTAGAAAAACACGAGCCTTATCCGGCTGTTGTATTGGATTGGGAATGGAATATTGTAATGGCGAATCAAACCCACCTAAAATTAACTCAGCTAGTCGCAGCGCAACAACCTAATTTTCCACAATCATCTAACATATTAGAGCTGTTATTTGATCCAAATGGTTTCCGCCCTTTTGTTGAAAATTGGGAAGAGGTTGCTTATGTTATGTTTCAACGAATCCAGAGGGAAAGGATGTCTCACAGTGACAGGCACTCAAATTTGCTTGATCGATTAATGGAATATCCTGATATTCCAAGTCAATGGTTAGCGCATAACTTCGATAACCAATTACAGCCGATGATTCATTTAGTATTATCGTTAGGTGATATTAAATTAAAACTCTTCTCTACTTTAGCATCGTTTGGTACGGCCGTGGATATAACGATGCAGGAGCTAATCATCGAGCAGTATTTTCCTGTCGATGATAGCACCAAAATGTTTTTTGAAAAGCAATAATAGTTTCGAGTTATAAGCTAATCTAGTGCATTTTGGCTGCAAGCGTAGCCATATTTTTCTCAAATAGCTCAAATTTTTTATCGAGTATGGATGTCTGTTTTTGTTTATCTTCAGCACTTAAAAATGAATATTTTATACTGTTATAAACGTATTTTTTTATTTGTGTGTAGTCGGGTTTATATCTAGACGCTAACAACACATATTCGTTAGATAAATTGTTCCTTGAGACACCAGAGTCATCAGTAGATATCACCATTGGTACACCGTAAGACGCGTAGATTTGATAAGGATGTTCTTCTTTTTCTACACCCAAAATAAACTGATTGCTGGTAAGATTAATTTCAATTACAGCGTTATCTTTTAAATCTTTTAATAACGCGATTGAATCTTTCTCATAAGGAATATCGATGCCGTGTCCAATGCGCTGAGCCTTAGCAATACTCATAGCTTCGTTTATATGAAAGTCAAGATCTTTGGGGCGAACCATTCCCAATGTTAGCTCGCCTGCATGTAATGCTCGGTTCACATTGGGATATTTATTTAACAGATAATTGTACATTTGCATGTGCAGTGTGTAATCAGACAAAGCAACATGATTATTTTCTGGTGCTACGATGTTTACTCCCACCACTAGCGGGGATTTTTCAACTGCGAGATATCCTGAGTATAAATCAGCGAAGATCTGAACAGGATTAAGTACCCGTACGGTATAGGTTTGATAACGCATAGTAAACTGACCATCGTCTAGACCAGTGTGGTTGGTTTCAATCATTTTTACAAAGCTATCGATTTTGTCTGAAAATAGTTTGTTTTGATCGAGTGCTTTACTTATTTGATCGAGTACTTTATTTACTTCTTGCTGACTTTTTGCACTATGGAGTTCCTGATCGAATGTATTGATATCCTTCTTGGTAAAATAACTTGAGGTTTTGACTCCTACCCGGGTTAACATTGTTTCAATGTAACTCACGTTTTCTTTTATCGCTCGGTTTTTAAGGATGGCTAATCCTTTATCCATATACTCGTTAGAGATTGGTCTGAAATATCCAAATGTATTAAAAAAATTGGTGTCCGGTGCGGGTTGGTCATGGTAGTGATTGTCATAATCTTTGTCTGACCAGAGGGTGAGTAGTTTTCTATAAGCCACTTCGTTTTTTAACAAATTGTCGACAGTTAGTGCAGGACATGATTTAGTGGCATCACTGCTTGATTTAATGATTTTTAGTGTGCATAAATCGATGAACCAACCTTTGGCTTTAACCCAATCTAAATAGGTTTCGGCATAAATAGTACCGGAGTAATGGTGGTGCAAATCACCGCCTTTTGGCATTTGGGTAAAGAATAGATTTAGTTTGGATAGATCGACCGTGTCTTGTTTGATAATACTTTCGTAGAAGCCCTGTGTTCGTTTTTGGTTATATGCTTGATTATCTGAATAGACTTCTTTCTTCGGTAAACCAGAGCAAGCGCTTAATATAATTGTGAAGAAAATGACGATAATGAGATTAAGTATTTTCAAGATTTAGATCCTTTTTATATTTTTGATTAGTCTGGAGTCGTACTTGTTAGTTCATCTGTAAGCGTAAGTCTAAAAATAACACATGCTCGTTTTAAAAAATATAGTAAACGGGCATTTTCTATTGAATTTAAGAGTTCAGTTAAGGGTGGATGTTTTTTATTCGCATTTAGAGATTATGCGGAGTGAATGCGAAACGATATCCAGCATCAATTTACCATGATTTTAGTGATATAATTGACCGGTTTATGGGAATTGGTTGGACTGGCAATGGTCATTATTTTGGCTCTTATAGGAATTTCGGTAACGTTGCGGCGAAGGAAACTTTTATAACCAAGTTACTCTATCGTTTTTTCGGATTGACATTTCCAACAAACTTCAAAACTTCCTTCATTTTGTTCGTTGCATTGTCCGCAAACCCAGTTAGCTAAATCTTGAGGGTTGGTTATCTTTTCTTCAATAATCGACTTTGCTACTTCATAATCTTCAATGTTTTTTACCCAGAGTTCAATAAGATTAGAAGTACCAAATACCGCGCCCATTGCATTACTATGTTCATTTTTTAGTATGCAATCGATGCCATTTATTTCGAGAATATTTTTTGCCGAATGTACTGCGACCATATTATCATTTGAATAAATTCGTTTCATTTGTGTCTTTTTTCTTTGTTATAAACTTTAGTAATTATAAATAATTATAGTTGTTCTGATACGAAATTCGGCACGTCAATTATTCCATCTCCATTTGAAAATCGTGCATCCAACGAATACGCCATTTTTTCAAGAGGAGCATCATCGTAGCCATAGTTTTGTATTTCTGCCATATAGCGATTAATAAAATTTTCTGCCCCTAGTTTTTTCCATTGTACAACATGAACCAGTTCATGAAAGTGTAGCCTTAAATTATTGATGCCATTCGGGGTGATGTAATAAGTATCTTTATAAGTAATGCCATTGGCACCCATATCGATAAAATCTCCAAAACCCAGTTGACGCAGCTCAGGGAAATCAATTTTTGGAATTTTATCGAGTGCCACAAAATAGGCGTGCTTTAAAAATGATTCTGAATAGTAGCCCTCAAATTCGTTTGTAAATCGATCACAGCAATGCCGTTGTTTTTTATGATCGTCATTCGTTTGATCGATCCATTGTTCTATTTGATTAAGCATCGTTATAAAGCAACCCCTAGTATATTTTCTAACGACACGCTTCCAGTAAATCTAGAGTCTTTACTATTGTCGCGATTATCACCTAAAATAAAAACAGAATCATGTGGAACTTTTACTATACCGCAATTTTTAGAACCACAACTCTTACGACCTAGTTGATCCATATGAAGTATTTTATAAGAACTTAATTCGATAGTTTCTTCAATCAATTGCGCGGTATTCACCTGAGGAAAATTATTATACTTTGGCATCTTATAATAGTTACTCAAAATCTCTCTAGTAATGTCGATTTCTAGGCATTGGGTATTTTTGCAATTATTAATTGAGAATCCAGTATCGTCAAATGTTATCTCATCATTTGGTAGTCCAACGACTCGCCCTATAAATGCGATTTTTGGGTTATGGTTGGGTAAATATAGAACGACATCTCCCCTATTTACTAGAGTAGAATTATTGTCATCTGTTTCGTCTTCAAGAGGTTGTCCGAACAAAGATTTTCGAGCTGTTTTATCCTTCCTAATAAAGATATATTGACCTTTCTCATAGTTAGGTAACATTGTTGCGGAACTAATAGTAAAAGGTTCCACTACAAAAACACGGGATACATAAAGTGCAATAACAGCTAGAATAACCGTTGGAAAAATAACATACCATCGACTATAAAGTGGCATAATGGTATTGGGTGGTAGTTTTTTAAATATAAACCAGGCATCAACGGTACCAAGAATAATCACTAACCACGTGAGAGCTATTTGAGCTAGTTCTATGTTATCTTCGAGCTCAAATATCGATAGCGGGTTGGTTAATGCGATGATAAGTATTAACGATAAATAGACTATAAACCGAATCGGTTTAGCGAGATATAGCATTGCACAATATGGACCTAAAAAAATACTCATGATTATAGTGAGTGCGATACTTTTAGGTTTCACATCGGTTATGATTTCTGTAACTTCTGAATCAGGCTTATAAGTTATATTATCCATTAGTATTTCACACAAACGTTTTTAGGTTCAGTAAAAAAACGCATTGCTTCCAAGCCGCCTTCGCGCCCCATACCAGATGATTTCATTCCGCCGAATGGCGTTCTAAGATCTCGAAGTAACCAACTATTGATCCAAATTATTCCGAAATCTAATTGAGACGATAAGCGATGGCATCTGGAAATATTTTGACTCCAAACCGATACGGCTAAACCATATTCTGTTCCGTTTGCCAGCTGCAAAGCTTCTTCTTCTGTTTCAAATGGTTGAATGGTGCACACGGAGCCAAAAATCTCCTCTTGATTAACTCGGCAATTAGAATCTAACCCCTCGATAACGGTTGGTTCAATAAAGTATCCATCTGCGCATCTGCCTTCAAGCATTAATTTATTACCGCCAGTTAAAACCCTTCCACCTTCTTGTTTTGCAAGTTCAATATACGAATAGACTTTTTCCAGGTGTTGTTTAGACACTAAAGAACCGAATTGTGTTTCTTCATCCAGTGGATCGCCTATTTTTAATTGGTTAACTTTGTTTATAAAAAGAATTCTAAATTTTGCATAAATATTTTTTTCGATATATATTCTCGATCCACATAAACAGATCTGTCCTTGATTCGAAAAAGTTGATCTTACAACTTCATTTACAGTTATTTCTAGTGCTTCATCGGTTGCACAAGAGTCAGCAAAAACTAAGGTGGGATTTTTTCCGCCAAGCTCCAGCGAATATTTTTTAAGCATTGGAGCCATGGTAGTAGCGATCGCTCTGCCTGTTTCGCTACCACCGGTAAAGCTTATCGCCTTAATTTTTTTGTGCGCAATCAAAGGCGCGCCAATCGAATTTCCTGTTCCATGCAAAATGTTGATGACACCTTTTGGAACGCCAACATCAATGCAAATTTTAGAAAAAATATAAGCCGTCATTGGTGTGATTTCAGATGGTTTACCAATGACACAATTTCCGCTAGCAAGAGCCGGTGCAATTTTCCAAGTAAATAGATAAAGAGGTAAATTCCACGGAGAAATACAACCGACAATACCAATAGGCTGCCTTAAAGTATAATTCACGCCAACCGATCCCATGTCATGGCATTCGCTGGAAAATTGAGTGGTTGCATTCGCAAAAAATCGAATGTTCGCCGCACTGCGGTAGCAATCAACGGTACGCGCAATGGATATCGGTTTGCCGTTATCGATAGCTTCCGCTCGTGCTAATTTTTCGCTAGCAGCCTCTATGGCATCTGCCAGCTTCATCAACAGGATTGAGCGATTTTCACTGGACATTTCTGCCCAATCCTTTTGTGCTAGCTCGGCAGCTTTAACTGCAAGTTCTAAATCATCTGAATCGGATTGGGGAGTGAGGGAGTATATTTTTCCAGTGGCAGGCTCAAAGTTATCGAGGTAATTACTATTGACAGGGGCGACTAATTCACCGTTGATGTAGTTTTTAATTTTTTGCATATTAAAACCTTTAAAATATTTTTCACCACGGAGACATGGAGAAAAAACTTAATTATCTATTTTCTTTTCTCCGCTACCTTCGTGTCTCCGTGGTGAATCGTAGTGTTATAAACAACTAGTACGTCCGCCATCTACAGGTAGGCTAACACCGGTAATATAGCCTGCCGAAGGTGATGCCAAAAATGCACAAGCATCCGCAAATTCTTCGGCTTCACCAAAACGTCTCATTGGAATAATCGATTTCTCTTCCTGCTCCATTTCTGCAATGGTTAAATTTTTAGCTGCGGCTTTATTTTTTATGATGGCATCGAGTCGCGCTGTGTTGGTGGCACCCGGTAAGACATTGTTGACGGTAATGCCAAAAGGTCCTAATTCATTTGCCATAGTTTTTGCCCAGCTTGCAACCGCTCCGCGTACAGTATTAGAAACCCCCAGATTAGGTAAGGGTTGTTTAACACTCGTTGAAATAACGTTAATGATCCTGCCATACCCAGAAGCTTTCATTCCGCCAATAAGTTTTTGTGTGATTTGGTGATTGTTAATTAAGTGTTGATTAAAAGCTGCCAAAAAAGCGGAACTATCTGCGGTATTTGCGGGGCCTGGTGCGGGACCGCCAGTATTGTTAATGAGTATATGAAAATTGGATACAACGGTTAAGTGTTCGTCTAGTGCACGGCTGACGTATTCTGGATCTGCAAAGTCAGCACAGATTGCAAAATGTTCTTGAGAGCCGTTATTGGCTAATGCGGATTTCACTTCATTTAAGTTGTTTAAATTTCTGGCGAATAAAGTGACATTAGCACCCAGTTTTGCAAGTTGAACCGCAATGGCTTTTCCCATACCTTGAGAGCTTCCGCAAACAAGCGCGTTTTTATTTTTCAAATTCAAATCCATTTTTGATCCTCTTTCAAAATTTAAAACTGACTTTAAAACCAGCTTTCTTGCATGTTAATACACGTATCATCTAATGTTTCTAATAATTTCGCATCATGATATATGCTTGGTAATTCCCATTGAATGAAATATTGTGCCGCCTGTATTTTGCCATGATAAAAACTTTGTTCTTGGTTCGTTATATCGGTTGCCAGTGCTTGTTCTGCCACAATTGATTGACGTAACCACATCCAGCTATAAACGAGTTTACCCATCATAGTAAGATAACATCCAGCGTTCGCTAATGTTAAGTCGGCACCATTTTTTGTCATAGATGCGCCAAGATGTTGAGTGATTTGGTTGCAGGTGTCGAGCGCTTTACTGATTGCTTCTGCAAAATATTGTGATTTGTTAAAGTCATTGCTTCGATGAATATCTTGCATAATATTCTTGGCTAATAATTTTAGTCCGGCACTATTGTTTTGCCAAACCTTTCGTCCTAATAAATCGAGCGCTTGAATGCCATTGGTTCCTTCATGTATTGGGTTCAGTCGATTGTCTCGATAACACTGTTCTACTGGATATTCATGAGTGTAACCGGAGCCACCTAAAATTTGTATAGCGAGTTCGTTGGCTTTTAATCCGTAATCAGAGTTACAGGCTTTGACAATAGGCATCAATAAATCGAGTAGCAATTCAGCATTGTTTTTATCTTCATCTTCTGCGGTTTCTGCATCATCTACTAAACAAGCGGAATAAAAACATAAACTTAAGCCGCCTTCAACGAATGATTTTTGTGCTAATAGCATTCGTTTTACATCGGCGTGTTCAATAATATTCACTTGTGGCGATGTGGGATTTTTTTCGGTTGGTTTTCTACCTTGCGGTCTTTCTTTTGCATAGGCAAGAGATTCTAAATAACCTCGATAACCAATCGCAATCGCACCAAAGCCAACTAGTAATCTCGCTTCGTTCATCATGTGAAACATATATTTGAGACCATGGTGCGGCTCGCCTATCAAATAACCAGTACAGTCATCTTTTTCGCCGAAACTTAAAATAGTTGACGTTGTTCCTCGATACCCCATTTTGTGAAACAAACCTGATAAATTGACATCGTTTGATTCGGCTGGTTGATTATTTTTATCAAGACGAAATTTAGGAACAATAAAAAGTGAAATTCCTTTCACGCCAGCCGGTGCATCTTTAATTTTTGCTAGGACGAGGTGAACAATATTATCGGTTAGTTGATGATCGCCACCGGAAATAAAAATTTTCTGTCCCTTAATTTTATAGCTTCCATCATCTTGTGGTATCGCTTGAGTCACGATGTCTGATAGTGACGAACCGGCATTAGGCTCTGTTAATGCCATTGTGCCCGAAAAATCACCAGATAACATAGGTGGCAAAAATTTTTCCTTTTGGTGCTGGTTACCAAAGGTGTTTATTAGATTAGCGGCACCGGTGGTGAGAAATCCGTAACCGGTAGTTGAAGGGTTGGCCGAAGTAAAATAGCCTAACGCAGCAAGTGTGACGGTAAACGGAAGTTGCATACCTCCGAGTTCATAATCCATTCCGCCAGCGATAAATCCAGCTTGGCGATATGCATCAAAAGCTTCTTTTACTTCAGGGATCATTTCTACGAGACCGTTAATAAACTTGGGCTCGTTCTGATCAGCTTTATGGTTGTGAGGTAAAAAGTATTTAATTGCAATCTTTTCAGCGGTTTCTAAAACGGCATTAAAGGTTTCGATATTATGATCTTCAAATTTACTGCGAGAGAGTAATCTGTCGAGATTTAAAAGCTCATAAAGTTGAAATTTTAAATCACGATTATTAATCAATTGATCCATGATTGTTCCTATACCATATTTCTAATTTCTTGAGTGATGCCTTCAACATCTAAACCACATATTTTTAACAGTTCGCTATGCTCACCATGTTCAATAAACTCATCTTGAATTCCGAGATGTTTGATCGGTATTTGAATGTTTTGAGATGCGATAAATTCACTTATTGCGCTTCCTGCTCCGCCAGAGATCGCATTTTCTTCTAAAGTAATGAGTTGAGAATGCGTTTTACTTAGTTCAATAATGAGCTCTTGGTCTAGCGGCTTAACAAATCGCATATCAACGACTGTCGTATTTAACCTTTCACCAACGATTAGAGCGTTTTCTAATAGACTACCGAAAGCTAATAAAGCGATTTTCTTACCTTGTCTTTTAATGATAGCTTTTCCAATTTCAATGGATTCTAATTTTTTTGTTGGGTCAATACCTGTTCCAGTTCCACGAGGGTAACGCACGGCGGCAGAACCATTGTACTCAAAACCAGTGGTCAACATCAGTCGACATTCATTTTCATCGCTGGGTGTCATAATAATAATATTTGGAATGCAGCGCATAAAACTTAAATCAAAACTACCGTGATGAGTAGCGCCATCACCGCCAACCAGTCCGCTGCGATCGATCGCAAATAACACATCTAATTTTTGTAAGGCGACATCATGAATAAATTGATCGTAACCCCTTTGTAAAAAAGAGCTGTAAATCGCACAAACGGGTTTCGCGCCTTCGCACGCCATTCCTGCAGCTAAAGTAATCGCATGTTGTTCCGCAATGCCGACATCAAAATACCGATCTTTGTATTCCCGAGAAAAAGCGATTAAGTCTGAGCCTTCACGCATGGCTGGCGTTATCCCCATAAGTCGCTCATCTTTTGCCGCCATATCACATAGCCATTGTCCAAAAATATTGGAATAAGTTGTTTTCTTTTTAGCTTGTGGAAGTTTTAAATCATTAGGGTCAAATGTTGGAACTGCATGATAGGCAATCGGATCATTTTCTGCAGGCGCAAAGCCTTTTCCTTTCGTGGTCACTGCGTGCAAAATTTGTGGACCTTTTAACTCTTTAATATTACCGATGGTTGTGAGTAAGGTTGGTAAATCGTGTCCGTCAATTGGTCCAATATAATTAAACCCCAATTCTTCAAACATGGTTCCGGGAAGTACCATGCCTTTCATGTGTTCTTCAACTCGATGTGCCCAGTTAGAAATTTTAGGTAAATTTTTCAGAACTTTTTTTCCGCCTTCTTTAAAGCCGGAATAAAATTTTCCGGATAAAACTTTTGCCAAATAGTTATTTAGACCACCAACATTCTCAGAAATTGACATATCGTTATCATTTAAAATAACCATTAAATTTACATCTAAATCTGCCGCGTGATTGAGCGCTTCAAATGCCATCCCTGCGGTCATCGCCCCATCACCAATAACCGCCACAAAATGGCGGTCATCACCTCTGGCTTTTGCCGCAACCGCCATACCGAGTGCCGCACTGATAGAAGTGCTCGAATGACCCACGCCAAATGCATCGTACTCACTTTCGAATCGACTTGGAAAAGGATGAAGCCCGTTGGTTTGGCGGATCGATCGGAGTACTTCTTTTCGTCCAGTTAGCACTTTATGAGGATAAGCCTGATGCCCGACATCCCAGACTATTTTGTCGTTGGGTGTATCAAATATATAGTGCAAGGCGATTGTTAATTCTACAGTTCCCAGACCTGCGGCAAAATGCCCTCCGCAGTGAGCGATACTGTTAATTAAAAATTCGCGTAATTCGTCATTAACCGTTTGTAATTGACTTTTTTCAAGTTTTCGTAAATCTTGTGGGAAATTTATATTAGCCAATAAAGGGTAATTTTTAGGATCGCAAAGCATTATTACAAAGTCCGCTTAAGTTAATTTTTTCGAGTGATAACATAGGTAGCAAAATCGGCTAAATTATCACTATTTAATGGGATCCGATCAAGCGCTTCTAATGAACGTGAAATGAGTTCATTGGCTCTTTGCTTCGCTCCTTCCAGCCCGAGTAATGCAGGAAAAGTTGATTTGTTTTTTTCGACATCTGACCCTTGTGGTTTACCAAGGGTTTCGGTATCACTTTCGATATCTAAAATATCGTCGGTGATTTGAAAAGCTAATCCTAGGCAGCGACTATAGGTATTTAGATGAGTCAAAATCACTTGGTCTTCACAAGGGCTGGCTAAAAAACCTAACCTGACAGAAGCATTAATCAACGCACCAGTTTTCATTTGATGCATCGATTCGAGAGTTTCGATTTCACTTACTTGATTTGTCATTAACAAATCAATCGCTTGACCACCACCCATGCCGACAGAACCGCTTGCCTTGCAAAGATTGTGCAGCATCAATAACTTTTTGTGATCTGATAGAGATGACTGTTTTTGCTCGGACAATATCTCAAAAGCCAACGTTTGCAGTGCGTCGCCTGCAAGTACAGCGGTTGCTTCATCGAATTTTATGTGGCATGTAGGGATGCCGCGCCTTAAATCGTCGTCATCCATGCAGGGTAAATCGTCGTGTATTAGTGAATAGGCGTGGATCAATTCAACAGCGACTGCGGCAGGTGCAAGATTGACGTCTTCTGCAGCTAGCATCTCACCAGTGGCATAGACTAGAGCTGGACGAACTCGCTTGCCAGGATTGAGAGCTGAATAACGCATTGCCTGATGCAGTCTTTGCGGACTCAAGTCATCCACAGGGAGATAGCTATCAAGCAGCCGGTTAATTTTGTGTTGAACTTCCGTTAAAAAATGATTGTTAGGCATCTGATTTCTTATTTTTGGTTGGCTATTCAAAATCTTTTAACTGATCTTCATCTTTGCTCAATAGCATGACTTTTTGTTCGGCTTGATTAAGCATATTTTGGCAATCTTTGGTGAGTTTGATGCCTTTTTCAAATTGAGAAAGAGAATCATCCAGAGGTAAGTCACCTTTTTCGAGATGATTGACGATTTCTTCTAATGCTTCTAGCTGGGACTCAAACGTTGGTTTTTTGCTTGTGTTCATAAGTGTTACCGAATGGTAAAGGTTGGAAAACTGATACTTTGAGATCGTCAAACCCTAAATAGGATATTTTTCAAAATATCTTTTCAAAATAGTGCGCTATTGTCGCGCATTTTGGCTTTGAAAGGAATTCTTTGCTGACTATTAGCAATAAAATAGAGACTTGACTGGAATTGTGGGAAATCTTGCCTATTCTTTGAATAAGAGAAGAAATGTTAAAACGAGCTGTTTAAGACAAATAATGAGTAGAGGTTATTTAGTTTGGATTTAGGTACTCTGGTTGGATTGATCGGTGCGATTGCCATGGTTGTCATGGCGATGCTGCTTAGTGGGTCAATTGTTACTTTCATCGATGCTCCGTCTATATTAATTGTTGTTGTAGGTACTCACTTTGTGGTGATGATGACTTATTCTCTAGGCGATTTTCTTGGTGCGGCTGGAGCGGGTATGAAAGTTCTCACTTTTAAAGCGATGGATAATGAAGAGCTAATTACTCAAATCGTTGAATTAGCTGATATGGCTCGCAAAAGTGGATTGCTTGCGTTAGAGGGAGCCACTATCGAGCATGACTTCCTGAAAAAAGGGATAGGTCTGTTAGTGGATGGTCACGATGGCGAAGTGGTACGCGCAATTTTGGAAAAAGACGTCAAAATGGCCTCAGAAAGGCATTCTCTGGCGGGTTCTGTATTTAAGTCTATGGCAGATGTTGCGCCAGCAATGGGAATGATAGGTACATTAGTTGGTTTGGTGGCAATGTTGTCTAATATGGACGATCCAAAATCAATTGGTCCAGCTATGGCGGTTGCTCTTTTGACTACCTTATATGGTGCAATTATGGCAAATATGGTGGGTATTCCTATAAGTGAGAAACTTAGTCTGCGTGATAGAGAAGATACTGTTTCAAAAACTTTGATGATCGATGGTTTATTAGGTATTCAAGCCGGTCAAAATCCTCGCGTGATTGAACAAGTGCTACATGGATACCTCAAAGAAGGGAAACGTCCAACCGCAGAAGATGAATAGCTGATGAGTGATGAAGCCGAGTGTGACTGTCCCCCAGAAGGACTGCCAGCCTATATGGGAACTTTTGCGGATCTCATGGCGCTATTGATGTGTTTTTTCGTCCTTCTGTTGTCATTTGCAGAAATGGACATACTCAAATTTAAGCAAATTTCTGGTTCTATGAAAAATGCTTTCGGCGTACAAAGCAAGGTGCACGTTCGTGATATCCCCAAAGGAACCAGTATTATCGCTAAAGAATTTTCTCCCGGTAAACCGCAGCCAACGGTGATTGAAGCTGTTATGCAGCAAACCATTGATATTACAAAAGAAACACTCGAGTTCGATGAGCCTGATGAAGATGATCCTGAACAAGGCGCAGGTGTAGAAAGTAACACCGGAGAAGGTTCTGAAGATAAAAAAGCAGTCGCTAAAGAAGATAAGAGTGACGCCGAGATTATAAAAGAAGCACAACAAGCTGCAAAAGCAGAAAAGGAGGCGGCTGCAGAAGCTGAGTCGCTTGCTCAAGAAATTGCAGCGAAAATGTCTGAAGAAATTTCGGAGGGTCAGGTCGAACTTTTGGCTAAAGGTGCCTACGTTGTTATTAGAATTCGTGAAAAAGGTTCCTTCGCATCTGCTTCTGATACAATCGAAGAACAATTTTTGCCCGTTATCGGAAAAATTGAAAGTATTTTAGCTGACACTGACGGTGAAATACGAGTTGCTGGGCATACTGATAATTTACCGATTGAGAACGAATACTTTCGTTCTAATTGGGAGTTATCTGGTGGTCGGGCTGGTTCCGTCACTCGGGAATTGTTAAAAAGTGGAAAGCTTGATAAAAACCGATTTGTGATTACGGGTTATGCCGAGACCAAGCCTATTGCCGATAACTCTACACGAGAAGGTCGGGCAACCAATCGTAGAGTTGAAGTGATTATTGTCCAGGGCGAACAGCCTGACGGGCAGGTTGTTGGAGTTGGGATTGATAAAATAGAAGAATAATCAATCTAGTCAACAAATACTTGTTGCTTAAACTTTATCGGGATCAATTTGCCTTTTTTTTCCGGTTGTACCTGTAAGTCAAAGCTCAACCGTTCACCGTTATTGATCGGGAATATTGCTAGGTAATAAATGGCATCAGCTTCTTTGATTTCCTTGAAGGAAAGTTCCTTTAATTGTCCGGCTAAGCTAGAGCCGTGTCCAAAAATATTGCTTACAACGGCGATTCCTGCTGCATTTTCTTCGGTTTTTCGTACACTGATATTCAGTAGTCCAAGATTTTTGCTCCGCTTAATACCATATTGGGTGGCAATTTCTGACTGGATAAATGATGAGTTAAGTAAATTGTAATGAACCGTGTAGTCTTCAAAAATATGTTCTGCGGATCTTACTAAATTAGAAAATAGAATTAGTGCAATAAGTGGGAACAGATTTAACAAAGTTCGATGTTTCATATCGTAACTCCTCAGAAATTAAACAAACAGGGAACTGCTGAAAATAGCTCGGCGGATTAGTTTAAAACTAAGCGAACAAAAATACTAGTTAAACTTAATTTACGTGTCGCTATACTCTATTGAAAGTTCAGGACTAATATTTACTGAGGCTAGCGGCGGATAACGGGACGATATTGGTTGGCTTTCCGTGTTCTTGATCATACAAGGAACTATTGGTTAGGTTGTTTGATAGCTCTAGTGCGGTTTCCCTTTCCATCTTAATTTCAGATAGTATATTATTGATTGCGCGCATTTTTCCTTCAATATTACCCTCTGATTTTCTCAATACTTCGAGTTCTCGTTGATGGCTGGTGATCATGTGGTGATGAATCCGTAGCTGTTGATTAAGCGGATTCATCACGCTTTCTGTCCAGTGCATTAGTTCTTTTCGAGTGGATTTAAAGAAATCCATTACTTCGGTAACGGTGCTGGAGAAAAAACGTTTTACTGCAACGCTGTGCTCTGTAAATGTGGTAAATATACTTCTGTTTAATTTATCTGATTGACGAATGATTTGCTCAAGTTGTTTGTTTAATTTTCGGATCGGTAGCGGTCTTGATTCGGTGAGGTCAATATTAAAATCGAGCGCAAATTTTTTATATAATGAGTTCGCCATTTTGTTCGTTAATTCAGCTTCCCGGGTTAGCTCATTCATAATCGTTTTGATCGCAATAAAGAACTTTTTCATTTGTCTAAACAACGCAATGGTCGTCCGGCTGTTAACTAATTCTTCAAGAGTAATATCTAACTCTTTTGTGAGAACTTTTGAATTGATCACAGAAAGCAAAATTTGAGTTTGTCTTTCAAGAAGTCTTTGGCTAGGTTTAACCGATAAAGATTTTTTCTGGAATTCAACAAAAGCCTTTTTGTTGTCTTCTATCAATTGGCTTATTTTATGTTTGTTATTGCCGGTTAAAGAACTAAGTTCGTCTTTTTGATTGGCGAGTTGGAGAGATTTACCATCCAAAATCTGCAACGATTCGTGTATAAGCGACAGAGTTTCTTCAACAACAGTAGAGGATACCACTTTTTCTTTGTTTTCTAGTAGTTTACTCGATAGAACATTTTCTAATTCTTCAATATGACTTTTTACTAACAGCGATTTATCTTTTCTTACTTTGGCAAGTAGCCCTTTTTGAGCAGACACGGGTAAAACATTTCGGGGATCTATTTGTAATTGCCTGGCGGTGGTATTGATCATCTTTTTTACAGCTTTGTCTATTTTTTTACGACTTGAAAGTTCATCCCAAAGAGTATCGACTTTATTTAACACCGCAAATAGCCCTAACTCATCTTTTTGTTCGATTTTTTGAATATAATCTTCCCATACCGCCATATCTGAAGCGGTCACACCAGTATCAGCGCAGAGTAAAAAGACGATAGTTTGTACTTGAGGTAAAAGTTTAAGTGTTAATTCTGGTTCGCTACCTAGAGCATTTAAACCTGGAGTGTCGAGAATGCAAAGACCTTGTCGTAATAAATGATGTGGAAAGCTGACCAGAGCATGCCGCCATGCAGGCACTTCAACCATTTCATCAATATCGCCGCAGCGCTCTAACAATGTCGGGTCGAAACCGAGTTCAACAGCTTGATCGATAGAAACCTTTTTGGTCTGGGTAATTGCGTGCAGAGCCAAAGTCATTTCTTGAGCCGAAGTCGTCATTAGAGGGACTTCGGTCCATAAATTAGGCATGTTCTTATATTCGGTGAGCGTTGTATGCTCTAAGCGAGTTTCGATCGGCAATAAACGTAAATAGGCACGCCTTTCTTTTTTGTCGTAATAGAGTTCGGTGGGGCACATCGTTGTTCTGCCGGTTTCAGATGGCAGAATGCGTTGACCATATTCTGAAAAAAACAGGGCGTTAATGAGCTCTGTTTTTCCACGAGAGAATTCACCAACAAAGGCAATAGTCAGGTATTCATCTTTGAGGGATTCCTGTAAGTTGAATAGACGTTTGTCAATTTGCTCATTAAAAAGATCATTGCGACGCAACCATAAGCGAAAACGGCTTAGTTTTTTGCCGATATCGGTTTTCCAGCTACTAAATTGTTCTATATTTTCGGAAAAATTCTGCGTCATGATCGTTTTTTACATCTATCTAGTCTCTAATTTACACGGAAACTAAGCCCATTCGTTAGTACAGATTAGCAGAAAAGCCAGGAAAATCCGTAATATAAGTCACAAAGTTAGAGAGACTTCTCAATATTGGGCTGTTTTTCTGATTAAAGGTCAGTATTTGCGGGTGAACGCAGTTAGAAAGTTAATCTAGCGAAGTATTTTGCCATCAAGCCACCACATAACTAACGTATTTGTTTGATTTAGGATATTTGATTAATTAGAGGGACTATGTAGTAGTTTAGTGAGCTCTGTAAAAAATAAATCAAAAGCAAAGCGAGCATCGGCGCAAAATCGAATCCACTCATTGGTGGTAATATTTTCCGGAATTTAGAAATTACTGGTTCGCTAATTTGACCTATCACCGCACTAACAGGGCTGAAACCACTGGGTGAAACCCAGCTTAAAATAACTCGAACGAAAATCAAAAACATAAATAAGCGAAGAATACTCTGTAATAACTCGACAACTGAATAAAGAACAAGGAATAAGATATTGACACTAAATTGCCCCGATATTGCCATCAGCAAGATGAATTTTATTAAGATCAAAAGATAAGCTAAAACTAAAGATGATACATCTAAACCACCAAATCCAGGGATGATTTTTCTAAGTGGCTTAACAAATGGATCGGTTGCTTTTACAGCAAATTGAGATAAAGGATTATAAAAATCGGCACGAAAATATTGAAGAAAAAATCGGAGAAGAACGATAGTGATATAAAGATCGACTAAAATATCGATGAGTTGCGCAAAAGGGTTCATTTAAGCTTGTTCTCCAAGTTCTTTTCCACGTGAGATCGCTGCTGCAACCGCTTGTTTGATTATATTCGAAAATTCGTTTTGCTCAAAGCTGGCAATTGCAGCTGCAGTTGTGCCATTGGGTGAAGTGACCGCTTCACGAAGCGCCTGAAGTTCTTTTTCTGGTGTTAACTGCGCCAACTTTGATGCGCCTAAAACTGCTTGTGTGGCGAGATTTCGAGCGCTAACAGGCTCAAGTCCTTGTTTGACTGCATACTCCATCATCGCTTGAATAAATAGAAAAATATAAGCGGGGGCGCTTCCGGCAATTGCTGTGACCACGTCCATCAATGATTCATCGTTGATCCATTCAATGATACCGATTGCTTTAAATATAGACTCTGCGCTTTCTTTTTGCGATTGAGAGGTTTTTTGATTGGCAAATAGTCCAGTGGCTCCTTCGGATACTGTTGCAGGGGTATTGGGCATCGCTCGAATGAGTGAGACCTTTTGCGCTAAATATTGAGCTATTTTGTCGGTGGTGATGCCTGCAGCGATTGAAATGATCAGTTTATCGGTTAAATCGATGTCTTTGAGTTGTTCGCATACCTGCGGGAGAACCTGGGGTTTAACAGCAAGAAGCAAAATATTTGAAAACTCGGCAACTTCCCGGTTGTTTGTTGTGGTTTGTACTTTTGTATCTAGGTGAAGTGCGGCAAGTTTTTCTTCGTTTGGATTACTTATTTTTATTCGAAGTGCTCGAAAATTTTCGTTTATTAGACCGCGAACGATGGCTGAAGCCATATTGCCGCAGCCAATAAAGCCAATATTGCAGGCATTTAAATTGAGGTCGTTTAAATTTAATGTCATATAATCATTTATCGAATCTATTGTCACGGTTATTTGCGTGCACCAAACAATGCCGTACCGATCCTTACCATGCTAGAGCCTGCGGCTATGGCTGCTTCCAGATCGCCACTCATTCCCATAGATAAAGTATCCATTTGCGGAAAATTCTTTTGGCATTGCTTAAAAAAAGCCGCTATTTGCTGAAACTGCGATAATTGAGCTTCAAACTCACCAGCTTTTGGTGGAATAGCCATCATTCCTCTCAAGTTTATATTGGGGAGTTGGTTTGCCAATTCAAGCAATTTAGGAATGTCTTCTTTGTTAGTACCTTTTTTTTGCGGTTCATTAAAGTAATTAATTTGAACACAGATGTTAATAGGCGGGAGCTCGGTCGGGCGCTGCTGGTTGAGTCTAAGCAATAACTTTTCTCGATCAACGCTTTGTACCCAGTTAAAATTAGCGGCTATTTGTTGAGTTTTATTGCTTTGAATAGGTCCAATAAAGTGCCATTCAATGGGTAATTGTTTGAGCGCGTGAATTTTATCTAGCGCTTCTTGCAGATAGCTTTCACCAAATTCTGTGATACCCTGCTCAAAAGCTGCTTGAATTGCACTCGCAGGATGTGTTTTACTCACTGCCAATAGTTTTAAGCCATTGATGTTGATATGGTATTTTCGACAAATATCATGTATATCCTGACGAATTTTATTAACGTGAGTGGTGATAGTAATGGTGGTGTTTTTCGACATTCTCGAAAAATAATCCTTTTGATTGCTTACATGGGTATGCATGTTGAGTGAAATCGACTAGTATTTTAACATTAGTATCAAATTTAACTACAAAATAGCATTTTTTAGTGAGCGTTTTATGGATATTACAGAATTACTGGCTTTTAGCGTAAAAAATAAAGCGTCAGATTTGCATCTGTCGGCAGGTTTACCACCAATGATCCGTGTCGATGGTGATGTTAGACGGATCAATGTACCGCCGATGGATCATAAAATGGTACATAGCTTAGTTTATGACATCATGAATGATAAACAACGTAAAGATTTTGAAGAGTTTTTGGAAACCGATTTCTCGTTTGCCTTACCGGGGATCGCTCGTTTTCGTGTCAATGCATTTAATCAAAATCGCGGTGCTTCTGCGGTATTTAGAACGATCCCATCTCAAGTATTAAGCTTAGAAGAGCTCGCAGCCCCTTCTATTTTTAAAGAAATGTGTATGCATCCTCGCGGTTTGGTGTTGGTCACAGGACCGACAGGTTCCGGTAAAAGTACCACGCTGGCGGCAATGATTGATTATATTAATGATAATCATTATGGTCATATTTTGACCATTGAAGATCCCATCGAATTTGTTCACGAAAGCAAGAAATGTTTAATGAATCAACGTGAAGTGCACCGTGATACCTTAGGATTCAGTGAAGCACTACGCTCAGCTTTACGGGAAGATCCGGATATTATTTTGATTGGTGAGCTCCGAGATTTAGAAACTATTCGACTCGCATTAACCGCTGCTGAGACCGGACATTTAGTTTTTGGAACTTTGCACACATCTTCTGCAGCTAAAACAATTGATAGAATTATTGATGTATTCCCTGCGGCAGAAAAAGATATGACTCGTTCGATGCTTTCTGAATCTTTGCAAGCGGTTGTTGCTCAAACATTGTTAAAAAAGAATGGTGGCGGTCGTGTAGCAGCGCATGAAATAATGATCGGAACACCAGCCATTAGAAATCTTATTCGCGAAGATAAAGTGGCGCAGATGTACAGTGCTATTCAAACCGGGTTAGGGGTTGGTATGCAGACCTTGGATCAATGTTTAAAAGATCTATTAGGTAAAGGTTTGATCTCTCGCGAAGACGCCAGACATTCTGCTAAAAATAAGGAAGAGTTCTAATGGATTTTGAAGGTCTATTAAAATTAATGGTGACAAAAAAAGCTTCGGATCTTTTTATTACCGCAGGTGTTCCACCGAGTATTAAAATTAACGGTAAAGTGATGCCGGTAACACAGCGTGCTTTGACTCCAGAAAAAGCCCGTGAAGTCGTTTTAAGTGTTATGAACGAAGAACAACGTAGAGAATTCGCGCGAGTAAGAGAATGTAATTTCGCTATCAGTGCGGCGGGAATTGGTCGTTATAGGGTGAGCGCCTTTCAACAACGAAATCACATTGGTATGGTGTTAAGACGGATCGAAACGACCATTCCAACCATTGAAGAATTGCGGTTGCCGAATATTCTTAAAAAATTATCTTTAACTAAACGTGGTTTGGTTATTTTTGTTGGCGCTACTGGTACGGGTAAATCAACCTCTCTAGCTTCGATGATAGGCTATCGAAATCGATCAACTACAGGGCATATTATTTCGATCGAAGATCCGATAGAATTTGTTCACAATCATGACAAATGTATTATTACTCAACGCGAAGTCGGGATTGACACAGACTCTTTTGATACCGCGCTAAAAAATACTCTAAGACAAGCACCCGATGTTATTTTAATTGGCGAAGTTCGAACCAGCGAAACAATGGATTATGCGGTGGCTTTTGCCGAGACTGGTCACTTATGTATGTGTACTTTGCATGCCAACAACGCCAATCAAGCGCTAGATAGAATATTACATTTTTTTCCAAGAGAAAAACATAATCAAGTGTTAATGGACTTGTCACTTAATCTCCGAGCGATTGTCGCACAACAATTAATTCCAACACCCGATGGAAAGGGTCGCCGACCAGCGATCGAAATCATGATCAACACACCACTGGTTTCTGATCATATCAGAAAAGGTGAATTGCATTTATTAAAAGATCTCATGGGCAAGTCGAACGAACAAGGAATGCAAACATTTGACCAATCATTGTTTATATTATTCAAATCGGGCGAAGTGACTTATGAAGATGCGCTACATCATGCTGACTCCCCGAATGATTTACGGTTGATGATCAAACTCGACTCGTCTGAAAATGGTGAACCCGTTTTTGACGTCGGTGCGCATTCTATGTCCCTCGAAGATCACGATCCTATGTAACTTTATAGTCGATAGCTAAAAGTTATTATTATCAACACTTCTTATCTGCAATAATCTCTCTTTTAGAGAGAGAAAATATTTTTTCATTGTTCAAAATGAAAAAATCCACTGTATCACTAGTTGAAATTGAAAAATCGATATGATTATTACTCTTATTACGACTCTCGTTTTATTGATGGTGATCGCTTTTGTTGGCAATAAAATTAGTAAGTTACCCATTAATGTTTGGCTACTTTTTATAGCACAGCCTCTCGGATTGTCGTCTGCGTCTATGGTGGTTTTTGCAGGAGGTTTATTAGGCGGAAAAATCGCCCCTTCACCGGAGTATGCCACAGTACCTATCACAATAATGATTTTGATGACCGCAGGAGGGGTTGTACCAGCGGCGTTATTAATGAAAAAATTTGGTCGACGAATTGGTACAGTGATAGGTTTGACCAGCGCCGTAATCGGATCGTTACTGTGCGCTTTTGCTGCTATTCAGAGTTATTTCATTTTGTTAATCGTTGGTAGCGGATTTCTTGGCTTTAGTTTGGCATTTGTTGCGCAAATGCGATTTGCAGTAATAGAAAGTTTAGATGATCCTCGAGACACACCTAAAGCGATCTCAATTTTAATGATCGGTAGCATGTTTGCTGCAGTCATAGGACCAGAAATTGCGGTCATTGGGAAAGATTTAATTGATTCACCATTCGGATATGGAGGATCTTTTGTCGGCTTGTCAATTATGATCTCAATTGCCATTGTTATCGTTTCTTTTTTAAAACCAATTGGTGTCGCTGAACAAAAAACACAAGCCATTTCACGTTCCTTAAAAAACATCGTTAGTCAACCAGTTTTTATTATTGCAGCATGTTCAGGTGCAATAGCTTATGGGGTGATGAGTTATGTGATGACGGCTTCACCATTGAGTATGCACCAAATAGATGGTCACGATTTAGAGTCAACAAAATGGGTGATCCAAAGTCATATAATCGCGATGTATTTGCCTTCGCTTTTTTCGGCAATATTAATTCGTTTTTTTGGCTTGAGTAAATTGATGGCAACGGGAACGATGATATATTTTTTAGTGGTTATCGTCGCTCTTTCCGGACAGCATGTTATGCACTATTGGTGGGCAATGGTGTTACTCGGAATAGGTTGGAATTTTCTTTACACAACCGGTACCGTTTTGTTGCCGGAATCATATCAACCTAACGAGCGTTTTAAAGTTCAAGCCGCAAATGATTTTTTGATTTTCTTTATTCAAGCGATGGCGTCACTATCGGCGGGGTGGATATTATTTAATTACAGTTGGGATGCTTTGATTAAAATTTCTCTTCCAGTGTTGGTTTTGATGTTGATTATTTCGATTTGGTTTTTGAGGATTAGATATAAAAAAGATTAGACTCAGTTTTCTTAAAAAATTGTGTTAGCATGACGATTTAATATAATCAATCTTTACCTATTTTTGGAGAATAAAATGAATGATGATGTTTACGCGCCGCCCCAATCAGACATAGATGTAGCACCAAAGTCACAGGAAATTCTAGCTTCTCGTTGGGAGCGACTATGGGCATCCTTGATCGATACAGTTATCCAAATGGTTGTCATTATCCCCGTTATGTACTATACCGGTTTCTTTCAACAGATAATGAAAGGTCACGAACCTTCTCTGCAATATAATCTTGCAATAGCTGGGGTAGGTCTAATTACTTTTATAGTGTTCCACATTAAGTTTTTGATCAGCTCTGGTCAAACGATTGGGAAAAAGATATTGGGAATTAAAATAGTTGACCTACATGGACAATTACCGTCAATTAAAACGAATTTACCTATACGCTACGCAGTATTTTTTATACCTGCTCAGATCCCAATAATTGGTCAATTACTTTCTATCATCAATATACTTTTTATTTTTGGAAAAGAAAAACGCTGCTTACATGACTATGCTGCAGGTACCAAAGTCGTCGAAGTTTAATAAATAGAGTTACCAACATGAGCAAATGATGGTTGAAGTCATTCAAACTCTTGGTAATTGTCCAAAATATATTCAGATGAGAAAGCTAATAGTTCCTCAAAAGATCAGTTCTCTTAAGAGGATCAAAAGGATTCAATCAGTAATACGATTTACCAAACAGATCGCATCGCTGATTAAAGCAGTTGATACTTTATTCATCGCCAGCTGTACCACAATTTCCTATAGATTGTGACAATTAGCACATTTCTTTGAGATCAGGGTTGGTGATCGCTAAAACTAAGAGTATAGTGCTCTTGGATTTGTGTTTAATTTAATCAATGTCATGGGGGCATAGAAGAAGATGAAAAAATTATTAGTAATTATAGCTGTATCTCTAAGTTTAAGCGTTAGTGCAGCGGGTATTAAGATCAAAAAAGCAGTAAAAGCAGGACAAGCGAAGGTCAATGCAGAATTGGTCAACGTAAAAACAGCTTGCGGAAATGCGGCGCTTGAAGTGAGTGTTGATTGGGACAAGTGGGGAACTTACAAACTAGATGCGGGCAAACACGAAACTACAATCGGGTATGTTGCCGCTTTAGTTGTTAACGAAGTTTTCGGTAACATGATTGAAGCTTGTAAAGATGCTGACTACAAAGAAGCTATTGCAGAAGTTAAAAAGGTAGTTATTAGCGGAAAAGACAAATTTTCTGACACTTATATTGACTTCAAATATGCTGACGGAACTCTAAATGCAACATTAAATGGTGACGGATACGGTAGCTGGAAAAACAAAGATTTATTCATGGCTATTTGGTAAGCGATCCATTAGTAAGGAATAAATGATATGAGGTTGTTGCTATTAAGTGTTAGTTTTTTGTTTGCTACGTCTGTTTCGACCGACAATTTATATTCTATGGTCGATTTGCACGCACTAGAAAAGAAAAACCAGTGGCAAGAACTTCTGACTCATTTGAGAGATATAAAACCCGCTCAGCGAGGAAAGGCATGGGAAAAACTTGTCAATGCCTCGATGAGCGGTCGTTTCCAGCAGTTACATGTTGAGAGTAATTCAAAGAAAATTTTCGAATTTTTTGACAAGTATTTGGGGCTTTATCCGAGCGTTTTGCAAGACAAAGAATTTATGAAAAAAAGATCAGACTACGGTTTAGATTATTATAGTTATTGTTTTGGATATAATGATTTAGCCTGTCACAAGGAGTATTTAGGCTTCGTTGCCTTAGATCCACATAAAGAACACGCATTTAATATTGCTAAGATTGTCAGGCGGCAAATGTCCGACACCAGAGCAAACGAATATTTTAGCGTTGCTCGCCCAATAAAAGAATCTGGTCAGTGCGATGATCCAGATCTCGCCCAAGCTGTTTATGCAGGATTGACCGCAGAACCCACACAAAGAGCGGTCAAATTCGCACAAGGTCTAGCCTTTGGCAGTTGTATAGATGTCTTAAAATCAACCGTCAAAAAAGCCATCCGAAGTGAAAAAAATGGCGTAATCAACTCTTGTGAACTAGTCGTTAAACACCAAAGTTTGACGGGAATAGTTTTGAGTAAATGTAAGCGCTATTTGGATGGTAAGTAAAATGAAAATAAAAACATTATTCATACTATTGAATGTTATTTCGATTTTCACCGTCGCTACTGTTAATAGCAAAGAAATTTCTTTAGGTAAAGCGAGAGTCTATAAAAGTTATCAAGATGATGAAAATATCGAAATAACTTTAGTTAGTCTTGGCGAAAAGGATTCCGAATTAGTACTGGCTCATTACAAAGTTCCCGGATACCAGTTTGACGGAACAAGCATTGTTTATTTTAAACAATGTGAAACTACTAGCTGTCAAAAAATCTTTTTGACTCAGATAGGTGGAAATAATATAAATCTAATTTCCGAGCAAGGTTATTTCGGTAATTATTATGAAGCCATTTTACCCGATAGAAATAATAAGATCCCACTTCATTACGATAAAAAATTATCGGCTAATCGAAGTGCTGATGAAATATACCGTAATCATTTAAAATCCATTTATCGAATTAGTGAGCTTAATGAAGCTAAAACGAAAGTAAATACGGCACATTCAGAGTTTCTGAAATCTTGCCAAAGTAAATCGAAGCTAGAAATAAATGCGAATGAGTTTGTAAATCAATCTCAAACCTCTTTAGTTGGTATGGCGGCACATTATCTAGAGCAACTAAGTTACTTTTGCAACGAAGATAAAATGTACAAAGAAGTTTTTAGTGAGATTACTAAAATAACTATTTCTCCCAGTATCAAACATAAAGAGATTGTTCTGTCGGATGCAATGGAGTTGACCGTTTATCTTTCTGATGAAATTTACAACCCTGCCGTTCAGGCTAAAACAGATATTGAAAAATTATAGTTGTTTTTTAATAAAACTAGACTCCTGTTTTCTGTTTTTTAGATTAAGCCTTCCTCCCTTTGAAAAGAAGTGGGATTGAGGGGATTTGTTTTATTTATCTATCCCTTCGGGCGGAGGGGAGGAATATTTCATTACGAACATCCCTATTTTATTGATCTATGTCTAAATTCGATCATTTTTAATACCCTAATCTGCATAACTTGCTTATAACAATTGACTTCTAAAAAACGTAGTTTTATTCTCTAATTGGTTCAAACACTATCGCAATTCGGAGGATGCATTTATGGACAATTCTAATCGTACTCAACCTATCTCAACCGCAACAGAATTTTGGGAAATTACTGACAGTGCTAAATTGGAGGCTGAATATGATGCCGCTAATTATGTTGCTTACTTAGAAACAGCACCGATTTCTGCTCTTATCCATATATTTCATGAGTATCGTTTTTTTATTAAATACTTTATAAGTGACTTAGGAATTCTGCAATTCAAAGCACCTTTTGGCAAATTTAAATGTATGATCGCGCAAATTGCGGTGGATGAATTAGGACAAAAGCCTGAAGATTGTCATTTGAACTTGTGGGACAATTTTTTGGTTAGCCTAGGCGATGATCCTACCTATCTTGATAACACCGAATTTCCAGAAAACATCGAGCTATTGGAAAAATTAAGTGATTGGATGCTTGAGCGGAGTTTTATGTTTGGTGTAGGTTTGCGCGGAATGGGAGCTGAGTGTTTGTGTCAGATTTATTTATCTGCAGCTTATAAAAGGCTTCGTTTGAACCCAGCAATTATAGCCAAAAAATCTGAAATTGATTGGCTGTTTTGGGATATTCACACAGGTGAAGAAGATAAAGTTCATGGCAGGATGGTTCGAAATGCGATTGATGAAATGTTGCAAAAAAATCCTTCTCAACTACCTGATCTGGTCGATGGATATCAACAAGCTAAACAGAATTGGGACTCCTTTTGGGGAAATCTGCATAAGAAGTTTGGTAACTGAGTTCGATTTATTCCGAAAGTACTTCAGCAGAAATAATTTGATCGCCATTACTTAATTGATACACGTTTTCCATTCCTTGGATCACGTTGCCAAAGATGGTGTATTTTCGATCCAAGTGAACATTATCTCCGAGGTTGATAAAAAACTGAGAGGTACCGGTATCTTTTCCTGAGGTCGCCATACCGACAGTGCCAGTTATGTGCGAGAGGTAAGAAATTTCCTCTCGAATAGTTTCGTCACTGCTACCTTCTACATCGCCGATAGTATCGCCACCTTGTGCAACAAAATTACCGATCACACGGCTAAAGTAACTTCCATTATAAAAACCTTTGTTAATTAGACGTTCAAAATTTTCCGCAGTGTAGATCGCCTTGTCGTTCAACTGTATTACAATGTTACCAACAGTTGTGCGTACTAGTATTTTCTTTCCGATTGATTTCTTAGCTTGTTCAAAAGGTATTGTTTCCAGCTTTTTAGATATTGGGTTTCTGGCTTCTGCAGTCAGAAATTGTTTTGCATAATTTGCAACCGCCTGTTCATTATCTTTTGATAACCTGCTTAAAACATTTTTAAATCCTTCTTTGTCTTTTTCTGCAATTAATTGTGCAAACTTAATTTTTACATAGGTATTTTTATGAGCTAATATTTTTAATGCCCAAGTCATATCTTCTCTTTTTTGTCTTTTAATTAAACCAGCCATTGCTTCAACAACCAATGCCGCGTGTTCACTTTTAAGTTGTTTTTTTAATAGGTTATTAATAAACAACCCTTTTAATGATGAATTGCTTAGTGTCTGAAGAGCGGTTTGAGCAACTTGAAGATTTGATGATACTTGCAATTTCCCCAGCTGAATTTGCGCTTGTGGAATATATAAAAGAGTTCCCATTGCACGAGTTGCTTCGGTGGCTAGAGATATATCTTGGGCTTCACTGTGTTCAATCAACCATGAGAGCAGTTTTCTATTGGCGAGGTGTTTATTTTTTGTGATCTTACCGATTAGTCGCGCAAATATTTTTTTATTATTGGTCGATTTTATCAATTCAATAAATCGTTGTAGTTGCGCAGGATTAAGTTGCCTATGAATTTTTTTTACTCGCGCTAGAAAATATCCGACATGATAGGAAAGCTTATCATCTCTTTCAAACAAGGTAAGTAACTCAGCGAAATCAATCGAGCTTTGGCTTTTACTCATATCAATTTGCTCGGCAACTTTTTTATAGTTTGTAATGGCGGTGGAAAGTCCCTGAAAAATCGCGAATCGGGTTTTTACATTCTTTTCTTGTTTCTGTCTGGCTAGCATATCCAGTACAAGGTTGTCACCAGCAAGATTGCACAAGCCTAAATAGATTTCTTGTTTTACCAATTCGTTATTTTCTATGTCTAATGCAGACCATAATGCTTCACTGGCCTTTTCTGATGCGCTAATGCCTAAAGCGAATGCTGCGGCTCGTCTGATTTTTTCGTTGTTGCTTTTTAATAGTGGGGTGATAAATGGAAGGATCTCATCGCCGCCTATTCTTCCTAAACCCTTGATTGCGGTTAGCTTTATATCTAGAGTCGGATTGGATATTGCTTGCTCGAATAATTCTGGATCAATTATTCGAGCATCGACTTTTTCGTGGAGCCTTGCGAGCATTAAGTCATTCAAGCCTAGTGATGATTGATTAGCGAGGCTTGTATTATGAATGAAAAATATGGATGTAAGGAAAAGTAATCGGATTTTTGGAATCATTCGTGTTTTGTCATCGATAGGTTGATGGTGAGTTTATGTACCTCAACAGCAAATTTTGGATTTAGTTTAACCATTTTTGTCGAGATTAACCACCCCAACCTAATGAATCAATTGATTCGTCACGTTTTATAAGGTACGAGTTGTTGTCATTGATACAAAGCGATACTAGACAAGCGGTGGAAAGCACTATATTTTTTGGTAGTTTCTAATATAAAAAAGCTCTTTAAATCCTAAGCTAAAATACAAGGGCTGACCTGCAGAAGATGCTTGTAAAACAACATATTTACCCTGCCAAAGTGTACAAGCCGAAAAAATTTCCCGCATAAAGCATCTAGCAATGCCTTTTCCTTGAAAAGCTTGTTTAACACCTACTTGGTGGAGACCAATCACATCACCTGTTTTGTAGAGTAATGCGCAGGCAACAGCAAGACCATTTTGAATACCTAGTAATATTTGTATATCTTTGTCATTGATTAATTGTTCAATAACGGAATGGTCAATGTTATAAGCAAAAGCTTCGCTGCCTATATCAACCCACTCACCAACTTCTTTTGACTTGCTAACTACTCTTACTTCGAATCCGGTACGCGCAGAAGATGAACATACTGCTTTATTTTGCAGTTTTAGGGACATGGTTGTTTGCTCAAATTTGCAGCCCCAATTTTTTTCTATCAACAAATTTTCAATAAACTGTTGAGCTAATTGATCTTCCGGTGTTTCTTCGTTTAAACGACTCATTATTGACCATATAGGCACCACTGTCGATTCGGACATATCTTCAAATAATGTACTGTTGTTTGCATACTCTTGTAGGGTTTTCCGTACTGTTTCGTTCGAAAGTGCTGTCCAATCAAACCAACAGCGATTAGGCCATTTTGTATTGATATGCAGTAATGGTAACCTATTGTTGCCTATTTGTTGTGCCCCATACTTTTTCCAAAGACCTGTGAGGTTATTAATATTTGCCTTATTAATGTGCATCGTTAAATTCCCAATTAATCAATATCACGCCAACGATGAGTGAAATAACGCCAACAATTTTCAGAACATTGACTGATTTTATCGGCTGATCAAACAAACCAAAATGACTGACAATAACGGCAATTAATATTTGTCCCGACAAAGCACAAGACATCATTGAATCGATGCCCATCTTTGGGATCAAGTAGTAGAACATCCCGACACCAAAGGCGCTCAAAGCTCCACCAGAAAACCATAAGTACACAGGTATCGCTCTTATTTCGACTATCGCTGGATACTGACGGGTCGATAAAATAGTGGCGAATAAAATAAATACAAAACTAGATAGAAATGCGATGCTAGTGCCCAGCATAGAACTTTTTAGTAATACTCCTAGTTGAGCATTTAAGCTGGCTTGGATTGCGATGGCAGCGCCTGCAGACAAAGCAAGTAAGGACAAAAAAATCACCTTAAACCTCCATCACTATATCATCATAATCAAACCGTACTTTGGGGTTGTGTATTTGCAAGTCATCATGATGTCGACGACCAATAGGGCATATTACAGAAGTTGTCAGATCTTTTCTGTTTAATTCTAATACTTCATCGTAGCCGGTGTTATCGATACCGGTCATCGGACAGCTATCGATTTTCATCAATGCTGCGCAAGTTAGTAAGTTGCCGAGAGCAATGTATGCCTGCTGATGAGCCCACTCTAGTTTTTGAGCTGAAGTCTTGGCTGCTAGCCCTGACTTCATGTGGATGGATAAATTGACCAATTCGCGAAGAGGTTTATCGGCGATTTGTGCATACTTGTTAATATAGCGATCGACTGTTGCATCACCAATCTGAGTATGAGCGGCGAATATAATCAAATGCGAGCTCTTAGCGATTTTGTCTTGCCCAAAAGAATAGGGTAGCAACCGTTGCCGAACCACATTTGTATTCACTACTATAATTTTATAAGGCTGTAAACCATATGATGATGCGCTCAGGCGCGTGGCGTTGAGTAGTTCTTTCAACTCAATTACTTCATCTGAAAATTTTTTAACGGCATAACGCCAGTTTAATGCTTCAAGTAGGCTCATTTCTATTCATCTCGTTTGTGATAATTGACTGACCGAAGAGCGTAGGATCAGGAGTTGAGGATAGTGTACGAGAAATATATTATGGATACATTTACATAGGTTGAGATGTGATAATTTTTTTTCTAATACGGCTTAATTGTGTAGGGGTAATGCCAAGGTGTGATGCTATATGGTATTGAGGCAAGCGTTTAACAAGGTTTGGGTGTTTATCAACGAAACGTAAATAACGTGCGGTTGCATCATCTTGTACTATTTCAATTTCACGCTCATCTTTTGCCAGCAGCCAATTTTTTTCTAGGTAATAGATTTGAAATAGTTTCAAATCATTTTTTTCTTTTATTAGCTTTCTATAGCCCGAAAAATTAATCTCGACAATAAGAGTATTTTCTAATACTTCAAAAACATGTTTTGATGGAGTTGTTGTGAGAAGAGCTGCCATTGAGCCTGGAAACATTCCTTCACAAAAAAAATTCTTATTGTACTCATTGCCTTTTTCATCACAGCTAAAACATCGGATTAGTCCTTGATAAATATAAGCATAAGAGAGAGGAACTTCACCGGTTTTATAGAGGTAGGAGTGCTTAGTTAGCGATCTAAATTTAGCTATTTTTGTCAGTGCTTGCCAGGTTTCATCACTGATAAAGGCATACGATTCCATGGCTTTTCTCAGTGCAAGGAAAGCTCTATTTTTATCGAGTAATTGATAGTTGTATTTTTTACTCACTTAATTTTCTAGTCGAATAGACAATTTATTTGATTTCATGATTACAGCCCAATAGAGAGAGTATCTAGCTAGTTTTGACCGCCAAAACTGATTTAGTTTTTATTACTTTTTCAAAATGATTAAATTTGTTTTTAGAATTCCTACTGAATGAATATGATAATTATGAAATAATACAATTATACATGCAATTGAAGCAACACAGGAAACATCATTCATGGCTCAATATATTTATTCAATGAATCGGGTGAGCAAAGTCGTTCCACCTAAGAAGACAATTTTAAAAGATATTTCGCTCAGTTTTTTCCCCGGCGCTAAAATCGGCGTATTGGGTCTCAATGGCTCCGGTAAGTCGACCTTACTCAGAATTATGGCAGGGATCGACACCGATATTGAAGGTGAAGCTATTCCGTTAAAGGGAATCAATATTGGTTATTTGCCGCAAGAACCCCAGTTGGATGAATCGCTAGATGTGCGTGGCAATGTAGAACTCGGCATTTCTGAAATGAAACAAATACTCAATCGCTTTGATGAAGTCAATAACGCATTTGCCGATCCAGATGCTGATTTCGATTCGCTTCTAAAACAGCAAGCGGAACTGCAAGATAAAATTGAAGCAGGCGGTGGCTGGGAAGTGGATCGACTTTTAGATAAAGCAGCAGATGCGTTACGTCTTCCACCTTGGGAAGCGGAAGTAAAAAATTTATCGGGTGGTGAGAAACGCCGAGTCGCTTTGTGTCAGCTATTGCTTTCCAAGCCGGATATGTTGTTATTGGATGAGCCTACCAATCATTTAGATGCTGAATCGGTTGCATGGCTGGAACGATTCCTACAAGATTTTAATGGGACTGTGGTTGCTATCACTCATGATCGGTATTTTCTGGATAATGTTGCCGGTTGGATTTTGGAATTAGACCGTGGTCATGGTATTCCATGGGAAGGCAATTATTCTTCATGGCTTGAGCAAAAAGGTAATCGCTTAGCCATGGAGGAAAAACAACAATCAGCGCATCAAAGAGCCATGAAAGAAGAGTTAGAATGGGTGCGTTCTAATCCAAAAGGTCGACAAGCAAAAAGTAAAGCGCGTATTGCCAAATTTGAAGAATTATCTTCACAAACGTATCAAAAAAGAAATGAAACTCAGGATTTGTATATTCCTCCAGGTCCACGTCTTGGCAATTTGGTCATAGAAGCCAGTCAACTGCAAAAGAGTTTTGGCGATAAATGTTTGGTAGACAATTTGAGTTTTAATTTACCTCAAGGTGGAATAGTGGGAATTATAGGACCGAACGGAGCTGGGAAATCAACGTTGTTTAAAATGCTTACGGATCTGGAAAAACAAGATGACGGAGAGCTGCGCATTGGCGAGACAGTTAAGATTGCTTATGTCGATCAGTCCCGTGATAGTTTAGATGGTAATAAAACCGTTTGGCAGGAAATCTCCGATGATTCAGATACCATTACCGTTGGTAATTATCGGGTTTCATCAAGACAATATGTCGGGCGATTTAATTTTAAAGGTGGTGACCAGCAAAAGTTTATAAAAGATCTATCTGGTGGTGAACGTAACCGAGTTCATTTAGCTAAGCTACTTAAAAGTGGCGGCAATTTATTACTGCTCGATGAACCGACCAATGACCTAGACGTAGAAACGCTGCGGGCGCTGGAAGAAGCTGTTTTAGCGTTCCCCGGATGCGCGGTGATTATTTCCCATGATCGCTGGTTTTTAGACAGAGTAGCGACCCATATCTTAGCTTTTGAAGGCGACAGTAAAACGGTCTGGTTTGAAGGTAATTACGCTGATTATGAAGTTGATAGGAAGAAGCGATTGGGTGCTGATGCCGATGCGCCGGTTCGAATTAAATATCGGAAGATAGGATAAAACAACGGAGAAATTATGGAAGACAACGTTTATCAAACTCCAGAATCAGACTTGGCTAATCAAGATTCTGAAAAACGTTCAGCGGTTAAAGCGGTTCTAATTGCAGCGGCGGTGGATCTTGGTGGCTCGATTGGGGTTGGTGTCGTTATAGGCATTATATACGGGATTATGCTCGCTGTGGAAGGTACGCCAATTGAAGAAATTGAACGTCAAATGAAGACAGTGGACACTTCTTCGATGGTGTCGATCGTTGGTTTAGTATTAAGTGCCTTTGTGTCTATTTTTGCTGGTTATTTATGTGCTAAAACGGTTAATTACAACGAATTTAAAGTGGTTTCAATTTTAGGATTAGTAACCGTCAGTGCGGGTTTATTGATGGAGGCATCGTATTACACTTTGAACGAAAATGTGTTAATGAGTTTACTAACGTTTGCCTGCAATTTTTTCGGAGCCTGGTTGTTCGTTCGAAGTAAAGCGATAAAAAGCAGTAATTAAAAAGATTTTATTGGGACGTTTTTTTCTAACAACAAATCAAAAGTATTTTGAGATTTTTCAGGATCACTTGAAAAGTATTGGATTGATCCTTTTTCATTAGAAGTATTAAGATTATTTTCCAGTCGTCTTTGTGCTTCTAACGCAACCGGCAATCCACTTTCATAAAGTGTTACTTCTGCCCCCATTATTTTTGAAATAGTATCAGTTAAAAAAGGATAATGAGTACAACCCAAAACAAGTGAGTCGACTTCTGCATCTTTAAATATGGCGAGTTCTTGTTCGATTAAATCGAGTTCAAATTCAGCAATTTCATGTGCGTTCTCAACCAAATTAACAAATAGCGGAGAGGCTTTTTCGGTTAATTCAATATTAAGAGCAAAATTTTTCTTTAAGTTCTGGTATTTTTGACTATCTAAAGTCGCTTGAGTGGCAATAATGCCCACTCGACCATTCTGAGTGTTTTCTGACGCCGGTTTAAGAGCAGGTTCTAACCCTATGATGGGAATAGAGTAAAGGTTTCTAATGGTATTAACCGCTGCTGCGGTCGCAGTATTGCAAGCAACAATAATGGCTTTAACGTCTTGATTGATCAAATGCTGAGCGATAGTCAGCACACGATTTTCGATCTGGTTTGCTGATTTGCCACCGTATGGCACAAATTGACTGTCCGCAACGTAGATTAAATTTTCCGCAGGCATCAACTTATGGATGACTTTTAAAACACTCAGTCCGCCAACGCCTGAATCGAAAATACCTATGGGACTTTTGTTATTTGGCATAAAACGGCTAGAACAAAAAAGAAAAATTTTACCACAGAGACACGGAGGTACAGAGAAAAAGATTAGAAAGCCAGGATAAATGTGTCACCAGCTGAACATTATAGACGTTGGAAGGTCATTGTTGAACGAAGCCGCTGACGCGGAGAAGGTCATTGTCGTCAATACTTCTATTTCACCTTCAATTTCGAAGGTGTCCAAAATAGAGGAATACCATCATGAACGACAACGACCAAAACCATTTCAA
>Ga0316204_10003104_pt1 | contig 34676 bp, 35 predicted proteins | sample 6monrhotite_MG_2_FD_205661 | JGI IMG/M metagenome (GOLD analysis project Ga0316204, IMG submission 205661) | Microbial mat bacterial communities from mineral coupon in-situ incubated in ocean water Damariscotta River, Maine, United States -... | ecosystem: Environmental > Aquatic > Marine >... | reverse complement strand
CAGTGGGTGTCCTTGCATCTTTTTGGGGCAGTAGACGGCCCGGAAGGCGAGCGATCATCATGTTTGTACTATCCGCTTTGATCGTCTTGTTCGCTTATATTTTGCCTGGCTTTGAGGGTGATATTTTACGCTTGTTGGGATTTCGATGATGGAACCTCGATCGACTTTGACTTGCCCAAAATGCGGACATGTAGAAACTGAAATCATGCCAACCGATGCCTGTCAGTTTTTCTATGATTGCAAGGGATGTGCTGCCGTCCTTCGGCCACACAAAGGTGATTGTTGTGTGTTTTGTTCTTTTGGCACCGTCCCCTGTCCACCAATTCAAGAAGTCCAGCAACGTATATCCCAGGTATCAAAGGAGCAACATTCTCCTCTGGGATAATTTGGCTAGTCGTAAATGCATTGGTCTTTTTAGCTAGAATGAGGCCCTTAATCATGACTGGCGGGCCATTTCATTTTTTTATGAAAGCCAAATTGGACCATTGTTATAGAGCTCGAAAGCTCATGCTTTAACTAAAAACTGGCCCATCATACCGGCATCTTCATGTTCGAGAATATGACAATGATACATATATGGAAGCTGCGGATCGGAATAGTCGGTAAATTGTAAAAGCAGGCGGACCACTTCTCCGGGCGCAACAACCACGGTATCTTTTAGTCCGCGCTCTCCTTTGTCTGGCGTTTGCCCATCGCGGTCGATTATACGGAATTGCACATCGTGAATGTGAAAAGGGTGCGCCATCATCGAAGCATTTTCGACCTGCCAGATTTCTGTCGTTCCGACTTTCACCGTCTCATCGATCCGCTGCATATCCATTGATTGACCGTTAATTGTAAAGCCGCCGCCGCGCATCATGCGCATACCCATTCCCATATTCAGCACAAAACGGCGGGTTTTAACGGCAACCGCAGGATCAATTCGCGGAAGAGTAATGAGCCTGCTCGGCATGGTAGTCGCCCGGCGTCTTTGAGCCGCAGGTGAAATGTTGAGCACCGTGAAACGCTGGCGGTCACTCCTCGTTCCCATCATTCTCATCATGCCCATACCTCCAATGCTATCTGCCATCAGGGCGATTGGGCTACCATCGCTTAGATCAATAACGATCTGCGCACGCTCACCAGGAGCCAGCACCAGTTTGTCCGTTCTATATGGTTGTTCGAGCAAGCCCCCATCACTTGCGATCTGGTCAAAACTACGCCCGTCGCCAAAACTGAAACGATAAGTTCGCGCATTCGAACCGTTGAGAAGGCGCATACGCAAAAGGTCGCTCTTTGCTTCAAACACCGGATCAATGGTTCCGTTAACCAGTAGCGTATCGCCAGTCATTCCCGTCATGATATCGGGCATCGATGTGGAATAGGCAAAGCTTCCATCGCCGTTGAACGCGCGATCCTGGACGATTAACGGGATATCATCGACACCATAATCATTCGGCAGGTCGAGCCGCTCGCTTTCAGCATCACGCACATAGATCGCTCCAGCCAATCCTTGATAAACTTGTGGACCGGACCGGCGGTGCGCGTGCGAATGATACCAGAATATTGATGCTCGTTGCTTCACCTCGAAGCTGGGTGACCATGTGCTACCCGGCGCAATTGGTTGATGCGGCCCGCCGTCAGCTGCTGCCGGCAAATGAAATCCGTGCCAGTGCACCGTCGCCGTTTCGGAAAGATCACTACTGACATTCATCCGAACGGTTTCTCCGGCATGCATTTCGAGCGTCGGGCCGAGATAAGGCTGGTTGATTCCGATCGTTTTTGTATCGACGCCGTCAAAAAAGCGAGAGACGCCGTGCCGGAGGTTCAAATCGAATATGCGGGCACCATCGACTTGTTTTCCTGAATAAAGTTTGGGTATGCGAAGGCTGTTAGCTGAAGACCTCAACGACAAAGAGCGACCTTGCCCTCTGACGAGTTCGCGCGAAGCAATGCCGCCAATTGCCAGTGCTCCGCCGCCAAGCGCAACGGCGCCAAGAATATGACGTCTATTCATAATATCGTGGTTTTCTTATAGCTGCACATCTTGAACCCAATCGTAATCGTCTTTACCGCGCCGCTTGCAAGCGCTCGCCGCCAGCAATTCAATCGAACAGCCAAAATTCCAGACCTGCGACTGATAGTATCAGTATCTGGAATAAATTGTCCGCAAAACCAGGGAATATACCTAGTGCTGCTATTAAAATAGCGCGTCCAAACCACGGTTGCGCTAAATATATTTTCTTCTGATGGCTGAGTCCAGGCCGTCAGGACACCCTATTTCCTGAAAAAATTTGCTGACGTATCACCTATGCGTTTCGGCATTCCCTAAATGAACCCGTGCGTCCCCTGATCAAGAAACTGACGCTTCGCCGAGCTATATGCATACGGGATCAGTGCGGCACAAAAAATTCTGGAACCAATTTAGCGTTCATGAATTATTTAACGAGCTATCTAAATGCCATAAAACGACAGGGAGACTTCCAAATGGGAAAATATTTACGGTTCATCATCATGATCGCGACATCTACTCTGGTTATGTTCGGTCTGATGTACTTTAACACATATGCTATGGACCATTTGTTTTTTAGCGAAACACGCTCCTGGATGGCCCTATATATGGGCGGCGCGATGGCGATTATCATGATGCTGTTCATGCTTGGCACCTATGATGACAAACGAAAAAATGCCCTGATCCTGGGCGGTGCAGCCGTTCTCTTTGCAGGCTCGCTTTACCTCGTTCGCTCGCAAGATACAATTTCTGATCAAGCGTGGCAGAAAGCAATGATCCCGCATCACAGTATCGCGATCCTGACCAGTGAACGAGCCAATATAGAAGATGCGCGCGTGCGCGAGCTGGCCGATGGTATCATCAAGGCACAGCGACGTGAAATCAAGGAAATGAAGTGGCTAATCGAGGACATCCGCAAAAACGGCAAGGCCACAACCGAAGCAGATGCAACTGCCCGGCCACTTCCCGAATTTGAGGGCAAGCTTTGAATATGGCGGGAGTTAAAACTGCAAAACTCTATCGTATGGTCATGCCGGATCATATCTGCCCATACGGACTTAAATCGAAGGATTTGCTGGAACGTGAGGGATATGACGTTGAAGATCATCACCTCAAAACCCGCGAGGAAACTGATAAATTCAAGCAAGAGCACGATGTCGAGACAACACCGCAAACCTTCATCGACGGCAAACGTGTTGGCGGCCATGATGAACTACGCGGGTTTTTCGGAAAGCAAGTAAAAGGAGAAGATGAGACATCATACCAGCCCGTCATTGCTATTTTTGCCATGACATTTCTTATGGCTCTGGCAGCGGCCTATGTTGCAACGGGAGACTGGATTTCTATTCTTGCAGCAGAGTGGTTCATCGCATTTTCCATGTGCGCACTAGCTATTCAGAAATTACAGGATGTCCGCAGTTTTTCAACAATGTTTCTCAACTATGACCTGCTCGCCAGAAAGTGGGTGCCTTATGGATATCTATACCCGTTTGGCGAGGGATTAGCCGGTTTACTGATGGTAGCGGGAATATTGACGTGGATATCTGTGCCCGTTGCGCTGTTTATTGGCAGCATTGGTGCATTTTCCGTCTTCAAAGCCGTTTACATCGACAAGCGCGAACTCAAATGTGCGTGTGTTGGCGGGGATAGCAATGTCCCGCTTGGCTTCATTTCCCTCACCGAAAATCTAATGATGGCAGGAATGGGTGTCTGGATGCTGCTCAAATGACATTTTGCTGCTCGTTTGAATAATTCTCAGTGACACAGTTACAGCCATGGTTTGCTCGAAATCATCAACTTATCTCTGTGCTATGACCATCCGCGCCACGAGGTCTCCTTCGGGATTGCACGTCGTTAGTATTTCACCCTCCCCATCAATCTTAAATTCGCGAATATCTGGACGGGAAAATAGACTCTCTGGCACCGGATATTTTGCATAAGGGTTATGGAATAGCCGAAGGCCGTCACACAAAGTCTCGTAATAATTTTCCATCGGCCCTGAAATCTGAATGGGTTCAATATTATTGCGTATCCGGAAAGCATTGAACACATAATGACCGAATGTTGATCTACTCAACGCGCGCGCCTTGCCGTGGGACGCAACGCTGCTGTAGACAATGGCGCTCACATCTTGCAAATCCGGGTCCATAAAAAGGCCGGTTGGCAGATCGATACCATTAGGCTTCTTAAAGTCCCCCTCTTCCCATACATCGTAAAGCAATCGCTGCATGGCAACGTCTCCGGTCAGGAAAAAATCCGGTGAGCCATAATTGGCCAGCGCGATGATGAACGGCTTGCCGGTAACATGAGGAAGCTTTGAATAGATTTTCCTGAGCTTTTGGACCTTCGAGGCAATTGCGTTGGAAAGACGGCCCATCTGATAGACATAAATATCCTCCAAATCTCCCTTTCCAATGGAACCCAATGATTTTTCCCATTCCTGTGTGTCTCCTGCCGCCTCGTTGCAAATCGTTGCTTCAATAATCAGCTCTGGTTTTTCACATATAAAATCGGGCGAGCCATGGGACATATCCACACTCGCGCCCAGCTCTTTGAGAACAGCAAAGACATAGAGCTCCCAAAAGGAAGAATTGTAAGTCGCTTGAAACTCCCGAACAAATTTACCGTCCCGGTCAATAAACCCCTCTGCCCATTGAAATATAACATCCCGTACGCCCGGGTCTGGATCCGCCGCCACCCTTGTAAAATTAACGTTCAAGGCGCTTGGCTCTACAATCGGAGTGAACAAACCCATTTTTCCTGCCTTTCTGACTTTGCCCTTCTGAACGAGAATGAAACAACGTGGTAGGACTACCGGCGAAATATTTTACTCCTTTGACATACGTATGACAGCTGTCCTAAATATAGCGTCATCTGTCATATTCTGGAAAGCAAAGAAATTGGATACGGAAGAAATCCTGGGGCGGGAATTTGATCGGGTCATTGCTCTATTAGGCGGTGATGCAACTTTCAAATATCCTTTGAAAACCGCGCTCGATGCTCATGAAGTGATCTCCAAGGGTTTCCCCAGTACGGTTTTGACAGAACTGGTCGCCAATGTCGCGTTGATCCAGCATCACCAACAATGACTACTGCAGCAGCGCACTTGACGGCAGAGCCGCAACTGAAAGAATTTTTGCTCACAATTTTCCGAGCCAGATAAACAAACCCTACGCTGCGGTGTCCAATCGAAGTCTCCGGATGCGGTCAGGGGGCCGCACCCGAAGTTTCGATTGCGGCACTTTCACTTCACTTGGAAGGCGTATTTGCCGCTGATTACTTCGTTATCGTTGCCCGATGCCATCGAGCGCAGTTCATAACCTCCGGACGTCAGGGGCTTTGTCATCATCACTATAACCGACTTGCCGTCTTTGCCCATCATCACAGAAATTGGCATTTTCATCGGGGCGTGACAGGCCATACCCGGCATTGATGTCATCATTAGTTGCGTGCGGGTGTTTGCAGGCATGATCTTCTCATCAAAGACCAGATCAATTCTCTTCGTCGGTGCAACCGTCGCATTGGCCGCTGGCTTGGCTGTAACTAGACTCAGGTGAGCAAAATCGCCGCGAGCGTTGTGGGGCAACGGCGAGGGTTAGGCGAAACAATCCGGTGCTGCGCATTTCCGGTTCCTTGGTTGTGTCTAATCACCAATACGCGGCGATATTGCCCACCCCTCAAAAATAATTTTGAGGGCAAAGCGGTGCAGCTTGCGTATTAGTAGGCAGATCACTCAAACAGGATCGTGATTACCTGCGGCCGTTCTGCACGAAATCAAGAATGATGCTATTTTGGGGCACATGTTTTTCCTCACAAATCGGCCTCTGGAATAGCTGGGAAGCACCTTTTAATCATGCGTCATTATACCAGAATATATTATACTCTTTTATCGGTTCTGGCTTTGGCGGCCATTTGCTCACCTATTTCCGCGCAGGCGAAGGAGGGTGATGTTGAAACGTTATGGCGTCTGCTGGATTATATTGCGGTCGATTATCCCGGTGCAGTCGATAAAGGTAAAGTGATAAACGAAGCAGAATTTTCCGAAATGGCGGAGTTTTCGGGAACTGTAGTCGACGGTTTGGCAAAGCTGCCATTAAAGTCGGGCCGAGCCGGCCTGATTGCAAAAGGTAACGAGCTCAATACGGCCATTGATAATAAAGCGTCTCCAGAAGTGGTGGCGCGGCAGGCACGCTTGCTGGCAACCGAGTTGCTCCGCAGTTATCCTGTTCCACTTGCTCCCAAAACTGCACCCAATGTACAAACCGGCAAACAGCTGTATGCGCAAAATTGTGCCAGTTGCCACGGCATGTCTGGTAACGGTCAAGGGCCGGATGCGAGGCAGATCGACCCCGCTCCGATAGCATTTACCGATGTAGAGCGAGCAAGAGAACGCAGCCTGTTCGCCCTGTATCAGGTTATTGGTCAGGGGCTTGATGGGACAGCAATGCAGAGTTTTGCTGATTTACCTGCCCGGGACCGATGGGATATGGCCGCATATACGGGCAGTTTCGCGTTCAAAGAGGCCTCCAAGGGGCAAAAGCTTTGGAAAACACATGCGGCTATTCGCGCCCTGTTTCCCGATCTCTCAGCTTTGGCGAGCATGACTCCGGCCAATTTGGGAAAACAGATAGGACCAGAAAAAGCAGACGCAGTGATGGCATTCCTGCGGAAAAATCCAGAAGTCATTGGTACTACTGCTTCATCCACCGGCTCGCTGGCGCTATCCCGGACCAAGCTGAAGGAAAGTCTGGCGGCTTATCAGGCAGGCAGAAAAGACGAAGCAGAAAGTCTGGCATTATCTGCGTATCTTGACGGCTTTGAACCCCTTGAGCCTGGTCTGGCCGCTCGCGATCCGTCTTTGCTAAAAGCCATTGAACGCGCGATGGCCCATGTCCGCGCTGCTATCGGTGACAGCCTTCCCGTAGCGGAGGTGGAGAGCCGGATCAGCGCTCTTGATGGGCTGTTTTTAGAGGCAGAGGCCGCCCTAGACGCCGATCAGTCCAGCCAAGCATCCGCTTTTGTTGGAGCCTTTACAATATTGCTTCGCGAAGGGCTGGAGGCGCTACTGATTGTGGTGGCTATGATTGCGTTTCTGCGCAAGGCCGAGCGACCCGAAGTCATGCCTTATGTGCATGGAGGTTGGATTGGTGCGCTTCTGGTAGGCGGCGCAACATGGTTCGCTGCCACCTATCTCATAGGCATTAGCGGAGCGAGCCGGGAGTTGACCGAAGGTTTTGGTTCTTTGTTTGCAGCCGTCATCCTGCTTTTCGTTGGTTTGTGGATGCACGGCAAGTCGCGCGCCGATGAATGGCAGCGCTATATCCGTAAAACAATGAGCAAAGCGTTGTCGCGAGGGTCTGCATGGTTTCTCTTTGGGCTGGCATTCATTGTCGTTTACCGGGAAGTCTTTGAGACAATATTGTTTTTTGCCGCGCTCTGGACTGCTGACAACGGTATGACCATTCTAGCTGGTTCGGGAGCCGCGATACTTTTGCTCTCGGTCATTGCCTGGGCCATGTTGCGATACAGCCGGAAGTTACCGATAGGTAAGTTCTTCGCTTATAGCTTAGCGTTGATGATCGTTCTTACTGTGATTCTCACCGGCAAGGGAATTGCGGCGTTGCAGGAGGCTGGCCTGATGAGCGTGACCCCGCTTCCCGATTTTCCGCAAATTGCCATGTTGGGAATTTTCCCTGCGGTTCAGCCTCTTATCGCTCAAGTTTTGGTAATTGCAGTCATAGCAGCGGGGTATTGGTACAATGTCCGTTTAAAATACATGCAGGATTACAGTATTTCTGATCAAGGTGAATAATGAGAAACGATAGGGAACTTCCAGTCCCCAATATAGCCCGTATCTGCGCCGAGCTTGGTGGGGTCGTTTGGCGGCTAACCTGTTTTTTACCTTACCGAACATGACGTCACAGACTTACGGGCTGATTGGCGGCCTTGCCGCTGGCTGGATTTTGGGTCAGGTTATGACGGGAAACCAGAGACTGGTAAGCCTCAATCGGTTTGATGTATTCGGCCGTCTCAGTACCTATATAATGATAACTAGCGATGGAGAAAAAAATGCCAAAAAGAGTCAAAGTTACCAAGGAGACCGACAGCGGACGCAATGCAGCGTTCCACGACAATTTTACCGGTGACGACATGTCCCGCTCCGAGTTTGTGCAAAAAATCAAAACCGGAGAATATGAAAATTACCACATCCGCAAAGTTAACGGCGTAGACACGCCTGTTTCAAATCCAGACTCCAAGCACAACAACCTGGATTGAACCCTGAAGCGAGCCACCAGTGAATTTGGCTAAACGTCCTTCTCAGGCCAAATGGAACGACTGATATTATCCGACTGGCTTTGAGGATTATTTTGACAGATATGACCTTTCAAATTGGTAGGCAAATAGGGTTTCACTTCGCCCATCTGCGGGACTGCCGTTGCACTTAACCGATCCGCTACAGATTGGTGTAGCTTCGCTTCTGGGTGAATGCTGCGAACCCTTTTACCCCAAGTCAATTTGTCTCTAGAAATCCAGCGCACCCATTTTGGCTGCATATCAAGCGCGCTTTGTATCTCATCATGCTGCAAACCAAACGGGTCCGGTGCGGTATTCAGAAAATTCCGCTGAATTTCAATGGTGGGCACGGCTGAGACGAGCTCGCCGGCCATCCACTCCAGAGCAATATCCGATAGCCGTGATTCATCTTCCGGATAGCTTCCGCCAATATCAGAATGATTGCCGGCGAACCACAGCTGCTCAAGCCAATTCGGGTTGCCTCGCCGCTTATTCCACTGCACGTCCGTATCGCTCCCCCAGCCTACTCTGGGAAACTTCTTACGCGCCTCGTCAATCGACAACGCATGCCGCAATTTTGGTATCTCGCGGTCCACATAGCGATCATAGTTTTTTCCGCTCCACCAGGCCATATGTCCATGCCAAAGGGCAGAAATCCAGTCTACCGGGTTCCACCAGCGAAACCTGCGAGCATCATCCTCAAAATAATATTTAAACTGCGAACCCACGCTTCTTAGGACCCAATATAATATGAAAGCAGGAATGGTTCCGGCCAGGGCGCTCAGCCACCAAGTATCGGCATCCAAACTGCGCCAAAATCCAAAGGCTGTCACCAAAAACGCTATCGCCACGACGATCGAAGCGGTTCTGCTTCCCAGAGCAGCGACAGTATCAAACACTCCCACAAATTCAGGTTGAACGTTGCCTTGACCTTCTCCGTCCGCGCCCACACCTTCTGATCCATATTTCGACCGAAACCGCCTCGCTTTATGCTCGCGCTGTTTTTCATATTTCCCGCGCTTGGAGCCAGCGCCGTGGTTGTAGACGTCTCGCACAGCCTCGCTTGCAATCATTCGCAAGGCCGGACCGTAACGCGGCACCGGATTGCCTTCACCATCATGTTCTGGCACGCCGCATAGGTTCATAACATTCGTGACAGCGCGAACCGTATAGGCACCGCGGCTAAATCCTATTAATACAACTTTGTCTCCCGGCCTATGATGAGCGATAATTGCAGCATAGCAATCAATGACATTTTCATCGATCCCCGTGCCGAGCGCGGCAGCAAAAAAGTTACGCAAACGCTTGAAAGTCAAACCGCCAGCTTCTCCTGCGCCAAGACCTGCATCGTAAAATGTTACTTGTTTTTTTGGACTAATGGTTGAATCTGGACCGGGCCTCGTAGCTCGGTACAGCTTATAGACATTCGAAAGTCTTTGATCGGGCCGAAGGCCGCCAACCTGGCCAGTTCCATCAGAATAGATAAGTATGTTTTTAGACATTGCGCCCCCGCATATTGTTAACTTTCACTGCAACTGCATCAGTGTTTCTAAAGTATATAATCGATTCTATGCCCGATATTGGGCTCAAATAATCTAGAAATGATATTCAATCTCTTTTGATTGCTGCTAATGGCCTATTAGCATTGAAAAATATTGATCCAAAGCTCATAGAAGCAATTGGAAATCGAAGAGAGCTGTTCTGGAGTGTTTTCAGGAGAATAATAGAATGACCCCATTTCTGGTAAGCTACGCCACCCAGCGCAAGTCCCACCCTGACATCGGCGGACATTATTGCCATAGCCGTGATGTTTGGGTTGAGGGCACCGAGCAGGGCGAAGTACCGATCGTATTGATGCATTCAAACTTGTCCGAGTTGGTGACCAAAACTGCAACGCAACAGGAGACGGATGACGAAAATTTCCCGCCAAGGCCTCTTTCAGAGCTAGTGACCAAAACAGATGTCCAGCAAGAATCTGATGATCAGAGTTTAAATGCTTCTTCCATACTCGAGATGGAAACGAAGACCACCTATGAGGTTGAAAGCGACGATCAGGACTATACGTTGTTCTGATATTGCTGGCGCAGAATGATTTTTCTGGCAACCAACAAGCGGGACATTACGATTGATTTCGTGGTCCTAGAACTCCAAAAACGTGGGGTTCCGTATCTTCGACTGAATACCGAAGACATAACCGAATGGCAGATAGAATTTCCAAATGGAGAACCGAGCCATGCGACTTTTGCGCATGACAATAGATCATTCTGCCTATCAGAGTTTACGGCGGCCTATTATCGCCGCCCACTTACCCCGGAACCACAGGGCCGTTTTGATCAGCCTGTCCGGGACTATATCGTCAGCGAATGGTCTGCAATATTGCGGAGCCTATGGACTGCTTTAGACAGTCGCTGGCTAAATTCGCCATATGCCATTCAGAAAGCTGAAGACAAGCCGCGCCAAATAGCTATTGCCCGCGCAGCTGGTCTGAAGGTGCCTGAAACTTGCGTCACAAATGATTTCACCGCTGCTCAGAAATTTGCGGCCGCCCAAAATATAATCGCCAAGCCGCTGAGGCGCGCGTTGCTCGAAGATCCAAGCGGCCCAGGCCGTGTCATGTTTACAAGCCGCGTGGCGTTGAATGCAAAAGATCAGGACTCTATCCGACTTGCGCCGATGATTTTTCAGCAGGAAATTGCGAAGCAATATGACGTGCGCGTAACCGTGGTAGATGATCGCGCCATGGCCACTGCCATTGACTCCCAAAAACACGAACAGACTGAAGTTGACTGGCGAAAAGGCAGCGGCGTGGAAGTGGAACACCAAAAACTGGATCTTCCATCAGATATAGCAAATGCTTGCATAAAAGTGACCCAGGATCTCGGTCTGCGTTATTCGGCCGTGGATCTAATCCAAGATCAGGATGGGCAATATTGGTTTCTGGAGGCTAATCCGAATGGTCAATGGGCCTGGATTGAGCAGAGAACTGGCCATCCGATTACCAATGCCATCGTTGATGCCCTGGTGGGAACAAGGCTGTGATCAGAAGGTTTTTTGATTTTCTGTTCCCGATAATTGAAGGGCTGACGCCAGATCAGAAGAACGAGCGACAAGAGGCCTATGATCGCGACATGGCTGCGATTGATTCTACAAATTGGGGGAAGCAACCCGCCAAATTACTGGAACAAGCACAAAGAATGGCGGATTCAGAGATTGATCGCAGAAAAACCTCGGAAACCAAGGCCTCTATCTATCTCGCCGTTCTAGCAACACTGGTACCACTGATAGTCACGATCCAAACTGGAATTTGGGAAAATAAAATCGGGCCCGCGCCAGCGGTACTGCGCTTCTCTCTACTCTCAATTGCCATTATCTATTCAGCTGCAGCCGGTTGGTACGCTTTTTCCGTTCTTCGAGTATCCGGATTCCATACTATTGGTATCGGCGAGCTAGCGACATCTTGGTCCAAATCCGAGCCGCCGGGAGAATTGGCCAAAAGAACCCTGCAACGCATGCGGAAATCACAAGATGCCGTGAACAACAAAGTAACACGAATAAAAATGACCCATGAACACCTTCTCAGGGCATTTGGATTTTTTATAGCGCTGATGCTCATAGATCCCGCGACATACACCATCTACGCAATTCAAGGTCAAGCGGTAGCAACCGCTCCCAAGACGCAAAACCCGCGCTGCGATTCAAAACATAAAATCATTTTTAATTTTGAAACGGACAGTCGAAATAAACGCTCCAAAAACTCAGTAGGTCGATCAAAAAAAGAATAGCACTTGTCTCATCTGGATAAAGGCTCGGGTGATTTTTCTGCAGCTATAATCCTTACCAACCAGTTCAACTGGGCTTTGATCATTGCTCTCAATATTGACCGTCAAGCCGATTGAATTTGGTCAGGATTCTGGTTATTCACAAAACATCAACGTCAAAACCGTGGCTATGAAATTTAGCCACTAATCTTTTAAATGATCAGGTTCATTCAATTATTTTTTGCGATTCTTTCGGAGAAATACGGAACCGAAAGCCGCTGAGGCGCTAGAAAATGACACAGCATTCCCCAGTAAGGAATTTCGATGAACCGAAGCGCATTGCCCGCTTTTCTCCCGGGATCGCTCTTTCCGCTATTGTCCTCGGCGTCGCCATTCCAGCGCATCTCTTTTTACCAGAAGATCTCAGCCGGCTGACCATAGCAATGATCATTGGGATCATTTCAGGTGCCTATATTGGCTTCGGTGCCAAAGATGGGCGGCCTCATATCTTCGTCTTGGAACTCTGTGTGGCTGCCCTATTTGGTATCATGGCCGTGGCCGGTGTGCTGGGTTCACCTTATTGGTTTGCTGTTGCCCTGTTTGCCCATGGCCTTTGGGATATTGCCCATCACAATGGCCTGTTTGGTGCTAAAATCCCGCGTTGGTATATCCCGTTTTGCGCCGTTATAGACTGGATTGCAGCGCTCATTCTGGCAATTTTGTTCACTATCTAGTTGCAAGCATCGAGGCGATCAGGTCGTAGAGCCACGCTAGGCCAGGCAGCAGCAGGGTCAAAAGCAACACACCAAATTCTATCTTACGCCGCATTATCCATTGCACGCGCAGCCTTTCCCTTTGTGGCAGACCTTGTCGCGCGCGATACAACTGTCACCGCAAGCTTTCCCCTTTCGGCAAGTCTTGCAACAACCCGCCACACCGATCTGTGCCAAAGCAGCGCCTGACCCGCAGGGATTAAATTCCGTGGGTCCGACGGCGCCAATCAACAATACTAGCGACATTGCGATAGATTTCATTCTGCTCCCCCAAACTCAGAGTGTCTCACAATCATGATACTCTGTCCAATCTGGGGAACGATGAACTTTGATAGTTCCGGCCATCTCCAACGTCACCTTGCTCATCAAGCGTTGGCTGCTAAAAAGGAGAAGAAAGAAAATTAACGTCTAATATTCCGGCGAAAACCCGCTTTAATAACATTATTACGGCCTTACTATTGAGCGGTTGTCAAAATACGTCACCTGGATAACCCTAACCAGTTAGGGGCATTTTTTGGTTATGGCGGCGGCTTCATTGATTGGAAGTCTTCTGGTTAGACGGCCAACTAAACCCACAGCAAAATGTAATTCATTAGGTGACATTGAGAATGTCGGGCAATATGGTCATCTAAGGACGATGAAAATGCGGGTTATCAAGGGACTTTCATGACGAACGCCAAGCAAATAGAAAAAATGCTGCGCAGCCATGCTGAGGGTGATGACGAACAATTTTTCTCGATTGCGTTACAAGTGGCGGCAGCGGAAGCTCGACAAGGCAGACGTGATACTGCCAATAGCCTTCGTGCGGCTGTTGACGCAGCAAGAGCAAAAGACGGCGTTAGACCCTCTATTCCGATCGCCTTTGCAAGTCCGCGCGGCGATTTGGAAGGTCTTTTGGATCTCAAACAACCATCTATCACGCTGGCAGATGTGATTTTGCCATCTGCATCATTGGATCGTCTGAACCATTTGATGTTGCAGCAGCGGAAGCGCGATCAACTTCGAGAACATGGAAAACTGCCAAGCAATAGGTATTTATTTGTAGGACCACCCGGCTCGGGGAAAACTATGACCGCCGAGGCTGTGGCTGGTGAGCTGAAATTACCTCTCTTTGTGATCCGATTAGACACACTAATCACTCGGTTTATGGGCGAAACAGCTGCCAAGCTTAGGCTTGTATTTGACGAAATTTTACGTCGACGAGCGGTTTATCTATTCGATGAATTTGACGCTGTTGGAGGACATCGCGCAGCTTCAAATGACGTGGCCGAAATGCGCCGAGTTCTGAATAGCTTTCTTCAATTCATGGAAGAAAAAACGGCGACAGATAGCGCAATCATTGCGGCAACCAACCATCCAGAACTTCTCGACAAAGCGCTGCTGCGCCGTTTTGATGAAGTATTGGAGTTTTCTCTTCCAACTCCGGATCAAATTCGGGCGGTAATAAAATATAATCTTCGGCCGATAAAATACCCTCGGATCAAATGGAAGGCTGTAGAAAAAGCGGCTGAAGGCCTGAGCCAAGCGGAAATTGCGAGGGCGGCAAGTGAAGCCGTAAAGACCGCAATACTGGCGCAACGCTCTTCGATCACAACTCAAGATCTGACCGAAAAATTGGAAGATCGGCAATCAATGCGATCCGCGTTTACGACGGCTTCATAATTCGTGGCTGACCATGACCTGCCTCACATTGATATCTCCGCATTGGTTCGGCGAGGCGATTATAAATCACCGGGTAATAATGGCCGTGTAAACCCTCTCCAGCGGATCCGTGCCGATCATGGAAGGCGGATGGCGGAAGAGCTGCGAACAGCCTTCAACCAAGCTGATCAGACACAATCTGCATTGGTTGAAGAAATCCCTGACCTGGAGGGTTCCGGGGGTATATATCTTGAGGTCGAATTGAACCGGTTAACGGGCGCAGAGATAATTGAACGAAAAACGGAAAATACAAGACAAAGTGCTGAAAAGGTTTTGGAAGACGGCACACGGACTATTGCTCTGTTCGTTCCCGATGAAGCGCGCGATGTACTTGAGAATATTATATCCGATTATACTGAGGGCGAGATAACCTCAAAAAGAGGCACTCCGCCGTTAGCCGGTCGTGTGGAACCCATAGAGCATATTCGCGAGGCCCGCCTGAGGACCTTTTGGCGCGATGATCAAGACGCACTACCAACCGAACCGCAAGAAGAAATTTGGTGGGCGCTTTGGTGTTTTCCTGAGAGTTTGGAAAAGGTTGTCGCCACTGCAGGCACGCTCGGTCTCCAGCTAGGTACAAACGACACGTTTTTGCACTTTCCCGAAATAATTGTCGTCCCCGCTTATGGCCGAGTGAGCTCGATTGAACTTCTGCTATTTGCGACTGGCGGTATTGCTGAACTGCGCAGAGCAACCGACAATCCTTTGGTGTTCACACAAGACCTAAAGGACGATATCCCGGCGTTTATAGATGACTTAGCTGAAAGAGTTACATGGCCCCAAGCCGATGCTCCTGCTGTTTGTCTGCTTGATACCGGTGTGAACAGGGCCCATCCCTTGATTGAACCGGCCCTTTCAATCGATGATTTAATGTCGGTAAACGAGGCATGGGGCGGCGACGATCATGATGGCGGTCCCGGGCATGGAACCGGAATGGCTGGACTATCCCTACACGGCGACTTGGTTGCGCCGCTCGCTGATCAATCTAATCATATTCTCGCCCACAGAGTGGAATCGGTAAAAATATTACCGCCAAATGGGTTTCCTCCAAATGAGCCTCATTCTTACGGGCCAATTACATTGAGCGCTATTGCCAAAGCCGAGATACAAAACCCATTGAGAGACCGTGTTTTCTGTATGGCGGTGACTAATGAAAACCGTTCCGGTGCTGAAAATAGCGCGTGGAGTGCATCAATTGATCAAGCTGCAGCGGGAGCGGAGCTGCAAGATCCCGATAACCTGTCACCCAAACGGTTGATTGTCGTTGCTGCTGGCAACATTCCCGACAATAGCAACGCGGCGGCCATATCTGATCATGACGCGTTCCCGATGCAAGATCCTTCGCAGGCTTGGAACGCTCTTGCGATTGGCGGTTTTACACAAAAAACCGCTATTGCTGAGCAGGGTTACGAAGATTGGACTCCGTCTGCTGCCGTAGGAGAGGCAAGTCCATATAGCCGCAACTCGATATTGTGGAATTCCAGTAAGTCAGCTTTCAAACCCGATCTGGTGTTTGAAACTGGCAATCGCGCAATTAGCCCATCGGGCCAAGAAGCGGTTGCGGGATTGGATTCAATATCACTTCTTACAACGTCTAAAGAGGTGGATACTAACCCACTGACGGGTTTTTGGGCGACAAGCGCGGCGACCGCACAAGCAGCGAGAATGGCGGCGCAAATTAGTGCCGATCATCCAGATTATTGGCCAGAGACCGTTCGCGCGTTGATGGTTCACAGCGCCCGCTGGACCCCGCCGATGCTTGAAGCCATTGATTTAGGTGCAAGCAGGCGGGACAAGGCAGATAGCATACGGAGATTTGGATACGGCGTGCCCAATATAGTTCGCGCATCCGCATCAGCTGCAGATGATCTTGCCTTGGTAGCGCAAAATACGATCCAGCCATTTAGAAAAGATAAGGGTATCAGATTTAACGAGGCGCACATTTACGAGCTCCCATGGCCGCGAGAAGTTTTGGAAGAGCTGGGTAATACGGCGGTTAAGCTCAAAGTTACTTTGTCCTATTTCATCGAACCAAATCCCAGTTTTGCTAGTGTGATTGACCCTGCCCGTTATCAATCATTCGGCCTCCGGTTTGACCTAAAGCGATCGCGTGAATCTTCGGCGGACTTCCATCGCAGAAACAATGCAGCGACGCAGGTTCCTGGCGGTGCAGCCGCGAGCACACCCGATAGCGGATGGCTTTTTGGAAAACAGCAAATATCCGCCGGATCGCTTCATTCCGATATATGGGAGGGGGTTGCCGTGGAATTGGCTGCGCGAAACCAAATATACATACGTCCAATTAATGGATGGTGGCGAGAGAGAAAAGGATTGAAGCGGTTTGACGATAAGGCCCGCTATGCCTTGATTGTGAGCCTTGAAACACCGGACGTGGAGATTGATCTCTACACACCGATTGAAGCAATGGTTCCAACATTAATTCCGGTCGGCGTGGAGATCGGATAGCTCAACAATCAGAGCTATTTATGATTTTTCATTTTAGCTTCTTTCCATTTTTGTACCTTATCAAGCCGCCCTGTTACATACTCAACCAATACCTCAATTTGCTCAATTGCTTCGAACAGGTTCTCTCGTGAAATTTCCACAACAGGTTGACCGATTATAGATTTGCCATTCTTTAGATATTCAAGTTCCTGCTTGTTTGCGAAAAATGGTAGCGGATGTTTTTTGGTTGTACTCGTGTCATGTTGGAGCAAGAAAGACGAGAGGTTTCCGCCATGCTTATATCAAACGCGGTACGCCTCAACTCAATGGCAAAGTTGAACGATCACATCGATCTGACCAACAAGAGTTTTACCAGCTGCTAAGCTACAAAGGTGACGTCGATCTGGTGGCAAAACTCGATGAATGGGAGCGCTTCTACAACTCCACAGACCGCATGGCGCCTTCAAAGGAAATACACCTTACGAAGCGCTCAGAGATAAGCTATAATCACTGCCAGCGAATGTCTCGCCAGTCACCCTATGTTACATTGCGGGGTGCCGAGCTTGATTTAGGCATAGCGGATTGCGAGATCTTCGACATGGCCATTCCCTTGGTCTGAAACTCGTGACCGTTATCCGTTCTGATTTCATGAATGCGGATCTTTGGAATGCTCATAACTCGATCCAATCTCCGGTTTTCGGAGAACAGGAAACAACTCGCATTGTCATCTCATGCTCCGAAGCAAATGCCTCTGCTTCATCTCGATCTTGCCCGATGAAACGGACATTATCTTTCTCATCGATCGCGGCAAAAGCCCGATAACGACGCGAAGCAAATGGATCGATTGATCGGAAGGTTCGCTCACTCACATTCCAACCAGCAAAATGTGTGGCAGTAGAATCGGCCTCACCCAACCATCCTCGCGAGATTACGCCAATCACATTGCCAGCGGCGTTCAAAACGGGACCGCCGCTCATTCCGCTAGGCCATTCTGCGGCTACGCGAAAACGGGGCCAAGGCATTGTGGACGCCGGATCAGCCGGAATAACTTCCACTACTTCTCCGGCGCATTCATACAGATACTGCGAAAACGGTCTGTCGTCGCCAGCACCGTCCTTCGCAACGTCTAACCCCGGAAACCCGAATCCTGTGACGATATCGCCTGTCACGGGTGGTTCATCGCGAAGCGCCATTGGCAAACAGGGCATCGGTGAGCGCTCGTGAGATCTGGATATAGTGAGGCAAGCTAGCTCTGTCAGGTTTCTTATTATCGAAGCCTCATGGATTAGCGCCGGTGTTTGATGGCCGCATTCAGCATAGAATCCCGATAATGGACGCCAAGCCTCCTTTGGAAGTGGAGCTCGACCAAGAGCTATTCCCTCAAGCTCTAAAGCCGCCATCCGAACATTATCTTTTAATTGCAGTTGACCATTTTTTGATAAGCTGAGCATATCTTCAATGACATGAAACGCGGTTGCGCAATTGCCCCAGGGGTCAATCCTAAATGTAGTGCCCAAGCCGAACGGGCGACCATCGGGCGCCTCAGGATCAAACTTGAAAATAGGTAAAATCATGGCCCTTTGGCGGGGATCTTGGTTGAGGATCATTCTCTTTTCAATTCGTCGTTTCGCGCCGGCCTCCGAATGAGATCAAAATATCGCTCTCAAAAAGACTTCCAAGCGGAAAGCGATACTACAAACGATCCTTTACATGGTGGAGCATATCCATTGATCCGTGCAATATAGCTAAAATGATGGAGCGATCATCGGGCATAAAGAAGATATAATGCTCTTGGCAACGCATAACTTCCACTCCCAACGGCAACCCTTCTGTTGCTTTTGAACGGACTCCACAGTCCCCGATTTTCTCGCAACACGCTACTAGATTGTCAAAATAGGAATCGGCTTGTTTGATTCCCGAGCGATCAAAACTGTATCGCCAGATTTCGGCTAAATCCTCTTCGACCGCTAATGTAAGATCGACATTTTGGCCCTTGAAACTCAATTGTCGGCACGTTTCTTTGCTTTGTTTCGGATCTCATCAAATGAAAGAGTCGAGAAATCACCAGAGGCGGCCTGGTCCATCCTCGCTTCCAAAAACGCACAAAGTTTCGCGAACGTTTCTTGTGTGTCAGCTTTAGAGGAAATTTCTGGAAGAGTGCGATCAAGTACATAATCCTTGATGCTAAGACCGCTCAGAGCTGCAACAGCCTTCAATTTTCGATGTTCGTCGTCGGTTATTTCGATGGAAAGTCTTGCCATTTTTCTCGGGTATCACAAGAATTGTAACAAAACAACATTTATACAAAAACATCAAGATTATTATTTTAGAACGTAACATTGCCCGTCGTCAAGCAATCCAGCCTTTTAGCCTGTTTGCGTCTTTTGGTCATCTGGATTCAGTTCACAAAGTGTGTCCGCTTTCACATTATGTTTCGGCTTTAACGGTTGAAACGGTAGGCCACGCCTATCCTCTTCTTTGCAGTCGAGCGGCGGCGTAGCAAAGCGTTTACAAATTTGCTCGCTGCCTTATTGTCGCCAAAAGATCGTCTTCTCCCCTGCCCCTTGGTGCCTCTGCGGCCCCAATGATAATCAACCACTACCGCGCCGAAAAGGTCAATCGCTGCATATATCTCATATTCGCGCTCTATGTTCCGACTGAAATCAATTGCAGCGAGACACATATGTTTGTCAATTGATACACTGTGATGTTGGCTCATTGTGAAGGATTACATCAATGGGTACCGGCTATTCCAACGGATATTTCGAATCAATAATCTGGTGGTGATTCAGTCAATCGATAATTAGACCTGCGCTTAAAAGATAACCACTAGCATCAAAACGGCGCTGTTTAGCATTTCCTCTTGGTAGTAAACCGACCAGGTTACAGCTGGTTGGTTATTTGATTTTCTGGATCATCCCCCATCTGCCTAGTTAAAGATTACGGAGGTATCGGTCATTTTCTGATAAGTACCCAAAAGCAAATACCAATGATGAAATTAGCAACTGTATCGCTAACGCGCTGTATCGGTCCGACCAATCGTGAACAGATCAACCCGCAGGAGAGATACAGTTGCTAGATAACTGGACTGAGGATATAGAGTCACATCAGTCCAGAATCGGCAAAATAAACTCAGCAATTACTACCGCCGCGATCATGATCGCCTCCATCTTTTAAAGGTGCTTTTTCAATTTTCCGGTTTCATGCGCGCGCGGACTGTTCCAGCTTTCCCCTCATAACTAAGATCAAATTCGGCGCTGCTGCAATCGGCTCACCCAATGACCGTGCTTCTTTCCCCATGAACGCTATGGTCAGAATATTTTTCTGAGTGCTGCGCAAAATCAAACGTCGCTGTAGGATTATAAGACGGTTTTTTCAGCGACAGTTCGAAGATGCATATCGCCTCGAACTTTCCTATGTGCTTCGCTATATGCTCGATCATATATGGCAAGGGCATCGCGCCAGAAATCTGCCATCTCTGTAGCACCAAAGGAATCCAAAGCATGAATATGAGCTGTAATGAAGTCCGGTGTACCTAGCCCATGCCGCTCAATAAAGCCCAGCATGTTGCGGACAAAGGCGGCTTCCTCCTCCGGGTCCATTGTAGGTTTCTCAAATGAATTGTCACCCGTCTTGTTAGTCACGCGTCTTCCAGCCTCTCCTGACCAACAGGAATGATAAGCGGCGCTTAGTTCCGTGGTTTTGTGTTCATTCTCATTATTTTATTAAAACGCGATGAATCTTTCCATCGGAGTTGCTGACCTCTCTATTGAATCGGCCAGAAATCTTCATTCCCATAACCGGCAAGAATTTGCTACTTATTTGGGTAACAAGATGTAAAAAAATGTCTCGCCGTCAGGATGCTGTCGCACTCTTGCTCAGTTTGAACTACCCTCGTAGGCCATGAAGATCATTTGCGCTTGCCGAAAAGACATCGGCGTCTCGGCTTTGCCTAGCGAAATCGGCGCACCTGACCAGCTTCTTAGAATCTTACGCACATAGTCCTGCGTTTCGGCAATGCGGGGAACCTTCCAGCGGCGCTCGACCCGGCCTGGGCCTGCGTTGTAAGCAGCCAAAGCCAGATCATAACGGCCAAAGCGATCAACCTGCTGCTTCAAATAGCGCGCGCCGCCTCGTAAGTTATCGATTGATGAATGAGGATTTACTCCCAAATCCTTGGCAGTGCCGGGCATGAGCTGCGCGAGACCTATAGCGCCAGCGTGCGATCGAGCGCCTGCATGATATCTGCTCTCTTGCATAATCACAGCATCGAACAGCCCCACCGGCAGACCAGCCTCACAGGCAATCTTGTGAACAAGAGGGTAAAGCTCGCGTCGCCGCTTTTCAGCTACTTTACTAAATCCTACACTGGGTTGATAAACAGGCAACACGCAATCTGCAGAGCTGGGACGGGCCACGGCAGGCACATAAGGGTTGGAAGAAACTGCATGAATTACAAATGGATTACCCATTGATGCTGCTTTGCTCGAATTAACTTGCGAGAACGATTGCGTCGGAGGAATATAGGCCGTGTCTGCCGAAGCACCGGTGAACTGTCGGGCCATCATGCGGGTTAGTGCATCAACGTCAATCGACCCCTCAGAATAGTCGGAAGAGATTGATTCAACTGGCGCTGGGTCGCTTGGCGCAGAAACGAAATCAAGTAATACCACGGTCCTTTTCGGCTTTGCCAACGCGCTACTGGACGCCAACAGCGATGCGGCAGCTAGTCCTATAAGAATTTTGTTCTGTGCCATCTGGCGTTCCTTCCGTTTTGAAAAATTATCATATGCCGAGAACCGGCTTGAGAGCAGCGGCAACCGATACTCGGGTTGGGCGCATCTTGGCGGTCAGGCGTATTGTAGGATAACCACCAGCAGCAGTTATTTTGTCCCGCTCCCGATCCTTTGCTTCGTTGTGTGTACGATCGTCCAACTCGACAAGAACGATAATCTTCCCACTAGCCCTGTCCTGAAGAACAAAATCGACAACCTTCTGACCGTACCGACGGTGGGTCCAGAGCCTCTCTTTTGAGGGAAGCCCTTTGGCCGGAGCAATCAATGCGCTCATTGCAACTTGGCAATGAACACGAACCTTTGGAAAAAGCTCTTCGATATAAAGGAGCGTCTGCGCCTCAACGCGAGTAACGAAATTCTTACGGCGTACCAGAAGCCGCTTTTCGAACAAACCAGCGGCATTTGTGCCGCCACCAATTCCTGCCATAACCAATTTGAACAAAACAATACCGCCGCCAAGGATCAAAATCCATGGCAGCATACTAGCGATGCTCGAACCGACACTCATGCCGTTATCATCCGCAATTGGCCTTGCAGGCCATTGTGGACCGCCGTACAAGGCTCATTTGCGTTTCCGTCTAATTTGGTGTAATTTATAGACGGAGAAAAGAAATGAGCCTTCCCATCAATCAAAACTCTGGCAACCCAGCGAATCCTAGCGGTCAAGTTGCTAGAAATATGCGCGACGATGTCACGAAACGTAGTGGTACTCCGACCACCAGCGACTGGATCATTACATGGTCTATCCTGGGCATGTTTGGCGCGGGCATAATTGCGACCCTTCTGAAATAACATTTTTAGTCTATTCATTTTCTGCTACGTCCCTTTGGGTCATACTCAGCATGAAGATGATTATTCTCAGGATTCTTACGGTCCGTCTCAAACGCCACATCATAATCTGGTCCAAGGCGCGCGCTCACTCCGCGCGCCAAGGCGCGACCCTGCGTAACGGTGATATTATTTCCTCTAAAGTCTAAAGCTTTCCCACTGGGATGGAGAGATCTTGGGGTATGAGTACGATCCTGAGCGGAAGTGACGGTTCTCGGCGACAAACCTAACCGTTGTGATTCTTCGGACACTGCTGAAATAGCAGGCGCCATACTAGAGTCTAAAGTGGTGACGTTGGTTCCCGGCTTGATCGACATTCCTTTACCTTGGATATAATTTGTCGCGTTGAAACTAGACGCATTGCCGGGGCCGTTCGACGAATTATCTCGCTCGAATAACGGTCCGAATATTGGCATAGTCTCGCCAATAGATAAATTTTGAGCATTAGCCGAACCGGTAAACATCGCTTCGCCGCGGCGATGGATATCCCCGTTGCTAAAGTTTGTGTCGAATTGATGAGCATCCATCCGTTCGTTCGCTCCCTCGATCCTGTCGCCAACAAGACTGGTAAGAGCGGCGTCGCGGGAGTCTGCTCTGACGTTAACTGCCGGACCAGAATTCGTCACCACGCCAACTTGACCGCTACCCCACCCTTTAACGTCTCCTGCAGGCTGAGCGATACCAGACGAAGGCATCGGTGCGATCGGACCCAAATCATTACGCATATCCTCGACGAATGAGCTGCGAAAACGCTCCTCCAAAACATTCCTCGTTTGCCGCTGGCGATCGTTCAGATCGACATCGCGCATCCAGGTTTCATAGCCGCTGTCGCGCAGACCTTCATTGCGGGCAAGCTCTCCAGCTGCAAAATTTTGCCAATTCTGGCTATAGTCTCGAGAAGTTTGGAACCCGCCCGATTCAATTTCGCTGATCTGACGCTCATAACGCTTACCAACCTCTTCGAGCCGTCCTGCCTCCAGAGAATGAGAACGAGCCTCGGTAAGGCTAGCGTCACGGCGCTGCGATAGACCCTGTAACTCGGAACTACCGCTAGTTGAGACAGCGCGAGTGAAATTTTCCCGTGAATGCGTTGCATTGTCGCTTGTGGACTCAGCGTTAAGAAAAGAGAGACCCTTGGAAATCCGTTCGCTAACGCTTTCACTTGACGAGCGATTGCGTGATTGCTGCGATAAAATATTTGCATCAATTCCGGCCTTCAAACCGGGGACCGGAGAACCAGCGCCCAAAGTCCCCTGCCCGTTCATATAGCTATAGCGTGACAGCTCGTCAGCTGCCTTGCGATCAAAGCCATAATCGTTAACCAGAGTATCTGACCAGCTCCGCGTTAGGTTTTGCGCTTGCGAAATAGCATCCTGAGTTTGCTGACCCAATATCGTTTCGCTGCCGCGAGAATTCTGCGCTGTCGTGAACAACTGCGCGCCAATTGTATTGGCGGCAGAAAGAGATTGGGAAGCCATTTCTCGTTGCTGGGTCGCCTGATTTTGGAATTCCCCGACCGTGCTACGCATTTCACCAACATTGGCCTGGGTAAGCGTCGGCTTCCATTCAAAACTCGATATCGCCGGGTTTTGATTAGTAACTGTAGAACCATCGGCGTGTGTCGCTGACATAACGCCATTGGCTTGGCGATGAGCAAATGCAGGAGAACCACTAGCAAAATTAGGTTGGTTATTCCACTGGTTACTCGCCTGCGTATTTATATTCTGGTTCGCAAGGCTGGCATTGCCATAGGCGTAGTTGCCCGTGGTAGCTTCACCTGCAGCCGCTTCGGCAGCATTCTGACTTGGTGCCAGAAAGCTGGTAGCATGTCCCGCGATGGCCATCGCCCCGCGTGCCATACCGGCTGCAAGAAATGGAATACTGGCTATCATGTAACCAGCAAGAGAAGCCGTTTCGTCGTTTACAGCGCCAATACCGGCAAAATTTCCCAGCGTCATCCCTCCGTCTGCAACTGCGTTGCCGGCAGAAAGACCCCTGCCCATCATGATCATGTGCAAAACAACATATAGCGGACCCCATGCTGCCAGATAGAAAAACCCGGTCACATAGCCGCGCAAGGTTGAAACACCTGTCTTAGGCATCAAAAAGAGCGGAAAGAGTACCGGGAACATTGCATAAAAAACAACGGTCAAAACGATATTAAGGATTGGAACCCATTTCATCGCGCCCTGAGCGAGCGCCGAATAAGTGTTGCGGGTCTGGATGTCCGCTCTCGTTGCAGCGAAGCTATCAATAGCAGCCGCGCCGGTCCCGCCAGCCATATCATCACGCGCTTGCATGAAAGCGTTTACCGCGAGACTCTGGCGCATAATATCAAGCGCGTTAGAAGCATTCGACGTGAAGGCCTGATAGGTGACAGGAAGATCCGCAGACAACTTTGCTTGCGCGACCGCGTTAGCCATTCCGGGATAAAGTTGTTTAGCCCAGATAGGAGAGAAGGCATTGAGAAATTGCGTCCATTGCGGCGTCAGAGCCGTGTACGCGTCCCGGCAAGTAATCACAGCAGTTGAAGTCGTCCTGTCGCCGTTGCGCGTAACAAAGGTTTGAGCGCGAGCTGGACTGCCCGGACCGATATCGGCCCAGAGATTAGCAGATTTTGCAAGGCCATCCATAGACTTGAACCCGAGCATCACGTCGTAGAAAACGCAGCGTTTCATGTGTTCGTTGATGTTCGCTGCAAATTCAGGGTCAGTGATCCGAATCTGGCGGGTCGCCTCCATCAGTTTAGAACCATAGATAATGCCGTTGGTGGAATATTGCAGTTCGCTAGGCATTACGAAGACGGTTTCGGCCTCGGTTGTTAAATAATCTCCCACCTGGCTTGTAAAACTGGCGACTGCGCCAAGGCCTAACGGAACATTAGCAACTGTATTGGGGGACAACCCGGGGTTTACCCTGTCCGTAACCTGAATCGTAACAGTGGGAACCATCAGGCACAGATAAATAAGAGTAGCTTGCAAAAACCAGTTGAACCACGCCCTCCAATCAAGACTGAAGGCAACGATAAGCAGAGTGTAAATGAGCCCCATGACCATGACCACGCGGATCATCGACTTATATCCGCCGCCACCCGTCCATGCTGAAACAGCGTTTAGTACGTTGACGATATATTCGCCGCCGCCAATGGTGAAAAGCTCCAACATGCCGCTTGCCCTTTCTTAGCGAAGACCCTGAGAATTCAAACCGCGTGAGAAATTAAGTGCAGCTGACATGCCGGGTGACATCGAGTTCTGAAGTGTTGATTCAAGCGCGATCGTTCGATCAATCACGCGCATAGTAACCTCTACCCGCGCCGAATTTCTTACTTCGCGCTGGGCGAATTTAGTACGCACTCCTTGAACCTGAGCGGCCCATGCCGCCGCACTATCTTGATCGGCCTTCACCAGACCAACTTTTGCCATATCAAACTTACCTAAAACATCATTCAAAATTGCTTGGAGCAGATCGATCGATGTTATTTCTGACACCGCATCGATCTCTCCAGTGCCAACAATATCGGTCCGGGCAGCAGTCTGTACCGCGAGGATTTTATAAAGGGGTAATGATGCCACATTGAGCAACGTCTTTTCAGCATCACCAATCGCTGTATCATCCTTGATTGCCGTCGCCATCGAGAGAATGAGGGCTTTAACCTTAGGACGGATTGCTTGGGAGGCCGGGATATTCATATTTTGCGTAGTGACTTCCAGACATTTATCTGAGTCCACGCATTTCAGGATTTTGACGGTATTGCCGCCTTGCGTTCCATCCAGAAGCGCTTCGACTATGGAATCATCGCCCGGACCGTGCTTATCAATGATAGAACCTTTGGTTGGATCGTCCGATACTTGGGTGACAACCGTACCAACGATCGTCATAACCATTTCCTTGAATTCCTGATCGTAACCAGCAAATTGAGGAGCCTTATTCAGAATATCCCAAGTGAAATTGTGATCCTGACCCACTAGCTGCATTTCCATTTCAGGATTGGTATTAGCGGCCAAAGTCTCTTTACGTTTGCCGCCATTATTGCAGCCCTGACGGCTTGCGGCCCAATCTGAAAAAATACCGTCATTGCCGACAGCTTCGCAAATTGTACTTTGCGTCGTATCCATGACTGGCCAGAGACCACCAACCAGCCCCTGAGCCGTCTCACAGCTCGAAATATTCATCTGGTTGAGCTGTTGAACCTTCTGGCTCATATCCTTGATAACACCGCTGATCTGAGGCGATATGGCATCGATGGCCAACTGGAAGGCAAAACCAATTGCGTTATTAGCAGTGGCCTTGAGCATGGCCACCAACTCCGCCGTGTTTATGAAACTGAAACTACCAGCAAATAAATCGATGCCACCACAACCAGCACGCGCTCCTGGCAACTGCAGATTAAACGGTTGGACTGACTTTTGAGGAAAACGGGTCCAGACATTACCGCCTGAATAATAGCCAGCAGATTGACCTTGAAAGGCAGATGGGCCGGTAATATTAGCTCGAGCGCCTGCGTCATCAAAATAGCTCTGCATCTCGTCGCCAACAGACGCAGACGCCGGCGTTATGACGCTAAGATTCAAAACAGCTGTGAACGCGAGAAACCAACGGGACTTATGTAAAATCCGCCGCGATATTGCACATATTTTGGTAGTCATTAGAAATCACTCCCTGGCTTGGTTTTGGTCAAAACAAAGATACGGTCCATAATTTCGTCTGCAGCCATGAGGCCTGTTCCAATCGGAATAGGACGCTTGGTAAGAGTGTCGAAAAGGACAAGAGCAGGAGTTGCGTTGCCGGGAAGGCCCATCCGGGCGCGCTGGCCGCTATCCACAACGTAATTAGGGAATACGCGATTAGGACCACCGTCCATTGACACGGCCACAACCGAGAGATGATTACTATCGCTTACCGACTTGAGAATAGGTGCTTGGATTTCGCAGGCAGAACAGGACTGAGCGTAAAAATAGTAAACACCATAGCGCTGCGAGAGGCGCGCCATCGCGGCATTTCTGTCAGCCTTCCGGTTATCAATCCATGCCCGTTTGCCTATGGTAGAAACAGGACGTTGAAGCGTATAATCGTCTTGGGGATTTTGCCACAATGCTCGCTGCCACACATCGGCAAATGTAGATGATCGATCAAGCTGTTCGCGCTGAAAACGGATATAAGCAAGAACATTTGCTTCAGTTGGCTCCAAGATCGCCTGAGCCTTCAATTCGTCGAGCTGTTTACCGATCTCTTTGAGCTGCGCGTCAGCTGAAATTTGCGGCGGGGGAGCGGAAGCGGGGTTAGCAGGCTTTGCTTTTGGCTTATCACAGTAAAACCAACTTCCAAGTTTACGGCGGCAGTAAAGATCACCCTCTTCGCCTTCTTGATCATAAATGCCTTTATCGCGCCCGGTGCTAGTAGATACCGGTGCTGAATCGTCCATAGATGGGCGTTCTTGGTATGATGTGTTTTGCGCGATCGCCAGGACCGGCGCAAATGAAACCAAAAGGCTTGCAAATACGCTCAAATATTTAATCTTCATCGGACTGATCCTCCTTCACAATACTGACATCGAGGAGCTTCCCGACATCAAAAAAATAACGATCACGGAACAACAATTGGACAATGCCATGAGCAGCGAATTCAGCCTTTTCTCTAGCTTCCTCACCTACATGAAGACCGCGACCTTCATTCTTGAGCCAATCACGGTGCGACAAACGCCTGAGGGGAGATTTAAGATCATGTTCCGCTAATTTAACGCCAAACCAACGACCAATAGTCTTGGCTAATCGAGCCTGATCAAGACCAGGTCGACGTACACAGCAGATGACGACTGCCAGCTCCAAAACCGAAATGTCTGGAACCGGTATAAAACTATCAAATGTCATCACCGAATTTTGGCTCATTATGGCCCCCCTCTTGAATAATACGCCTCAATTTTTGCCTGAATATCAGTCATTGTTTCTGCCTCGTTTGGCAGTTTCGCAGCGTCCATGAATTCCTGATAAACTTCGGTAAAATCCATCACCGAAAGATCGAGCGCAGCAAATTCATCGATAGTGAAACCAGAACATTCCGGCTCTTTGGGTGTTCCCCAGCTCTTCGATAGCTGCTCCCTGCCCTGCTCTTGCAGCACCCGCGTCAGTTTCGATAAAAAGCAGCAGGACGTTCTTCGCTTGGTTGTGCAAATACCAAGAAATTTTTTCGAGCAGTAAGTGCCGAGCGTATGACAAAGCCCCATGCGTTCACGAACATCGAGTTCCTTCTCCGAAGCATCACACAGGAACAGCGTCAAAAATGGTGTCGCCAAACCGGCAATTGCTGTTGGACCGCCTGCCAAAGCGGCAAAACCCGCAGCTGTCGGAATCAACCCAGAAACTTTGCCAGCACAACAGTTTACGAGACCAAAAATAGGTTTATGACAGCTCATGGGATTGCCCTCGAAGAGCTTGTAATCAACTTCGCTAAATTCGCGATTTGCTTGAGCAAGCGCCTCCAGCCCGACAACAGCGTCCTTAAACTCGTCTGATGCCTCGCGTGTGACAGCCTCGCACTCTCCGCCGATGCAATAAACATCGCCGCCGCAAACAAATTGTTTTTCACCCGAAACAGCACCCGGAATTGGACAAATATATATATGCTCCTCGACCTGACAATCTCCCTGTTGAGGATCATCAAGGCAAACGCTCCGGGAGAATTGACAGGCACTATTTGCGGCTAATTCTCCACAATCATTTCCGTCGAAAGTCCCCTGACACTGATATGATCGCTCCCATCTCCAACAAGGCTGAGTCACCTCAACGCCATTGATCAATCGGGTTTGCGGTGAAGAATCAGTGCAAACTTGAACAGGATTGGAACAATTAGAATTCGCTGCGATTGAAGCACACTGGGTTTCATTAGGGATCGCTGTTATGTTCCGTATTTGACGCGGAGTAGGCACCGGTTCACCGGGGACAGGAGAACTACATTCAAGGTTGAACACCTGAACCTGATCAGGCTCTGTGCAATTGTCTATTGTGCCCTGCAAACAAATATCTACCCATTCATGCGAAACAATCTCACAAATACCTCCGATTGAAGGGGTAAAGCTCGGGTGACAGACCTTTGGCAATCCGCGCCAACCAGACTCTGAGCATTGATAATCATAAACTGTTCTTTGCGTCGCTGTGACATCGAGCGGAATCTCACACGTCTGTATTTCGTCAATGATCCCCTTCCCGACATTACAAGTCGCCTCAAAATTGCCCGGCGAAGATGTCGTCGGCGGAAGTTCTACACACTGACCTGTTGTGCCATTAGGATCTACGCCTTGGACGTAGATAGAAGGGTCTTCGTTAATGATCTCTCCGCGCTCTATCGTTTCATCTATTAGCTCGTCGGGGACACGAGGCCGGGTGGCGTCGCCATCTATTACAAGAACGGCAGCATCGTTATTACGAGCCGCTGATATACGGGCCGCTTCCAGAGCTGCTGGATTGTCAAGAAACTGCGTTTCTGGCGCATTTGGGCCATTGTAACCTGTTAAATTGTCAACCGCAGCGGCATCGTTATCAGCCAGATTTGCTGCACCATCAGCCAAACCCTGTGCGAAGGCTTTAGCATCGTCCCTCACATCTTGCTGAGCAGACGCAGGAGCAGACACAAAAGCCAAGCATATAATAGATGCGACTATGCGTCTCATCCGCCTGCCCCGAGGCGCTTAAGAGCCGTTCCGGCGATGCGTGCGCCGGGACCACCTCCAGTTGCGAAACTTTCAAGCACATAACGCACGGTTACATTACCAGACATTCTGTCATGCGGCGGAGGTGTAGTCCGGCAATCCAATCCATCACAAAGATCGAAATCTGAGGAGACGACAACAAAGGCAGGGACAGTTTTTACATCAAAAGCCCTAAAGAGACGGGGATCAATGCCTATAGATTTAGTTTCCTGACCAGGTTCAATAACTTTTGAGATGCCTTGCTGGAAGGCCTTCATGGAGTTACCGGGGAAGCCCTGAAAAACTACCGCACCGCCAGCCTTGCTAGTGTCTCGGATAAGTGGCTTCAAACTTTCAGGCGGCATCGACAAGGATGCAAAAACTATAAATTGCGGCGCTTCGCCCGCAGGCATCTTGCCAGTGACATCTGCCATCATCTTATCTAATTCAGTTGCTCCTTTGGCGTTGCCTTGCGCCTCCACATATTGTTGATGGTTAGACTCTCCGGAGACGACCGTTTGGCGTGCCTCTTCGGCCACTGCATCGCTCCGACGCATGACATCATTGACAAACGCCTTCGCGTCGGCCGCGCTTTCGTCTGCCCTTTTTTGGATTGCTCCAAGATCAAGACCTTCAGCGGTTTGAGCAAACACAACAGCGGCGCCGGACATGCCGAGTATTCCGCCAGCGATAAAGAGAGCTTTCCAGTTCATAACGCGCAACAGTTCCTTTTACGCCAGACGAGATATCCAAAATCCTCGCCAACGACGGGCCACACCCGGCCAACGCCGGGTTTCAAATCGGAAGCACCAATTGGAGCGCAAGCGTATCTGCCTTTGACCATCGGTGAAGGATTGACCATCTGAAGACGATATTGCTGCTTTTTCATGATGGGCATGGGGTATTTTTTGCACAATCCTTCTTTCCCCATGGTCCCCCACGCAAGAAATTGACGGTGCATTTTATAAGCCATGCGCGAAGCAGCGAGCCGCGATGACTGTATCGGATTGAGATGGCTAGCGACGTTGCCGTTGAGTGGATACATTGATCCCTGACAACCCGCACACCAGAACAAAGGATCAATGGGACGGCTAACGGTTGAGGCCACACAATCTGCGGCACAAGCTAAAGTAGCAACAGGATTTGCGAAAACAGCCGCTTCCGGATTGATCAACATCGTAAGCGTATCATCCTGCCAAAGCGGATCAATTTCAGTTACATACGCAATATCGAAGCTGGACTGCTCCAAACAAAGAAAGTCGGTCACAATTTCCATCCAATAGAGCAACGGATAAATGTACCAGTGGGCGTGCCATTTTGCGGTGTTCTGGCCTGCCCCACCAAGCTGATTAGTAGTTGCATAAGTGCCGCGGCCAATATTGAAACCGGGGCTTATTTTGACACCACCAAGATTTGGAAAACACCAAGGCTTGGTAGTCACATCGACAAGCCGAACAGGCTCCCAGAAACCCACAGCAATCCCAATACGCGGAAGGGGCGATCCGCAGGCGCAAATAGGAAGGGTGGGGTTATTATCCGTATCCGGACGCCCGCTTGGCCATATCTTCAGCCCGCCGACTGAAAGCGGGAACAAACAGCTCCAACACACATCGGTAATAGGATTGACGAATTTTCCGGTACAAGACCCAGGCACATCATCTGCCCGTGCCGGTGCGGATCCCATTACGAAGGCTGTAATTACTATTGCAACCAACATTTGCCAAATGCGTTTAAAAGAAGACGTTTTCACGATTCATTCCCATCCCGCTCTGCGTCACGGTCAACCAACCAGGCATCATCAATCCGAATTTTTCTGTAAAAGAACAAAGATCCCGAACACGCAGCGATTAACAAAAGAACGAGGAGGCAAGCGCCAGCACCCGCGCGGCCAAAAACACCAGCAACAACTTCTATCGCTAAAATCCCAATGACGGTTGCGCCAGCGGATCCAATAAAGACAAACCGTAGGCGTCTCATAAAAACCGTTTCAGGAGCGGCAAGCGGCGTACCGAATATTTGCTCTGCCCAATTCATTGATCGCGCGCTTTCAATTCGATCAGAGCCATCCGCGACCAATAAAAAAATTGCCCCAAAACAAGCGCAGCAAAGGCAAAACTACCCGCAACGAGAAGATGAATCACATTTCTTGGCTGCGGCGGCGAGGCGATAACCCCAACAAAGACCGCAAAGAAAATGCCGAGAGCTGCCACATTCAGGCACGCAAATAAAACCAATGCTGAAACATGCCAGCGAGGACGTGCTTGTGCATCATCTAGCTTATGCTCGAGAGAGTGAGCAATCCCAGACACAGGTGCCCTAGGCATTATCGCCGTCCAATTTGGGCGCGTTGGCCCAAAACCTAAATCCAAACCATGAAAGGACAAATATGGCATCTATCTGCGCGACAGCGTTAAACAGAAAGCGCCAAACCCGCCATTCCCCTGAATAAGCGAGAAGAACCAGCATTGCGGCCTGCACGAGAAGATTAAGAGCTATCCCTCCAATAATGCTATGACGCATTTTTTTCTCACTTATCATGACTGTTGTTTCCTCACAGGAGTTTCAGATATCCGCATCGACTTACCCGCTTGAACGACAACAGCGGGAACACGGGTAATGCCAAATTTGGTTGTCAAAGTGCCCGCCTGGTCAAAATAGAAGCGGCGTTGGCGCTTCGTCATCAACTCTAAAGGCGCGCCCTTCACCAGGATAATTTTCGCCTTGTCGTCGAAGCGTTTCAGAGCCCAAGCAACCTGCGCTTCATCGTCACCGTCGATGAACACAAGCGGTGTATTAACATCAATGAAATCAAGCGGATTAACCCGGCTACCAGCTGCGGATATCAAGGTTCCTTTATGATCGCGGATATCGTGATCTATTATGATCGACGGATCATAGAGCCAGCTACGCGGTTTTATTGCTGATTCAATTCCAGCCACTGGATCCGGACGCCGAACTTTAGCCTCAGTACGCTTACGCAAAAGCTGGTTCATCGCATCAATTTGGCCGGTGGCTTTCATATTTCTGAGTTTAGTTGCAATAACCAGAAGCAAATCGGGCTCAATTACCGGAAACACTTTACCTACTTGGCCGTAATCCTTCGCCGCAGCAGGCAGGGAAAATGCTGCGGCGAAGGTAAAAAGGAATATCGAGATGATGGACTTTTTGATCACAACACCGGTACTCCCGTTCCGAATATCTGACTGCCGCAAACCCAGCCTATGTCAGCATAACGGCTATCAAATCCGTCCTTGCTTGCTGTCGCGACGAAATAACAACCATCCGGAACGCGTCCGACCGGCCCTGCGGTGAGAGGCTCGCCTCGCTTCGAGAAGGATTTAAGAGCAGCAATTTCTACTCCGTTCACAGAAACAATTTTCCCATCACGCGAAACCATGTCGCCAGCTACGCCATAAACTTGCTTGCCGAACGGCTTGGGATCGTCTCCAAAATGAGCGCGAATAAGAGGGGTTTTTGGAGCAATAAAAAACACATATTGTCCGCGCTCCGGAAGCACGTTCTTTTCAACAAAGAAGGCCCAATTAGGAAGAGATTCACTAGAATTGATCATGAAGGCATGACGATCGGACCAATCATCCAACGCCGACCAGCCAACGAACACAGCCAAAATCAAACCTAGTACCTTCCAGCTCGGCCAGCGAGAGGATCGTCCAGGGTTTGCTTTTTCAGCGTCTATGGTGGGTGCCCCCGCCATCACTGTGACCCGCCATCAACAGGATAAGGCAACTGCCAAAAAGGGGACTGGCTACTATCGGGCGAAACCTGACCTTCCGGCTGCATAGGCATGTTCGGACCTTGGGCCGGAGCTGAAGGGGCCATCGCCGGAGGCATAGCTGCAGGGGAAGGCATTTTCACCAACTTCGATAAATCGACCAAAACATCATCAGTCACATCGGGGACCGAAGAAGCAATAACGGCTTCACCGACAAGTATGACCTGCCCCTCTTGCGCGCGCTGTTCCAGCACACTGTCAAGCGCGCCCATAAAAGCTCGTGTGTTGTTTTCAAGCTGCTCAGGGGGCGTCCCCGACCGCGCTTCTGCTGTCACAAAATCATTTACGATGGATGCAAGACGCACCGAAACTACGCGCCGATCCTCTAAGGCAAAAATCTTCGATGTCGCCCACATGCCCCAAATAGCTGCAAACAAACCCAATGCGATCAATCCCAATTGCAAATAGGTCATACCTGCAAACCGGCGCACACCGGTAGAAGTGGCGCTATGGCTACCAGCGCGAGGGCTCTTAACCTGGTCTGGAAATGATACCTCAGAGGTCTTGCCCAAGCCCTCCAACGGCAATTGGCTAGCAGCAGTGTTACTGGTCATCGGAATCTCCTGATTCAAAAATGGATAAAAGCCCACTCATTCGAAAGGCGCCGGTCAACAGAA
>Ga0316204_10003103_pt1 | contig 34687 bp, 60 predicted proteins | sample 6monrhotite_MG_2_FD_205661 | JGI IMG/M metagenome (GOLD analysis project Ga0316204, IMG submission 205661) | Microbial mat bacterial communities from mineral coupon in-situ incubated in ocean water Damariscotta River, Maine, United States -... | ecosystem: Environmental > Aquatic > Marine >... | reverse complement strand
CTCAAGGAGTTGATGTGACGGTAACTGAGGACGGAGAGTTCTAATGACCGTTTCAAAGTTCCCTATCCCCCCGTCAGACCTTGAGGACCAGAAGCGGTTAAGTCGGCTGCAATCTCAGTCTATCGCGGGTATTTCAAACGGCAGAACGAACAACGTTCTTGACGTGACCGTAACTGAGAATGTCGCTGCGACGACTGTTACTGACAGCCGTATAGGATTCAACACCGTTGCAATCGCAGTCCCTACGACAGTCAACGCAGAAGCCGCAGCTATTTGGCCTTACAGAGACTTCACAAGCCCGGTTAACGGTTCAATGTCACTTATCCACACGAACGACGCAAACACTGACAAGACGTACAAAATCATTCTGGTAGGCTGATGAAAGAAACCTTTGCCCCTGCGCCATTAGACCACGTTATACATTTGATGTCGCAATCTGATGTGCATAAGAATTGGAACATGGAGCAGGTTTCACGAATAATAATCCCCCCGGTAAATCTCAGGCAAAACATCGGATTGTTTAGAGATAGCCAATTGCACGGCTGGGTATCATGGGGATTTACAGACAGGGAAAAAGCTGATAGGTTTCTTGAAGGTAACTATAGATTGCAAGTTGAAGATTGGAGAAGCGGCAACGTTCTGATCTTCGCAGATTTCATAACCCCATTTGGGGATGCTCGGAAACTGTACCGTAAATGCCGCGACCTATTCCCAGACTATCCAAAAGCAGAATGGCGGCGGCACAAGAAATCAAGACGGGTTAGTTCCGATTTGATAGTGAAACCAAGGAGCCATAATGCATCAGTCAGTTGACAAAATAGCACTATTGTTCGCATTTAATATTGCGTGTGTGCTTTTGCTGCCGACTATAGGGCTTGTTGAATTAAGCTGGCATGGCATCGCAATAGCTTACGTCATGTTGTTCTTAATGAATGGCCTTGGCGTGATCGTCGGTTATCACAGACATTTGAGCCACGGCGCATTTGAGTTCCGTAATGAGACATTGCGTCGGATATTCATTCTCCTTGGCGCAGTAAGTTGCAGCGGCAGTCCTCTAGGGTGGGCCGTGATTCATAAATCACATCATAGATATTCAGACCGTGACGGCGACCCCCATCGCAGCGATATCGGGTTTTTTAATATGCAAGCTGTCCGGTACGATATGGAAAAGGTTTCTGGTTTCGCTGGAATGAAGAAAATTATCCGCGACCCGTTCTGCGCATTCTTGCACAAGTATTACTTCCAAGTCGTTGCAGTCTTTGCAATGTGCATATTCGCTGCGTTTGGTGTTGAGGGCTTATACTGGGGATTCTTCGTCCCTGCCGCGTTGACGATGTTCGCAGAGGGCTTCTTGAATTGGGCTGCTCATAAGAATTGGGGATACCAAAGCCACGATGCAAAAGACAAGAGCAAAAACGTCTGGTGGCTGAATTTCCTCAGTTTTGGCGAAGGATGGCATAACAACCATCATAAAAGCCCAAGAGCAGAAACAACGAAAGAGCGGTGGTGGGAATTTGACCCTGCTGGAATGGTTATATCATGGGTGAAGCTATGACAAGCCATGCGCTGCACTCAACGCTCCCTGACATGAGCATTTATCACACTAGCGAACAGCCTTTCCATGACTCAATGAAACTCGGCTTTGTCGTGTCGTTGATGAGTATGTTCGACAGATACAAGGATTGGACAGTCTCGGATATTAAGAACTATTTGATGGCTCCGATTCAACTCAAGCAATTTCACCTGTTCATTCACAACCATGCGCCTGTTGGTTTCGTCACTTGGGCGTACTTACCTCCGCAAACTGCACATACAAAAATGGCTGGAAACAGGCAGATGCAGCCTAGCGATTGGCGCTCTGGTCCTGAGCTATGGGGAGCAGAAATTGTTATCCTCCCGTCACACGTTCGGCATTGCTTAGAAGAATTAAAGGCTATCATCCCCGGCGACTGCAAACGCGTCAGAGCGCGAGACATGAAAACGATTAGAGGACGCTATGGACGAATTTTGTAACAGCTTGGATGCATTCTCATTTGAGCATTTAGATCGCAAGAACATTGCGTCTATGTGTTTCGCTGCTGGTGCAGGCCCCGGTGGCGATGGTGGCGGCGAACCCCCCGGACACCCCGGTTTGAGTGACGTTTCCGCAGCGAATACGCAAGGCATGGCATCACCTGTCGGGCATGGCTATAGCGTTGATGCGCCTAGTAGCTCTCCGTCTAATGTCGGCCCTCCATCATGGGCTCCAGCGTTCTTTAACACTAACCCAAAAAATAACGCGCCAATGAGAGGACCGGGCTTTACAGGCCCAGCGGCAGAGACTGAGGGATATAATGTTGAAGGATTTCTAAGCGGTCTTTTTGACTTGGCGACTCCTATTTCGAATGACATTACCGACAACGTTGTCGGGTTTAACAATGCAAAAGGCACTCTGGCAGAGGCAATGGAAGCCGCGAACCAAGACACAGAGGCGAGCATTAGCATTACTGGTTCTCCCACAGCAGCAGACGTATCGAATGAAGGGGATTCTGGTGGTGGCAGCGACTACACGGGCGTTATATACCCTCCACAAGCTGGCCCAAGCGTTCTAAACCCAACTGCGGCACCCATCCCACAGCCTCAATACCAATTCAGACGGAACTGGTGGGAAGGCAACGACTTTATTCCAGCCCCTATTACGAGGATTGTATAATGAGTGGCGACGACGAACCATCAACATATCAGACAGTTCAGACTGACAGTTCCCCATGGGAACCGCAGCAAGACTATCTCAAGAAGGGCTTTGAGCTTGCGCAGAGCGATGTTCTGGAGAAGCCTAATGTATATTACCCTAATAGCACTGTTGTCCCGTTCTCTCAACAATCTGAGCAGGGATTGCAGATGCAAGAGGATCGGGCGTTAGCTGGCTCTCCTGTCACTCAGTCTGCTCAAGGCATGGTCGGTGACACGCTATCGGGTGACTACTTGTCCAATCAGAACCCATACTTCCAACAGGCAGTTGACGCGGCAACGCGCCCAATGATTGACTCTTGGCAGCAAGATATTCTTCCCGGCATTCAATCGGGCGTTAGTGCGAAGGGTCGGTATGGTTCTGGTGCTCAAGAGAATATGCAGCGGCGGGCTGGTGAATCAATCGCTCGTCAAGTTGGCGACGTATCTGGCTCTATGGCTTCGAAGATGTACGGTGATGAGCGTACAAAGCAGCTACAAGCAGCTACGCTTGCACCAGCACTTGCAAACCAAGATTACACTGACATCAATGCGCTAAAGAATGTTGGTCAAGAGCGTGAGGGTATGGCTGGTGCAGAGTTGCAAGACCAAATCAGCCGTTATCAGGCAGAACAGAACGCACCGAAAGACGCGCTTGCGAATTACATGGCATTAATCAAGGGCGGGTATGGTGCTCAAGGCACCCAAACAACTCCAATCTATCGCAACAAGGGCGCTGAATATCTCGGTGCAGCTTCGACGGCGGCGGGCATTGGCGGGACATTGTTTGGTAAAGGCGGCATTTGGCCTCAGTAAGGATATTTAAGCATGGCATATAAACCATTATTAGTAAGCCCCGGTGATAAGCATCAAGCGGTGTATCAAGGCTTGTTGAACTTAGGCAAAAACCTGTCATCTGCTGGTGGCCCGTCAACTATGCCTACATCATTTTTAAGTGCATTAGGTCAGGGCGGCGCTGGTTTCGGTCAAGGGTATCAATCGTCAATCGACAAAGCAAAACAAGGCCAAATTGCTGATATGCAATACCAGCAGATGCAAGCCGAAGCTGAAAAGACACGCCTTGCCATCGAAGCTGCAAAGCGTCAACAAGCGCAACAGAAACAACAGCAATTAGCGGCTGACCGATATTCTATGTCTCAGCAGATGGGAGGGGCTCAAGGGCCGACCGTTGCCGCTGGACAAGCGCAAACGGCAATGGACCCGGCAAGACGCGCCATGCTTGAGGCTGACGGGCTAGGTGTCGCACAATCAGACATTGCCACGAAAGCAGCGAATGCTACTTCTTTTCTAGAGCACCAAAGAAAGATGGAAATTGAGCGCCTCAAGGCTTCCGGTGAGGGGAGGTTGTCGGCAAAAGATGTTGTCACCCTTGAGCGTGACGCAAACAAGACAGTCTCGACAGCACTTAAAGACTCGCTGGAGCGTATCAACGCATTCAAAGCACTTGAGGCAACGCAAGACAACCCGGCAATGGCAACGCAACAAATCAGAGATGGATTCGCGGTTGACGGGGTGCTAATAAATCCTTCTCAGGTTTTGGCATCAGGTCAGGGCGCTGCTGACCTTGCCCTGATCTTCGGCTTTATGAAAATGCTCGACCCTACCTCTGTCGTTCGAGAAAGTGAATTTGGAATGGCTGCGCAGACGGGTGGATTGCCGGGGTATTTAAAAAGTATGTTGAGCAAGGTGTCGAGCGGTGACGTTTTGACCCCTACCGAGCGCAAGAAACTTTTAGGCCAAGCCAGAAACCAATTCGACACTGCTGACAGAACGGTGCAAAACAGATTAGCGTCTGAAAAGAAGAGGTTTGGCAGCTATGGTTACGAGGGGCTTGATGCGAATCGCGCTTTCAGTGGTATCTATGACCCATATAAGCCGCGAATTGATAGAAGCACATTCGCGACGGGAGCAAAGCCGCCCAATATGACAGACAGTGACTTTGCAGAGTTGGAGATGCTTAGAGCAAAACACCAGAGGGGACCAAATCAATGACCCCTCAAGAAGAGCTTCAAAGATTAAGAGAACTAGATAGGCTTGAAGAATTAGAGTCTAAAGCGGCTGCGCAAGTTCCTGATGCGAATGGGTTTGAGCCGAGTTGGGGCGACTATGCACAGCAAGTCTTCGGCCAAGGCGCTGCGATGGGGTTTGGTGACGAAATCTCTGCTGCATTTCAAGCGGGTGCAGACGCAATTGTCCAAGGCAAGCCAATAGGTGAAGCATACCAGAAGCACTTAGCTAGAGTGCGTTCTGACATGAAGCAGACAGAAGATAGCCTTGGGACACTCGGAACACTCGGTTTACAGGGCGCTGGAGCGCTTTTAACGGGTGTCGGTGGCGCAGGCTTTAAGTTAGCTGGCAAAGGGCTAGGCCTTGGCGCAAAGATGCTCTATGGCGCTGCTCAAGGCGGCGCTCAAGGCGGTCTGACTGGCGCTGGAATGAGTGAACACGGTTTTGTCGATGGTGACATGGGCGGATTGGCTGCTGACGTTGCGACAGGTACAGGCGTTGGCCTTGCTGGTGGCGCTATCTTGCCGGGTGTGGCTCATGGTTTTCAAAAGGGCGCTTCGGCTGTTGGTCGCATGATTCCCGGTGGAGCTAAGAGACAAGCTGCAAACGTAATTCAAGGGACCATCCCAAGAAAGCAAGTCGCTGCATTAGAGCAAAAGGTCAATGCCGACCCCCTAAGCGTTATCGCTGATTACGCTCCTGTGGATACTCAACGTGCGGCTGGCGCTGCTGTCAGAAGCATTGGCGGTGGCAATCAGGCGAAGTTCTTAGCTGCTCGACAAGTCTCACAGGACGCCCGCATTTTGCCGCAGGTCAGCAAGAAAATATCAAGCGGTGGTGCTGCTGACACGATTGACGATATCGGCAGGTCGAGGCGGGCATTGGCTAATAAAAATTATGGCAAGGTCTACGAGACAGAGGTGCCACTTACTGACGAATTAAAGGGCTTTTTTGAAACCAAAGACGCAAAACAGGCATACAAGCTCGCTCAAAAAATCGCAGAGCGTGAGGGTGTAATTTTACCTAAACTATTTACCAAGACAGACGCTGGTAAGGTGTATGCACAGCCTAACGCAAGAATGCTCGACTATATGAAGCAGGGCTTGGATGCGGTTGTTCAAAAAGAATTTAATAAGAGCGGAGTCATGGGTACTAGCGCAAAAGGCTTCCGTGACAAATTCCGCGACCACTTGGACGACATAATCCCAGATTACAAAAAAGCCCGATCAGAATATGCTGGTGCATCTGCGGCGATGGAAGCTGTCGAGAATGGGCGTAAGTTCATGCTGAGCTTGGATGCCGAAAAAAGCGCTATGGCTGGGTTTGGCAAAGCTGACATTGCCAAAATGGGGGCGCATGAACTTGAGGCTTTCCGTTCGGGTGCTGCTTCGGTATTAGTCAAGAAGATCAAAGGCAAGCCGCCATACGCTGACGTTACAAATATATTTAATTCGAGAGCCGCTAAAGAAGCAATGGACGATCTCCTTGGGAAGGCTGGCGCACGTGAGTTCCGTAAAACAGTAAAGAGTGAAGCCGCAAAAGCCAAAACATTTGCTGAACTTAGTGGGTCACAAACATCACAACGACAGAGTGCTGGTAATAGTTTGCTCAACTATGCGTCTGATGTTGTCGCTGGTGCAGACCCGACGACTATGCTTCTTCGTGGCGCTTTAAATAAAATGGCACCACAGCCAGAAGATGTTTCACAAATTGTTGCTAAACTGTTAGCTTCCCCGAAAGCGGCAGATAAAGCACAAGCATTTCAAATAATGAAAGGTGGAAACATTATGCGACCATTAAGCTATGGTGGTGGAATGTTCCAAGGCGGCACAAGCGGCGTTGGTGGATACCTTGGCGGCGCATATGGAGCACAAGAATAATGGCTGAAATAAATGATCTTAATGTTGTAGACGCTTCAAACACGGCGAGGTTCCCAGAAAACCAGCTACCGTCAACGGTCAACAACGGTGCGAGAGCGCTTGAAGGTATCATTGCCCGTTGGGATAAAGACACGAATGCGTCTATCACCCCCGGCGGCACTGCTGATGTCATCACTGTTGCGGCGAACCAAACTCTGTCAGCATATTATGACGGACTTGTCATCGCATTTGAAGCTTCTGGAACGAATACAGGGTCAGTGACGATCAACGTCGATAGCCTTGGCGCTAAGATATTGAAGAAGTCAGTTTCCACAAATATGGCGGCTGGTGATATTATCTCAGGCCAAAAGGTCATCGCCATTTATGACGGAACGAACTTTCAGATAGTGTCGGCTTTCACTGACGTTACGACGAGCGCACTCGCAGAGGAATGGGCTTCAAAAACAGATGGTGTCGTAGCAAGTTCTGAGTACAGCGCCAAGGCGTATGCTATCGGCGGCACAGGTGTCACAGATACGGCTGGAAAAGGCGCTGCAAAAGAATGGGCGACTGCCGCAGAAGATGACACGGTTGATGGGACTGAGTACAGCGCCAAGCATTATGCTGCAAAAGCTGCGGCAGACGTAGTTCTAACGAATGCTGATGTTGTAAGCACTAACGCAGACGTAGTATCAACCAATGCTGATGTTGCAAGTGCGGCAGCGAGTGCAGCGGCGGCAGGGGTTAGCGCTGGGGTATTCGGTGTGAAGGGTGCAGACCTTGCATCCGCAGACCCTCTCGTAGTCGGGACGGACGGAAACTATTTTGATGTCACCGGGACCACGACAATCGCAACGCATACTGTTGCGGCTGACCGACATTACTACACGCAGTTTGATGGCATCCTGACGCTGACGCACCATGCCACGACACAAGACCTACCCGGCGGGGCAGATATTACAACGGCGGCGGGTGACGTTGCTGAGTGGCAATCCACAGGCGCTAACACGGTTCAATGCACTTGCTACACAAAGGCAGACGGAACGGCTGTTGTCGGGTCTGGCGTGACCGCATCATCGACAGACACGTTTACGAATAAAACTTTCGATGCCAACGGCACTGGCAACTCAATCGCCAATATAGAAGTTGCTGACTTTGCCAATGGCACAGACGGTGAATTGATTACATGGGACGCTACTGGCGCACCTGCTGTTGTCGCAGTTGGAACGGCAGCGCAAGTCTTAACGTCGAACGGCGCAGGTGCAGCCCCAACATTCCAAGACGCGGGTGGAGGTGGGCGCGTTCTTTTGTCATCTGCAAGCCCATCGGCATCGTCATTAATTACATTTGACGGCTTATTCGATGACGCTACATACCCTCTTATTGAATTTATTTTTTATGATTTTGATGCAGCCGCGTCTGACGTGGAGATGCAATTTGAAGTAAAAATTGGCGGCGCTTGGATAACTGCAAATTATTCTTGGACGATTAACGGCGGGTATGCTGCTTCTACTACCAGTGCTTATGGATCAACGAGCGATGCAACAGGGGTATGCGGGATAGCGCGTAACAACAATTGCGCTAGTCGGCACCTGCTCGCACTTCCTGAGTCAACAACCGGGTATAAAACTATATTCTCGCAGGGTTTCTGGGATGACACTAACCTTTACCAATACACAGGATTTTCCAGATACCATGGAGGCACAGGCGCTTGGCAGGGCATACGGTTCCAGCCTAGCACTTCAACTTTCACAGGTGAAATTAAAATGTATGGATATGCAGGATGACCAGAACACAATTAATTTGTACGCCATCTGGAGTTGAAGAGGCTCCACTTTCCCCAGAAAAAACAATAGAAGCGGAAGCCCGTGACGCGCAAGCATTGGCGAATGCTACTACCAAGGCCGCACTTGAGGAGATCGCACGACTTGAGGCATCCATCCCTGACCGTTGGGTGCGAGATGCAGCTTTAGGTGATGCGTATGCAATCGGTAAACTTCAAGAAGTCGAAGTGCTGCTTAACATTGAACGGGCTAAACTCTAATGCCAGACGAGGTTCAATAAATGGACTTAACGCCCATCGTCGACGCCATACTCTCAGAAGCGGGAGCCATGACAGGCTTGCTTCTGGTGCTTCTGTATTGGTGCAAAAAAGAGAACAAGAATATCACCGACGATATTGCTAAGACGTTGGAACGCATCGCAACAATACTGGAAGTACGGAGCGACAAATGAATGACGCTCGCAGCCCGTCCTTGGTGAATAAAGTTAAGCGTAAATTCTACGAGTGGACGCACCTTGAAAACAAGAACCGCATTAGGAGTGCAAAAGAACGTATAGAACGAGCGTGTCGAGATATTGAAGCCGACGCACATAAGCTAAGGGTTGATTGATTATGCTTGAATTTCTCCATGTTAATGTTGCGGTAGGTATCCAGAACGCTCTTTGGGCTGGCTTCGGCTGGTCGGTGGTGGCTTTATTCGGCGCTTACCTATGGCGCACACGCGGCGAAGGTCTGACGACTGCGAAAGAGCTTGCATGGGGTATCGCGCTGGTTAGCGGCGCGTCTGCATTGCACCGTACTTATTGGTGGTTCTGGCGGCTGGCTAAATCCCATGGTGACAAGACTTCTGCTGATTGGTTTGTATATAATGCTGACTGGCTATGGCTTTGTGTTATCTCAATTCTAATCGGTTACGGCTTCCACCTACGCTCTCGCCTTAGAACATTATTCGGGCAACTCTGGTGGGTTCCGGTATCTGCTTGGGCTTTGTTCTTAGTGTGGATTACGCTCTTCACATATGGTGATATGTGATGACCCCCTTCATAGCCTTCATCATCGTTGTGTGGATGCAGGCTAATCCATCAGCACCTCATGACCGTAGCGCAGTTATTTGGCGTAACACCTTCCCAGATCAGCAAATCTGTGAAATAGTATTGTCTGAAAAGATAAAAGAAGCACGAAAAACCTATGACGGGATAAAGACCGTGACCATTGTTGGAGCTTGTGAATCTAAAGGAGATTGAAATGCGTATCCTTCTTGGACTTGTTTTGCTGTCAGTGTTGTTCCCAATTTCAGCCCATGCGTCTGAATGCGACGGGGATCAAAATAGAGTATTCACGACATGGCGGGCAGAAGTTATACAACGCAACAAAGCTAATCTCTTAGAGCGCATAATGGACAGCACAGACGTACAAGAGTTTGTCGCTGCTTACAACGAATCCCCCCCAAAATCTGATAAAACTGCGGCATTGATCGCGGTTTATTATATGCCACCAACGCCTATGATGTTGGTAGTCTGGGTTAATGGTGAAGGCTGCGTAGATAATACAGAGCAGATTCCAACTAAGGTCATGGAAAAGCTACTTAAAGGCCAGCCATTCTATCCCAAAGATGTAAAGCCCTCTTAATAACATAAGGCGCATTATATGCCCTACAAACTTGATCCAAACCTTGAGCAGTTTGCCACGGATACCCAATGGGAAAAACACATTGCTCTTGAAAAGTACGGGAGCCATCGGGCGACTTGCAAAGCGTTGGGGATTAGTCGCGGCACATTGAGTTGCGCATTGGCTGCGGTTAAGAAAAAAGCCGCAATTCAAGGCTATGCCCCTGAGTTTGGCTGGCAGCATCCAGTCCCTAACGGATTTATGATAAAGGGAACGAGCACACTCAGGGACGCTCAGACGGGCGAGGCTAGGCTAGTCTGGGAAAAGACCACCAGAGACGCCGAAGAGCAAGAGATGGCTATCAGGGCGGCTATACAGGCAATGTCAGAGGACATCCCCCGCGCATTGCCAATCAAAGCACCACAACAGACAACAGACGATTTATTGAACCTCTATGTTATCACGGATTATCACCACGGCATGAGGGCTTGGAGCCGCGAGACAAAGCAAGACGATTGGGATTTAGATATCAGTGAGGATTTGTTGGTTAAGGCATTCGGCACAATGATGAGCATGGCACCAGATAGTAAAGTCGGTTTCATCTGCCAGCTTGGTGACTTTCTTCACACAGATTTTCCGGCGTTCGTATCTCAGACGCAATCAGGGCATATCCTCGACTCAGACGGACGCGCCGAAAAGGTCATCGAAACAGCTATAAAAATACTGCGCCAGATCGTAGACATGGCATTAACAAAGCATGAAGAAGTCGTTGTGCTGATGGCAGAGGGAAACCACGATTTGGTGGGGTCGGTTTGGCTCCGGTCACTGTTCGCTGCTCTGTATGAGAACGAGCCTCGCATAACCGTCGAGAAATCACCTTTGCCATATTACGAATACCGTCACGGAAAGACTGCGTTGTTCTTTCACCATGGACACTTAAAGAAGTTGCCATCAATGCCGGGTGTTTTCGCAGCGCAATTCCCTGAGACTTGGGGCGGCACGAAATACCGTTACGCACACACAGGCCATTACCACCATAAGATTAAGATGGAAGAAAAAGAGGATATGGGCTGTACCGTAACGCAACACAGGACGCTTACGGCAAAAGACAGTTACAGCGCTCGCGGTGGGTATTTCTCAGAGCGAAAAGCAGAATGCGTTACATATCACAAGGACTATGGTATTGTCTCAACAGTCAACGTGACCCCAGAAATGTGTGAGTGATGCTCTATGAATCGTACAAAGATGTTCCAAGCGAGACTTGGCCCTGTGAGTTCTTTTCGCCGTTCGAGATTGCGTGTAAAGCCACTGGCGAAATCCTCGTCAACGTTCAGGCATTACAGGCGCTTGATAAATTCCGTAAAGAGATCGGTGTTCCGTTTTCCCCGAATAGTGCTTACAGGTCTGCATATCACAATGCGCGTGTGGGCGGCGCACCTTTCAGCCAACATCGCCTTGGCTCGGCTTTCGATATACCATTGGCGATTGGAACGAAAAAAGAAATCATTAGAGTGGCTAAAGTGGTGGGATTTAAAGGGCTTGGTATAAATTACAACACCTTTGTCCATATCGACATGGGCAGGGCGAGGACTTGGTGATGGAATCAGTATTAGAATTAATCGGCCCTGCGTTATTCGGCGCTGGCACAGGCGGCATCGGATTGATATTCGGCGGCATATCTAAAGCGTTTTCATGGTGGGCTGAGAAAGAAGAAAAAGCCGCAGACCATCAACGCGTCATGGAACTGACAAAACTTAACGCAGGTATCCGCGATAAGGAGTTTGAGAATGAACGCGAGATTGAACAAGACAGAACCGCATCCGATTTGCGTAATGCGTCCTATGCTCACGACAGCAACACGGGGAAAGCGTCCCTGTGGGTTGTTAACATACTTCGTTTGGTTCGCCCTGCTCTCACTTTGGGGCTTATTGTTCTACTTGGAATAATCTATTTCTTTGCTGCTGACGTAAGCAAGATGGAGATCGAAGCCGCTGTGATTTACATGGCAGTTTCGTCAGTGACTTGGTGGTTTGGGGATAGAATGACGCAGGGAAAGAAATGAGCAAAGTAATAGACTTCCCCAATCAATCAATAGAGATTTCACCAGACAAGGTTCTTGAAGGTGCGATAGGAACTAATTTTGAATCGATTATGATTATAGGATGGGAAGCTGACGGAAGAATGTACACTTCAACATCTAACTCAAATACCCTTGAAGACATAGCTACGTTGGATATTGCAAGGTCACTATTAATAACAAATATGTTTGGAGATGGAGAATGATCTACATTATTGCACTGCTATTCGGCGCTTGGCGCTTAACTGATGGCGGTTTCCATCGTCACCCTATCTCAAATGTCATTGGTTGGCTGCTGCCTGTCGGTATCTCACTAACGCTCACAGACAATTATATCTTAGCGGTGATTATTGGTGCGCTTTATGGGCGACAACTGACGCAAGGGTATGAGGATTGGAATAGTTACCCTGATATGGCTATCCGTTCTTGGTATGGTATGGCCGCTGCGTCGGTTATGTTCGGCGCTAGTCTGTTCGGATTTGCCGAAATTGACCCGCTGAGTGGCCTTCTTTCCATGGGGTTAGTGCTTGCAGCTAACGTGGCCCAACCGCTTATCAGACGGTCTATAAACGGTCACGCCAGTAATCGCACTGCGGAAGCATATGAAGGCAGTCTTACTGGCGCGTCACTGGTCTTGCTGTTTTAACCCTCGTTTCAGTTTACCAGATGTTTCCGGTCGAACACTGCGCGACAACGGCGCAAACGCCTACGACCATCACTGCAACTGCCCAATCACTAAGCCAGTTCATTGCCCTCTCCTTTCGATGCCCGATTGTCGGACGTATCCCCATGAGCCACATCCATAATCATTGCTACCGTTGCGCCACCTAATTGCACCGACAGCGCAGCCACAAGAAGCCCTATTGCTTGCTGGTGATTATCAACTTGCCGCTCAAGTCGGCGTATCTTTTCCTTGTCACTCATCGTTCATCTCCATCCAGCTTGTTGAGTGCTTCGCAGATTACAGTAAATAACTCAGTAGGTATGACTACATCTTCACTTACACCAATCCGACCGTCATCATCATCAAACAAGCAAGCCTGTTTAACTGTTTCTAATAGCGCAGCGAGTTCGTCGCGTTGTTTCTCTAACATCAAGCACCGTTTATGCCATGCGTTCTTCGCTTCCTCTTGCTCTTGCCACTCAACTCTGTATTCTTCGACTTCCCTGTGTGCTTGGGTTAAGGCCGCACCGCCGATCATTTCATTCATCTGCTCACACAAGTCAGGGTTATCGGTTAACGTCTGCATCGCCGCACTAACATCTAAAACGATAGGCTCTCTTTTATTGGTCATCGTTCATCTCCTTTCAGCTTGACGAGACTTCTTTTGATCTGGGTGCAGCCCCGTTGGGCATGTGAACGAGTGGTGGTTTTCATCACCAGCACCACAGTGAGGGCATTCATCTCCCTTCAGCTTGGCGAGTGTTGTATCTAATTTTGCCACTTGTATGGACAACTCAACACAATGAATATCGTCACGGTCTTCAGGTGCGTACTTTCCGCTAGTTTCTGGATCGCCTTCCGGGGCGGTTTCAAACCATGCTATAAATTCCCGCAAAGCCGCAGCAAGTTCGTCGCGTTGACTACGCATGGTGTCAGCCTCTATCGAAGCGTCGATGTAATCTTGCTCGGTGTCTTTTAACTTAACCTCAAGCCGTTCAATCTCGGCTTCATACTTAGCCAACCATTCAGATGCTCTAAGCATATCTTGCGAAGCTAAGTCAGATGGTACGCTATCAAGATCAACCCATTGCTGCGCTCGCTTGGCGAACATCGTGGATATTTCACTCATCGCAAAGCCTCCTGCATTTCAGGTGACAGGCTGTTGATTGCGGCAGAGGCGTGTTTTTCGGTGTCGAACCATACAATGTCGCCTACTGGTTCTATGCTGGTCCAATCTAAAATTGTCCACTTTTTCGTGTTGTGGCTCCATACAGCATGATAATTATCCTCACCACATTCAAACTCCTTCGCACCCTCACAACCTCTCATAGCTTGTAGCGCTTTACGTTTGAGTAGTGATTGCTCTGCGGCATCTCTGGTGGCGAATACATCACCGTTACCTAGACAACGGAGGTCGTCTTCATATCCATCCCACTCCACAGCTTCGACAAAGCCGTACATTATGACGTAGCACAAAGTCTCAACCTCAGGCGCAGTCACAAACCGGCCTTGCACGATCTTTGGTCGCTTGAGGGCGGCTAACTGCTTTTTGTATCTCTCCAATTCTGACGTGTGTTGTTCAACGCGGTATTGATGTCTTCTGATTATTTCTTCGAGTTCATCTTTATCCATTGTTTCATCCTTTCCTGTGCCTTTGCACTCAGGGCATTTGCCCGGACGCTTGACCCCCCAAATGGTGAAGGTGAAGTCTACTTCTCCAGTTCCTTTACAGCGTTTGCAGGTCATACCTTCATTCCTCTTGATAGCGCCACGAACGGGCTTTCCTGTACTGATGTATCCAGCCGCTCAAGGTCACGAATAATATCTGTGAGGTAGCGGATATACTCGGCTTGCGCTTGTATCAATTTCTCTTGCGGTGTCATAACTCTGACCCTTCAAACCGCTCCCACGCCCGGTCTATCTCCGACTGCGTGTACTTAGTTTGACTGTACTTACTGTTGAGCATGAGCCGTGACCATTCATCGGTACACGCTTCTAATGTTGCCCTGTCCCATTTCTTGCCTTGGTAACACTTAGGCCACCCACTATTGCTCTCCTGCGCTCTGTTGCTGGCTATCTCAGCAAGTTCCCGCAACCTTTTTTCGGACAATGTGCAAGCGCCACTTCCATTCCACTTTGCCATTATTTCTCTCCCGGTGCGCAGTATTGAAACCCGCACTCTTGGTATTCGACCATACGGTCATTGACAGACATAAACACCAGCAACCACAAAAGTATGAACAGTGGCACAAGTAGGATGCCGAAAAGAAAATTACTCATAGTCCAAACCCTCCAAAGCTGTAATGGCAAAGCTGGCTTTAACCCCGTGGCATTGCAGCCAATCAAACGCGTCAGAATAGGTCATCAGACCTGTTGCCACGTTCTCTCGGATGATTTCAAAGTATGTCATTTTATATCTCCTGTTGTTGATACCCGAAAACCCCAGCCACCTTTCGGCTCTGGGGAGGGGGGATTGGTGTGTTCCCGATATGATTTAGGTCTTCATGATATTTATCCTTTATCCTAGCGTAGTTCGTATCTGATACCGCTTAACCCCGGCCACCTATTGCTAGGCCCGGGGGCGGGGTCACTGACTGACCAGCTTAGTGGGGATGCGATCCCCTGCGTTAATTATTTGAGCAAAATTCTATTGCTGCGCTTAACTCATCCAGCCATTCTTTGTAGCTCAAGTGGGTAAATGCGTTCACGTAAACGCTTTCGGGAAAGCATTCATTGTGCGCCCACCGGAAATATCCGCTTTCCTTAATCAGTTCTAGGCCGTGTGGCGCGGCTGCATTATTTATTTGGGCTAGGCTGGTCATTGGTGTGTTCCCTTTTGTTGGTTGTGTTAGGCAGCGAATATCTTTTTCGCTACAGCGCTGCGGCGTTGGTTTTCTGCCCCAGCGTAATAGTCGAGGCTGTTTAGGAAAGCATCAGAAGCAATCGACAATCCAGTCTTTGCAACGAGGCGCTTGTAACGTTCAACAGCGGCTGTTGGATTGTCGAGCATTGATCGCCCGTTGGTCAAATCCAGCATATCGCTGTGAAGGTGTACTAGGGCCGCTGCATCTGTTTTTGAAATCATGTTGTCCATTTGTTTTCTCCGTTTGCGTTGTTGATGATTAGATATTACCTAACCCTGCAAACATTGTAAACACTTAATTGCACAAAAAAGAAAATAATTATTCCCAGTCAGGAAGCGGCAGCACAATCGCGTACTCAGCGGCGAACCGTTCAATGTGATTCAAATACTCTGACATCTCTTTAACCTTGAGTGGCTTAGTGGAATATACTTCGGCTGGCCCGTCTAAAGTGTTGACTGTGACTGGCGTTAGGAACTTACGCATGAATGTTTCGTGCATTTCGTCTTTGGTGTAGCCAAGTTCGTTCCCTATGATGGTGAGCCACTTCCACATCAAGGCGTTTTGCTCAAGACTGCGGTTCTTCTTATATGGCTTGATTGACACGTCCCAGACTGTCTTAATATTAAGCGCTGCTATCCTGTCGATGGCGTGAAGGCGCTGGCGTTCTTCTCTGATGATGATTCTCTGTGTCATTCTAATTCTCCCTTGAATGGTGATTTGTTGAAAAGTTCCAGCGCAACATCGAGTCCGTTAACCCCGCGAGATTCCAAAAACCCAATCTCTGCTTCTGGACCGTGAACGCCTCGTGCTAGATCGTGGCTGTCCCGGCATATTGGAATGACATACTTATCATCTCTGCGCCCAATCTTGTCTGCTGGCTTGTAGTGGATCAGATGATGAACTGCGATGTTGTTTCGCCCACATACGCAGCAAGGGTGCTGTGCAACCCAAGCCATATGACGTTTGCTTTTGCGTTCCTTGCGCTTAATCCTGTTGTGTTTGGTTTTCTTGGGTAACATTTCCCTGCCTTCGTTGAAAAGATGCCGGGGATATTATCCCGTCCCCGGCAGCGGGCGGGTTAGGGTTCAACGTGGGGGAGAGGCCCACTGACGGGCTTTCGCTTCGTCAACCCATGCCAATTCTGTTACATCAAAAAGGCACCATATCGTCTAGATCGTCATTGCCCTGCGGCTCCTTGTCCTTCTGGCTACCCTCAATAGGCCCACCATTAGCACCATCCAGCATAGTCAGTACACCAGAGAAGCGCTGCAAGACAACCTCAGTCGTGTATTTCTCAACACCATCATTGCCTGTCCACTTACGGGTTTGTAGTGAGCCTTCAAGATATAGCTTTGAGCCTTTCTTGATGTACTTCTCAACGATATCAGCAAGACGTTCATCAAAGACGACAACACGATGCCATTCTGTCTTTTCCTTGCGTTCGCCCGTTTGCTTGTCCTTCCATGTCTCAGACGTTGCGATGGATAGATTAGCGATCTTGCCACCTGACTGCGTGAACCGGATTTCTGGGTCGCGCCCAACATTACCGACGAGAATTACTTTATTTACTGAACCACTCATTTTTCAATTTCCTTGTTTTCACATTTCAACCAAGACAAAGCAAAGTCTCTCATTTCCAAAACAGAGTCTAAAGCCTTGTCCATTGTCTCTTGATATTTGTCGTCTGGGTATTGCCTAACAATATGCTGCGGGCAATTTGGCGCATGGAATACTAAGTCGCACCATTTCCTTTTTGCAATCATCATTTGACCCTGAGTTTGAGGTATATACTTAGGGTCAAATTCGTTCTTTAACAGGTATTTTATAGCCTCAGAAACGTGGTTCACGTCTTTCAAGCACTTCACCTCAACCATGCCATCGTCACCAACTAGCCCATCGGGAGAGCATCCCCTGCCTTTCTCATCAGTTATAAAACCGACCCGCTGGACAAGAACATCATTTGTAAACTCATATCCAGCGATGGCCGCGTCCTCATGCTCTTTGCCATGTTCTGTATATTCATTCCCTTCGAAGTCATTCATAGACTCACCTCTGAACAACTCAAGCGCCAGCTTTGAAGCATACGATACGCCTTGCGTTGAAAGTTCCCCTTTTTTTGGGGTTATAACTTTCCCAAAGTCTGATGCTGTCGGAACGCCCAGCCGCAATTCAAACCAAGCGTCAGTCCCTTGCTCAACATCGTGGACAATCATTATTCAGTACCGCCAACATCTTGCTTCTTCTCAAGCGCGTCTTTTGCTTGAGCGTATTTCGATTGAGGCAATTCGGAGACCGTCGAGACTCCGAAGTATTTCATAAAAGCCTCGGCGTTTGCCCCCTTGCGCTCAATCAAGTCGTTGATGATTTTAGCGTTCTCAGGTGAGATTAACTTCTCAGGCTGCGGCTTGTCTTTGGTCAAGCTCTGAGCGTCGTCATCTGCTGGCGCGATTCCGACCATGCCGCATAAACCGTACCGACGAGCATACGTCTGCCCCGAACCGAATGCTTGGGCTGGGTTCTTGGCTTCTTTCCATCCGACGATAGGAACACCAAAGTCCTGCATCGTTTCCCCGCTTGTGTGGGTCAGGATGGTGCGGATAACAAACAGGTCGCCTTCCAGCATAGTCGGCTGGCTGATGTGGATGCCATGCCTGTTGAGAGCGTCACTGCAAGCGTTGAAGCATTCTTTCAGGTCAGCGTATTTACTGTTGAAGAATGGGTTATTGGTGTTCTTTCGCGCAACGCCTATCTCAGATTGAGCGGCGCAAAATGCTTCGTTGATGTTCATCTTTTTCATGTCAGTCATTCGTCGTCCTCCATTTCAAGTTGATCTTCATAACCGGGACAGAACCCAGCTACACTCGGGCCAGTACCTTCAAGCAATCGGCACTCGTCTTCATACCCCCGCCACTCGCAAGATTGGCAGATTTCATTTGTTTCATGGACTGCTGAAACAATGTCCCAGCGCTGCGGCTTTGCTTTGCGGTCGAGGATATTTTTAATTGATGCGTTCATTTTGTTTCTCCTTCGTTGAAAGGGTGCCGGGACCGAAGCCCCGGCTTGTTGATTAGAATTGCGCGTCGATGTGGGCTAGTACTTCGCTGCGCTTTGTGAATGATACGCCATTGTGATAGCCACCTATTGAATAATGACCGTGGTAGCCTTGGCCAACGCTATCTGATTTACGGAATGTTACGCCACGGTATGTGAACTCGTTGTCGATGAGTTCGCCGTCGTCGTAGCGAGCTTTCTGTACTGGGTGCTTAACTGCCATCTCAGCTTCAATCGCATCAAACATGTTTGCCCATGCTTCTGTCTGCATTGCGGCTGGAACTTCTGGGCTGTTGATTTCGTTGTTCATGTGAGTAACTCCGTTTGCGTTGTTGATGATTAGATATTACTTGATCGTTCAAACTTAATCAACACCTAATTTGCATTATTTTGAAATAAATTGCGGGGGGAAGTGAGGGGGCCGAAGCCCCCGGTTTGTTAATAATTTATTCCACACACGTATAGGACTGCGCCGATTTTGGCTTCTGTCGCATTCGCGCTATAGCTTGAACTGATGTACATACCATCATTGTAGACATTGTATTCGCCTTGGCTGTCTTTTTCTGCTGTTAGCTTCCCGATATATTGGTCATGTTCTTTTGCTATTTTTTTTGCTTCTGCGAGTGTCATTTGTTTGTTCCTTGTTGCGTTGTTTTGATGATTAGAGTTTATACTATCCGGTAACTTATACAAGCACTAATTTGCATTATTTTATAATTATTTATGTTTACACCTAATTACTTTTAACGTATACGGTAAATATCTTTAATCAAAGGAAATGAAAATGCACAAACATAATGAACTACTCAACCGACTCGGACGAACTCGCGATATTGCTAAGGCCATCGGCATCGCAGAGCCGCATATCAGCAAGTGGCGAAGAGGCGGCATCCCAAACCGCTATGTCCCTGCAATCGTCAAACTGGCTCGCTCACAGGGCGTTGAGCCAACGTTGCAGGACTTCTTCAATGTCTAAGCTGACAGAGAACCAAATACAGCGCAGCATCGCAAAGTACCTCGACGTGGTGTTGCCTGTCGATGCGTTCTGGACAGCGATTAACCCAATCCCCGGCAAGAGCATCGTCGCAGCCGCCAACTCAATGGCAATGGGGATGAAGGCAGGAGTGCCAGACATTCTGATATTACACAAAGGCAAGACAATATGGATCGAGGTAAAGAAAGAAGGTGGCTACTTATCCAAAGTGCAGAAGTCGCTGCATATGGATATCGACGCGGCTGGCGGTGCAGTTTACACCGCACGATCTATCGACGACATAATTGAAATTCTTACTGATGAAGGGATAATTAAATGTATCTTACAGCCAAGCGAATAGCAATTATCGAACACGCTGACGCAGTGAAACTCTACGCAAAATCAACTCCGGGATACAAGCGAGGGCATGAGCGAGCAGTCAAACAGGCAATGACAAAGATGCTCAAGATGGAGGTTGGTCATGTGTAAAGTATGCCAAGGCTCCGGAGTTGTGATGATGCCAGCCCGCGTCATTACATACGCCATAGACGATGTAGACTTTACGATACCAGCGCATCTGGACTTATGCAGTTACTGCGTCACTAAACACGAGTTGGAATATCAAAAGGCTTTGCTTGAGCGCGAGCATAGTGTAGAGTGACCTAACGCTGTGAAAAGCGGAATAGATTGTCCGACCTACCTTTTCCATAGTTGGTCGGGAACCCTGAGCTTTATCGCTCGCCGGACTGTCGGGTAATTTTCACCCCGGCCAACTTTGAAAGGGGTAGGATAATATGCTTACTCAAAATGAACTAAAAGAAATCTTAGATTATGACCCATTAACGGGCATTTTCACTTGGCGTATTACAAAACCCCCTCAAGCTATTACTGGTGAAAAAGCAGGTCGGGTAGATAGCAAAGGATACATATCAATAAATTTTAACGGGGAATCATTTTTAGCTCACAGACTAGCTTGGCTTTTTATCCATGGTGAGTTTCCAGCCGATCACACTGACCATATAAACCACGATAGAGCAGACAATAGGATCGTGAATCTTCGTAGCGTAACATGCCGAGAAAATCAACAAAATGCGAAAATAAGGATGGACAATACTTCGGGCCACCTTGGTGTTTGTTGGCATAAAAAAACAAGTAAATGGCAATCAACAATCAGAGTGAACGGCGAACGTATACATCTAGGAATCTTTGACAACATCAATGACGCAGTTGAAGCTAGAGCCGTGGCTAATAAAAAATATGGGTTCCATCCAAACCACGGTGATGACCAATGAAAGGTTTATTCCTAGTCGGCAGGGAGATGTTTTGTCATCCTATCGTTGGTATTCACAATCCAAAACGGTTTGCTGCATGGTGCTGGCTCTTAGCAGAGGCACGTTGGAAGCCTTGGGACAAAGAAATATCAGGGAAGGTTGTAACGATACAGCGCGGACAATTAACAGTGTCTCTCAGGTTCATGGCTGATATTGTGGGTATGAGTGTTAAAGAGGTTCGGACGTTTCTCAACAAGTTACAAGATGCGTCAATGGTGGGCATAGACACGGGCACAGGACAAATGGTTATAACTATATGTAATTATGACACTTATCAGGATTTTGATAATTATAGGGCACAGGTAAAGGCACAGCAAGGGCACAGCAAGGGCACAGCAAGGGCACAAACTAGAACACCTGATGTAACACCGGATGTAACACCGGATGTAACTAACTATCCACCTCCGACTATCGTCGAAGATTCTGGTTTTAATGAATGGTATGATTCTTACCCTCGTAAGATTGGCAAGAAGGCAGCAGAAAAAGCATTCAACAGCGCCATCAAGTCTGGTGTCACAATCGAGCAATTAACCCAAGGTGTCACAGCCTACAATCAGGAGATCAAAGATGCAGGAACATCATCGCAATTCATTAAGCACCCTTCAACATGGCTCAACCAAGGATGCTATGACGACGACCACGCACAGATCGTCCATGACAACCCCGGGAGAGATAACAAAAAGCCTCGAAGCATCTTTGAAATCGGGGATGAGGTTGCAACCCGTTTGGGCTGGGAGTGACACGAACGATGTTGTGGGATTTGATATTGCTAATGTTGACCTGACGCATTTGGACGAGGCGGTAGCAGCTTGTGAGCCACTGCCCAAGAAGGCCATCGCAAGGCTGGTTCAGAAAATGATTTTAACTATGCCGATGCGAAACATGGACGACATGGATAAGGCTGCTATAATAGCAATCTACGTTGAGGACTTGGAAGAATACCCGGCAGATGTCGTTGAATACGTTCTGATGACAATACGCAGGTCGAGTAAGTTTTTCCCAACTTGGGCTGAGTTATATGAAAATTTGGAAGTATGGGGCAGACGAAGAATGATGCTTCGGGATGCAATCGAAAGGGCAGCACAATGAGCGATCCATACAAATTACCGGATGGGCCAGTCGCTATACAATTCAGCGGTGGTCGAACATCTGGGTATATGCTCAAGAAGATATTAGATCGGTATAATGGTGTGCTGCCTGACGATTGCCATGTCTTATTCCAAAACACTGGCAGAGAGATGCCGGAGACTTTGGACTTTGTGCAACGGTGCAGCGAAGAATGGAACGTCCCTATTGTGTGGCTTGAAAGGCTCGGGTGGCCTGAATGGGTGAAAAAATCCAATAAGACCTGCCGCGCTTCAAAGGCTATCGGTGCAAAAGCTATAGTACCAAGATATGTCGCAGCAAACTTGCAGGGTCCGGTTCTGGACTTCGGTGCTGGCAAGTTTGCTATGCACTCAAAGGTGCTATTAGATCAAGGTATATCAGCAACGCCTTATGAGATAGGGCGTAACATTGTCCCCGGCTTGCACGACATAAACGCACTGGATAGAAAATATCCTGTTGTCATGGCTTCTAATGTTCTTAACGTGATGCCAGACGAAAAAACATTACGGGAAACACTTATGCAAATTTCTTTAGCTTGCGGGGGTGTAGCAATATTTAATTTGCCAAAAGAGCCACGGTATGGTGCTTGGGATGGGAACGCTAAAGATATATCAAAGCTGATATCTATTGCATCTGAGTATTTTGGGAAGGTGGAGAAAATAGACAAACTTTTGTTTAAAGCCACTGGCGCAAACGTAGAAACCGCACCAGCAGCACCTACCCCATTCAAGGTTGTAGATTACAAAACCGCGTCACGCAGCGGCGAGCCATTTAGTGCGCTTATAGAGGAACGCAAATTTGCGCCAAACAGCATGGCAAGGTTCTGCACCTCTGACCTCAAAGTATTGCCAGCCAAGGAATATATGATCCGCAGCGGCTATACTGAGTGGGCCGCTGTCGTTGGGTTTCGTGCAGATGAAAATCGACGGGTTAACAATTTAAAGGATGATGACATTTGGGAAACATTTACACCATTGCACACGGCAGGAATTATTGAGCAAGATATAGGTGTGTGGTGGTCAGAGAACGATTTTGACTTAAATGTTCATTCATCCCTATCAAACTGTGACGGATGCTTCTTAAAGGGGGAAAAATCAAGGGCTTTCCTTGCTAAATATCATCCAGACAGGGCAAAGTGGTGGGCAGACATTGAATCAACCGGAAGGCATTTCAGAAACCCAGACAAGTCCATGACATGGGCAAAGTTAATCGCCCACGCCACAGCCCAATCTGATTGGGTGTTCGATGAAGAAAACGATACATACTGCGATACAGGCTTTGGCGGGTGCCATGATTAACAACAAACAAACAGAAAGGGCAGCGCAATGACACTAACAGCTTGCACAGCTTGCGGCGTATATCCTTGCCAATGCGTGGCTAGGAGGCAGAAAGAGTCAGAGTTGAAGGCAACAGATTTAATATATTTTCGCAGGGGCCAGCATTGCATCGAAGTTTGCATATCGAAAGATGGTGATTTGACTGTTGTTAAATGGTCAAAATCTATTGGTTTAAATAAATTAAAGGAATTGGCAGATTTATTATGAATAAAGGAAGATCAGAAACAACGATTTCAAAGGTCAAAACGCAATTTGGTACGTGCTATATTCAGATCGACACTGATATAAACGGCAAGCCAACAGGTGGTAATATATCAACGCACAGGAAAGAACCAGACAGCCAGATAAGCACTTTCGTTGAGGAATTGTCGGACGGGCTTCGCAGAGCGCTGGAGCAATGATTGACCGAAACAGTAAAGCAATCTATATTTAACTAGGGAGAATGAAAATGGAATTAGTAAACAGCACAGCAGCCGACGATAGGCTTAGAACAATCGTAGAGCGTATTGAACGGCTCAACGAAGAAGCAGACGCACTCAGGGCCGACATCAAAGAAGTATACTCAGAAGCAAATAGCGCTGGGTATTGCTCGAAAACCATCAAGCAGGTGATTAAAGAACGAGCAATGGATGCCAACGAGCGCTCAGAGCAGATCAGTATGTTCGACCTTTATTGGGAGCGTATTCATGGTGTATGATATGACAAACGATGATCACTTTAAGCTATTTAATGCAAGGATGATCGCGATGGAGAAAAAGCAAAGACAGGAACGTAGAAACATGGACAAACTATTAAAAGATGTAAAGTTTTTATCCTGTCAAGTCGACTACGGTGTAATATATAAAGGTTGGGGAGGATAGCGCCGTGATGGATGAATCAGACTTTGTTGACTATGACGACTTAACCGACCAAGAAAAAGTTGATGTGTTAATAGATCAATCTCAAGTTCTTTATGAATTTGCTGCACTGGTTGCCGACTTAGACAAAAAGTTCAACGTTGTTAAATATCTTCAAAGCCTAGACCGTGACGATGATATTGATCTCGTTGGGTTAGCTTACGAAGCGACAGAGTTCCATGACCGGGCAATAGAAGAAAACAAAGAGAGATTGCATTGATGGCAAAAGGTGTAAATAAAAAGCCACTAGGTCGCCCAACCAAGTACAGCGCAAAGATGGTTGAGGCTGCAAATGAGCTAGGGGACGAAGGCGAGAGCATGGCAGAAATTGCTGCTGCCTTGGGTATCTCCAAAGATACTTTGTACAATTGGATTGACCAGCACACAGCATTTTCGGACGCCATAAAGGGGGCTAACCTCCGAAGTCAAGTGTGGTGGGAGCGAGTTGGGAAGGTCCAAGCCACGGAAGGCACTGGAAACGCCAGTTCGTTTATCTTCCAAATGAAGAACAGGTTTCACAAAGATTACAGGGATAAGGTTGAGCAGGAGATCACAGGCAAGGACGGGGAACCTTTGGTCTTATGGCCTACAAAGTAGGGGAAGCATTCGACTTCTCCGCAGACCTTATCGTGCCGTCACGATATAAGGCGCTGTACGGCGGCAGAGGTAGCGCAAAGTCTCATTTCTTTGCAGAGTGCATGATAGCTAACGCAGGGGAGACAAAAGGCTTCCGTGGCGTGTGTATCCGTGAAGTCCAGAAGTCACTATCAGAAAGCGCGAAACTTCTCTTAGAAGATAAGATATCAGCCATGGGGATGTACGACCGTTTTGATATCCAGAAAGACCGCATTATCACTCCCGGCAGCGGCGTTATCATCTTTCAAGGCATGAACCAGCACAACAGCGAGTCCATAAAGTCGCTAGAAAATTTCCATGTTGCTTGGGCCGAAGAGGCTGCGACACTCTCAGAAATTTCACTCCGGTTGCTTAGACCGACGATGCGAGCGCCGGGTTCTGAGCTTTGGTTTAGCTGGAATCCACGCTTTGCAGCAGACCCGGTTGACAAGTTCTTTAGAGGTGAAAAGCCGCCAGAAGATGCAATCATTCGGAAAGTGAATTACGACGAGAACAACCTATTCCCCGAAACGCTGGAAAAGGAACGTCTGCACGATTACAAGCAAGAGCGTGATATGTACGCGCACGTCTGGCTTGGCGAATATATGCCGCAAGCTGTTGGTGCTATATTCAACATGGCAAACATCCATGAGAACCGCAGAGAAGAAGCGCCAATAATGAAGCGCATACTCGTCAGCGTTGACCCTGCCGTATCGAATAACGAAGGCTCAGACGAGCACGGTATAACGGTAGGCGGCGAAGGCGAAGATGGTCGAGGGTATCTGCTTGATGATGTGACGATGAAAGGTTCTCCTCGGCAATGGGCGGAACGCGCCATATCTGCCTATGATCGATATGAAGCTGATGCAATCGTTGTTGAGCGCAACCAAGGCGGCGACATGGTGACGAACACGCTCAAGTCGGTACGTCCAAGCGTAAAAGTCGTTGAAGTCACTGCAACGCGTGGAAAACACGTCAGGGCAGAGCCTATCAGTGCGCTATACCAAAATAACCAGATCAGCCACGTAGGGACATTCCCAGAACTTGAAATGCAGCTATGCCAGATGACTTCTGGTGGCTTTGAAGGTTCTGGCTCGCCTGACCGGGTTGATAGCGCGGTTTGGTTGTTCACTGAGCTATTCCCATCGTTGATAAGAAAGAAAACAAAGCGCACTCGTCCGGTTAAGCGAAGTGGATGGATGGGTTGAGATTTGCGCAGATGTGTGGTAATAATTCAAACCTTTCATAATTTTTTATAGGGTTCCCAATGGTTGATGAAGAAAAAACGCTTTCTGAGAAAGAGAGTGAAGAGATTCTTGAAGAAGCCCTAGAAAGGTTCGAGCAATCACAAGAGGCTTGGGAAGAAAACCAGCGCCGCTATGAGGACGATGTGAAGTTTGCCCGTATGGGTGAGCAATGGGACGACGACGACGCAGAGCGACGGAAGCAAGACGGACGGCCCATGATTACGATCAACCGCCTCCCGTCATTCATTCGCCAAGTGTCAAACGATGCGAGACAAAACAAGCCACAGATTAAAGTCCTCCCCCAAGACAACACATCAGACCCTAAGACAGCGGAAGTTATCAATGGCCTGATTAGAAATATCGAAGGCATTTCGAAAGCTGACCTTGCATACGACACGGCTATTGATTGCGCTGCATCTGGCGGCATGGGCTTCTTCCGCGTCGATGTTGATTACTGTTCAGAAGATACGTTTGACATGGAGATCAAGATTAACCGCATCTTGAATCCGTTGACGGTTTACCCTGACGCTTATTCAACTGCGGCTGATAGCTCAGACTGGAACTATTGCTTCTTGACTGAGATGATGCCGATTGACGAATTTAAGGTTGAATACCCTGACGCTGACCCTATCGACTTCAAAGAAGGTTCATACACTGACAAAGAGGCGTTGTGGTTCGAAGATAAGTCCGTTCGCATTGCCGAATATTGGACGCGCAATGATGAAGAATACAACATTCACCTATTAAACACTGGTGACGTATTAGACGACGAGCAGCTTGAAGAAGCTCAAGAAACGCTGGCCGCAATGGGGGTTGAGGTTATCAAAACCCGCAAGTCAACTAAGCACAAAGTCATGCGTTATATTATGAACGGCAAAGAAATCCTTGAGCATGATGAATGGGAAGGCGCATACATCCCTATCATCCCAGTTTACGGCGAGGAAGTTTACAGCGAAGGCGAACGGCATTTCTTTAGCTTAGTACACTTCGCCAAAGACTCGCAGCGTATGTATAACTACTGGCGTACAACGACGACAGAGCTTGTCGCGCTTGCACCTAAAGCACCTTGGATTGGACCGACAGGTTCATTCGACACTGACTTGCAGAATTGGCAAGTGGCGAACACTGAGACAATCCCGTTCCTTGAGTATGACGGCCCTGTTCCTCCACAGCGCCAGCCGTTCGCAGGTCCACCAGCCGGAGCATTGCAAGAGGCATTGAACGCTTCTGACGACATGAAAACGGTTATGGGCTTGCATGATGCGTCTATGGGCGCTCCCGGCAATGAGATAAGCGGTGTCGCTATCGGCAAGCGTGTCCGTGAAGGTGATACGTCAACGTTCCACTTTATCGACAACATGAGCCGCGCTATCCGACACGCAGGGGTCATCATCATTGACTTGATACCTCATGTTTACAACCAAGAGCGAGTGATTAGAATTATTGGTCAAGACGAGGCACCTCAGACAGTGCGAGTTAACGGTGCGCCTCAGACCAAAGAAGAAATGCTACCTGACCACTATCAGGACCAAATGGAAGCGATAGACAGCATCTATGATCTGCGTGTTGGCAAATATGACGTGACGGTCAAGGCTGGCCCATCGTACACCACACAGCGCGAGGAAAGCCGTGAGAGCATGATTGCGTTGCTCCAAGCGTTCCCACAAGCAGCGAGCGTCACAGGCGATCTATTAGTTGAAAGCATGGATTGGCCCAACGCTGACGCATTCGCCAAGCGCCTCAAGGCTATATTGCCACCGGGTGTTATAGACGAAGAACAAGACCCACAAGCGGCACGGCTGGCAGCGCAGGTCAAAGAGATGGACGCTGTGATCCAACAGCTAATGGCTGGCAAAGAGGCAAAGATGGCTGAGATTCAAGTGGACCGGGAGAAGCTAGGCATCGACTCTGCCAACGCTGAGACGAACCGCTTGAAGGCTGAGACTGATCGGCTCAAGGCAGAAGTTGACGCAGAGTATAAGCGCCAACAGTTGCAGCTTGAAGTCGCCAAAGCGTCTAAAGAAACGCCATTTGACGAGATGCCACGCATTCTAAAGCAGATGGAATTGAATCACGATCAAGCAAAGACAGAGATTGACTCAGCGCTTGAAGAACGCCGCATCACGATTGAAGAACAAAAGCTATTGCTTGAAGAACAAAAGCTCGCTCTTGAGCAATTCAAAGCAGAAGCCGACGCTTGTATGAAAGCATCCCAATCAACGGCCCCAAGCATGGAAGTCGAAGTTGAGCGAGAAGAACGTGAACCCGTCCAAGTGTTTAATGTCCAAAGCGGGTCAAAAAACATCGATATCCAGCGTGACGCTGACGGCAAGATCACGGGCGCAAAGGTCAATGAAGAATGAGCGATGACTTTATCCCGGTAGAAGGTACAGGGAAAAGCCTCAACACGAACAAAGTCACCACTGATGCTGGCGAAGTTCATAACGAGATTGTGGAGCAATATTCGTTTGAGAGTACGGGCAACACAACGCTTGAGCCATTAGACGCATCAGCCACGTTCACTGGCGAATGGGAACAGAACAACCAGTCAGAAGTTATGGTGTCGATGAAGACGGATGGCGCTGGGACGCTTTACTTCGATTTCTCTAACGATGGTGTCAACGCAGACAGCACGTTCCCAGTTCAAGGCTTTACCGTTGCGGCGAACATCCATGAGTTTCACACAGCCGTAAAAGGGCCGCGATACTTCCGACTTCGCTATGTCAACGACACAGATGCTCAAACATATATGCGTTTGCATTGCTACTACGGCACGTTCAGGGCATCGAACACACCCGGCAACCAGAGTATTGGCTTGGACAGTGACGGTGCAGCAACTCGCCCGACTAACTACCAAGATGAGGTGATTAGAGGGCTACGCAGTGGCGTCACAAGTTGGAACAAGTTTGGCTATCGTGAAACACTGACCGCTGGTACAGAGCAAGTCGTGTGGGCAGCATCACCTAATGACTTCACGATTATCACAACGGCATCGACTTTCACCATTGCATACAACAGCACGACTGATGGCCTCGGCACGACAGGCGCATTATCGTTAGTGATCTATTACTTAGATGCTGATGGCAATCAGGCCCTTGCAGTTCATACGCTCGGCAGTACAGGCAGTGACGTTACATCCTTCACTGGTCTAGGCATTAACAGAGCAGCGGTAAACACCAACGGTGGTCTAACATACAACGCCAATGACATTACAGTCACAGCGACAACAGGTGGTTCAGTTCAAGCCGTTATCCCTGCGCTTGGATCAGTGACGCAGCAGATGATATTCCACACAGGGTTTAACCAAACGGCATCAGCAGCTATGGTGTGGTTCAAGGCCATCACAAGCAACAAGTCGAAGACGATAGAACTAAAAGGCTATTCGTACAGTCGGTTAGTGGGTACTAGGTATGAGATTTACAGAGATAGCATTGATACATCTGTCACGCTTGAGAGTAGTTTGGTCGACCCGATTAGGTTCAGATTGAACGCACGAGATGTCCTGTACTTTACTGCGACTGCTGCATCTGGGGGGCAAGGTGATGTTGATGTCATCGGGCGAACCAGCCTTAACCTGTACGACAACAAGTAATGTTAGCGGCACTTTTATGCAACCAGCCGCGAACAGGTGGCGTTCCTAAAGGGTTCGATGAAGAAAAGGCGAATAGGTATCTTTCAACTCTTAGAGAAGAACATTTTGGCCGGGAGGCAGCAAAAGAAAGCGCCGGGGATATACAGGCCAAGAGCGTACAAAGTGAACAGGTTTACAAGATAAATAAGATCATGGTTCCATCCATAACGGCAGTGGATGGAGTAGCCGAAAGCGACGACGATCTGGCGTTGCTACTTATTCTTGCCGAATTGTGAGATTTTTGATATGGTTGACGAAGAATTGGGTAGCGTTGCAGTTGACACGTCCATACCTGACGCGGAAGAAGTCGATGATGACCAAACTTCTGCCGAAGATGAAGTCACTGGAGAGGACGATGAGTCCATTGATACGGAGCCGGAAGAAGAAGACGACGACGACTCCGAAAGCGACCAGACTGATGATGACGACGCTGATAGCGACGACGATTCAGAAGTCGCATCCGACACAGTAGAAGTCGAATATGACGGCAAAAAATATGCTGTTCCCGCTGAGATCAAAGATGCGATCATGCGAGATCAGGATTACACGCACAAGACACAAGCACTAGCTGAAAGTCGGAAAGCGTATGAAGCCGAGCAAGAGGACTTCAAGCAGTATGTCGAGGCATCGAGAGCTAATTCAGAGAAAATGGCAGAATTGTCTGCTATTGATAGGCAACTCAAAGACTATGAGTCTATCGACTGGAATAGCTACTACGATACTGATCTAGCGGGCGCGACCAAACTCCGTCACCAAATGGAGCAGTTAGGCCAAGCTAGGAACGCATTAATTCAAGATGTTCAGGTAGCGGAACAGCATCGAACGCAGTTGCACAACGAGAATATGGCAAAGACAGCCCAGCGCACTGACGAAGCTATGAAGTCTGAAATCCCGAATTGGGGCGATGAGCTTAAAACTGAGCTTGGCAAGTTTGCTGTTGATGTTATCGGGTTCGCACCAGAAGCAGTTTCGCGGGCGGTACGTCCACAAGAAATCAAAACGCTATACTATGCTCAAGTTGGGTTTAAAGCTATTCAAGCGGCGAAGGCAAAAAGCGCCAAGGCAAAGCAGCCGACAGAGGTTAAGCAGCCACCGAAAGCAGTTAAGCCAAGGCGACAGAAAGCCCCGTCAAACCTCTCCAAGATTTCCGACCCTGCCGCATACAGAGAGGCATACATGGCTCGGAAACGTAAACAAGGATAAGAGCAATGGCTAACACTAACCTAACGATTGACATGATTACCAACCAAGCGTTGATGGTCCTGCATCAAAAACTAAACTTCATTGGCACAGTTAACCGCCAGTATGATTCCAGCTTTGCAAAGTCAGGCGCTAAGATTGGCGATACGCTTCGCGTTCGTCTGCCGAATCAATACACGGTGCGTTCTGGTGCGACACTTTCAGCGCAAGACAGCACTGAGACAAGCGTTGCTTTGCCAGTCACAAGCCAAAAAGGTGTTGACGTTAACTTCACGTCCGAAGAATTGACACTGGACATCGATGATTTCTCAAACCGTATCATTGACCCTGCAATGTCTGTTCTTGCGTCAAACATCGAATACGACATGATGAACAGCGTCTACAAAGAGGTTTATAACTTCGTTGATAACGCAGGGTCGTCTATGACTTTCGCAAAGGCTCTTGAAGCTGGCAAGCGATTGACTGACAACCTGACACCATACGACTCACGTTGCCTCAACCTCGACACGCAATCAAACGTCGATATGGTTGACGCTCTCAAAGGTCTGTTCAACGCTCAAGACAAACTGTCTAGCAACTACAAGCAAGGTCGCTTGGCTGGTCCGTTCGCTGGCTTTGATGGCATCTATGAGAATACATTGTGGCCTTCCCATACTTCGGGAACAGACGATGCAACAGGTGACTACCTCGTAGACGGTGCTGACCAGACAGGCTCAAGCCTGACAGTTGACACTGGTGCAGGTACGTTTACTGCTGGTGACGTTATCACCATCACAGGCGTTAACCGCGTACACCCTGAGACAAAGGCTGACACAGGCCAGTTGCAACAGTTCGTTGTGACGGCTGCGACTGGCACTTCTGCGACGACTATTGCCATCTCCCCGGCAATCTCGATCACAGGCGGTTCTCAGAACGTAACGGCTGCTCCTGCTGACAACGCACCAGTGTTGAAACTTGGCGGCGCTGCTTCTTCTGTCTACTCAAACTCAATGGCATATCACAAAGACGCTTTTGCATTCGCAACGGCTGACTTGGTAATGCCAAAGGGCGTTGACATGGCTGCTCGTAAGCAACTCGACGGCATCTCACTTCGTATCGTTCGAGACTATGACATCAACAACGACAAATTCCCTTGTCGTATTGATGTTCTGTACGGTTATAAGTCTATCCGTCCTGAGTTGGCTTGTCGTATCGGCAACAACTAAGCAATGTTGCGGGGAGGGTTCACGCTCTCCCCGCACTTTCTTTCTGGAGAAATGTCATGGCTAAACGTTGCATGGTTTACCGTAAGAACGAGCAGGGCGTTATCAACTCAATGATTGCGTTCGTTGATGCTATCCCCGAAGGATGGACCCCTGACCTAGAAAAAGAACCAAAGGCAGTTGTCGCACCTATCGTTGAAGAACCAACAAAGATTCCACGTATCGCTGACAGAAAGCGTAAACCCAAAAGCAAGGTAAAGCGCAATGGCAATCGTTGATTATTCCAGTTTAAAAACCACACTTGCAGATTACCTCCATCGCTCAGACCTCTCAGATGTTGTCCTGTCCAATTTCGTGCAGTTTGCGGAGTCACGGCTGAATAGGAAGCTGAGACTGCTACAACAAGAGGCAACGGCGACTGTGACGGTGGCGCAAGGTGCTAACACGGCAACGCTTCCATCAGATTGGGTTGAGACTATCGATCTAATCCACAGTGACGACAAGAGCGCGTTAACGGCGCAATCTGTTAAGGCACTCAACAGCCAATCCAACACGTCAACGTCATTAAGCCGCCCACGCCTTTATGCGACGACAAACGGCTACAATCTTTTGTTCAATACCAACGCAGACCAAGAATATTCATTATCGCTCAATTATTTTAAGAGATGGGATATTGAAACAGACCTGACAAACTGGCTTATCTTGAACGCGCCTGACGCATACCTTTACGGTGCGCTATTGGAAGCAAAAGCATACATCAAGAAGGCCGAAGATATCAGCTTATGGTCATCTGGCCTCACTACTGCGATGGACGATCTAAACCGCAACGACAACAGATCACGCAGAAACGCCACGTCGAGAGTTGATAGTGCATTAGTCAAAACAGGCAGATTCGACATAAACAGGGGTTACTAATATGCTTCCTTTTGGCTCATGGGAACCTGACAAAGCAGACTATCAGAACCCCGGCTCAACGATTGCTAAGAACGTATTGTCAACAACTGGCACGTCTTATGGGCCAATGCCTAAGTTGTCGTCAGTTGTCGATGCGCTCCCCAACAGACCGCAGGGCGCTAATGCCTTCCGCGAATCGGATGGCACGTTCTCAACGTTCGCTGGCGATATAAACGACCTATATATTCTCACATCGACAACGTGGGACGAGATATCGAAAAGCACTGGCGCTTATACGACTGCGGATGAAGATGCTTGGGAGTTTGTAGCTTACGGTGACAATGTAATAGCTTGTAACGGCCCAACAGACCAAATTCAGAGCTATGTCATGGGAACAAGCACTGTATTCGCTGACCTTGCTGCGGCGGCACCAAGAGCAAAACATATTTCAGTCATTAACAACTTCGTTATGGTCGGTAACACTTGGGACAGCACAGACGGGAACGTTCCAAACCGCGTCTGGTGGTGTGCTATCGATGACCCGACAACATGGCCTTCCATTGGTTCAAGCGCTGCTGCTCAAGTGCAGTCAGACAGACAGGATTTGCCAACAGGCGGAAAAGTGCAGCATATTACGGGTGCTGTTGGTGGTGCTGACGGCGCTATCTTCATGGACAAGTCGATCTATCGTGTTAGCTATGAAGGTGCGCCACTCGTATTCAGCTTCACAGAGATCGAACGTGGACGCGGTGCTTTCATTCCTAGATCGGTTGTCAATGTCGGCCCATTTGCAGCGTACATAGGAGAAGATGGATTCTTCTTATTTGACGGCACACAGTCCATTCCGATTGGAGCGCAAAAGGTTGATGAGTATTTCTTTAATGACCTCGACTTTAATTACATTGATAGAGTTACTGCGGCTGCTGATCCCGTAAACAAGCAGGTATATTGGTCTTACCCGTCTTCTCCTTCTTCGGACGGAACGCCTGATACATTGATCGTTTACAACTGGGAAACGCAGCGCTGGACATTCGGCAAACAAAGCAGCTTTTCCCTGTTCTCAAACATCACGCAATCTTACACGCTCGACCAGCTAGACACATTCGGCAACATGGACACGCTCACAACGTCCCTTGATAGTCGGACGTGGATTGAAGGCCAGCTTACACTTTCTGCATTCGATTCATCATTCAAATTATCGTCTTTCTCCGGCAGCGCATTACCTGCGACAATGACGACTTCTGAGTTTGGCGGCATGGAGCTATTCACCAAGCCAAATGAGCGCATATACTTTGACGGTGTTCGACCTTATGTCGATGGAGGCACATATACGGCTAGTTTAACGTACCGTGACAGCCCAAGCGGAGCGACAAGCACAGATGGCCCCAACGCAGTTGATGCGAACGGCATGGCCCATTTCACTCGCTCATGCAGGTATGCGAGAGTTCAGGTCGATATTGCAGAGGATGCGCTATGGACACACGCTCAAGGAGTTGATGTGACGGTAACTGAGGACGGAGAGTTCTAATGACCGTTTCAAAGTTCCCTATCCCCCCGTCAGACCTTGAGGACCAGAAGCGGTTAAGTCGGCTGCAATCTCAGTCTATCGCG
>Ga0316204_10003102_pt1 | contig 34698 bp, 42 predicted proteins | sample 6monrhotite_MG_2_FD_205661 | JGI IMG/M metagenome (GOLD analysis project Ga0316204, IMG submission 205661) | Microbial mat bacterial communities from mineral coupon in-situ incubated in ocean water Damariscotta River, Maine, United States -... | ecosystem: Environmental > Aquatic > Marine >... | reverse complement strand
AGGCTAGTGACATTGTTGTCGGTAATGTGCTTCATAACTTTGTCGGTAATGGTACAGAATTGTTAGGGGATTGTAGCACATGATACTCAAATATTAATGTCTAATATTTTTGTAAAAATAAACAATAACAATGGCTTATGATAATTTTTTAAAAGTGGCACAGGCGTTGCACTAAGGCTAATGCGGAACAAAATTACATTTGCAATCCTGAGGGAGAATTAATCATGGCATTACGTCAATGTGCTATTTACGGTAAAGGCGGTATCGGTAAGTCCACCACTACTCAAAACCTAGTTGCAGCACTTGCTGAAATGGGTAAAAAAGTAATGATTGTTGGTTGTGATCCTAAAGCTGACTCAACACGTTTGATCCTTCATTCAAAGGCTCAAACGACGGTTATGCATTTGGCTGCAGAGGCTGGCACAGTCGAAGATCTTGAGCTTGAAGATGTATTGTCTGTTGGTTACGGCGATGTTAAATGTGTTGAGTCTGGTGGTCCTGAGCCCGGTGTAGGTTGTGCGGGTCGTGGGGTAATCACTGCAATCAACTTCTTAGAAGAAGAAGGCGCTTACGATGAAGATCTAGATTTTGTCTTCTACGATGTATTAGGTGACGTAGTTTGTGGTGGTTTCGCGATGCCTATTCGTGAAAACAAAGCACAAGAAATTTACATCGTAGTTTCTGGTGAAATGATGGCGATGTACGCGGCTAATAATATCTCTAAAGGGATTGTGAAGTACGCAAACTCTGGCAGCGTTCGTCTTGCTGGTTTGATCTGTAACTCTCGTAACACTGCACGTGAAGATGAGCTTATTTCTGAGCTAGCTCGTAAGTTAGGAACAACGATGATTCATTTTGTACCTCGTGATAACGAAGTACAGCGTGCAGAAATTCGTCGTATGACAGTGATCGAATATAACCCTAAAGCGCCACAAGCAGATCAGTATCGTGCCTTGGCTAAGAAGGTTGTTGAAAACTCTAACTTCATCATCCCTACACCATTGACTATGGATGAGTTAGAAGAAGTGATGATGTCTTTCGGTATTTTGGAAGAAGAAGACGAAACTATCGTAGGTAAGACTGCTGAAGAGTTAGCTGCTGAAGCATCGGCATAAACCCAGTGATATGAGCGGCATCGCGTAGCGATTGCCGGTACTGGATACCGTTCGTTTCCCGGTGCCGCTTTTATCAATCCTTTGTACAAAACCTATTCACAGATTGGTGGATGGTTAAAGGAGACACACAATGTCTAATATTACGCGTGAAGAGACAGAAGCCCTCATTCAGGAGGTGCTTGAAGTCTATCCTGAGAAAGCTAAGAAAGATCGTACCAAACATCTTGCAGTAAACGATCAAACGGTTGAAAAATCAAGCAAGTGCATTACCTCTAACAAGAAGTCATTGCCGGGTGTTATGACAATTCGTGGTTGTGCATACGCGGGTTCTAAAGGGGTGGTATGGGGTCCGATTAAGGATATGATCCATATTTCTCACGGTCCTGTAGGTTGTGGCCAGTATTCTCGTGCCGGTCGTCGTAACTACTATATTGGTACTACCGGTGTTAACACTTTTGTTACCATGAACTTTACAACAGACTTTCAAGAGAAAGATATTGTTTTTGGTGGTGATAAAAAGCTGGATAAAACCGTGCAGGAAATTGATCAACTGTTTCCATTGAACAAAGGTATTTCTATCCAGTCGGAGTGTCCTATTGGATTGATTGGGGATGATATCGAAGCGGTTGCTAAGAAATCTACCAAAGAACTTGAGAAGCCTGTGGTACCTGTGCGTTGTGAGGGTTTCCGTGGTGTGTCTCAGTCCTTAGGTCATCACTTGGCCAACGATGCGGTACGTGATCACGTCTTGGGTAATCGTGATAATGACGATAGCTTCCAAAGTACGCCCTACGATGTCTCGATTATTGGTGATTACAATATCGGTGGTGACGCTTGGGCTTCACGTACAATTTTAGAAGAAATGGGCCTGCGTGTTGTTTCACAATGGTCAGGTGATGGTTCTTTATCTGAAATGGAACTTACACCAAAAGTTAAGTTGAACTTGCTTCATTGCTATCGTTCAATGAACTACATCTCACGCCACATGGAAGAAAAGTACGGTATTCCATGGGTTGAATATAACTTCTTCGGTCCGACTAAGATCGAAGAATCTCTACGAAAAATCGCTGGTTTCTTTGATGACACCATTAAAGAAAATGCCGAAAAAGTTATCGCTAAATACCGCAAAGAAGCGGACGAAGTTATTGCCAAGTATCGTCCACGTCTCGAAGGTAAGCGCGTCATGCTTTATATCGGTGGTCTGCGTCCTCGTCACACCATTGGTGCATACGAAGACTTAGGTATGGAAGTGGTCGGTACAGGTTATGAATTTGGTCATAACGATGACTACGACCGTACTATCAAAGACATGGGCGATGCGACGCTTCTTTATGATGATGTGACGGGCTACGAGTTCGAAGAATTCGTTAAGAAGATTAAGCCTGACTTGATCGGTTCCGGTATCAAAGAGAAGTACATCTTCCAGAAGATGGGTATTCCTTTCCGTCAAATGCATAGTTGGGATTATTCAGGCCCTTATCACGGTCCTGATGGTTTCGCTATCTTTGCTCGAGACATGGATATGACCTTGAACAACCCATGCTGGAACATGCTGCAAGCGCCTTGGAACAAGTCTGAGGAAGCGGAAGTTAAAGCAGCGGCAAGCGCATAACGCTAGAGCAACGAAACATGTAGGCTGGGGTTCGTCTCTCACCCCAACCTACGTGGATCACCAGAATTATATTCAACCATTAGCCGATTGTTCACAGATTAGTGACGCGGTAGGAGGTTTATCATGAGTCAAGATGTAGATAATATAGAAGCGAGCTATCCCTTGTTCCGTAAGGACGAGTACAAAGATAACTTAGCGCGTAAGAAAGAAATGTACGAAGAAGCTTTTCCACAGGAAAAAATCGATGAGGTTTTTCAGTGGACAACCACCGAAGAGTACAAAGAGCTTAACTTTGGCCGTCAAGCATTAACAGTTAACCCAGCAAAAGCCTGTCAGCCACTTGGGGCGGTTTTGTGTTCTTTGGGTTTTGAGAAGACATTGCCTTACGTTCACGGTTCTCAAGGTTGTGTGGCTTATTTTCGTACTTATTTCAATCGTCATTTTAAAGAGCCGATTGCCTGTGTATCTGACTCTATGACGGAAGATGCGGCTGTATTCGGTGGTCAGAAAAACATGTTCGACGGTTTGGAAAATGCAAAGGCATTGTATAAGCCGGAAATTATCGCTGTCTCTACTACGTGTATGGCCGAGGTTATCGGCGATGACTTGAATGCCTTTATTGGTAATGCCAAAAAAGCCGGTCATATCGAAGATGATTTTCCAACACCTTTTGCACACACACCTAGTTTCGTAGGTTCTCATACTACGGGTTGGGACAATATGTTTGAAGGGATTGGCCGTTACTTCACCTTAAACTACATGGAAGATAAAGAGGTAGGATCAAACGGTAAAATTAACATTGTGCCAGGCTTTGAAACTTACCTGGGTAACTATCGCATCATTAAGCGTTATATGAGCGAAATGGGCGTAGATTACAGCATGTTGTCTGATCCAGAAGAAGTGTTGGATACGCCTGCCGACGGTAAGTTCCGCATGTACGAAGGCGGTACAACGATGGATGAAATTAAAGATGCGCCAAACGCCAAGGATACCTTGTTCTTGCAAACTTGGCAGTCTGATAAGTCTCGTAAGTTGGCCAAGAATACCTGGAAGCATGAAGCACCAAAAATTAATATTCCAATGGGCTTGGAGTGGACCGACGAATTTTTGATGAAAGTGTCAGAGCTTACAGGCCAGCCAATTCCCGCTTCTTTAGAAAAAGAGCGTGGTCGTTTGGTTGATATGATGACGGATTCTCACACTTGGTTGCATGGTAAAAAGTTCGGCTTGTGGGGTGATCCAGATTTCGTTAAAGGCATGACAAAATTTCTTTTAGAGTTGGGCGCAGAACCAACGCATGTTCTTTGTAACAACGCTAATAAGCGCTGGATGAAGGAAATGAAGAAAATGATCTCTGAATACCCTTGTGCAGATGATTGTGAGGTTTATATTGGTAAAGACTTGTGGCACATGCGTTCCCTGGTGTTCACTAATAAGCCTGACTTCATGATCGGTAACTCCTACGGTAAGTTCATTCAGCGCGATACCTTGACTAAAGGTAAAGAGTTTGAAGTGCCTCTTATCCGTTTAGGTTTCCCTATCTTCGATCGTCATCATTTGCATCGCATGACAACTCATGGCTACGAAGGTGCGATGTATATGCTGACCACTATCGTTAATGAGATTCTAAGTCGTCTTGATGAAGAAACTCGCGGCATGGGTACTACTGACTATAACTACGACTTGGTACGTTAATACAAACTCTAGAAGGTGGGCGACATGTCACCCACCTTTTTAATCGTAGGGTGCGCAATGCGCACCTGAAGGTTGGTGGGTATTGGTGCGCATTGCGCACCCTACGGTTGTAAGTATCGGAGTTTATGTAATGCCAAATGTAATGATTAGACGAGAAGACGATGGTCGCTTAAGTCTGTATGTCCCTAAGAAAGACCTTGAGGAGTCTATTGAATCAATGGAGTTCGAGGGTGATGATAAATGGGGCGGTGTAGTGGAGTTGGGTGATGGCAGTAAATATTTTATCGAACCTTTGGAAGGTGAACCTTCGCTACCCATTACGCTAAGAGCTAAGCGAGCTTAAATATTGTTGGTCTGAATGAATCGTAGGAGCTTGCCTTGCGAGCCAAGAGCTGAAATAGGCCCCTAAGGTTTGAGTGGATCAGATCGACCCAAAAAATTAGGAGCAAAGTGTCATGGCTTTATATATTGTTGCTGAAGAATGTATCTCCTGTGGTGACTGTGAGCCCGTATGTCCTACGGCCTCGATCTATGAACAAGGTCCTACCTTTGTTATAGAAAAAAGCAGCTGTACTGAATGTGAAGGCGATTACGATAAGCCTCAGTGTGTTGTAGTTTGTCCTGTTGAGAACTGCATCCTACCAATCGCATCTTAAGGAGGAGATGTCATGGCCGCCCAAGCATTATCGAGGGAACTGGCCCTGCGCATCGGTCTGGCAGCCAAAGTGCTGCCAGATATTGAAGCGCGGGATTTGTTATTAGCACTGGTGGACCAACTCGGTACGCCACTTACAGATAAAAAACTATCCGCGCTAACCATTGTTAAATTAAAAGATACATTGAGTGAATGTGGCGGCAATAGCATCAATAATGATGCCTTGAAGCTAGCGCTAAGCTATCTTTGGGGGGACGGTGTTAAAGATCCTAGTATTCCTGATCTTGATTCCTATCAAGAAGGTGATATGCCTGAGTCTATACGAGTGGCCCTAGCCACACAGGGCGACCATCAACTCAATGGTCATTTTGGTTCATGTCCGTATTTTTATATCTACCAAGTTGATATCGCAGAAATTCGTTTAGTCGATGTGCGTTCTACAGCGGGTTCGAACGAGGCCGAAGATAAAAATGCGTTTCGTGCAGATCTCATTAACGATTGTAATGTCATGTATGTTCAATCCATTGGTGGCCCAGCGGCGGCTAAAGTGGTTCGTGCAAATATTCACCCGATTAAGGTGCCCAATGGCGGTGACGCAGAAGAAGTCCTAACAAAACTGCAGCAGACACTGGCAGGAACACCTCCACCTTGGCTAGCCAAAGCAATGGGTGTCTCAGCTGAAGAACGGGTTCGATTTCAGCAGGAGGCAGAGGCATGATGACGCCTGAAATAACCACGGCAGTGGCTCAGGAGGTTGCTAATATCGGCTTGGATGAAAGTGCCATCTTTAAACTTCGTCAAAGTTTTGAAGGAATACACTTCACCTACTGTATGGACGATGATATTGCAGAGAATGCCAAGCCGGTAATCGAAGAGACTAATTTTAATCTCTATTTAGTTGATGGGCGCGAGCATTGCCTATGTCTGACCAATGACTATGGTATTGCTACAGGTATTGTTTTAGCTGAAGTGTTGGATGAGGAATAAGTCAAGGGAAGAGCGCTTTAAGCTCTTCAAAATATAGACCCCATCACAAGCATTGGGGGCTTGTTTTGTAGGAGCTTGCTGGCAAGGGATTACCTGCCGGGCAGGCTTCTACAATACTTAGCTATCAACATTGAGTAATGTGATTTAGACGCGGAATAAAAGGTGTCGGATGATTGATGACCCTGAGCAAACAGAAAAAAACATCACGCCTCTGGCCGACTGTGGCCAGTGCCAATATCAACATAGTCTATTAACTGAGCAACGCTGTAGACCGGGCGATGCCTGTGTCGTCGTTGAAAGCGGACGACAGATCGATCGTTTCTTTCGTAATAACCCTGCCTTGGCCGAACAGTATATAGCCGATGACTTTTGGGAGCGGCGTGCTATTGTTGTTCGTTACATCTCTCAAGACAAAATGCTGCAACTTGCTCAAGATCCAGATGAAGCAGTACGGCGTGCTGTGGCCTATCGGATGCGCGTTGATGATTTGCACCTGCTTATCGCTGACCCAGACCGAGAGGTAAGGATTACCGTGGCTGATCGTTTACCGGTCGATCAGCTTGAGTTATTACTTAAAGATTCAGATTATTATGTGCGGACCTATGTGGCTAGGCGTATCGCACCAGGCCGACTTTTTAGTCTGATTCGCGATGTCGATAGGGGAGTGCGAATGACTGTAGCGGAACGTATACCTATGGAAAGTCTGCCACTGATGTTTAGCGATACTGAACCTGAGATTCGCAGAATTGTTGCCAAACGAATGGATCCTAACTCATTATCGATGATGATTAACGATCCAGACTGGGTTGTGCGTTATGAAGTAGCTAAACGTCTTCCTCGCTCAGAGCTGTCTCGTTTGGTCAACGACAGTGAAGACGATATTAGAGAAGTGGTCGAATACCGATTATCCCTATAGGGTGAGTGAGTTTATTCGCCGCAAGGTTTCATTGTAATTTGCCAACCAAAATCCTCATCCTTTTTGCACTGCAACTGTTCTGATCGGCCCCAGCTAATTTCAACTACATCAATAAAGTCTGTATCTTTCATACCGGCATTTTCACACAAAGCCTTTAAATCTTGCCAGGTTATTTTTTGAGCCTCATTACTCGACATCATCAAGTTCCTTATTTTTATGTGTAAAAAATATTCAGCAAGAATTGTTCCTTAACGTGTCGAATTTGAACCACCCAATTAACTCCTTGATTTAAACGTACTCTAGAATGTTATCCACCAATAAAATAACTATTGCAATGTTGGATTACCTACAATAATTAACGAAAAATAAAAACGTGTAGGGTTGGTGTAGCTACGCGAAACTCATCAGTCAACTAAGTAGATCGCTTTTCCTATAGGTGTATAGAGTTAGTTATTTCCTGACTATTTATTTTTTTTATTACCAGAAGTTACGTTTTCAAACAACACTTAGTTTCTATCATTGTGGACATGCAATGTCTTAATTATCTGCGAGTTAATCTAATGGGCTTTCTTTATGCAGATTGGGCCTAGAAGTGCTCGCCATTAGTGCGAGTTAGGTATTTGTTTATCAAATTAATATGTAAATAAATTAGGTAATTATATTTAAAACAATGGCTTAGTGTCTGGGTGTGAGCTTGGCTCGAAAACTGCAAAACGTAAGAAGCATGGTTTCATGTGAAAAGTGACTAATAAATTTTTGTAAATCAAGCAGAGTAGGAAGGAGTATTTATGTCTTATTTAGAACCCTCAGAGTTTGTGACGAAAATGGTCGACTCAGGTGAGTCCAAGATTTACATGTCAACAAAGGATACCGTTATTAGGGCATACATGGCGGGTGCTGTTCTCGGTCTTGCAGCTATGTTTGCGATTACTGTTACTATCCAAACGGGCTCTCCGCTTGTTGGTGCAATACTCTTTCCCGTGGGCTTTATTATGTTGTACCTGATGAAGTTTGATTTGCTGACTGGCGTTTTTACACTCGTTCCTCTCGCGTGGTTGGATAAACGCCCCGGTGTCACCGTTGGCCAGGTACTACGTAACTGGGGTTGGGTGTTTGTTGGAAACTTAGCGGGCGCCTTGACCGTGGCATTTATTATGTCCTTTGTTCTAACATTCGGTTACAGCATTGATGGCGGAGCCATTGCCGAGAAGGTGGGGCACATTGGTGAATCCAGAACGCTGGGTTACCAAGAGCATGGCCTAGCAGGTTGGTTAACCATCTTTATGCGTGGCATGTTGTGCAACTGGATGGTATCCATGGGCGTTGTTGGAGCGATGATTTCTACTTCAGCGACTGGAAAAATAGCGGCAATGTGGATGCCTGTTATGTTGTTCTTTTTCATGGGCTTTGAGCATTCAATCGTGAATATGTTCTTGTTCCCATTCTCCATGATTATGGGGGGTGGTTTTACTGTGTCAGATTACCTTCTATGGAATGAGTTGCCTACTGCGCTAGGAAACCTAGTGGGTGGGCTCTTGTTTGTAGCTTTGCCTTTGTATTATACGCATGTCAGAACAAGCCCAGATCGTGCGATCAACAAATAAACCTTAAGTCATAGTCGAGCGTTTGGCCTGAAATAGGGCCAAGCCTTTGGCTATACATTTTGGCTAAAAGTCTGATACCAGGCTGTTAGGCCGAAGTAACTCTAATTCTAATCACAGGAGCGCATTATGACACGCGACGAGGTTACTCAAACCATCCTTACAAATAAACGAATTAAAGGACTGAAGTGGGTGCAGCTTGCCGACGCCATATCACTGAGTAAAGAATGGACGACTGCCGCTTTATTAGGCCAAATGACCCTCAGTGAAGAGCAGGCGGATAAAATCGGCGAAATGCTTGATTTATCGGAACAGGCCATAGCGATGTTACAGATCGTTCCCTATAAAGGGTCGTTACCAACAGCTGTGCCGACAGACCCTTTAATTTATCGTTTTTATGAATTAGTTAACGTCTATGGAACAACATTTAAAGAGCTTATTCACGAAGAATTTGGTGATGGAATTATGAGCGCTATCGATTTCAATATGGATTTGACACGTGAGCCAAACCGGAATGGAGATCGAGTCAATATTGTCATGAGTGGAAAGTTCTTACCCTATAAAACGTATTAAACGATATTGCTGATCGATGGAGGGGTGTTAGAGAATGTTCTCTACGCCCCTTTTCTATGTTAATTGTAATTTCTGATTAAACACTGAGTGGTAGGGTGGGTGAAGCAATGCCTAACCCATCATCACATCACCCCATCGCGTGAAATAAACATAAATTCGAAATTTTTATAGATAGCTCAATGTCGCTTAGAACAGCCATTTTTAAACGCCAATGCTGAATACTGGATTTCACTCATATTTAAAAAAGAAATTGTTTAAATAATGGCAAGCACTTAGCCACCCAGGCAATATAAAACAATAGAGATTAGCGTTGCCCTCAATCGGGTAAATACACCGCAAAATGGCCTTGATGAATGGCCTTTATCCCTCCCCCAAAAAAAATAAGCTAATAGTTTGTTTTTTTTTTTAGCCGTCCACTAAAGAGTGAAGTCGAACTGGTCGATATTTACTTCAAATCGTGAGTTATATGTTATCTAAATTATGAGCAAACAGCAGGAATGGACACCATGACGATTAAACTCCGCTTAATACTTATTGCAGTAACAAGTACCCTTTCACTGTTAATCTTGTTGTTATTGGGCAGCTACGCCGTCTACGAGGCCGAAGCGCTGGATGGAATCGAGACCAAGGTTTACCAAATAGAAGCAGATATGCTGTTACTGCGCCGTTATGAAAAAGACTTTCTTGCCCGCAAGGACCTGAAGTATCTAGAAAAATTCGATGATACTCTGCAACATACAGTAGCCGATGTGACTGATGTAGGCCAAAGGCTGAATGATCGTGATATCGATAGCAGCGCGGTAACGACTATGGGTAATCAATTCCTGAAATATGGTGAAATGTTTACCCAGTTAGTTGACCTGCAGCAAAAGATTGGCCTGCATTCAAAAGACGGTTACTACGGCACGCTTAGAGAGGCAGTACATAAGGCCGAAACTCAGATCAAGGAACTCAACGATTACCAGTTATTGGCTGGCATGTTACAACTGCGCCGTAATGAAAAAGATTTCATGCTGCGCCGTGATGCTAAATATGTAGACAAGTTGACGGGCAATCTAGACAAGCTGCTTAACCAAATTGACACCAGCCCACACAATGACATAGCTAAAGTCGACCTCAAAAAATCACTGGCCCAGTACCAGGCTGATTTCCTCCGGCTGGTAGCGCTGGAAAAAGAATTTGGGCTTAATTCAGGAAGTGGTCTGCTGGGTGAGCTGCGTAACACCATCCATCAAACAGAGGAGATGATAGATAAGACGGAAAAGGCTATGGTAGCGGTGATCGAAACCAATGCCAAACGCATCGAAATGATATTTGTATCGGTCTCTGTGCTGCTTGCGATGCTTAATATCGGCCTGATCATCTGGATCGCCACAGGTATCATCCGCCCGCTAGATAAACTTTCCCAAGCGATGTCACATGCCTGTAAGGAAAAAGACCTTACGCAGCAGGTCGACATCAGTGGCAAAGATGAAGTAGCCAACATGGCCAATATCTTCAACACTATGCTGAATAAATTCAGCGATTTGATGACGCAAGTGTTGAATTCATCCAATCAGCTAAGCAACTCAGCCGAACAGTTGACGGCCATCACCGACAAGGCTTCTCAGGATGTCATGCGCCAGCGTGGCGAAAGTGAGCAAGTGGCCACCGCCATTAACGAGATGTCTAGCACTGTGCAAGAAGTTGCCCAGAATGCCAACGAAGCCGCTTCTGCATCACGCACCGCCGATGAACAAGCCGACAAGGGCAATCAAGTGGTTACGAGTGCCATCGATGGCATTAACGGCCTGGCCGAACAAGTGTCAAACACCGCTGAAGTGATTAAGGACCTGGAAGGTGAGAGCCATAATATTTCCACCGTCTTGAATGTTATTCGCGATATCGCCGAGCAAACCAATCTACTGGCATTGAATGCCGCTATTGAAGCTGCCCGTGCTGGCGAGCAAGGTCGTGGCTTTGCCGTGGTCGCCGATGAGGTTCGCACCCTGGCCCAACGCAGCCAAGAGTCCACTCAGGAGATCAACGACATTATCAATCGCCTGCAGGAAAAATCGACCTTGGCTGTATCCGCAATGGAAAACGGCCTGAAACAGACTGAATCAACCGTAGAACAAGCCCAACAGGCCGGTGCAGCGCTACAGGAAATTACCATGGCGGTTACCGCCATTAATGAAATGAATATGCAAATCGCCAGTGCCGCGGAAGAACAATCTTCCGTTGCCGAAGAGATTAATCGCAACGTAGTCAACATCACCCAAATTGCCGACGAAACATCTGATAGCGCTAAAGAAACATATGACACCAGCCATTCGCTGGCTCAGATGGCCGTTCAATTGCGCGGAATGATCAATCAATTCAAGGTTAACTAACCGAGCTTAAGCAGCCAGCAAAGCCCCCTACATTGGGGGCTTTTTCGTGATCCTATTGTGATAAAAAAAGGGGCTTGTTTTTAGCCGAACAAATCAGCGGCTTTGGCTAGGAATTTGACGATGACTCCGGTGGGTATCACACAACAGGTTCAAGCCATCCTGTATTGATCGTCCGCTTCTGGTTGTATGTATAAGCAAGAAAATCACAAGTCTTTCGAATCGCACGGTGACGCTTATTGGGTTATACGAACAACGCCAAGCCCATTCTGCGTTCTAACAGGCTGTTGAAACTCTACCCAGATGGCACGATCCGGCGATAAAATCGGCCTTAAAATGCTCATTTACTCCAGTAAACTGCGCTTTTTCGGCCGATTTTGCTTCGCCTCGCACTCACCTGAGCGAATTTCAACAACCTGCTAAGCATCTAACGCGCGGCGTAGTGATGCATCCTTTGTCGTATTTACGACATGCCTGATAACTACTAAATCTTTGTCGTGTTTGCGACATAATAAATTCCCCATAATTAACTAAAAAACAATTGCTTACGGTTTGGCATGGCTGTTGCTCTTTACCTTTTGTAATCAATCGAAAGGTGGTGTGCCATGCAGCAAAAAGACATAGCAGCGTTGTTAGATGAGCCAGCATGTACTCATAACAAAAAGGCCAAGTCGGGTTGTGCCAAGCCTAAGCCTGGGGCATCGGCTGGGGGCTGTGCCTTTGATGGTGCGCAGATAGCGTTGTTGCCGATTGTTGATGTTGCGCACATTGTGCATGGGCCGATTGCTTGTGCGGGGAGTTCTTGGGACAACCGGGGTACGCGTTCATCCGGCTCGACGCTTTTTCGCTTGGGTATGACAACGGACATGACGGAGCAGGATGTCATTATGGGACGTGGTGAAAAACGTCTATTTCATTCTATTAAACAAGCGGTGGAGACTCATAACCCCCCCGCGGTATTTGTTTACAACACCTGTGTGCCTGCGTTGATTGGTGATGACATCGAGGCGGTGTGTAAGGCCGCAGAAGAGCGTTGGAATCTTCCCGTTGTACCCGTGGATGCGGCAGGATTTTACGGAACCAAGAATTTGGGTAATCGTATTGCGGGTGAGTCGATGGTGAAATACGTTGTGGGTCATCGTGAGCCTACACCTATCCCTGATGTGTCCCAACGTCCTGGCATAAAAGTTCACAACGTTAACTTAATTGGTGAGTACAACATCGCTGGTGAGTTTTGGCATGTAATGCCTTTGCTTGATGAATTAGGTATTCGTATTCTATGTACCTTAGCTGGTGATGCGCGTTTTCACGAAGTGCAAACTATGCATCACGCTGAAGTCAATATGATGGTGTGTTCCAAGGCGATGATTAATGTTGCGCGTAAGATGCAGGAGCAATATGACATTCCTTGGTTTGAAGGTAGTTTTTATGGTGTGTCGGACACCTCGCAATCGCTGCGTGATTTCGCCCGCTTGATTGATGATCCAGACTTAACTGAGCGAACTGAAAAATTAATTGCTCGCGAAGAAGCGCGTATTAAGAATGAATTAGAACCTTGGCGGGGACGTTTGGAAGGACGGCGAGTCTTGCTCTATACCGGTGGTGTTAAGTCGTGGTCGGTGATCTCTCAGATGCAAGACCTGGGTATGAAAGTGGTGGCCACCGGTACGAAAAAATCGACTGAAGAAGATAAAGCCCGTATTCAGGAATTAATGGGTGATGATACCAAGATGATCGATGAAGGTAATCCGCGTGCCCTGCTAGACATCATGCGTGAATACCGAGCGGATATTTTAATTGCCGGTGGTCGCAACATGTACACCGCGTTAAAAGCGCGACATCCCTTTCTCGATATTAACCAAGAACGTGAGTTCGGCTATGCCGGTTATCAAGGCATGTTAGAGCTAGTACGCCAACTCGCGTTAACGATGGAAAGCCCTGTCTGGTCACAAGTACGTAGACCTTCACCTTGGGCAGGTATTTCTCGTGGCAAGGGTCAAGCCTTGTCCTCAACAGGGGAGGCTTAATCATGGCAGTGATTGTTAAGCGCAAAAAAGCACTCAGTGTTAGCCCATTAAAATCAAGTCAACCTGTCGGCGCTTCTTTGGCATTTTTAGGGATGAATCGTTGTATACCGATGCTGCATGGCTCTCAAGGTTGTACTGCATTTGGGAAAGTTTTTTTTGTACGTCATTTTCGTGAACCTATTCCATTGCAAACAACGGCGATGGATCAGGTGAGCTCGATAATGGGGGCGGATGAAAATATCGTTGAAGGTTTGAAAAATATTTGCGAAAAGTCTCAGCCAGCGATGATTGGGTTACCGACGACGGGTTTGTCAGAAACGCAAGGTTCTGACATCAACATGGCGGTAAAAATGTTCCGCAAAAAGTACCCGCAGTTTGATCCCATTAAAGTGATACCGGTTAATACGCCTGATTTTACAGGTAGTTTGGAAACCGGCTATGCCGCAGCGGTATCAGCGATGATTGATCAACTCGTGCCCGAGGCCGAAGCCGCGCAAACCAAACCGGGAAAACGTTTGCGACAAGTCAATGTGCTCGCAGGAGCAATGTTGACGCCGGGTGATATTGAAGAGTTAAAAGATATGGTTGAGCTGTTTGGTTTACGCCCAGTGGTGATTCCTGATATTTCGGATTCGCTCGATGGGCATTTAACCGAGCAAGAGTTTAGCCCGATCACGGTGGGTGGTACACCCACCTCAGAGTTTCTAACCTTGGGTGATGCAGTAGCAACCTTGGTAGTGGGCGCATCCCTTTTTTCAGCCGCTGATGTGCTAAAAAAACGCACAGGCGTAGTGGATTATCGTTTCTCCAGTTTGTTAGGGATGGAAGCTGTAGACGCGCTGACCATGGCCTTAGTTGATATCTCGGGCAATCCGGTACCAGAAAAAATAGAACGCCATCGAGCACAGTTAGAAGACGCGATGGTGGATACCCATTTCATGATCGGCCAGTCACGCATTGCGATAGCGGCCGAACCCGATATGTTATTCAGCTTTGCCAATTTCGTTGCTGGCATGGGTGCGGAGGTCGTCACCGCCGTGACGTCTTCAAATGTCGCCTTATTAAAAGACATTCCTGCCGACGAGGTACAGATCGGCGATCTGGAGGATTTAGAAAACTCGGCCGAGTTAATGCGGGCTCAATTGCTTATTGGCAATTCGCATTGTGCTCAACCCTCTGAGCGTTTGTCGATTCCACTGTTAAGAGCAGGTTTTCCCTTATATGACCAAGTGGGCGGCTTTCAGCGCACTTGGATTGGTTATCGAGGTACACGCCAGGCCTTGTTTGATATGGCCAATATTCTATTGACGAATGGTAGTCACGATATCGAGCCGTATCGTTCTATCTATTCAGTCAGACAAGAAGATAGGGAGGGGCGTGATGAGCGTATTGCGGCGTTTGCGGCTCGTTCGGCCAGCTGATCAGGAGGCGGTGATGAATCAAGCAGTCAAAGTAGCCTTTGCAACCACCGATTCAAAAACAGTGAATCAGCACTTTGGTTCAGCCAAAGGTTTTGTGACTTATGCCGTTGGCGCTGATGGTGCCAGCCAAATAGAAATATCTGAATTTGGTGTATTGGCCCAAGACGGTAACGAAGATAAGTTGGATGAAAAAATAGCCTTGCTGGAGGGGTGTGAGGCGGTGTATTGCCAAGCTGCCGGGCCTTCGGCAGTTAAGCGGCTTTTATCAATGGGGGTACAGCCTATCAAAGTGAGCGAAGGGGCCTGTATCGCCAGTATAATTACTGATCTTCAAGCGGAGATGACAGCTGGTGCGACCGGTTGGTTGGCCAAAGCGATGGAGAAAAAGAATCCCACCAGTATGAGTCGCTTTGACGAAATGGCAGACGAAGCTTGGGATGAGTGATCTTAACTGGATAAGCCAAGTTTTAATCCGAATAATTTTATGGAGATACCCAAATGAGTGAAGCAGCAGCCCTGGTGATTGAAGAAAACGATCCACTTCTCGACACGGTGTTTATGCAGGAAATGGTTAAGCAAATGCGTGCGATTGATACCTACGGTAATTACGACGAATGGAGTATTGCGAAGATATTAGACCCGTATGTATTAACCAAAGAGCGAAGAGCAGAAATACCTGTGGTCGGTGACCCAGATGAATTAACGATGGCACGCGTAAAAGCTTTTTATAACGCAATTTCATGCATGGTGGAAAAAGAATGTGGCTTGATGGCCGTACCGATGATGGTGTTATCACATGAAGGGTTTGGCCGAGTGATAGTCACCGTTGGAAAGTTGGTGGTGATGGAGAAAACACTACGTGATGTGCATCGTTTTGGCTTTAAGACGCTTTCAAAGATGAAAGACGAGGCAGATAAATTGTTGTCTGTTGCCTTGCAAATAATTAGCGAGCACGGTGATGTAGCGAAAAAATAGATTATTGAAAATGTAGGTTTGTATGCGTTATTGGACTACGGATCACTTTCCTACAAGCATTGCAGGAGTTAATTATGACGGATGAAGAACTAAAGAAATTGGAAAAAGATGTACGCAAAAAAAAGCGTATAGCAATCGAGTGGGCGGGTCAGATGCATGACTTGGTAGAGGATCGTTTACCTGCAGCTTACGAAGAAATACCAGGTATAGCAGAATCAACTTATCAAGCCTGCGTAGCGTGGAAAGAAGCCACAGAAAAATTAACCGCAGCGCAAGCATGATAAGCATCAATACAAAGCAAAGAGGGTAGAGCGATGGACAACATTACGGGTATTACCAGAGGTGGTGAAGAGTGGACACCTGAATTTGTTACGGACTTAAATCAAGAAAACTGTATTGGTTGTGGTCGTTGTTACAAGGTGTGCCCACGTGATGTTTTTGAATTGGTTGAGCGTGATATGTCGGATTTTGATGATGACGATGATGATGACGATGACGGTTTCTCTGATGAGCCAACAATGGTGATGGCGATAGGTAATGTATTGGATTGCGTAGGGTGTCAGGCCTGCGCCAAAGTGTGCCCGAAAAACTGTCATACACATTCACCTTCTGTCGCAGCATAAAAAGTATCTGTAGGACCCTGCCTTACGGGTGATCGTTTGCCGGCCAAATCCTACGATCAAAGTTTCGTAAATAATTTAGGAGTAGTTATGCCAAAGCCAGCCAAACATGTATTTATTTGTACTCAAGCGCGTCCACCGGGTCACCCTCGTGGCTCATGTGGTGAGAGTGGGGCTCGTGAATTATGGGATGCGTTTTTAAATGAACTGGAACAACGTCAGCTCTTCGATACGGTCGCGCTTACTAATACGGGTTGCCTTGGTCCTTGTGCTTCTGGAGCCAATGTTTTGGTATACCCAGAAGGGGTAATGTACGGCAAGGTTACGCCGGCTGATGTGGCTGAAATTTTTGAGACCCATTTGCAAGGTGGTGAGCCCGTAGAACGGTTAGCGCTGCCACCTGAAGTTTGGGGATAAGGTTTGATGGGCGTGCTTTCCTTACAACAGGATGATGTCTTGTTCGCGCAGGATCTTCCCCCCTCGGTGAACCGTCAACTGCAACAAGCCGTCAGCTTGTATCATGATACTGATCGTGCTGAGCAGTCATTATGGCAAGCGCATGAATTAGCGCCTGATCGGCTAGAAGTTTATATAGCGCTTTACAAGTTCTATTTTTATAAAGGCCGACTGGAGGAAGCCGAAACCGTCGTTTATTCAGCACTCCGTGTGGCTGCTGAATTGGGGGGATTTGTTTCTGACTGGTCATTACTTGATGAATCTAGTGCGCCGTGGACGCCAGCCGAAGGGGTGGTGCGTTTTTATCTGTATAGCCTGAAAGCCCTAGCCTTTATTCGTTTACGTCTCGATGATGCGGCGATGGCACAGCAAATTCTGGCCAAGCTTCTACAGCTCGACCCTGAGGATCAAGTAGGTGCCTCTGTCATAGTCGATTTGGCTTTGGCTGTGGAGGAAGGCGAGCATGGCTGAACAGGTACTGGAAGCCTCTATTATGCACCACCAGAACATGGGTGTGGACATTTGTCGAGCCATGAGAAACGAGGCTGTAAAGCTGGGGTTTGATCCCACACTGATGCCTCAAATCGATTGGGAAAAAGCTAAGTTTAGCCTTAATCGAGACCCCATTGATGGTAATGAGTACTTAAGTGGTGTCTGGAATAACGACAAAGGTCATCGTATCGGTAGCGTGCAGTTTAATAGCGACGGTAGTTTTTATGCCGAATACGATATTGTAAAAAACCATCCTAAAGACAAGCGATGGTTTGTCGAAGCGGTTACGGCTTGGGGTCGAGATAGGAATATAAAAACAGAGCCACGATTATTGGAGGCTGTGTAAGTAATTACGCAAAGCAGGAGGATGCAATGATGGCGAATCCAAAAGAGATTTATGATCTGCTCCAAGACAAAATGAGCCAATCGGGCTCCGCAGAAATTGAGCGTTTACTCATCGGTTTGACCTGGACCTTATGTGAGGTGGAAGGTAACAGTGGTCTAGCCATGAGCCCTGGGATTCCCACACGAACATTGCCCTGGTCAGGCTCTATGAGCGGTGCGCGTATCAGTGGGCTTAAGGATTGGATCACGTCGTGGAATTCTTATAATGCAACCGTGGCGATGGCGGCGGCTAATGCCATCATCAATACTCGTAGTTCCTTACGCACAAAGGCTTCGCCAATCAATATGAATATGGGGCCGGGTAATTTGGCTGTGTTTGAACACTTTGCACCGCTGTTTAAAGATAAAAAAGTGGCGGTGGTTGGGCGTTATCCTGGGCTTGATTTATACGAAGATACGTGTGATTTAACGGTGCTGGAGCGCAAACCGGGTAGCGGTGATTTACCCGATATGGCGTGTGAGTTTGTTTTGCCGGAAGCAGAATGGGTCTTCTTAACAGGAACGTCAATTCCTAACAAAACATTTCCCCGTTTGGTTGAACTGTCCAAAGATGCCAATTTGGTATTGATGGGGCCGACTGTGCCTTGGCTTAGTGAGTTATCGGAATTTGGTGTCGACTTTGTCGCAGGTGTGAATGTCGATCAAAGTCACATGCTCTACCACACTGTTGCTGAGGGTGGTGGGATGCGGATATTTGGCAACGGTGTTAACTACAGCGTTGTTGACCTTGGCCAAAAGCAAATGAGCACAGTAAAGCAACAGATTGCAGATGTGGTGGCCAAGCGCGAGCAGCTCAAGTCTGAAATGAGTACCTGGATGGCGGCATGTAAAGGGCGTTTCCCGAAAATGAATGAACTGGAAACACTGGATAACAGATTGTCTCATTTAGACAGCCGCTTTAAACGGTTATGGGATTTACGCAATGATGGCCGCGTAGTGGCAGGCTAATTTTATATAGGAATAGATGATGAAAACATCCGACGTAGTGAAACAGCAAATTGCATCCAACCCTGTCATTATTTACATGAAAGGGGTTCCTGATGCACCGCAATGTGGTTTTTCGGGGAATGCTATTACAGCATTAAAGTCGACAGGCTTGCCTTTTTCATTTGTGAATATTCTGGAAAACATGCGCGTTAAAGAAGCCTTGCCAGAAGTCTCAGGCTGGCCAACATTTCCACAAGTCTTTGTTGATGGTGAGTTACTTGGTGGTGGTGATCTGGTGGTGGAAATGGCTGCTGCAGGTGAATTAAAACCATTGATCGAAGCTGCCCTCGCTAAAGTGGAGGCATGAGCATTGTTAGCAGAAGAATTAGTTGGGCTAATACAAAAAGACTTTCCAGGTTCGGATATCTATATCGAAGGTGAAGACTGTAGCTTCTCTGTCACCGTGGTTGCAGAGGTTTTTAGCAGTATGTCTCGTCTGCAAAAGCAGCAAACGGTTCTGGCGACGGTCAAAGATCAGATCGCTTCGGGTGAGCTGCATGCTATGACGGTCAATGCGCTCACTCCAGAGGAGTGGACAAATAAGCAGGCGGCCACCTCATCTGGTCTAGTAAGTTTGTAATCAATAGGCACAACGATAGATAACCAATCGGATAAAAAAAGATGGCGGAGACTTCAGTACTCAATGAAGACAACACGCGAGTAATCGTGTTTCATAAGCACCCAGTTAGCGCCAAGGTGCTTTTCTTAAAATGGGCTCATGGTGGCGTGTGCGGCTTCGAAACGCTACCAGAGCTTGCCAATGTTATGGATGAAGTGCAGCTAGATCAGGATAAAGTTCTTACTCACCCGGCATTGGTGGTTGCTTGGGCTGAACGCACGTTGGGATTGGCTGAAGGCTCGATGGATATCGAGGCCGAGTATCTGCAAAAAGTTGATGTTCCTCATGGCAGCATTAATGTGTATTTAGTGGGAATTAAAGGGCATGATACGCCTGATGAGCAGTTGGCAGCGCAGGGCGGTACACTGGGTTTGATCACCACCTTACGCGGACTGCCGCCAGCCGAAATGGAATTGTTACGGCGTGCCTATGTGGTGATTATGGAAGGTTAGTGACGTTTCAAAATAACTAGGTGGTGTAGGCAATATCAAAGTGTGCGGCGAGTAGATCGATCAAATAATCTAGTTTTATTTCTTCATAGGCAGTTTCCATGCTGGACAGGTCATTGTCTTCCAGCATGGGATAATCCAAGACCAAACCAAAATCATTCGGGGCCTGGCTAAATGTATAGATATAGGCCTTGAGCCGAGGGTCTTCTTTACTAAGCAGCTCAATTGACTGTGGGTGTCCATCGTCAGGGGCATGAATATCAAAGGCTTTTAACCCTAATACACGACTGAGTTCCAACAATAAATGTTTAATATCGGTATCCCGTTTTAAGGCCCATACGTTTATGCTCATAGGCCAGGCTCCTTCGTAGCCATTAACGATTTTTCTAGTAATACGGCGATATGCATTGCTTGGTGGTTACAGCCATCTTTGATTTGATGACGGCAGGAAAAACCATTAGCAATGACATGAGCGTCTGGCTGTTGACGTATCGCAGGCAGCAAACTGAGTTCAGCCATTTGTTTGGAAATATCAGCATGCTCTGCCTCGATACCGAAACTGCCAGCCATGCCGCAACAAGTCGACTCAATCAACTGAAACTGAGTATTTGGCAGTAACTTAAGCACTTTACGCATTGCTTTCATCGCACCGACCGCTTTTTGGTGGCAATGGCCGTGAACCAATATGGGCTTGTTATCATTGAGCGAATTGAAGTTAAGTTTGATGCGTTTGGCCGTACTTTCTTTGGCCATAAACTCTTCAAATAATATTGCAGACTGAGCGACTAGCTCAGCTTCTTCACCAAGCCCTAGCGAGCGGTAATCATCTCGAATTGCCAGCAGGCATGAGGGCTCAAGCCCGAGTATAGGGCGGCCGGCAGCAGCATGGGGTAGTAGGGCTGATAAAGTACGTTCAGCTTCTTGTTTGGCCTGACTGACCAGGCCATTACCTAACATGCTGCGGCCACAGCACAGCGGTCTTTCAGAGTCATCTAACGCGATATCAGCAATATATACATGGTAGCCCGCAGCGACTAAGACATTGATGGCTGCTTGCGCATTTTGAGGTTCGTAAAAGCGGGTGAAGGTGTCGATGAATAATACGACTTCTTGCTTGGCATCATCGTTATTACGCGTGCTCGTGGCAATATCAGCTCGGCTATAGCGTGCAGCGCTAGGTTCAGGAAGTCTGCGTGTTGCGGAAATACCCAGAAAGGTTTCCCCTAGTTTGGCGAGCCAAGGCTGCCTATTACGCGATCTAATGAGTGTGCTGACTAAGGGGTATTTATCCAGAAGGCTGGAGACATTGCCAAACAGTTTAGCGCGTACTGGGGTGCCTAGTTCTTCATGAAGTTGAGCCAAATATTCGATCTTGATTTGCGCCATATCTACTTCCGACTCGCATTCGCGTTTGCAGCCTTTACATGCCAGACACAGTTTCATGATGCGGTGAAGTTCAGGATCAGTGAAAGGTAGTGGCCCCAGTTCACCGTTAAGTGCCTTTTTTAGCAGCTTTACACGGCCGCCTGTAGAAAGCATAGATTCATCCGTGACGCGAAAGCTGGGACACATTACACCCTTGTCTTTCTTTTCGCACTGCTGACTGTTAATGCATACTGCTATGGCTTTTGCAAAATCACCACCGGTTTTAGGAATGTCTGCGTAGGCATCGCCCAAGCCTGAGTTTTGATAATCTGACCAATCCAAATGTGTTTTCATTATTCGCTCGAATATTGTCATCAACTACATGTATTAATGGCAATATATGAGCCATAAAGCTCGGTAATAATTTCAATGAGTTAGGCGTGTCGAAATGTAGTGTATGCCACAAATATGAATTTCGTATAGCGCGGATAACTATCGTTGTCGTATAGCTTACATTGATAGTATCGATGCAATATATTTTATGAATGGCACGTTTTTTGATTGTTGATTGCTATATGTAGATGAGTCGCTTGGTTAATAACTCCATATTGGTCGAGTATTATTGAGTATCTTAGTCGCAACAATTTAAGACAGTAGTGAATTAATATGATAAATACCACAAATGAAGGACTTGGTGCCGAGAATCATACCGAGAAGTTGTCGTCGGTGGCAGAATACCTTTTTCAAGCTAACAGTCTTACCTTGATTCGACACTTGATTCCATTGACGATTGCTGTGCAGCAACATCGTGGAGCGAGCCTCGCACTATTTGAGGGCGATATTAGCTTCGAGCAGCAAGTGACGAGCTTGCAAGATGAGATCAGTGTCCGCCTAAAGAGCGTAGAATTATTGAATGTAGCCTACGGCCACGCTATGAGTGAAAAACAGTGGCAAGAGGTCAACCATGAGTGGCTAGCGTTGGTGTCGCAGTGGCGTGAAGACAGTGTAATTACCAATTTTGAATTTCATTGCAAGCTTATCGAAAAAATTATTCGTATCACCTGGCAGTTGGTGTTGGATGCTAATTCCTTCTTCTCATCTCGCCTAATTGATTCTAAGCGATCTAATATTTCGTTTCTTAATTCATCAAATGAGGGCCCAGCTGTAACACCAAGCTTTAACGATATAGATCATCACATTCTCGTCCAATTGGTGCTAAAAGACGTTCCTAGGGCCATTGAAACGATCGCCAAAATACGCGGCTTAGCCACGCATGCGACGGTGAGTAAAGTGTGTGATGAAACCCACCAGACACGTCTTATTTATCTAATGCAAACACTTAATTATGAAAAAGAAAAATTGCGCTCAATTCCACGTTCGCTGAGAAAAGAAACATTGCAGGGTTTGCCTACGCTAATGGAAACATTATTGCACGAGTATAAGCTGGAGCAGTTGTTGAAAATGGTCAATACGCAAGTCATTGTTCCGGGATATTTAAGCTTGGAAAGTCATGCTGTTTTTGATCTGGCCACAGATATCATTGAGGTATATTCCGCTGTAATAGATCAAGGTGTCGTGCTTATACAGAAAAATATAGATGCTTCTTTACTCGGTTAATTGAATGAAAATACCAATGACTACCCGACAACTACCTTCTCTGAAGAGGTGGGGGAACTGTTTTAATCTTAGAATCTTACTATGGACTCACCACCATGTTCTATCCAGCCATGGATCATTTTTTTTGTGGTAAATCCGCTTGCGCATTTCCCATCTTTATCGATTACTATGACACCACCTCGACCTTGTACTTTTCTTGTTAGATATTCGATGCCTGCTTGGGTGGCTTGTAGAGCATCTAATTCTTTCATATAAATAAAATCAGCAATGGTTTTTGAAATAACAGAACGCATAAAGTCTTCGCCATAGCCCGTAGCTGAGACAGCGCATGTCTCATTGTCGGCATATACCCCAGCACCCACGATGGGTGAATCACCAACGCGTCCTAGGCGTTTATTAACGATGCCGCCTGTCGAAGTGGCAGCGGCGAGGTTGCCATTAAGGTCGCGAGCAATGGCACCAATGGTGCCGTATTTTTGATCACCGTTGAGGCTGTCGATATCTTCGTGATCAAGCATTATCCTATTTTGAAGTCGGGCTTGCTTTAATTGCTCGACTCGTTCTGGGGTAAAAAAGTATTGCTCAGGTACACGATCTATTCCGCAAGCGTCAGCAAAGCGCATCGCCCCTTCAGAAATTAACATCACATGCTCACTTTCTGTCATGACATAACGCGCTAACTGAATAGGGTTAGCAATATTCTCCACAGCTGCGACTGCACCGGCGGACAGGTCGCGGCCATCCATGATGGCCGCATCCATCTCCACTCGACCGCTTTCATTTAATACCGAACCGCAGCCTGCATTGAAGATAGGGTCATCTTCAAGCAGTGATGCGCAGACTTCTGCGGCTTTTAATGCTGAGCCGCCCAGGGCTAGGACTTCACGACCATGCTCCAACACACGGCGCATGCTTTCTAGGTAACGTACGGCGGTTTTTTCATCCTTAACATTATCCAGTGCACCTGCACCACCATGAATCATAAGAGAGTAGTTAGTCTGCATATTCATATAGTATGTGTTCGTATACCTAAAGTTAGTTGTGTTGTTTATAGCCTTGTTTTTAAGGCCTGGCTATACATCGTTTGTTGTTCGTCCGTGCCTGCGACTAAGAACATGATCTTTCCAGCTAGCACGGTTCCCCAGTTAACCATAACAACACCATGTCCGGTAGTGGGGTTGAATTCAATGCCTGTTAAATCTATATCGGCCAAACTTCGGTGTTGGGTAGAAAAATTAAGTGCGATCCAGCTGTCAATATTGAGCTTTTTAGCAATCAGGGTAGGGTAGGATGCACCATTGTATCTAGGGTTGCACTCAATGGCGGGAAAACGCATACCATGCTCTGTGTTAACCACAGCGACATCAAATGCAAAGATGCCTTTCATGCCTTGATCTCTTAACCAATAGGCCATAGGGTCGACCAGCTCCCAAGGCTCATGGCTGGCAGGTACGCGATTGCCTTGATGAACAAAGCCCTGGAGGATTTGTTCGCTAGCAGTCAGCTGTATCACTTCATCGTCTACAATTTCATATTGAAGGTTTAAAAAGTTAGTGCTCTCAACTTCTTCTTGAATTTGGACAGGCACAGTGGGAGCAAATTTAGTGATCGCGTTGATTAGCTCACCCTCGTTAGTGCAGCGATAAATACCCACGCCAGAAACGGATATTGCTGCTTTCAAATAACAGGGGTAGTGCATAAAGCGTATGGTTTCTCCCTTGATTTCGTTAACATTGTTAAAGCACTGTGTTGCGGGGATCGGGACCTTTAATTCCCTTGCTAAAGCCATAAAGTTATTTTTTGAGTTGATATAGTCAACAACAGCAAGCCATTTTTGATCTTTTATGGCCTGATGTTCGTGCGGTCCGTAGAAAAAAACTGAGGGGATAAAGGTTTTATCGCTACTCAGTTGGTGTAAGTCGATATTCCATATAATGTCATTGCTGTGAGCTAAACCGATACGCTGGTAGTGGCTTTTAATATCGTTCAATAATGGTTTTAGATCCGGGTGGAGTTGAATAACATCTTCGGATTGTGTGAGGCCTAATGCTCGACCGGAGTAGAGTTGGTTGCCGACCACGCCGTCGGCGGTACAGTTCATGATGTCATGATTAAAAATATATTTATTGGCGTGTCCTAAGTAATTTGTATCGATAGCGACTGACATAGCTAAAACCTCCCATCTCGTACATTTTTGAATTTACACAAGATAATAAAGAGCAAGACTTGGGCCAGCTTTATTGGCGTTAATCTACGATAAACTGCACTATACAAGGGTGTTTCTGCTACTTGTTTAGTAGATTTGCACTGAAATTGTGCATGTCATACATCGGTCTTTATGGAAAATGTAGTACTGCTAGGGTGGGGGGAAAGTTCGGGCGTTGATTAGAAGGATAGGGGACTTATGTATTCCCCTATCACTGATACGCTATGAGCTAGTACTCTATAAGCAAGTCTTCGTCACGAGCAATGAATTGACACGCCAAACGCCAGCCAGTAGGCAGGTCATCCACGGCCATTTGTTCGGCCTCTTTTTTAGTGAGTTTGCCCGCTTCTAGCAAGACGGTTTTTTCCTTTTCGGTCAATGGTCCACCCATGCGGCCTTTGCTGTCTAAGGAACTGACTTTAATGATGCAAGTACCGCATTCACCATCGCCACAGCTGAAGTCGATAGGAATTTTATTTTCCTTGGCAATCTTCAAAATGGTTTCAGTATGGCTTCCCGCAGTAGCATAGACGGTTTTGTTTTTGTAGTTGGGATTGCTAAATGTGATATTGGCCATGTTGACCTCCTTTTGCTAAGTATAAAAATGCTTGAATGACGCTAAGCTGGGCTGACGGTAACATCACCTAGTACTTGTGCTTGGCAGGCTAGGCGAAAGTGTTTGCCTGCGGCATGTTCACGTAGCACTTTATCTTCAACCACGGAGGGTGTGGATAAATTTTCCCAGCCATCTTCTACTTTCATTAAACAGGTGCCACAGTCGCCTTCGCGGCATCCATAGACAATGCCGGAACCGACCTTGTCTGATATTTCAATCACACGAACACCGATAGGGACGGTGACGGTGACATTAATGTCTTTAAACGTTAGTTTTGCTTTTGCCACAACAACTCTCCTTTGCTTTTTTGGGGGGTAAATTAAAGGCTTTCTATTTCAATGTTTTTTTGTTCAAATCGGCCGACCAAGGCATTGGCAATATTGCGGCCGAATTCTTCGCACAGGCCTAGCTCTTCATCGGTGGGAATGAGCTTGACGCGAATACCGGGTACGGATAGCTGCATTTTTAAACCGCGCATTCGATCTTCAACCATACGTACAGCCTCACCGCTCCAACCGAAGGAGCCGAATGCGGCGCCGTGCTTCCCACGGGTGCTGACAACGGCGAGCGATGATAGTAGGTCCCAGACGGGTTTGACGGCATCACCATTGATGGTGGGTGTACCAAAGACCAAGCCGTCGGCTTCTTCAATCAAATCAACGAAGGGAGAAACTTCACTGCCTTCTAGGTCGAACAGTGATACGCGGACGTCCTCGATTTCACCCGCGCCGGCATAAATAGCTTCTGCCATACGCGCGGTGTTGCCATAAGAGCTGATATAAAAAATAAGTAGGGACTTTTCTTGATCTTTAACTTCGCTATGCAAGCGTGAGGTGGATAGTTCGCGGTAGCGTTTAACGTAATCGAGTGGTCGGTCGCGCAGTACAGGTCCATGAGCGGGGGCAATGCTTGCCAGTTCTAGCGGTTCGATTAGCGCTAAGGCTTTTAGAACGTACTCTTTAAATGGCCGCATAATATGGGCGTAATAGTATTCAAATGAAAAACGAAAATCGCCAACGTGATCGTTAAATAGGCGGTTGTCGCAAAAGTGGCAACCAAATACGTCAGCGGAGAAGAGTACTTTGTCTTCCTCTAAGTAGGTGCATTGTGTATCGGGCCAGTGCAAATAGGGGGTATGTAAAAAACGTAAAGTACGATCACCTAAACTAACGGTGTCATTGGTGTTGACGGTTTTAAATTGAAAGTCATTTTGATTTAATAAGGCTTTCAACATACTTTGTGCACGTTGAGAAATATAGAGTTGTGCTTGAGGGGCTCGTCGCATTAGTTCGGGTAAAGCACCACTATGATCAGGCTCAAGGTGATTTAATACGATGACTTTTATTTCATCGTAACTAGCGATTGATTCTAATCGAGCAAAGAAGGTATCAGAGAATTGTTCTTTAACTGTATCAATCACAGCAACACCTTCGCTGCCTCGTACTAGGTAAGAATTGTAGCTGGTGCCATTGGCCGTTTTTAAAATGATATCGAAGGTTCTAAGTGTAGGGTCTAATGCGCCTATCCAATGAACAGAGTCAGACACTGGCACGGCTTGATTGCCATTAACTGCTTCAATGATCTGCTTGTTCATTAATCTCTCCCAACATGGTCACGATGAATTGGATCAACCTTTGATGTATATACCTGATTATGCAAGGCGTATTTTCTTACAAAGCAAACGCTGTGCCACTCGTTGGCTGTCGTCTATCTCGTTGAATATTAATATAATAAAATAACGAAGGTGTTAGGCTTGTTGCAAAGAGCACAATTTATATAGGGGGATTGTGAGTATTCTGACCTAGCCAATAATGCTTAGGCCGGATGTGTTATGTAATATCATTATTCGCCTGCACCGCTGAGCGCGACGTCTATTTCATACATTAGAAATTCATTAGAGCGTATGTTGCAGGCAATCTCCTGGATGTCGTCATAGTTGTAATTATGAAGATCAAAACTAAGGTCGGTAATTTTTTCACTTCCAAAATAAACGTCTAATAACAGAAGTACTCTAATTACTTTATCTTTGTTATCACAAATGAGTTGGATAGATGAGACCGCTCTGACATGCTGATCGATAATATTAATAAAATTTAGTGTAGTTAAGTGGTTAATTTGTGACGAGGTGAACATGTGATATTCCATGCTGTATATAGGGCTGGTGGTAGGCTTCGCTATCCAACAGCCCTATAGCCTGAGTTAGTCAAGCTTATGCACGTAGCAATGCTTTGGCTAAGCGCTCAGATAATTGATCTGCAGTGAACTGAGGCTCATTGGGTGGGTAGAGTGAATCTTCATCGAAATCGAAGCCGTGAGATCGTGCTAGCGCAAACAGTTCTTTCATTTTTACGCAGGCTTTTAACTCTTCAGCTAATGTTAGGTCAGCCCTTGCTTTATCGGAGAATGCAGAAATTTGTTGTACAGACATGATTAATTCCAAAAAATATTCAATTGAACAGGCTCTGGTGTGAGTAGAGCGGCAAAATAAAAAATAGGATGAGAAGATAGTCACCACTTTTTTAATATTGCAAAAACCATGCCCGTAACTATGTTTGTTGTGGTTGTAATGAATTAGTTTCTTTAAAGTGCGCTGAGCCACTGTTGACGGGGGAATGACAGTCCCTTTTCCGTAAAAAAATCGGCACCGTTATCGATAGCGTCTTGCAGTAAAGCTAACATATACTCGTTGGCGTGTTCGGAATGTAACATCGTGTCGGGTATGGCGGATTCGATATAGAGCATATTGTCATTGACAGAGTAGCCATTTAATCGCATGCCTTGGAAGGCGGGTTTGTGAGTAGTGCCTGGTAAAATGATGGTTAGCTCAATGCCAGGCTCAAAGCTATTACTGATCATAGGGCGAATTTTGACGAGCTTGATTGCCAATGCTGTAATGGCTTTGTTGATCTGGCATTCTTCTAATTCTCGGTGGCCGGTGACGGTATTTAAAAATACACTCATGGCGTTGCTCCTGTCGTGTAGTAGTCGATTGCTTAGGGGAAGTGGCAATTTAGTTCAATAGGCCACTGTGTCTCAGCATGGCTTTAAATGATTTCATTATTGGGCGCGATATCATGGTTTCTGCTAACACTCGTTGTTCATACACTTTATTCTTCATCTCTTCACTGTGGTCAGTGCGGGCGATGATAATAAGCTCATTTGTTTGAGGCTGCGGCAGCAGCTGATTGGGTCGATAGCGAAGTAAATCGTAAAGCTGTTCCATGATAATTTTATCTCGTGCTTTCATCTTACATTTTTCATCGAGAATCTTAAGCATCACAGCGATCACACAGTCTATTTCTATCGGGCTTAAGTGATTCTGCTCAGACCATTTTAAAAGTATCTCAGTCGTCATAAGCTCACCTCATGGTAATAATCGATTAAGGAAGGTGATAGTTCTTCGTAGGCATAATTAGTTATCGCATCGATGTTAATTTTTCTAAGTTTCTCGGTCGGTCCATCACCGATCTTTGCGACGAAGACTGCCGAGCAGTCTTTAATTGTTTCTAAAATACCGGCCATGGCGGTTTTACTGGATGTATTGCCTAGGCAGTAGTGCTCGACCTGGCGATGTTCAAGTAACTCACAATGCTGGGCGCTGACTTCATATACCCAGAACTGCTTTGCATGGCCAAAATGCTCATCAATACTTAAACCCTGTTTACTGGCTACGGCAAGTCGTAAGATTGGGCCACTCATGTCTCGATATCCATACCGCGGAAAATCGAGCAGCGTTTGAAAGCTTCGATATCTGCACTTAGCGATTTATGCTGACAATATTTGGCCACTAGTTTGGTCAGGCCTTTGATATCGCGCCCAGTCGCTTTGGGGAATAATGTGACGAGTTGTTCTATCAAGTCGGTATCAATATTAAGGCCAAACTGTTGCGTCATGACCGTCCATATTTTTCGTCGATCCGCAGCGTCCGGTGCATGATATTTAATCATCGCGATGCAGCGCGAAACAATCGCTTCATCGATGTCATCGACACGATTGGTGGTAAGAAACAACAAGCCATTAAAATATTCCAGCACCCGTAGAAACACTCCGACAACGGCATTGGCAGCGATGTTGTCATCACGACGTTTGATGTAGACATCCGCTTCGTCAATAAGCATCACCGCGCCCCAACGCTGGGCTCGGGTGAGTGTATCTTTTAGCGCTGTTTCCATTTCCGTTACATTTAAACCCAGCTGACCTGAGTGAACCCGATAAAGTGGTCGTTTGATGATTTCTGCATAGACTTCGGCGGTGAGTGTTTTCCCCACGCCAGCTGGCCCTGCGCATAGGACCGTGGTGCCACCTGATTTTCCCTCGACAATATCATCCATCAACACATCCATCTCGGCAGTCAGTATGTCGATTAAGTCGGTTTGTTCAGGAGGGAGAATGAGTTTATCTTTCAAGTGCGGCTGGTATTCATAGGGCTGCATATCATCTACGTGAATCCATAGATGATGGTGAAGGTCGAGGTGAAACATTAAAATGTAAGCGTGAACAGGAAGCTCGGTAAACGCTTTATCAGGAATTTGCTGCTGCATGTTTTCCATCGCTGTTTCGACGTTTAGATCGTAATTATTGCTACGCCCAGCCTTACGCAAATATTTACCCAGAATGTCGCCTGAGGTGTCGAGGGTTAGCGCTCGGTCCTTAACAATTTCTTCATCATTGACTAGACGGGCGACACCACCGCTAGTGGATAGCACAACGGCATTCTTACGCGACCAATCGTGATTTCGATGTGAGGCGTTGGGATCTTCGGCGTATAGGCCAACGCCTTGACCGGAAAACTGTTGGCCATAACTTGAGCGCCACTCGAAAAACTTTTCGGCTGAACGGTCATAGGCGTCGATCATGGCTTGTGTTTCTTTGAAAAATCCCTTGACTGCAAGAATTTCGGCGACGCTACGGCCAGTGATGTCGCGTTCACGAATGATGAGATTTACGCTAGCGATTTTGGCCATGCTATTGGCTTTTAGGTCCAATAAAATACGACCAGCCTCTTCTTCGCCTGGTGGGGTGAAATCAATTCGACCTATAAGAAATGCAGTGGCCTTACCGGAGGTGTTGGCCTTGAATAGCCAACCACGAATGGCGTTGTCAATTAGGTAGTCGGTTAAGGCCGGTAGTAGTTTTTCTAACTGACCTTCTTCAAACCGTTCTCCCTCGTCATTGAGTGCCTGTTGTAGGGTAGATAGTTGGGCGACACGACCATGCATCTTGGGGCCGGATTTTTCATAGAGGTTACGCAGATAACCGAGTTGATTGGATGATAACTCAGTAAATGCTACCTCGGCCTTATTACCAAACTTTAATTGCTCAGTTAACAGTTGCAACTCAGGAAATTCATCCACCATAGCTTCAACATAAGTTCGTTCGATGTGTAGTTTCATTGCGTGGCCCGATGCTAAGGTCATTAGAGAATATCTACCAACACAGCAAAGTGAGTGCCAAGTATTAAGTTATTGATTTAGCGTAGGGTAGGTGAGCGGAATGTCTGGTTTGCTACACAGTGGTAGACAAAGTGTTGCTGGGTTAGGCTTCGCTCCAAGCACCCTATCAAGACGCCGAAGTGTAGGATGGATGGAGCATCGCGTAACCCGTCATTCCTCATCTATGTTTCGATTTTGTTCTAAGTGACTATAGGGCGGTAGTGTGCTAAGCCTGTCATCTAGCACTGGGCCTCCAACGGTAAAGTGATAAAGGCTTTGCAATTTGGCACTTTGTATACCGAGAATACTGTGTAAGTCGTCATCGAAATAACAGCCAATACCGGTACCTCTAAGACCTGCGGCTTCAGCTTCTAAATACAACACTTGTCCCAACAGTCCGGCTTCCCAAAAGAGTGATCGGTAATGCCAGGGCTCAATAAGTGCATCTTCAAACTCTGCTAGCATGCCTAAACTAAAGCAGCTTTGTGCAGCTATGCCTTGATGGCAGGAGAGGGTGCCGGCGAGTTTTTTTCCGTTGGCGTTGACGAGGGTATAGAGCGGAAGATGTTCGGGGCAGTTTTCTGGTTTTTCCCAGACGAATTCCTCGCGCGGCATGTGTTGTTTGAGAAATGTCAGTGATGTGGGTGTGCGGCCCAAGACATAGAGCCCTGGTTTGAGTCCTTCGACCTTATGCACAAATAATATTAGGTGTAATTGGCCAAGGCTATTTAATGCATCCCAAGGCATGGTTTTCGGTCGAGGAAGCACGCAGTCGAGCATGTGGTAGAAGCTGCTTGCTGTCATGCTGGTGCTGCCATCAAAGGCCTGGGCACTGCGGCGTTGGCGAATCAGTTGTGCGGCGAGAGCCGCTGTTTTGCTGGGAGCCAGTGGTGGAAATGTATATTTGTCGTTGAGGTTTGTCATTGTGCGGGGTTTGTTGGTCGCTGCACTTGCGACATCGATGATTGGCCAGTCATGGCTATGTAGTGATGACAATTGATTGGCTTGCCCGACCCATGTTGACTTTTCTAAGGCGTTTAACAAGGGTTCGGGCGATAGGGTTTGTGCGTCGATATTGGCAGTGCTGATGATTAACATAAGGTCAGGGTGTTCGTTTTCACCTTGCTCATAACATTGAGTTTGATTAAGGCCTAAGCTGTTGGCGATATCATCATCACTCCAGTGATCCAACAGTTTTACTTTCCATCCGAGACATGCCGCTGCGTAGCGTAAACTGCCAATGGCATGACCGACATCTAATTGGCAATAACGATAAGCGCGTTCACCGTATTTCCACGCTTCTCGCCAATGAATAGAACTTAAACCGATCAGAAAACTATCATCAGGTAAGGTGTTGTCTGTGTATGTGCAGCGTTGTTCCAATACGTGATCGCGGCTCAAATAGTGGTATACGCCAGCGCTGAGCTTGTTCATCGTCGGTAGTATCACATAGCCCTCGGTCGGGTGTAGATTGCCACTAGAGGGGTTGCACCGTAGTGCCCATTGGGTCTCACCCGATTGTTTCCAGGCAGATAAGCCCAGCGCTAATTCAAGCAGCGTAGATATACTCTCTCTATCGATAGGCTGAGGTGTGATGGCGTTGGTTTGGAACAAGTCAGAGAATCGACTTGTTAATTGATCGGCTAATAATGGTAGCTCAATACGTGTACACCCTTCATACCATCGGAACGCTTCAGGTTGGTCATCCCAGTCTAAACCATCAGGCCCTGCAGCATAGCGCTGTAGGCTGTGTTTACTGCGCTGATGATAGCCTTTGATTTGTTCTAGTCTATTGATCTGTTTACTCATGTTTTATTCGCTTTGGTTTGTGACTCAAGGGATTTTTCGGTGAAAGTGATTACTCATTATTGTGATTGTCGTATTTGTACTCACGGGCCTTAGGGTGCTTTTCTAATTTTGTAGTAAATGCGACAAGTGTCACCTTTGGTTATGTTTCTTACACATTTTATAGGCTATGGAATATTTAATTATTTATTTTTTATCAATGGCTTATCGATATTATGTCAGCTGGCATACTCGTTGCAATTTCATATTCAACAATATTGCAAGTCACCTGCCAAGGAGTAGAACATGATTACTTTAACTGAGAATGCAATTAGCGCCGTCAAACGTTTTATGGCGAGCTCAGAAACCCCCGTTACTGGTTTACGCGTCATGGTGACGGGCGGCGGTTGTTCGGGGATGGAATACGGAATGCGCCTTGAGGAAGCTGCGGCAGAAGAAGACTACGTGGTTGAGTGTGGTGAGGGTGTCAACGTGATTGTTGATCCCAGTAGTGCTTCAATGTTAACCGGTGTCACTGTTGACTTTCTTGATGGTATGGATGGCAGCGGCTTTAAGTTTGAAAACCCCAATGCATCAGCGAGCTGTGGTTGTGGCAAATCATTTTCGTGCTAATAGCGCATTATCTAGCACAGTTTTTTCTGACGAATATTCACATTCTACGATTACTTTAATAGACGGGAGCTGGCCATGTGGGAATATAGTGACGAGGTCAAAGAACATTTTTTCAATCCAAAAAACGCGGGTGCGGTCGACGGTGCAAACGCCATCGGTGAGGTTGGTTCCATCTCTTGTGGTGATGCGTTGCGTCTCACATTAAAAGTTGATGATGCCAATGACGTTATTCTTGATGCAGGTTTTCAAACCTTTGGTTGCGGCTCGGCGATCGCATCGTCATCTGCGCTGACAGAAATAATTAAAGGCATGAACGTTGATGAGGCCTTGAAGGTTAGCAACAATGATATTGCCGAATTTCTCGGCGGACTTCCACCGGAAAAGATGCACTGCTCAGTGATGGGAAAAGAAGCCCTTGAAGCCGCTGTAGCAAATTATCGTGGTGAAGAGTGGGTTGATGATCACGAAGAAGGTGAATTGGTTTGTAAGTGCTTTGGGATTGAAGCGCCGATGATTGAAGAGCAAGTACGACTCAACGGTCTGCGTACGATTGAAGAAGTTACAAATTACACCAAAGCGGGTGGTGGTTGCTCAACCTGCCATGAAAAGATAGAAGAAATTATCAGCACTGTGTTAGCTGATCTGGGAGAAGCTGCCCCTAGCTTTGATGCCAAGCCTAGTGCGCCATTGGTCCAGCCAGAGGCAGCCAGTGCGGCGCCAAAACCAATGACCAACCTACAACGTATTCGTCGCATTGAAATGGTACTGGAAAGCATGCGTCCTACCTTGAAGGCTGATGGTGGCGATGTTGAACTTGTTGAAGTTGAAGGCAATACTGTTTACGTCAATATGACGGGGGCGTGTGCAGGTTGTCAGTTGGCCGCGTCGACCTTGGGCGGCATTCAGCAGCGCTTGATCGAAGAGATGGGTGAGTTTATTAAAGTTGTACCTGCTAGCCAAATGTCGGCTACTCAACAGGCGGAGGGCTGAGTTATGGACGGTATTTATTTAGATAATAATGCGACGACTAAGGTTGACCCTGAGATCATGGCGGCCATGATGCCATTTTT
>Ga0316204_10003101_pt1 | contig 34702 bp, 27 predicted proteins | sample 6monrhotite_MG_2_FD_205661 | JGI IMG/M metagenome (GOLD analysis project Ga0316204, IMG submission 205661) | Microbial mat bacterial communities from mineral coupon in-situ incubated in ocean water Damariscotta River, Maine, United States -... | ecosystem: Environmental > Aquatic > Marine >... | reverse complement strand
CGCAAAAATAAACATTTAATTTAGATGAAATCATACTAGCGAATTAAACGCTAAGAAATCTTGAGATGAAATTTTAATAAAGTTTGAAATTTATTATTAAAGAGCTGCATATAAAAAAGCCAAAGTAGAATCAAGCTACTTTGGCTTTTATTATTATAGATTTTGGTTTAGCTTTTTCTATAAACAAAGAACACTGAACCTGAAAGTGCCAATAATAATAATAAGACACTATATATATTTAATGCAGGTACTGGAACTGGTGGAGCTGCAGCTTGTGATATACAGAACGTATGATCTGACGGCTCAACACCATTTGTAGAACTAAATGCACTGTCATCATAAGAACCAGGTAGAGTCTCATCTACCCATAAAAATAAACACTGGTTTCCACCAGCTGTGTTCACACCTTGTTGACGTTGTATTGTGACCCAAGCAGCCCCTGTTAAATCTGTTGCAGGAAATGAAACATCCCATTTAAAAATAGTTGTAAACGCAAATGGAACTGCAGTATCTTCAATCAAAGTTGGGGTGGCAACAACAGTAGTAATAGCCGCACCAGGAGAGCCAGCCGCATCCGCATGGAAAGTTATTTCAAATGGAGTTAGCGCTGTATTATCTTCAGTACATGTGGCAACAAAACCAGCGTCAAATTCTAGACTTAGACCCCAAAAACTAATTGAATCAGTCACACCACCAACCATTGGTGTGATAACTCCAGCACCGTTAACAATACTTTCAGAAACTGTTAGAGCTAACTCCACATCTGATGTTCTTGCAGTGCCAAAATTAGCAACGTCTATAGGTTGTCCATAGACTGATGCAGTTGCACCATTATCACAATCTAAGGCTCCAGCAGGCGCATTAGGATTTGCAACAAATACCCCATCATGTAATAAACTTGTATTAGATTGCGCATTTGCCAAACCACTTACCATTAATCCAGCAATTATAACTTTTTTGAAACTTTTCATACTTCTATTCCCACACTCTTTAATTAATTAATTCCTAATTATTATTGTTTTATGATGATTTTACAATTAATTTTTGATTATGAGATTATTTTTAATAATATTTTCTGAATTTTTATCATAAATGAATGAATTTGTTATTATAAAAACATGTTTTTATTGAGTTAATTCTCTGATTTATTCATTCTATCTTCAAACCAGCCTAAATCAATTTGTTCTTCTATATGATGAGTCACATCATTTTGTAGTACTTCTGATAAATTTGCATATTTTTGTTGAGCATAAATAATATGCTTTTCTTTATCATCTTGCCATGACTGTGCCAAATCTCTAACCAATAGTTCATCTTCTCTTTGGTATAAAAGTTTTGCTCTTTTGGCTTGATAGGCTCTCAATCCCATTTCTTTCAGAACAGCTTCTCCGAGACTTGCAGATGATTCAAAAGTTTCTCTAAATACATTGATAATCCCCAGATTATATAATTGATAGGCGGTGACTCTATCTCTTGCTCTGACAAACAACTCTATATGCGGGTAGTGTTGCAAAATCATCCTTGTTAAATCTAAAACCTTATCAGGATCATCCATTGCTATTACTAGCACCTTAGCATTTTCAATGCCTGCAGAATTTAAAAGATCCAACCTAGTTGCATCGCCATAAAAAACTTTCCAACCATAGATTCTTAAGGTATCAATCATATTGGGGTCATTATCAAGAGCCGTTACTTTAAAATTATTATGCTGCATCATACGACCAACAATCTGACCAAAACGACCCACACCAGCAATAATTACACAATTTTGTTCATTAATTTCATCATCAGGCAGTTCTGATTTATCAGGTGTAATAGAACGTGGCAGTAATACTTTTTCATAAAAAATAAATAGCAATGGGGTTATAGCCATTGATAGAGCCACGACAATACGTAAAATATCAGCATAATAAACTGGCAACACTGTGTTTGAAACCGCTAAAGTTAATAATACAAAGGCAAACTCCCCGCCTTGAGCTAAGGCTAAAAAGAACAAAGCATGCTCTATTTTTTTCAATTTTAAAACCTTGCCAACCATGAATAAAACCAGGGCTTTTGTAGAGATCAATGCAACAGTTAAAGACAAAACTAAATAAGGTTCTGAGGCAAATAATGTAAAATTAAAAGCAGCACCTACAGTCATAAAAAAGATTCCGAGCAACAAACCTTTAAAGGGCTCTATGTCTGCTTCTATTTGATGCCGGTATTCACTTTCACTGAGAATTACGCCTGCAATGAAAACACCTAATGCAGGCGAAATACCAAGTAAAGACATTATGGCTGCTATTAATGTTACCAGCCCTAAAGCAGCCGTTGTGAATATTTCCTTTTGCCTGGCTTTAGCAATGTAATGAAATAATGGATTGATTAAAAATCTTGACAAAATATAGACAATTACAATGGCTATCACAACCACAAAAGGCTGAGCCCACGAAGGCAAATAAGAGACTATTTCTAACCCGTGTGATATTTCCTCATGGGATTGATGTGCACTATTTGTAGACATTGCCAATAAAGGCAATATTGCAATAATTGGAATCACAGCAATATCTTGAAAAAGTAGAGCTGCAAACGAAGCCTTTCCACCTATTGAATTTTGCCAACCTTTTTCACTCAATGTTTGCATGATAATAGCAGTAGAAGATAAAGCCAATGTCAAGCCAATTGCTAAACCCATCTGCCAAGTTAAATCAAACACTAGTATAGCAATCAACATAACTAACAATGCTGTCAAACCTACTTGCAAACCACCTGCTGCCATAATTGTACTTTTCATGCGCCATAACTGACTGGGTTGAATTTCTAGTCCAATTAGAAACAACATCAAGACCACACCAAATTCAGAGGCATGATTAAGTTGTTCAAGTAACTCATCAGATTTAAACCCTATCAGAGGAGCCATATAAGTCAGCATGACGCCAATGATAGCCCCAGCAAACAAATAACCTAGCACAGAACCTAGGCCAATTCGATTAGCCAGAGGAACCAACAGAACTGCCAAAGATAAGAAAACACTGGCAATAATAAATGCTTCAGTCATGTCTTTCTCCAGATTGCATATACCATTCATTAATGGTGTTATACTTATCAAGTTCTTGATGAGAAAAATTATCATTTAGCAAATCTATAACTAAGTGTTTAAACAATTGAACCTGGGTGGTTAACATGGCATTAGCAGCCTGATAATTCGTTTGATTGGATTTGATTTTTAATCCACCATGAATCACAAAAGGAGGCAAATAGTCCATATTACAAAAACGCATGGTTCTTTCAAAAGGTTGCATTACATTACGAATACTATCCTTATTTAAATAACTCATTGAATCAGCTCCACTAGTGACAACCGATAGAACTGTTTTATTTTTAAGAGCATGTCCAAACTCACCATAGGCATACCCATGTTGAAACACCGTATCAACCCATTCTTTCATTAAAGAAGGACATGAATACCAATACAAAGGGTGTTGAAAAATAAAAACATTATGCGCATCCAATAATCTCTGTTCTCTTTGAATATCAATAATGAAATTAGGGTACTCTTCATACAAATCATGAAAAGTTATATTAGGCATATTAAAATATTGCTTGTTTAGTGATTTATTTAACACAGATTTCTGATAATTTGGATGGGCAAAAAGTACCAAAATTTTATTCACAGCTTTATACCTTTATTGTAATAATTCATGAGTTAATACGATGCCCCTTATAAAAACAATTTTTTAGATCATTTTTATTCCACATAATATTATTCAGCTATTATAACCTACTAAAGTTTAATAATTGATTAAAACCATCAATTTAGCAGGCCTGATAAAATACTCATTTATTTATAATTTTTGGCCTGCTATACTTATAATTTTAATGATTTCAACATGACAAAAACACTCAGAAATTTAAACCACAGATCACAAACACATCAGCACTGGCTAGATGTTATGAATCAATCTAAATATATAAATTATCAGCATGATTGTTACAATCAAGGACCACTTGTAGAAACATTAGAATTCCGAATAGCTGAACTGTTAGGAAAAGAAAAAGCCCTGTTTTTTCACAAAGGTATAACTGCTCAATTAACTGCATTAAAAGTTATAGCAGAAGAAAAAAACAACAACAAAGTAGTCTTACATCCTCAAAGCCATATTGCGGGTGATGAAAAAAATGCTTATCAAGAGTTAATGAATTTACATGGAATTGAAATAGGTGTACAAGACACACCTTTTACTGCAAAGCAAGTCGCTGAAGTTGATGAACTAGTAGGCTCTTTAACTATAGAAATACCTTTACGCCGAGCAGGATTTAAATTAACGCCTTGGAATGAATTAAAAAAAATGCAGGAATGGTCTTATCGAAATAAAACCCACTTCCACATGGATGGTGCCCGCTTGTGGGAATCAACACAATATTATCAAAAATCATTTGCTGAAATTTCAAATTTGTTTGATTCTGTTTATGTGTCTTTGTATAAAGGGCTTGGCGGATTAAGTGGTGCAGTTTTAACAGGAGATTCTGAATTTATTGATAGTTGCAAGGTTTGGCGTAGTCGTTTAGGTGGTGATTTGTATTCCGCTTTTCCTATGTTAATTACAGCCTTAGAAGGCATAGATAACCATCTTGAAAAAATTCCATCATGGGTGGAGCGAGCTCATGAAATTGCATCAATTCTCAATCATCTTGACAAAATACATGTTGATAAACCTCACACCAATGGATTCTTAGTTTTTATTGAAGCCGATTTAGAAGAATTAAATAAAAAAAGTATTGAACTCAATAGAAAACATGGTTTTTCATTATTTCCCAGGTTTGTAAAATCTAAAATAGAACAAATTCAAAAAGCTGAATTACAAGTTGGTATTGGCGCAAAAGAAATTAGCAATGAAGAAATATTAGATTATTTCCATGCTTTATTGTCTTCTACAGCCACATAATTAGATGAATAATAATTTCAAACAACACATAAAATTGCGTTATATTAGCTGACAATTAATTACATATACAGCATTCATAGCATGGACAAACATCATTTAAGTGCTCAATTACAAGCTTCAAACCATTATATTAACAATTTAACAATTGTTATTATTTCAATCAGTAAATAGTTGTTTACAATTGTGCCTGCTAATTGAATAAAGTTAAAATATAAATGCTAGTAGTTTTTAAGAACTTAAAACAATCGAAAAAATCGGATCATAAACTGACACTTACTAAATTAAAAGTATTATTAGTCTGTGTTCTTATACTGTATTCTTTTAGTACTTTTGCAATTGATTCTGATCAATGGCAGATTCAAAAACTCCAAATTGATGATGGTTTGCCAGACTCAACTGTATTTTCTTTACAGCAAGATCAATCGGGATTTATGTGGTTTGGCACAACCAATGGTTTAGCCAGATATGATGGATATTCTTTTAAGATCTTTAAACACGATGGCTCAAACGAAAACACATTATCCAACAACAATGCGGGTAATATATTTATCGATTCAAAAAATTTATTGTGGATAGGAACTTTTGGAGGCGGAGTTAATACACTTGATTTAAATACAGGGAAATTGATTCGTTACCCCTATTCTAATAGTAAACTAGATCAATTGATTTCAGAAAATGTTCAGACATTCTATGAAGATATACATTCTAATATTTGGATTGGCACACCTGCGGGGCTTTACAAAAAAAATGAAGATGAGCTCATACGATACAGTCATAAAAAAGATGATGAGAATAGTTTAATTCATTCTAGAGTCTGGGATATAACTGGTAATAATAAGAATGATATTTGGATTGGAACATCTGATGGATTAAGCCACCTTAACTCCAAAACAGGTGAATTTTTAAACTATAAATTGCCTAAAGAGTTGGTAGTAAATATTTCCTCTAATCAATTTCGCAAACTATACCTGACTGATAAGATTTTATGGATTGGCTCTTCGACTGGTTTATATAGCTTTGATTTAACGACAAAGACTTTTAAAGAAAATAATACAGACCATAAAATAAAAATTAATGATATTTTCTTAATTGATAACAACCATTATCTCATTGCCAGCATGGATGGACTTCACCTGTTTGATATAAAAAAACAATCGTTTGTAAATAATAAAACAGGTCAATATTGGCATTATCTTAATCACATTGATGTAAGGCGTATTTTCAAGGATAAGTCAGGTTTATTATGGTTAGCAACTAGAGATCAAGGTGTGATTAAAATAGATCAAATGGGAGGATTATTTCAACACCATAATAAATACCAGCCCATAGATCAAATCACTGAAAAGAACAAACAAGTCTGGGCATTAGAATCTGATTCAAAAGGAAATTTATATTTTGGAACTTCTGGTGCTTTATATAAGAAATCATCTGACAACAAAACCCAAGAAATAGTCATTGATAATTCCAAGCAAATCCCAGGGATTATCCGCGATATTAAAGTGATAAAAAATCAGGGTGCATGGATAGCCAGCAGTGAAGGTTTATTTTATTTAAGTAAGGGTCAAAAAACAGCCCAAATTATTACAAAACCTTTCGATCTGGCAAAAATAGCTCCGACAGACATATTTTCTGTAGAGGTCACAAATTCAGGTGAACTGTGGATGTCATTATATAATATTGGTATATTAAGATGGGACCCAAAAACATCTCAAGCAAACTTAATAAAAAATCATTCAGGTATCACACTGACAGACTCTAATATTGGCCACATATATCAAGATTCAGATAAAAACATTTGGATTGCATCGAATATTATTGGCCTTTTAAAATACAACAATCGAACTGAAAAAATGATTTTGTTTTCTCATGATTTTAATAGAGCCGATAGTATTTCTTCAAATAGAATTAAAGATATCTTTCAAGATACAAGCGGTCGACTATGGATTGCAACTGCAAGAGGTCTAAATTTATTGAATAAAGAAACAAACTCTTTCAAACACTACACAAAAGATGACGGATTATTAGACAATTCGATCAATGCTATTCTTGAAGATTCAAACAAAAACCTATGGATAGGCTATAAATTTGGCATATCAAAATTTATTCCAGGAAGGGACGAAATTAGTAATTATAGCCTAAATAAAGGCATTCGCAATGATGGCATGATACCAAGAGCTGTTAACATTGATCAAAATGATATTCTCTATTTTGGTAGTGCCAACGGTTTTTTCACGTTTAACCCGCAAGATATTAAAAAGGACACCCAATTTATTCCAGAATTGAAGTTAACGGATGTAAGAATTAATAATAAGGTCATACCATTTGAAAAATTGGCCTCAAATATTAAGACTTTTAACCTGGATCATAATGATAAGTTAATTTCATTTGATTTTGCCGCTTTAGAATTCAAATCACCAGAACAAGTTCATTACCAATATCGAATAATGGGATTACACTCAGCCTGGAATGACGTTAGTTGGACTAGGCACATTGAATTGAATAATCTCAACCCAGGTCAGTATTCTTTAGAAATAAAAGCCAGTAATAGTGATGACAGATGGAGTGAACAAATTCTCCCCCTAAAAGTAAACATACATCCAATCTGGTACAATTTAGGATGGGTTAGAATTATATTCGCAATATTAGGCATATGCTTAGGGTTGTTATTTCATCACTTCAGAACCATGAGAATACGTAATCAAAATATTATTTTAGAAAATGAAGTCAAGAATCGCACATCTGAATTGCTTTTATTAAATAAACAATTAAAACGTGCTTCTCATACAGATTTTTTAACTGGTCTATATAATAGAATGGGATTTCTTAAGAAGTTTAAGAAAAGACAAAAAAAATCAAAAAAATACTGTATCGTAGTGACTGATTTAGATAACTTTAAAAACATAAATGACATTTACAGTCACTCTGCAGGAGACCAAGTGCTTATTGAAATTGCTCAAATTATGAAAAACAATATCGATAAAGAGGATATGATTGCTCGATGGGGAGGCGAAGAATTTATAATTTATTTAGAAAACAAAAATGCATCACAGGCTTATGAAAAAGTTGAAAAAATTCGTCGTGAAATTGAAAAAGCAAAAATTAATTATAAAGGTCTGGAAATTACAATAACAAGTACATTTGGAATCTGCCAAATGCAACCTGACATGGGTTTAAATGAATGCATTAATGCGGCAGATGAATCATTGTATATTGGAAAATCACAAAACCGTAATACAACTATAGTTTCAGAGGGCCAATGATTAAATGATTAGCTATCTTTACCTTTATAAAAGTGGCCCACAATTTTCATAGACATTTCTACTTCTAACATGGTTTTTTCAGCATTTTGTTTACTTTGAATATAGGCTTGTAGTTCTCTTTTTTCTTCACTTAAGGTGTAAAATTCTTGTAACGATTTAAAGGCACTAAAATATTCAGGGTTATTAAGCAGCTGAGAAAAATCCGCTAATTGTTTGATGTCTGTCTTGGCAATTTCTTGTAAAATTTCCTTTTGCTTATTAATGGGCAGTCTATATTTATAATCCCAACCTGGATCATAGTCAGCTTTTGTAATCATAGGGAATTTCGCTAAATTAACCACAATTCGGCTAAACACTTTGGGATTTTTGAATACCTCAGGATTGACAACCGAACCCACTTCCCGCAGCAAATCGATTATTGTAATATGTGGAGAGCTGCCTCCTTGTTGTTTAGGTGGAAACCTTTTCAAATCAAATTTAGCACGTATTTGTCCTGCATAATATAGATACCCAGCATCCTCAAGTTGATTCATATTTAGCGCTTGAGCCGATGCAAAAATTAAATGCGTAGAAGGAATATCTTGTTGATGTTGAAGTATATACGTTAAAGATGTTTTAATTAATTCGGGCTCTTCACTTTGGATACCGACCAAAGCATTTGACAAATCCTTTGAAATTTCATTTTCCGCAGAAACCTCTACAATAAAAACAATAAATATTAATAAAATGTATTTCATTTTTAACCCTTGGTCATAAATTGACTTAAATTATACCCAATCTTAGTCAGCTTTATTGTGAATTCGTTTAAAGAAATCCAACTGTATATAGATAAAAACTCTTAACTGTAAAATTGCTTGACAAAATCAATGAAGACGAAAAAGTCAAAAAAACCAATCAAAAACTAATAATATTAAGCCAAAAAATCAAAAAATCAGGTAAGTTAATAGTTTTAAGCATCTATATACCACTATAATTCACTTTCTTGATTATTGAAGAAAATTTATGAAAAAATATTTACTCTTAGTGTTATTAATTTCAACGACCTCGTTTGTATCTGCTTCCACATCTAGTTCTAAATTATTGGGAGTCAACTCAGTAAATAGTCAACCAGTTATTTATGTTGCAAATGATTGGGGACCTGAAGGCGCTGTGGCAAAAGTAGGTAATGGATCTTTTGCTGGCTTTTGTTTGCATGATGGAGACCGTTATGCAGTGATTAGGGGATCGGCCAGATGTCCAAGTTACTTTGAAGTTTTTCCAAAAATAGAAATTAAAAACGTGACTTACGTATTAGGCTTTGGCGCAAGAGATACGATTAATCCTGCTGGTTTTTATTTAAAACACATTAACGGCTCTCCTGCTTGTGATGAAACAGAAGATTTACATGATGGATTTAACTAAAAAATATTTGCACCTTTAACAATATGTTTTAGTATAATGTGAGCATGATTGTTCACTTTTATATCAAAGCCAATGAAATACATTAATATTCCAGGATTAATATATTTATTGGCTTTTTTTTCAATTTCAACTTCTGCAAACGTAGCGCTCTATAAACATTACTCAGTGGAAGACGGCCTGTCAGTTGAGTTTGTAAAATCACTGGCTCAAGATATGAATGGCTATATTTGGGTGGGTACAACTAGTGGATTATTCAAATTTGATGGAATTCAATTTCGCCCTGTTAAAATTAGTTCTGAATTTAGCAATTTAGTAATTAAAAACATTCACATCGACCCCAACAACACTCTATGGGCCGCTTCATTTAATCAGGGATTGTTTAAATACGACCAGAAAACTTGGAAATTAATAGCCAAATCAGATTCCAATGCCAGTCAACCTTTAAAAGTTAAATCGTTTTATAGATTCAACAATAATGAACTTTGGATAGGTACTAAAAATGGATTGAAAATAATTAATTCAAATGATGAAATTTCAAACTTTTCTTCTCAATATCCATTCTATAACACGCATGAAACCATATCAAAAATAATTCCATTATCTACAAATATATATTTATTTGCCTTTCCCGGCGGACTCACTTTATTAGATGTTCAACAGAAAAAATTTACCCAATATAAAGATCAATCTTTAGATGGTAGTTATATCTATGATGTATATGTTGATAAAAAAAACATGGCTTGGCTTGCTACTTCCAAATCTCTTATCAAATTTAATTTAACTAATAAGACATTTGAAAGTCACAGATTTATGACTGAACCTCTAAAATTCTACTCAATAACACATTATGAAAATAAATTGTTTCTAGGCACTCTTGAAAGTGGGTTATTCGTTATCAATTTCAACGATAATTCTTATAAACAATATAATGTTGATTCAAATAATATTAAATCAATTAAAGATAACTCAATAACTACCACTTTGCTATCAAATGACAATACTCTTTGGCTAGGTAATTTTTATAAAGGTGTCAGCAGTCTAAACTTACAAACATTAAAGTTTAATTTCGAAACTAACTCACTAAATAGTATTTATTGTTCCAACTCAAATGTATTTTTTTCAGGTTATTTGGATAAAAAAAATATTCTTTGGCTTGGAAGTGGTGACGGCTTAATAAAATTCAATAAAAATAATAATGATTGTCATTTGGTTAAAGCGAACAAAGAGGAACATCAGATGTTTAGCAATATAACCAACATTGTTGAACATAATAATACTATGTATATTTCAACGTGGCGGGGATTAATAGAGTTTGATAAAGAAAATTTACAAGTTAAACAAATAATTGAAAAGGGCAAAGATATTAAAAAATTGATTGTTCACAATGATTCAATGTATTTCTATGATGCATTTTCAGGTTTGTTTAAAATTGAAAATAATAATATGACTCCCGTCAAAATTTTAAATATAGATCTCAATGGATTGGTTTTTAATGATTTTGCACAATCTGAAGATGGACGTACCTTTTTCGCCACATCGAAAGGGCTCACTTTTCTTAACAGTGATGATCATTTAGAGCTTCTTAAAACAAAATTCTCAGATGAGTTTTCCCATGGTATCAACGCAATTAACATTATTAACAATCAATTCTATATAGCCACTAAAAAAGCTGGAGTTTATCAGTTAAATAAAAACCTAGACTTAATAAAACATCATTCCTATGAGCCAATTTTACCTGCTGGGCTAGAAATTAACACAATGCTTGTCAATCCAAAAAACCAAGATCTGTGGATGGGGAGTAATCAAGGCTTAGTCAGGCTTAAAGATAATATATTTCATTTATTTAAAAGTTCTGATGGGATAAACAATTACCAATTTTACCCTGATTTTGCTTTTTATGGAGAAGACCAACAAATGTATTTTGGTGGGCAAAATGGTTTTGTTCACTTTGATCCTGATAAAATATCTCTGAATCAAAAAGCTCCAACTGTAGTATTTAATGAAATGACATTATTGAACAAAACCGTTGAAATTAATCATGAATATGAAAGTGGTTTTAGAATCAATCAATCGATAAATGAAACAGACACAATAGAATTAAGTTACAAAGACTATATTATTGGATTTGAATTTGCTGCCTTAGATTATGCTGATGCGATGCGTAACCAATACGCATTTAGACTTAAAGGGTTGAATGATGATTGGGTTTATACCGATGCCAACGATAGAAAAGCGACTTATACCAATTTAAGCCCAGGTGATTATACTTTCCAAGTTAAGGCTTCCAATAAAGATGGTATCTGGTCTAATACTCCAAAAGAGCTGAAGATTAAAGTTTATCCAGCTCCATGGTTGTCGCCTTGGGCCTTTTTTGTCTATTTTGTGATTGCCATATTCTCTATATGGGCTTTTGTCCGTTATAAAACCATTGCTAGTCGCAAACGTGCTCAACATTTAGAAGTGACTGTAGAACAAAGAACACTGGAAGTTACGCGCCAAAAGAAAATGGTGGAATCCTTACTAGATCATAAAAATGAAGTCTTTGCTAATGTTACCCATGAGTTCAAAACACCATTAGCTCTCATTTTAGGGCCCACCGACCAACTGGTTGATGAACCAGAGTTAGTCAAACATTCAGAAAAATTAAACATGATTCAACGCAATGCCAAACGCTTGATGTTAATGGTAGGCCAAATTTTAAAACTATCTCAAACAGAGCAAGATAAAGAAGTCCTTCGTGAGTCACAAGCGCTACATCCTACTTTAACTATGCTTTATGAATCATTTAAGCCATTAGCTCTACAGAAAAATATCGGTATCACATTAGAAAATTGTCATGAAGTTAATGTCTATGCGACCCCTGATTGCTTAGAAATTGTTATAGGAAATTTAATTTCAAATGCTTTAAAATATACCAATTCAGGTGGCACAATTTCAATTAAATCTATATTGAATAAAAAACACATATCTGTTCATGTTTCAGACACGGGTTCGGGTATTGACTCTCATGATATAGACAAGATATTCAAACGTTTTACACGATTGGATTCACATAAAAGCATTCAAGGCACAGGTATAGGTTTATCAGTCGTTAAAGAGATCACCGAAGCCAATGATGGTCAAGTCAAAGTCAACAGTGAATTAGGAAAAGGATCTGAATTTATCGTCACTTTTCCCATATCAAAGATCGATGCCAATCTTGAATTTTCTCGAGAGCTTGTCGATCAACTGGTGAGTAATACCAACAATGAATTAACTTATGAAAATTCTGTATCTGTTAATGATTCTGTCATCGATAAAAAGAAAGTGACTGTACTCATTGTTGAAGATAATCTAGATATGCAAACACATATTGGTAATGTTTTAAAAAGTCGATTCAACTGCTTATTTGCAGATAGAGGTAAGAAAGGTATCGCATTGGCATTAAAAGAAGTACCTGATCTTGTTATTTGTGATGTGATGATGCCTGGCATGGATGGCTATCAAGTCACGCGTATCTTGCGCCATGACAGCAGAACATCGCATATACCTATCATATTATTAACAGCACTAAATACCAAAGAGAGTCGTATCAAAGGCTGGCGAGAAAATATTGATGTCTATGTCACTAAACCTTTTGATGCGACTGAATTGAATGTGCAAATTGATAACATCTTAACCATTCGTAAAATGTTGCAGAAAAAAACGAATCAAGCCTTTAAGACCAATGACTCTTTAAAAACCTTAGAATTGACAGAACAAGATTTAATATTTATTGAAAAGTTAAAAGATGTGATTGCTCAACATTATGGAAATGAATATTTTCAGAAAGCAGATATAGCTGACAAAATGGCAGTTAGCGAGCGTCAATTACAAAGAAAAGTTAAAGCATTAATTGATGAAAGCCCGATGGACATGTTAAGGGATTACCGATTACAACAAGGCGCAATGAAATTAAAAACAGGCTTGCAAGTGGCTTTAACCAGCGATGAATGTGGTTTTAGTTCGGTGTCTTATTTCGGTAGTTGTTTTAAGAAAAAATATGGTGTCACACCAAAACAATACCAAAGCTTGGATAAGAAAAAATAAAACTCAAGATTGTTGCCTCTATCCTATTTACTCTGCTTATCAATTTTATGTAAATATTAGTCTACATTCGACAACATACTATGTAAATCCACCACCGATGGAGCAAACCAATAAGAACTATTAACTGCCTTAGAGAACTCAATCAATTTATCATGAACCCCATCTTCAGTCATGCCTAACATGCTTTCTAACTGAGAGCTAAATCGTTTCATTTCACAGGAAAATGCCAAAAAATATAGCCCATGCTCAGTTGCATTGCCATAAGGATCACTGCGGCGGTAAATTTTCATGGCCTGACCATCAATGTTTAAATCAGTACGACTGATATGAGAATCATTAGGCATCTTATCACCTTCTAGCTCAATATTATCATACTTGGTTCTACCAATAACTTTTCCTTGTTGTTCATCAGATAAGGAATTAAAAGCCTTAAGATCATGCAACCATTTTTGACTCAACACATAACAGCCTTCTGAACCCAATTTATCATTTGGGATTAAGGCCGCATGCATTCTTTCATCCTCTTTGGGGTTAGCCGTTCCATCTTCAAACCCAAACAAGTCCATATTATTGCGATAATTAAATCCAGCTAAATCTAAACGTAATTCTCCTAATGCTTTCATTGCTTCTTGAATGCGTAAAACTTGATCGAAAACATCACTTTGGTTTTTCCCATGAATCCAGAAAAAAACATCATTTTGAGTAGATGGCATAGAAAAGCCTTTAACACCGTTTAAACTCTCAAAGTGACACAGTTCTGCGGGCTGCCAATCTGGGTTAAGCTTATTCCAAGCCTTTTTACCAAAGGCAACAACAATATTCAAATCCTTGGCTTGTTTTAATAATGCCTTTGATAAAGCTGTTTTAATTTTCGCTTTTGAGTTTGAATCATCTAATTGATATTCTAAATAATAGAACTGTATTGAATTTTCTTGGAATATGCCTGTCTGGTAATGAATCATAATATTAAATAAACGTTCAGTAAATGACTATTTTCGCCCTTTAGGGTATCGTTTGCAAGTATCATCTATCTGCAGCCATTTAACTTGATCTTCTGTGTATATATGATATCTTGCAGCCACCCTATTTGGATAATCCAATGAGGCATTGGTTAGGCTGTAATAGTCAGGGTAATCGATGTTACGAAAACTTAAACTACACCCACATCGATCGCAAAATCCACGTCGGGTTTTGTCAGAAGATGAATACTCTTTTGGTTTTTTTGCTAGCCATATGATTTGTTGGCTTTTAAAATCCATCCAACAAACAACCACAGCCCCCACACTTAATCAGCATTGACTGCAATGACAATAATCCAAATCAAATTCAGAGCCTTCAATTTCGTAACGGATATTTCCACATAAACAACCACCTTGAAGTTTTTTAGAATTTGGCATATTTAGGTATAGATAATTAAAATTTAGTTAAGCATATATTGATAAGTTGAGTTTAGTCTAGCAAAAAACAAAAGACACATTGATACAATTATTTCTTATTGTCATCAATTTTTATCCACAACTTAAAAGAATCTGTTTTAGCATTCTTTCCATTTTCTTTTTATAAGGTCTAATCCACAATTCCATAAATATGACAGCATGTGCCAATGGCCTGATCACTAGAGTGACAAATTCTATTTTATTATTCAACTTATCTGGCGCATGAACTGCAAGAGTTAGCGAGGTTACTATCATGGCAATTATTCCGATAGTGTAAGCATATTTAATGATTGATTGAGCCAAGGCAATCATATCATTCAATCCAGATACATAAGAAGGGCTCTTGACGATCCAAGAAGTATTATCAAAAAAGCGATAGGTCGTTTTTGCTCCAAAGTTCATAATAGCAAAAACTATAGTTAAACCCCAAACAATAATTGCACTGGCTAATTCCCACTGGCCATTTGTACCTGTTAATAAAATAATGATCGGTGCAAACAATCCTAAAATCAATAAACCAAAAGCTCCGCCCCAATCCGTTTTATAGGTGATGATTTTATTAGCCTCTTCATTTTGTTCGGCGTTAGAAAGCTTTACAGGCGATATTTCGAACACTGAAGATAGAGCTAATTTAGTTTCCAATGAGCAATTCCCATCCTTTTCAACTCTTTGAATAGTTCTTTGACTCACGCCAGACATGGTTGCTAATTTCTCTTGAGACCAACCCCTGTCTTTTCTTAATGAAACAATTTTTGTTGCAGATACAATCATTTTATTTTCTAAATTATAAGAAGCCACAATATTAAACTATGTAAGTGAATTATGTTACGACAGCCATACGCCAATACTATGACATAAATAAGCCAATTATTTAATACGTATTATTACATTAAACCTAATTAAAAATTGATTTTCTAATGGAAAGTGGGAAATCATCTATAAATATAAAATTTGGGTTCTCAATTTTTATTAAATGAATTATCAAAATTTCTAACATTTAATTCTTTAGACGCACTATAAATCGCTTTTTTTATTCTATTATAAGTACCACAACGGCATAAATTTCCTGACATAGCAGTATTTATTTCTTCACTTGATGGAGAAGAGTTTGAATTTAATAAAGCAATCGCTGACATGATTTGACCGGATTGGCAATAACCACATTGTGACACATTTAAACTTTTCCATGCTCTTTGTACAGGATGATTTCCCGAATTTGAAACCCCCTCAATGGTTGTCACCTGTTTTCCCACAACTTGAGAAGCTAAGGTAATACAAGAACGAATTGGTTTATTATTCACATGCACAGTACACGCCCCACACAGTCCTCGACCACACCCAAACTTACTACCATTTAAATTCAAATGATCTCTTAACACCCATAATAATGGAGTAGACTCATCGGCTTTGACTAATTGCTTCTTGTTATTTATAGTTAATTCAATCATAGTATATCATTTTGTTATTAAAGTTTTATTGGAAGAGATCTAAATCTTCGGTTAGTTATATCTGACAGAGCATTAGTAATGGCAGGGGCGACAGAAGGTAGACCACACTCACCAACGCCACCTGGTGACTCTCCATCTCCGTATAAATGTATTTCAATTACTGGAGTCTCTGAAAGTCTTAACATAGGTTGATCATGAAAGTTTGACTGTTTTACCTTACCTTTATCTATTAGGATTTCATTATAATAAACCGAAGTGATTCCAAAAATGATTGAGCCTTCAAGCTGTGCTTTTATTGAGTCTGGATTAATAGCAATTCCAACATCAAAAGCACACACCACTTTATTAATTTTGATTTTATCTGACACCCTCTCAACCTGAACAGCATGAGCGGCATAAGAATTTGACTCGTAACAGTGACAAGCTATTCCAAAACCAATATTTTTTGATAGGTTTTTTTTCCAGCCAATCATTTCAGCAGATTTTGTTAAGACCCTTTTGAGCTTTTGATTATTGATGTGAATACTACTACCAGGAAAATCAGGAACTTTAGTGTCATCTTGCAATAGCATTAGCCTATATTCCAATGGATCCTGATTATTTATGATAGCTAATTCATCTATTAATGACTCTATAGCAAAACAATTATGATTAGAATAAGTTCCACGCCACCATGTAATCGGTATTTCTGGCATAGATGTAATCTGGTGTGACATTCTCAAGTTTTTCACTGTATAAGGAAAAGATGACAAACCCAAAACAGCTGACCAATCATGCCCATTTTTAATTTGAGATGGGTTATCTCTTTCAAATACAGAAGGGCTTGCTGCTTTTAATTCAAGTTCAATTGGCATTCCTTTATTATCCATACTAACTTTTGCTAAGTGTTTGCTGCAAGGCCTGAAAAATCCTGACTGCATATCGCTTTCACGAGACCAAATCAATTTAACTGGTTGTTTGATCTTTTTACAAATTTTTACCGCTTCTAATATAAAATCACGTTCAAGCTTTCGGCCAAAACTACCACCAATTAATGTTGTGTTAATTGTCACACTATCCAATTCAACACCCATATAACTTGCCACTTCCTTTTGTGCAGCACTGGCTTGTTGTGTGGGAGCCCAAACTTCAATTTTATTATTTTCAATCTTAACTGTGGCATTAGGTGGCTCAATTGACATATGTGCAGCAAATGGCGTGTAGTATTCTGCAACAAAATCTGTATGTGAATTAAACTTACTAATATTGCCATTTTTTCTACAGGTTACACCTTCTAAGATTAGTGATTTATCCAGTCTTTTATTTAATTTTTTAGTTGAAAGTTTTTCACCCGCTAAGTAACGCCATTTAACTTGTATGAGTTGTGAAGCCTTAAATGTACTCCATTGATCTGTTGCGACAATAGCAACCCTATCCTTTAAATCAATGACTCTAACTATACTGTCCATAAGTTTAACAGACGTTTTATCAATTGATCCAACTTCACAAGTTGCAAGAGGAGCATGAATCATAGTGGCGTACAACATATGTGGGATAACAATATCAATGCCAAATTTACTTTTACCCTGAAGTAATTCATCCGTATCTAAACGAGCGATATCATGTCCAATATAATTATAGTTTTTTGCATTCTTAAACTCCACATCCGCAGGCTCTTCAAGAGTTTTTGCGATATCAATTAAATCACCAAAACGTATTTTCTCACTAGTTTTTGTATTAACTATATAACCATTTTCTGCTAGACAATTTTCATTCTTTGTTTTCCACAATTGGCATGCCGATTGTTGTAACAACATTCTTGCTTTTGCCATTATTGTTCTTAACGGTAGCCAACTGCCAGGCACAGAATAACTACCACCTGTTTGTATATTCTTAAATACTTCATCAGTCTTAGCTTGAATAATTTTTACATTATTCATATTTGCACACAGTTCATCCATAGCAATTTGAGCTAATGCGGTGTGAATATGTTGGCCCATTTCTGATTTCTTAACAATAAATTCAATCTGGCTATCAGCATATATTTTTAAAAATATATTTGGCTGAAACTGTTGGCCTTTTGTTTTTGAACTAGATTTGGCTAAGGATCGAGCTGAAACTAAATGTGTTGAAAATATTAAAAAAGCAGCTGATGTTGCTGATGATTTTAAAAACTGACGTCTAGAACCCATGTGTATCTCTGAATTAATGTCTCACTAATTTTCCAGATTAATCAACAGGTTTCAAGAGCTTGGTGACGAACGACAGACTGCTGTGATAAACGTAGCGTTTTAACAAATAAGTTTTTCTTTGTGATAGCTTTCTAAGGCTTTTCGATAATTTCTGCCTATGGGGAGATACTGATTATCAGAGAGATAAATTTGGTGTTGATCACTATTTATTTTTGAAATGCATTTAATAAATTTTTTATTCACAATAAATTTTCTATGGATGCGAATAAATCCAAAATCTTTGATAATTACCGTTATATTTTTCATCGTATCTCTTCTTAGGTAAGTTTCACCTAATCTATGAAACTCTATGTAATTACCAGCTGAAGAGATATATTCTACCTGCTCAATATTGAGTGAAGTTTCTTTATTCCCTAAATTTACTTTAATTTTATTTTTTACATCAGTGCTGTTTACTCTACCTTTAGTTTCATTTATTCGATACAAAACAATCCACAATAAAACTAAGAAAAAGTATGCAATAAAAGCTTTGGGTAAAAATAAGTAGGCTAAATAAGGCAATTCACTTAATGTTACGGGACTCCAAATGATTAGTTGTAAAGCAAAGCCTACACAACAAAATAGTAAGCTGGAGAATATCAAAATCATATATTTTTTATGACCGTAAAATTGTTCCGACATCATTTGAAAAGAAACATAAGACAGCGGTATAAGAAAAATCCAAATAATAGTTATTTTAAAGGCCCAATAAAAAGATAACTGTAGATCAGGCATTCCAGAATTAGAAACAATTCCATGTGTATAACAATAAAATCCATTCATTACAAATGCTACAAAACAAAATATTATCGTCGTTATAAAATATTTTTTTGGGAATGATATTAAATTCATGATTAATTATTACTAGGATACATATTTACATCAACAACTTTACTATAGAACACCTTACTTAATATATTACTGGCTTGACCTATAAATATATAGCAATAATCATTAATCACCAAGCCGTAAACATCTAAAACACATGAAAATTCTAGAATAAAACAAAATAAATAATAACCAAATCTTATTAACTGCGTTTAAGCTAACATCATGAGAGAATTAGAACCTACAATTATACAAAAAGCGATTCACGGCGATAAAATGGCGTTTCGCAGTATTGTTATTCATTACGGTAAGATAGTTAATAATCTAGCTTTTCGTTACACAAGCAATCAAGCCAGTGCTGAAGACATTTCTCAAGAAACCTTTATCAAAGCATTTAAAGGTCTTTCAAAATACAAAATGGATGCAAAATTTTCGACATGGCTATTTCGTATTACAACCAATGCTTCAATTGATTATTTAAGAAAAACTAAAAATTTAAAATCTACAGATTCTATTGAACAAACAAATACTTTAGCAAATATAGAACAACCTCAAACCCAGTTTTCAGAACAGCTCGATTTAAATCAACAAATCCACAACGCCTTAAGCGGTTTAACTGAAACCGAACGCTTAGCATTTACCATGAAACACCACCAAGGATTTTCCATTCAAGAAACAGCGGATCAATTAAAAATCAACAACAACGCTTGTAAACAAACCATTTATCGAGCCGTTCAAAAATTACGTAAACAACTAACACCAATGGTGAGCACATGAAAACTTTCACTGATTATGATGTATTAATGGTTTTCCTCAATGAATGCGAGGATAAACAACTAGAACAACAAATTCTTTCCTCACCTGAGGCCTGCGAACGATTAAAGCAGCTGGAGAATGATATGAATTCAATAGAAAGTAGCCTAGACACCTCATCAAATGATAATGAGAATAATGATTATGGCCATCAATTGTGGAATAATATTTCTAGCCAATTAGAAACACCTAAAGAATTAAGTTGGCTAGATAAAGTCAAAAATAAGATGTTGTTACCTCAATTTTCATTTGTCAGTATCGTAGCCATATTTGTGGCTTCTTTAACATTTTATACACTTGGCTCTTACAACAAGCCAACATTAAACAATGAAAAAAGTAACTATGCCAATCAACTATTGACACAAAATGTTCAATACCATTTGACTCAAACAGATTTGTTTCTGACTCAAGTGAGCAATATGCCAGAACAAAGCCAAACGCCAATGATGATTAATACAGCAAAGCACTTGCTTTCAAGCAACCGAATTTATAAAGCGGCTATGAGTAATACTGATGCAACTGAAAATGACAACACTAAAATCAACCAGCTGCTAATCGAATTAGATCAAGTCTTAACAGAAATTTCCAATAGTTCGTCAGACCAAAAACAGAACCACTTATACCAATACACGCATGATCAATTACTTTACAAAGTAAAAACCATTAACCAAAAATTAAAAAACAACAATACTGTTATTTAAAGGAACACTACTATGAAAACATTAAAAAGATTAACTTTATCATTGGCTCTATCATCAGTTTTAATGACTACTGCTATTGCACAAAACCAAAACTATGAAGCTGGCCAAAAAGCCATGCATTCTCAGAACTATCAAAAAGCCTATGAAAAATTTCAAAAAGCACAAAGTGATGAAAAATATCATGAAGCTTCTTTATATTGGCAAGCCTATGCCTTGTTTAAACTTAAACAAAACAATAAAGCAACAAGGTTAATTAAACAATTACTCAGCAAATTCCCAGATGGTAGGTGGAGTGATAATGCACAGGTATTGCTATTTGAAAACAGTCAATCACACGAAAGAACTGAAATGACTGAAAGACCAGAGATACCCGAACACCCTGAACACATTGAAAAATCTAAAAATTATAAACTAAATGATGACTTAAAACTTTATGCCATTCAAGAAATGTATTTTCAAAACCCAGAGAAAGGCTTGGCTAAAGTTAAAGAGTTGATTGAAAAAAGCAAAGACATGAACACAAAATTAAATGCCTTACAATTATTAGGCATTAGTGATTCAGACCAAGCTCAAAATTATCTTTATGAATTTGTTTTAAAAAACAAAAATACAGATCTCAACAATGCCGCCATACAGATGTTGAGTATAAGAGACAATCAGAAAAGCTCTGAAATGCTCTCAAAACTATATACTAAAGTGGGCAACAAGGAATTAAAAGCTTCAATTATCCAAGGATTCATACATTCTGAAAACGCAGAAAAATTAATGGATATGATGAAGGATGAAAAAGATGTGGAACTTAATAATCAGATGATCCAGCTTTTAGGAATAATTGGAGCTAAAGATCAATTAGCAAAATTGACTGATAAATTGTCTGGCGTGGAAAGCCGCCGAGCTTTAATGCAAGCACTGGCAATAAGTGGCGACAGTCAATCATTGAAAAAAATGATTGAAAATAGTAAAGAAATCGAACTAAAGATAGAAGCCATCGAGTCTCTTGCGATTATAGATGAGTTAGCTATTCAAGATTACTTGGTTGACCTTTATCCAAAAGTAGCGGATATTGAAATTAAACGCGCTTTATCTCATGCTTTTATTGTTAATGACGTTGAAGTTGAAAGAATAATTGAACTCATTAAAAAAGAAAAAGGTATTGAAAATAAACATGATCTTTTAAACACATTGACGGCCATGGGAGAAGATAATAATTTAGTTGAATTGTACGAAACCGAGAAAGTATTAGAAACTAAGGATCAAATTATACATCTTTTAGGGGCACAAGGAGCCACATCTCAAGTCATCGATTTATATGAAAAAATGCATGAGTTAGAAGCCAAGACAAAAGCATTACATGCCATTGCTTTAGATGGAGGTAAAAAAAGTGAAGAGTTTTTACTAGAAACCTATAAAGAACGAAATGAAGAAATAAAAGATGCTGTTATTCAAGGTTTCATTATACAAGATAATTCAAAAGCCTTGTCAGAATTATTAAAAAATGAAACTAATGATGAACTACGAAATAAAATTATTAAGGCCATGATAATGACTGGTTCTGAAGAAATCCTAGAAAAATTAAATAAATAGAGAAATGATTATGAATAACTTATTTAAAACAATCGCATTAATGCTTATCTGTTCACAAGTATTTGCCAATTCAATAGACCAAGAAACTAATAATATAGTCTACAATTACAACAGTCCTCAAGAATATATGGCACAAAATACTAATAAGGATTATTGGTTTGCTTATAGTGTTCCAGTACAAACAAAGACAAGGTCTAATTGTTGTTGGAATGATAATGTAAATAACGAATACAAAACACAAGAATGTGACTTGAATAAAAACATCAATAGCTTTGGCACCAGTGATAAAAGCTTAATAACAAAAAGAAACAATATATTCATCCAAGTTAAGGATAACAATGTCAGCAATATAATACCTGTTGGAGAAAGCTGTAAAATTAAAGCCGATGGCATGAAAATTGCTTGGTTACAAGATACCATAGAATTAAAAAGTATCGACTTCCTGAAACACCTTTCTCTAAACAGTTCTGATAAAGTTGCCAATAATGCTTTATACGCCATGTCTATGCATAAGAATAACCAAGCATCAAAAGAGCTCTATCAAATTGCTATGTTAAATAAACATGACCGATCAACAAATGCTGTATTTTGGCTTGGAGAATCTCGAAATGATGGCGTACATTATTTAAGTAAATTATATAAAACATTACCTAAAGGCGATACAAAAAAACACATCAATTTTGCATTGTCTCAATCCGAAGATGCCACAGGATTAAAATTTTTAAAGGAAATAGCAGTTAATGATAAAAATAAGGCTCAAAGATCAGATGCCTTATTTTGGTTAGCAGAGAAAGATCCAATAAGCACAAAACAAATCATTATTGAGTCTTTGAAAAATGATAGCGCTGAAGACATAGAACATTCCGTATTTACCCTATCTAGACTTGCAGATAATCAAGGAGATGAAAGCTTATTCGAATTATTATCAGGCAATTACACAAATAAAGTTAAGAAAAAGGCATTATTCTGGTTAAGCCAATCAGATAATACAGAAACTTTAAATAAATTAGCTGCACTGATTAACTAAATTCCATATCATTCAATGACAAAAACCTTATGGCATTCATGAGGTTTTTTATTTGATCAAATTTCACAAAATTACCTCCATCAATTGTATTTGAATTCAAGAATACAATTGTATATTAATTAAATCCTTTTAAATTAATTATTTATCAATAATTAGTTGTTTTACTCTAATATCAATATATACACTTGTACGCTCTAATTAACCACCCTGTCGAGCACAAGGAAATAGTATGAAAAACAAAATAGGTCAATGGCTATCAATGGCTTTGGTGAACCATAAAAAACTATCTGGTTTTTTTGAACCCTTAATACAAATATTCTTTTCATCATATAGTGCCAACAAATATAGGGCTAAAGTGATTCAAATTAACGATGAAAACAATCATATCTTTACACTAAATCTCAAACCGAGCATCTTCTGGAAGGGATTTAAAGCCGGGCAACATGTGGAACTCCTTGTAGAACAAAATGGTGTTCAAATAACGCGTATATTTAGTATTTCATCAGCACCACAGCTATACAAATCAAAAGGAATCATACAATTAAGCATCCAAAAACAAGATCAAGGCCGAATCACTGGTTGGTTGCGTAGCTCATTAAAGAGCGGCCAATTTGTTAATATATCACCAGCAAAAGGTGATTTTATTATAGAAAATTTCCAACAGCCACTTTTACTTATAGCAGCAGGAACAGGAATTACACCTTTAAGAAGCATAATGAATGAGCACAAGAACGTAAGTAATATACATCTCATGTATTATGCCAAAAGTTCGCAACATATATTTACTCAAGAACTCAAAGAAATTGAAAACCTATCAAAGCACATTAAAATTACTTTAATAAATAGTGATACATCAGGTCGCATTTGTCAAAAACACTTGGAATATCACTGTCCAGATTTCGCTGATAGAAATCATTTTATTTGCGGCCCGCCTGAGATGATTCAATCGACTAAGCAGTTACTTAGAGACAACAACATAGAAAAAGATCTTATTAATTATGAGTACTTTGGCGCTAAACCCATTATCGATGTCAATATAAATACAGAAGGCAAGGTCAGTTTTTTACGGTCTTCATTACAAGTCCAATCAAACAACAGCAATAAGCAAACATTATTAGAACTGGCTGAATCTTCAGATTTAAAACCAACAACAGGTTGCCGAATGGGCATTTGTCACCAATGTATCTGTGAAAAAAAACAGGGTGTTGTTTATAACACATTAACAAAAGCATTTTCCGACACGGGCACAGAAGAAGTGCAATTATGTATATCTTTACCTGTTGGCGATGTCAGCATCAATCTTTAGGAAATAAATATGAATATCTCATTAAGCAAACAACAATATAAAAAACTCGCACAAGACCTAGATGCTATTCGCGATCAACATATAAATGATCTTGGGAAAGTTGATTCAGACTATATCCGTAAAATAATACGCCTTCAAAGAATAGCTGAAATATTAGGCCGAATAGTCATGGTCTTAGGTTTTTTAAACGCCTTCTTTTGGGTAGCTGGGGTGGCATTATTATCCATCGCTAAAATTTTAGACAACATGGAAATTGGTCACAATGTATTACACGGACAATACGATTGGATGAATGATGAAAATATTAACTCACGCACATATGAATGGGACATTGCTTGTGATGCCAGTTCATGGAAACGTGTGCACAATTATGAACACCATACTTATACCAATATTATAGGTAAGGACCGTGACTTTGGCTATGGATTAATGCGTTTAAGTACTGACATCAAATGGCGCAAAAAAAACATGTGGCAAATCATTACTTATTTAAACCTCAGTGCGCTATTTGAATGGGGCATTGCTTATCATGAAATGGCAGCAGAAAGAGTCTTTATTGGTAGAAAAAAATCCGACAGGAAGCAGCAAGTTAGCGATAAAAAACTTAAGAAGAATTTTTTTGGTAAAGCATTAAGACAAATATTTAAAGACTATATATTCTTCCCTTTAATTGCAGGCCCAATGTTTTTACCTGTCCTTCTTGGCAACGCCTTAGCCAATTTAATACGTAATTTATGGACTTCGACTATAATATTCTGTGGCCATTTCACAGAAAATGTTAAAACATTTAGTGAACAAGAGTGTGAAAATGAAACGCGTGGCCAATGGTATTATAGGCAAATGTTGGGCTCTTCCAACTTAACTGGTAAGCGATGGTTCCATATCATGACAGGTCATTTAAGTTGTCAGATTGAACACCATTTATTTCCAGATATACCTGCACATAGATATGTTGAAATAGCCCCCAAAGTACAGGCCATCGCAGAAAAATATGGCATTGAATATAATACTGGATCTTTTTTCATGCAATATAGCGGTGTGTTACGCCGCGTTTTGCGGCATTCCTTTCCTGACAAGCAAAAAGTTAAAAAGGCATAATCAAATATCACATTAAATTGATAGGAGACTCATACCCTCCTATTATTGTATTTTTTAATTTCCATAGTTGACATACACCCTTACATCAAAGCTTATTGTTTACCTGTACATTTATCACTATTCGTGCTATATAAGTAAGTAGTAAATAATTTTATTTACTACTTATGGGGAATATTATGAATAAACTAAATCAATTACTAACACTATTAATCCTGTTGCTAATCAGTAATTTTAGTATTGCACAAACATGGGATGCTAAACAAACAGAAGTATGGAAGATCGTATTATCTTCATACGATGATATTAATAAAGGCGATGCCGATTGGAGCGATAAATGGGTCACAAAGGATGCGATAGTTTGGGGTAATTCATTCCCAATGCCAAGAAATCGTGACGCCATTAAAAGATGGGATAATTATTCATTTCCACAATCCAAAACCTTGGCTTCACAATATTCTCCAGTGGGAATAGTCGTTCACGGAACTACAGCCGTCGTACATTATTACTATTCAAATGGTGCAAAAAACAAAGATGGCAAACAAAAAACCACACATGGTAGATGCTCAGATATATTAGTTAAAGATGATGATAGTTGGAAATTTGTCTCCTGGAGCTGCTCTGATACTCCCGATAAAGATTAATAAAAACTCAGTAATAGAACACACCTTTACATCACATAAAATGGCAATTAAAGACCTTGTGATGTAAAGGTGTTATTTTTCAAAAGACCAATTAAGATTCCAGTATCTATATTAATCTCATTTTAAAAGTCTTCTCATCTTTAAATTTTTACTCAATATGCTTCTAAAGTCTAATAGATTTATTGAAATCACATGTTATGCTCAAAGATATTTCAATTATCAAATTCACTCTCATGAAAAACTACAATACGCTCTATAAATCATCCGTAAAAATGCCAAGACAGTTTTGGGCCGAAGCAGCACAAAATATAGATTGGATAAAACCATGGGATTCTGTACTGGATGACAGTCATCAACCATTCAACCATTGGTTCAAGGGCGCAACACTTAACACTTGCTTCAACGCAATTGACCGTCATGTATTGAAAGGCCATGGTGAGAGAACAGCTTTGATTTATGACAGCCCAGTAACCCATTCAAAAGCATCTTATAGCTATAAACAATTACAAGAAAAAGTGGCTAAAATTGCGGGGATTCTCTCTTCTAAAGGAGTTAATAAAGGTGACAGAGTCATTATTTATATGCCTATGATTGCAGAAGCCGTCATGTCGATGTTGGCATGTGCACGAATTGGTGCTATTCACTCAGTTGTATTTGGCGGTTTCGCCGCCAATGAATTGGCCACTCGCATTGAAGATGCCCAACCTAAACTAATTATTACTGCCTCATGTGGTATCGAAACTAGCAAGGTAATTGAATACAAACCATTGTTAGATACTGCCATAGAAATCTCCAGTCATAAACCAGAACACTGTTTAATACTACAAAGACCTCAAGCACAAGCAAAAATGATTTCACCAAGAGACAATGATTGGCAGGATTCATTGAACGCAGCAGAACCTGTAGACTGTGTTGAAATGGCTGCAACCGACCCGTTGTATATTCTTTATACCTCAGGAACCACAGGCAAACCTAAAGGCGTGGTACGTGACAATGGTGGACATGCTGTTGCGCTTATGTGGAGCATGAAAAACATCTACGATATCAACCCTGGTGAAGTTTTTTGGGCAGCCTCAGATGTGGGTTGGGTGGTTGGACATTCCTATATTTGTTATGCACCTTTGTTAAATGGTTCAACAACTTTAGTTTATGAGGGCAAGCCCATTGGCACTCCAGATGCAGGAGCTTTTTGGCGCGTTATTTCAGAACACAAAGTCAAATCCATGTTTACCGCACCCACAGCCTTTAGAGCCATTCGTAAACAAGATCAAGATGGCGAATTTATTAATAAATATGATTTGTCTCATTTTAAGTCTTTGTTTTTGGCTGGTGAGCGTTGTGATCCCGATACTTTAAAATGGGCACAAGATAAACTCAAAGTTCCTGTTATCGATCATTGGTGGCAAACTGAAACAGGCTGGGCAATGGCTGCAAACTGTTTGGGCATTCAACAATTACCAGTTAAACCAGGTTCTCCTACTGTCGCTGTTCCAGGTTATGATGTGCAATTTTTAGACCGTAAGGGTAAAAAAGTAGAAGAAGGTCAAATGGGAAACATTGTGATTAAATTACCATTGCCACCTGGCACTTTACAAACCCTGTGGAATGATGATAAAAGAATGGTTAAATCCTATTTTTCTACTTTCAATGGTTATTATTTAACTGGTGATGCGGGTTATCAAGACAAAGACGGTTATATCTATGTCATGGGTCGCACCGATGATGTCATCAATGTCGCAGGCCATCGCCTGTCAACAGGAGGAATGGAAGAGGTACTGGCTTCACATCAAGCCGTAGCAGAATGTGCTGTGATTGGCGCTGCATGTGCGCTAAAAGGTCAATCTCCTGTTGGGTTTATCGTAACCAAAGACCAATGTTCACTATCAAATAAACAACTGGTTTCTGAATTAATCACTTTAGTCAGACAAAAGATTGGCCCCGTCGCTTCCTTTAAAATGGCTTGTGTGGTCAATCGATTACCAAAAACCCGCTCAGGCAAAATACTCAGAGGCACCATCCGCAGCATTGCTGATGGAGAAAAATACAAAATGCCAGCCACAATAGATGACCCTCTGATATTGAAAGAAATTACTCAGGATTTGAAAACACTGGGATATCCTATTACTGATTAACGCCCCATTAATGGGAAAAAAATTGTGGGCTAAACTTGAGCGTAGAGAAAAAAGCCCGCTGTTTTTTGTCCCTGTTTAATGGCTTGTTAGGGATTCACCTTTATATATTTAAGGTATTTATTGTCTTCTTTTTTAAAGTAATACTCACGTAACTCATTACCATGAATTTCGTAGTACATCACGGATGCAAAATGCTTTTTTACATGCTCTGCGGGGCGTCCTTGACAGTTAGGTTGATTATTATGCTTCGTCATTTGTTGTTCAAAAATATAGCCTGCTTTATATTTGTGAAATTTTACAGCTGCTTCAAATTCGAGCTCTCCAGATTTACCCATAATTTTATCTGGTTGTACATTTATTGAAATGGCTTTGCATGAATCTTGTAGTGAAAAACCGACAGTAGAATCAAGTATCCAGTGCCCTTGAATTTTCTGCAACTCATCTTGATTTGACAACGCAGTTGCAGAAAATAGAGTTAATATAACTAATGCTAAATGTTTCATGGAATCCCTAACAATAGTTATACAACATTGTGCATAGATAACTCTTGAATACCTGTTATAAGCGCATTGATTAGTCATGATTTTAAGATTTCTTTTAGATAGCATAGAATATTAACAGAACCTGACAAATTTAAAAAGCTATTATACCAATGAATGACATTGGTATACTTTGTGTATCAATCAGTGTTATCTCAAGTTGAATCAAATAGGTGTGCAGCTTGATAATTTTTAAGCTGCTTTCGCAACACTGATTCGATTGCGACCATTTTGCTTTGATTGAAACAGTGCATTATCTGCTAGTTTTAATAACTGATCAATATCATCAGACATGCTACTACTGGCAATACCTGCACTGACTGTAACGCTCAGTTCTTTTTCAATTTTACGCAACAGATCATCCAAAAAAGATAAAGAATTCTCATGACTAATTGCTGTGAGAATCAGAGTAAATTCTTCACCTCCGTATCGAACAAAAAAGTCACTGCCATGAATGTTTTTATTCACTAGATTGGCCAAATCGATTAATATTTTATCGCCTTGAATGTGTCCATGAGTATCATTGTATTTTTTAAAATGATCAATATCAATCATTATAATTTGAAACTCATGCCCAGTTCGTCTAGAGGCTGGCATAAATTTTTCCATAAATATTTCCATATGACGTCGGTTAGGCAACCCTGTTAATGGATCTGTTAGTGATTCTTTTTTAAATCGCAAACGTGTTTCAATATGCTCAATGTAATTATCGTATTTTGTTTTTACTAGCTTGTTTATGAAAATTAGTATAATTAAAAAATAACCCCCTAATAAATAAAAATGATACCCTCCTTCATACACACAACGTATCATCAAACAAATAAGACTAATATATAAATAAAGAATGGCGACTTTTTTCGATGAACTGTAGATAATTACACCACCTACCAAAAGAGTAATTAATGAAAGTGCAGCGACCAAAAATCCCAACCTAACATCACCCTCGAATGGCATAAATACAATTGAAGAATAGGCCAAGAAGGGCAAGAAACTGTGTATAAAGATTCTGTTTTCCCATTGTACAATATTGTCGACATTTAACTTTTGTAATTTCTTAGCTTTAAAGTACAGGAAAGTATAGGTAATTCTTGGGATATAACAAATCATAACCGAAAGAATCCAGTAGACTACTGCTCTTGATGACACATAGGGAGCAATTAGCTGACTTGTAATGACAAGGTTCATAATCAGTCCGGAATAGACACCTCTGGTTTTACTAAAAAAGTCATTTATGCGCTCGAATTCGAGTTGTTTTTGCATAGTTTTATCAGAGTTATAAGTCATGCTATTTTCTCTAGTGATAAATATTTAAGACCTATTGATTAGTGTCTCTTTATTCTATCATAAGATTTTTGCGGTTAATAGTGGTGACTAATTTTGTTATCTTCACTATTTGTAACCTTTCGACTGGATGAAATGAACGCTATAGATTTTACTCTTCACAAACTTATTCCTCAGACGCTTAAGCAAACTAACTTAGTCAAAGTAATAAACTCCTGATGATTAAAGTCATATCTAATTGAACAATAGCAGAAGGTCCTATGCCTGATTAAAAAAATTAATTTACGATCTATATCCATATAAATCCCCTTTCGGGCCGTCTGCGGCGTTCAAATTTGATCCCATCAAATTTAACTATTTAAGATGCCCCCTATTACCATAATGTTTCGAGATGTTTTCATCGAGCCTTTTAATTTGGCAAAGATAAATACTCAGAATAAGCTATGAACATTGGAGAGGATTATTGATTTTCCTCTTCCCATGCTTCTTCAGCTGACTGGTCGGCAAAATAACTGGATCTGACCAATGGGCCACTGGCAATATGGGTAAAGCCTAAACTGTATCCATACTCTTCAATGTCTTTGAATTCTTGTGGTGTCCAATAGTACATCACTGGATGGTGGTGTTTTGTCGGTTGTAGGTATTGACCCATGGTGATCATATCGACATTGTGGTCGGCTAAATCACGTAAGGTTTCTTGCACTTGTTGGTAAGTTTCACCTAATCCTAGCATAATGCCTGATTTTGTGAGAATTTCTGGGTGGTTTTCTTTGAAGCGTTTGAGCAAGGTAAGCGACCATTGATAATCAGCTCCTGGTCTAACACTTTTATAATGATGAGGCACTGTTTCTAAATTGTGATTAAATACATCGGGTAATTCTTGTGCTAATATATCTAAGGCCACATCCATGCGTCCTTTTCCACGATAATCAGGTGTCAGTATTTCAATTTTAATATTAGGACAGGCTTCGCGAACAGCTCTAATGCAATCGACATAATGTTGGGCACCACCATCTTTTAAATCATCTCGGTCAACCGAGGTTATCACCACATAACGCAATCCCATTTCAGCAATGGTTTTGGCTAAATTTGCCGGTTCATTGACATCAACTGGCAATGGCCTTCCATGGGCCACATCACAAAATGAACAACGGCGCGTACAGACTTCTCCTAATATCATAAATGTGGCAGTGCCTTTATTAAAACATTCATGAATATTTGGGCAAGAGGCTTCTTCACACACAGTGACCAATGCATTATTGCTGATTTTCTTTTTTAATTTTGCTACCGCATTACCGACAGGCAAACGCACACGTATCCAATCGGGTTTGCGAAGTGTTGGTACGTTTGTGTCAAATCCAGCACGGTTACGTTTAGTTTTATCACCGCCTAATTGTTTTTTTCCGGGTACAATGCTTAAAGGTATTGAGTCTGTCATGGCTATCTACTTTTGTAAGATAAGGTCAGCTTATCTTTGTGTTATTAATACTGTATTTTATTAATGATGGGCGAACCCGATTTATTTTCTTATGGTGAAATTTAATATTTCACACAAATGTTTTATTAATTGTTCTTGTACTTGACTAAATTTTACTGATTTATTGTATTCGCTTAATTGAGTCACTTCTAATCCTGTGAAGCCACAGGGATTGATTCGTAAAAAGGGTTCTAAATCCATGTGGATATTAAAGGCAAGTCCGTGAAAAGTACAGCCTTTGCGCACTCTTAGACCCAGTGATGCAATTTTTTTATTATCAGTATAGACACCAGGGGCTTTTTCACGGCGATTGGCTGTCACTCCAAGTTCTGACATAGTCCTTATCAAAGCCTCTTCAATGCCATTAACCAATAATTTTATGCCAATTTTATGTCTCTTCAAATCAATCAAAGGATAGATAACGATTTGACCAGGACCGTGATAAGTCACTTGCCCGCCTCTATCTACTTGAATGATTGGAATCTCACCAGGATTCAGTACATGCTCTGATTTACCCGCCTGCCCTTGTGTAAATACTGGTGGATGTTCAACCATCCATAACTCATCAAGTGTGCTTTCATCTCTTTGCTCTGTGAATTCTTGCATGGCACGCCATACAGGTTCATATTCACTCAAGCCTAGATATTTAAGTGTTATTTCAGCTGACTTTATAAAATCCATCTAACATCTTTATGGCTTTTAATTTCGACATATATATCCTCGAGGTGCGAACGTGTTTCGACCTCTACGGTAATTGTCACAGATTGATACTTGCCTGTTTTACTGACATTAGTTCTTAAATGATGTTCTGTTGTTTCTGGGCAATGCTTCTGTACAATAAATAACATTTCTTGTCTAAATTTCTCTGTGTTAGCACCCATTGCTTTAACTGGATATTCACAGGGAAAAGTTAAACCTTCGGCATTTTTCTCAGTATTTTCTTTTAAAATTGTCGTGATGTTTTTGGGTCTATTTTTATCACTCATCATCATCTCCAAATGATTTAAACCACAAGCCCATGCCATCTGTTGTGCGTGTCCACCAACCGCCTTGTTCTATGGGCTTCAATGCAATCAATGATTTTGATACAACTGGCTTATTATCCAGTTGTATATTTAATTTGCCTATTGTTTGGCTTAATGCAATGGGTGCGTTGATATAGTTTGGCATGTCTACTTTAGCTTTTAGATTTTTATATTGCCCTCTGGGTATTGTCACATAAAGATCTTCAGCCAAACCCAAATCCACATCTTCTTCAACACCTTTCCATACCTCAATATTGACTCTTTTTTCATGACTCTTATAAAGCAAGTTTGTTTCAAAAAAACGAAAACCATAATTAAATAATTTCTGACTCTCATCAGCCCGTGCTTTTTGAGACTCCGTTCCCATAACCACAGAAATCAATCTCATGCCGTTGCGTTTAGCCGTTGAAACTAAACAATAACCAGCTGCCTCAGTATGACCTGTTTTAAAACCATCAACTGAAGGGTCGCGCCAAAGCAAAGTGTTTCTATTGTGCTGGGTAATTTTATTAAAGGTAAATTCTTTTCCTGAAAAAGTTTCAAAGTAATCAGGAAATTCAACTATAATTGCCTTAGCTAATTTAGCTGCATCCAGAGCAGTAATTAAATGATTTTCTGCAGGCAAACCTGTAGAATTAGCAAAATGTGATTGATCCATGCCTAATTTACGTGCATGCTGATTCATCATGTCTGCGAATGTATCTTCACTGCCTGCTATATATTCTGCCAATGCTACACAAGCATCATTGCCTGACTGAATAATCATGCCTTTGATTAAGTCTTCAATCTTGACTTTTTTATTAACTTCAATGAACATTTTTGAGCCACCCGTTCGCCAAGCTTTTTCACTAATGACCACTTCATCTTCGAGTTTTATATTTTGTGACTTCAATTCAGAAAAAACCACATAAGCTGTCATCATTTTTGTAATACTTGCAGGCTCTACTTTTTTATTCACATCAAATTCAGCAATCAATTTTTCTGAATTAAAATCCATTAACAAATAGCTCTTAGCAGCAATTGACGGTGGCTTTGGTGTAGTAATAGTTTGTGATATAACAGTCTTTGAGACCATTAATATAAGGCATAATGCCAAAAATATATTATTCATATTGATTCGTTTATAATTTTTCGCGTATTATCGCATAATTGTATTTATTAACTGTATATTATTGAGTGTTTGACTCTATTACTTAAATATTAGTTCCGCTGTTAGACCGCTATTATCATTTTTATGTATGATCACTTGCCATCTATATAACTCACATAACCTTTTAACAATAGCAAGCCCAAGCCCTGATCCTTTTGCAGTCACAGATGAACCTCGAAAATGCCGATCAAATAATTTTGGTAACTCCTCACTTTCAACACCGGCTCCTTGATCAACAACCAAGACCCTATCATCCTTCAAAATTATTTGTATTGTTCCTTTAGGTGTATACTTAATTGCGTTTCCAATAAGGTTGCTTAATGCCACTGATACCACAGCAGCTGGCGCT
>Ga0316204_10003100_pt1 | contig 34707 bp, 28 predicted proteins | sample 6monrhotite_MG_2_FD_205661 | JGI IMG/M metagenome (GOLD analysis project Ga0316204, IMG submission 205661) | Microbial mat bacterial communities from mineral coupon in-situ incubated in ocean water Damariscotta River, Maine, United States -... | ecosystem: Environmental > Aquatic > Marine >... | reverse complement strand
CACTTAACCAACCAGACGTTTACTTTCCACCAACATTGTTGCTAAAGTTACAGGTCTGATGAGTGGACCTTTTTGGCTTTAAAGCTGTAGTGGGATCCATTTTTTATCATTTGTTTACTAAAAAAGCTAAAAAAGAGAAAACATCAATGAATAGAAATACGCTCTATAACCTGCCCCACACAAGCAGAATATTTAGAAAAACACTATTAGTTTCAGCGGTATTAGGCGCTTTAAGTGCGACTAACCTGCATGCCCAAGAAAGTGACACCAATGAGGCAGATGATGGAGGCATTGAGCGAATTTTTGTCACAGCATCCAAACGTCAGACAGGTTTACAACAGACACCAATAGCGGTCACAGTAACCAGTGGCGAAACCATAGAACAAGCCAAAGTGCTGGATATTGCTGATTTACAGGTATTGGTTCCCACCTTGAGAGTCACGCCGTTACAACGTTCTACCAATACAAATTTTGCAATACGTGGATTTGGTAATGGCACTAATAATACCGGTATTGAACCTTCAGTGGGCATATTTATTGATGGTGTTTACCGTTCACGTGCTGCATCTCAAATTGGCGACTTACCCAGAACACAACAAGTTGAGGTGCTTAGTGGTCCGCAAAGTACACTCTTTGGTAAAAATGCTTCTGCAGGTGTTATCAGTGTGCGCACTGAGGCGCCTTCCTATGACTTAGAAGGAAAAGTCGAAGCAGGCGTTGGTAACTTTAACCAAAGATTGCTTAAAGGTCATATCACTAACGGTATAACTGACAATCTTGCGGTGAGTCTATCAGGAGGGATTAACACTCGGGATGGCTATACAGATAGTGTTACCGGATTAGGTAAGTTAAATGATCGTGATCGCTGGAATGTTCGCGGGCAAGCATTATATGAGCCAAACGAAGATGTTACCTTCCGTTTTATTGCCGACTACAGTGAGATTGAAGAAATTTGTTGTACTGTTGATCAGGTAACTACTTCAAATCGACAGCTCGCTCTTCAAGCTTTAGGTGGTGTTGTTCTAAGTCCATCTGATACGTTTGAATTTAAGTCAGCTCTGAATAACGATCCACAGGATAAAATTGAGGACGGTGGCGTATCCTTGCAAGCAGACGTTGATTTCGAGAATTTTGCATTTACATCAATAACTGCATTTCGCAGCAATAAATCCGACTACTTTAATGATGTTGACTATACATCTGCAGATATTCTGACAGAAGAAGGTCATACCAAGATTGACACTTTTACCCAAGAGTTTCGCCTGACCTCTACTGGTGATAATAAGTTGGATTGGATGGTGGGAGCCTTTTACTTCTCGGAAGACGTTGAGACCGGTGACACGTTATTTTTTGGAGACGATATAAGAGCTTACTTCGATATATTGGCTAGCGGCTTTGATCCTATCCTAGCTTCTATAGGTGCTCCTCCTGGTATTTTTAATTTCATTTCAACGCTATATCCTACACTTGAAGCAGGTGACCCTTTTTCTGCAGATACAGCGGTAAACAGTGAATTTACTCAAGATGACGAAGCCTATTCGCTTTTTCTCAACTTGGATTATCATATTTCCGATAACTTTACCGCTACCCTAGGTTTGAGCTATACCGACGATCAAAAAGAAGTGACCTTCGCTACGCTTAATGGGGATGAGCTTTCAGCTATTGATTTTAATACTACGCCAACCGCTTTTGGGGTCCCTCTTACCCTTACTCCAGCAGCTGGTTTTGCTGCCCCGTTAACTGGCTTTCAATTTTTACCTCCGCAGAATAGTCTTCCTAACGCGGTAGAAGATGGAAAAAGTTCTGACAGCAAAACAACCTATAGTGTGCGTTTGGCGTATGAGTTAAATAGGAACATTAACTTCTTTGCCACGGCAGCAACTGGTTTTAAAGCAACATCATGGAACCTTTCCCGTGATACAAAACCGTTCCCAAGTGATGCAGCAGCACTTGCCGCCAATCCCGATCTGGTTCGATCCAATCAAGCCTTTGGCACCCGATTCGCAGGCCCAGAAGAAGCCACAGTATATGAACTTGGTATGAAATCAAGCTTCAAAAAAGGCGCCTTTAATATCACCTTATTTGACCAAACTATAGATGGTTTCCAATCTAGTACTTTTGTTGGCACTGGTTTTGTTTTGGCGAATGCGGGTCAACAGTCTACTAAGGGTATTGAATTTGATTCTGTTTACAGACCTGCTGACGATATAAAATTGACATTAGCGGGTACGTTTCTTGATCCCATATATGATTCGTTCGTCGGTGCTTCCGGTGTAGATGGTCCAATAGATTTATCTGGCGAAAAGCCTGCCGGCATTCACGAACAAAGTATTACCGCGGGCATTACCTATAATTTCGAGTTTGATAACGGAATGTATGGTTATACTCGTATAGATTACATATACGAAAGTGAGGCTGATATTGTGGCGAATGTCGCGGGTTTAACCCGTGAGGTAAGCACGTTTAATGCTAGTGCTGGTCTTAGCTTCGAAAATGGGATTAATTTGCAAGTATATGTACGTAATCTGAATAATGACGAGTACTATCTGTCAGCATTCCCTACGCCGATCCAGGGTGACGTAGGCGATAGAGCCAACAGTGCGTACCCGAATCAGCCAAGAACATTTGGTGCAAGCATTTCATATGCGTTTTATTAAGAAGTAAACATTTAGACATCAAAATTGAAGCCGGCACTTGCCGGCTTTTTATTATTTGATGGATTGCTGGTAAAAGCTTAGTATCGATGATTTTAAATGAAAAACGACCTTTAAAACCTAGGACATATTCGAAAATTGGCCGAGCGCTTTCATGTTTCACCACAGTTATTTATTTAAACTAAATAAAGCTCACACTCTGCTCCAAGGTCACCGTTTTGGCATCTACTCGGTCGATAATTTTAATGATAGTGGTTTGCACTGTCTCATCCTGACGAATATCCGTTTCGCTGTTAAAGGTTTCCAGCATAGATTCGGCATTTTCTTGTTCAATAAAGCCCACTTCTACTTTTGTTGCGAGTGCCTCGCTAGGGCCAAAATATTGAATGCTGATCATCGGATAACCATGAAATCCACGTTTAACTCTTTTACTGATGCGTTTTTGCGACTTGTCTAAGTTCATTTTTGGTTCCACTGGTTAGTTGAGCTTAGATTATGATAACGGCTAAAGCATATAAGGGGGAAATTTTAAGTTTGCATTCGATAAAATATTATTGCCGGTGACGTAGAGCGGCCACTTAACGTATAATATCTGCAATTCCGTTTGTTTAAGATACAGTCATGACAGTTGAAACCTTTACCCCAAATAAAACCACTACCTTAGAAACCCCCATTAAAATATTAGAAGCAGACTCTTCTACCCCAAAAGCTGAAGGCTCCCCAGTACAAAAAACCAATGGCACTAGAATTGGCTTTGTGAGCTTGGGCTGCCCCAAAAATTTAGTGGACTCAGAGCGCATTCTGACTCAGTTACGCACTGAAGGTTACGACGTGGTGCCTACCTACAAGGATTCAGATTTAGTGATAGTGAATACTTGTGGATTTATCGATTCGGCGGTTCAAGAATCCTTAGATACCATAGGTGAAGCACTGGCCGAAAATGGCAAAGTGATAGTCACAGGTTGTTTGGGCATTAAAGAAGATGAAATTCGAGAAGTGCATCCTAATGTTTTAGCTATCACTGGCCCACATGCCTACGAAGAAGTAGTCAATCAAGTGCATCAATATTTACCTCAGCCTGAACATAACCCCTATTTAAATTTAGTTCCGGACATAGGTGTAAAGCTTACTCCTCGCCATTATGCCTATTTGAAAATATCCGAAGGCTGCAACCACAGATGCACCTTTTGCATAATCCCTTCAATGCGCGGTGACTTAGTGAGTCGGCCAATAGGTAGCATTTTAGATGAAGCACAACGTTTGAAAAATGCAGGTGTTAAAGAGTTATTGGTCATTTCCCAAGATACTAGTGCATATGGCGTAGACGTAAAAAACAAAACCGATTTTTGGGATGGCATGCCGGTTAAAACCGACATGAAAACTCTTTGTGAAAAACTGGGTGAAATGGGTATTTGGGTTAGATTACATTATGTGTATCCCTACCCTTCGGTGGATAAAATTATGCCGTTGATGGCTGCAGGTAAAATTTTGCCTTATTTGGACATTCCTTTTCAACATGCCAGCCCGCGAATTCTTAAGTTAATGAAACGCCCAGCAGCAGCTGAGCGCACTATGGCGCGTATCAATGCTTGGCGTGAGGTATGTCCGAACATTGTGATTCGCTCAACCTTTATTGTGGGTTTCCCCGGTGAAACCGAAGAAGACTTTCAGATGTTGTTAGACTTTTTAGATGAAGCCCAGCTTGATCGTGTGGGTTGTTTTAAATATTCAGATGTGGACGGTGCAAAAGCGAACGACTTGCCCGATCCGGTTAGCGAAGACATCAAACAAGAACGTTACGACCGTTTTATGCAAAAACAATCACAGATCAGCACCGCTAAGTTAAAAGAAAAAATTGGCTTAGAATATCAAGTAATTATTGATGAAGTGACACCAGAAGGGGCTGTGGGTAGATGTTATGCCGATGCTCCTGAGATAGACGGTAACGTGCATTTAACTGATGAATTTGATGTAGAGCCGGGCGACATTATCTGGGCACAAATTATTCACAGCAATGAATACGATTTGTGGGCAGTTAAAGTGGATGATGACGAAGATATTGAAATCGCTGAATAATTGTAAAAGGACATAACCATGTCAACATCTGTTAACGATCTCGCGCAAGTCATCCAAATAGTGGTCGCGCCTGTCTTTATGTTGACAGGCATTGCTGGTTTTTTAAATGTAATGTCGGGGCGTTTGGGTCGAATAGTTGACAGAGCACGTATTATGGAACGTCGGGTTATTACCACTAAAAACCCGGAGTTTTTAGAGCATTCAGAAAACGAATTAAAAAACTTATGGCGCAGGATCAAACTGATTAACCGCTCCATTGGCTTATGTACTGCTTCGGCTTTGTTTGTATGTGCTGTAGTGGTGTTCTTATTTTTGGGCGATCTATTGATGTTTGATTTAAGTCAATTGATCGTCACGCTGTTTGTCATTGCGCTGTTTTTATTGATCTTTGCCTTGCTGACGTTTCTAAAAGAAGTACAACTAGCCACAAGAACCTTGCAAATGGGTAAAGAGAAAATATTCGACGACTGAGATTTGAAATGTGATCTAGTTGCATTCTCAGCCAAGTTACTCCCGAAATTTGGATAATTGATAGGCTTTTCTTTTCTCTTTGCTCTGTGGTGCGATGTCTTTTTCTTTGGCTTTTCAACTTTAAAAGCGTTCTACCACGGAGGTCACAGAGCGCTTCGCTACACAGAGGAAAAGAATGTTAATACAAGCATAATTGCATTGTCTTTTCGGCGAAGCCGAGGCCGAGAGGGAAGAAATTAAGATGAATTGGTATAGCTTACACCCATTGCATTTCACGCAAAACAAACAAGCCTAGTGTTGAGCTAACAATCGACGTTAAGGTGCTTCCCGCAATAATTGCCGCAGTAAGATGATAATCACCACCAATGCTTCTGACCATTGGATAGGCTGCAGCCGCTGTGGGTGCAGCCGTCATCATAAAGAGCACACCAAGTTGCTCGCCTCTGAGTCCTAAAAAGACCCCCAAAGCCGTGGCCACTGCGGGAATAAATACAATCTTACTGCTTATTGCCCAATACAAGATGTTTGAAGAACGAAACTCTTGCCAACGAATGCTGGCACCCACACATAACAGCGCCAACGGAAGAGTCATTTTTGCTAAATAATTGCCGGTATCTAATATTAACCTCGGCACTTGAACGGGCAATAAAGCCACCACTATTGCCAAGGAAATAGCGATGGCTAAAGGATTTGTGAACACACTGCGGGCCACTTCTTTTGCACTGGGGGTTTGTTCTTGGTGGTAATACAAGGTCAAGATAGAAAAGATATTTAACGGCACCACCAGCACAGCTAAGTACATAGAAGCGATAGCCAAGGCCGATTCACCAAAGGCATTGACCGACAAGGCCAAACCTATGATAGCCATATTTCCTCTGCATGCTCCCTGCACAAAGGCTCCTCGAGCAAGTTTGTTGGTGATACCGTAAGCCAACAAATGAAAAATAAAAAATGCCCCCGTCATCACACAAGCTGCAAAAACAATCAAAAAGGTAGGGAAATGCTCAGTCAGGTTAGTGGTAGCAATATTCACAAACAGCAAGCAAGGTAACGAGAGGTTAAACACCAAGTCTGAGCCTGATTTAGCAAACTCATCTGTGATCCAGCCGATGCGTTTTAACACAATACCCAAAGCAATGATCAAACTAATAGGCAAAGTCACGTCTAAGGCATAAGCCAAGGAGTCAAACATCGAGTCTGCTCCTTTGGTAACAACATAACGTTAGCTTAATCATCTTTCACCCGCTTATTTTGACTACCCTCGAGACTAAATTGATAGTAAATATCAATGGCATTACTGACCCCACTCACTGCCTCTATATATAATTTGGGAATTAACTCATAACGAATCGCTACTTCGGAAATAGAATCAAAAACACCCACACCGTAACGTAACTGCACGCCCGGCGCTATAGTGCCGCTTAAGGATAACTGGGTACCCTCTCCTTGGCCCGACGTTTCTAAGTTCACGTCCTCAAAACCCAATTTATTCCCGACTTTGCTGATAAGGTTTTCGCTTTGCCCCAACCCCAAAGACAATAACGCATTAGTTAAAATAGTATCTTGACTGTCGCCACTAGACTCCCCCATTCCTCGTCCAGTTAACATGTAGGACAAAATCTGTTGTTGCTCCATAACAGGCTCAGAAAACACACTAATACTGGGATTTTGTGCCACGCCTACGACCCGCAAGCCAGCAACCACGCCGTCAAAGGTTAAGTCAGGATCGCGTACCGCTTCGATATTCAAAAATGGCCTGTCTAAGGAGTTAGTGAATAGAATGTCCCCTTCTCGGATCATCAAGTTTTGAGCATAAGCCCGATAACGACCATTAACCAATTGCACTTCGCCACTACCAAATATTTCAGTTTTATTGTTTTGCAATCTTAGCTGGCCTTGCAAGTCGGTTGTTAAACCAAATGCATCTAACTTAACTTCGTTACTGCGTAAGGGATCAACTTTTAACAATACATTGAGTGCTAGTCGTTGCTGGGATGCATTTAATTCAGCTTGCTTTTCTACTAAAATCACATCCTTTGAGGGTGAGATGGTGTCTTTAGGTAATTCACGTACCTTTACTCGGGCATAGGGGATAGTCACCTCACCCTTTATCTGCAAATTATTGGGGTCGAACATAAGACTGATATTTGGGCTAACCTTAGCCTTGATCATGCTCTGATAATCAAATTCCAATTCTTCACCCGATATATGTAAATTACCTTTAAGGATTGGCGTCCAAGCAATATCACCATACATTTCACCTCGACCTTTGCCTAACTGATAAGTGCCGTTAAAATCAGCACTTTGCCCTTTCAGCTTGATACTTTGCTCAATAGCGCTAAGCGCCACTGGTAGCGATTCATCTTTTACTCCCCCCTTAGCTAAGGTTAATTCGCCGGTCAGTAAAGGATTACCGAGCGTGCCGTCGATTTGCGCTTGACCATTAATATCACCTTGCAATACATCTAATTGCGGCACTAGCGCTTTAAAAGCGGCTAGGTCAAAGCGTTCGATGAGTAACTCACCTTGTATGGGCCGGCTGAGTGGCTCGGCAAACACACCAGATTGACCCTCAACACTAGCACTCAAAGTACCCATTTTGTTACCGGACAAATGAATGTTAGCCAAAATATTTTTTTGGTTAATCTGAGCCTCAACGACGGTTTCGTCTAATGTCAGCTTAAGGTTATTCTGTTCACTGAAGACCCAATCTCCTGAACTCAAAATGGCACTTAAGTTTGCATTAGGTAGCTGTTCCAGATCCCAGTCTCCTGACATCTCTAAATTTAAACGACTCTTAGTATGAATTTTAGGCATTCCCGGCATCAAGCGGCGAACAACGGAAAGCACATCAAACTCTTTAAGTGACACATCCCAAGCTAAGGTGTTTTGCTTAAACTCTGCCAGCTTAATACACAGCATATTGTCGCTATCCTCCCAGCAATGTGGAGCAACAAGGTATTGCTGTTTGCTCCAATCCGCCTCAATCTTAAAGGGCTCAACTAAGGTCAAATTTGCATAAGAGGATTGAATGTCGCCAGATAACCAATTACCTTGCCAAGATGTTGGATTAAGCTGCCCTTGAATACTCAAATTAACACTGCTTTGTCCACTAGTGGTGACATCTAATTGGTGCTCGCTGGCATCACCAATTAATACAAGCTGTGCGCTATCAACTTGGTTACTAATGCCTTGAATACCTGTTAGCTGTAACGTTAAATCGAGCGGTTTTTGCTCATTCCACTTGATAGTGCCCTTACCTACGGCTTGCTGAACAGACACTTCTGAAGCTACTAAATCACTGCCTAACAGCTCATAATTAATTTCTGGCTGCTCCGAGCTACCGCTTAAATCACCCGACACTTTAAGTCTGCCACCAAGTTGTGGAAGGCTATTCGATAGGTCTGCAGCATCCAGCGTAAACGTTAGATCAAGTGCTTGTTGCTTAGATACATTGCCGTCTAATAATAAAATATTGTCAGCATTTCTTAACGATAGTGCGCTGAATTGCAACCCGTTGTTTTCATGGAAATCGATATTTCCTGACATACTTAGCGGATAACCTTGCCACTGTCCGTTGATGTCTAACTTATTTAATTTGGCTTGCCAAACACCTCGGCTATTATTGGCTTCAGTCGACAACTCGCCATTGATATCTGCTACCAGTTCAGGCCAGTAAACACTTGGATCAAGATGTTTAATACTGGAACTACCTTGCCAATTGATGGCGTCAGAAAAGCTCAATTTACCCTGACTCAACACTTGCCCACCTAAGGTTTCTAGCAAAAGTTCATTCAGTTCAAAACTTTTATTCTGAGGGGTTAATACGGCGCTAGCATCTAAGTTGATTTTGGTATCCGGCACATTTTGCCCAGATAACAGGGTCTGAATAGTCATGTTAAGTGCGCTTAAGTCACCGTTAATGTCAATGACACCGGCCTCGGATCGTATCTTTGGCTCTGCTAAAGGCCATGCTAAATGGCTCCAATTAAGCCTTAATTTAAGGGGCAAGGTCGCCTTGGAAAGTTGCGCCGTAAAATCCATTGCTATCTTTAATGGTTTGACTTGAGCAGTACCTGTTTGTGTTTTAGCCGATGAAGTCGTCTCAATTAATTCAATTTGCGTTGTCACAGAATTAATATTGCCAGAAGAACGTAATGTTAACGTTAATGGTGTTAGCTCGGGCAACTGAGCATGGGCGTCGATAGAAAACAGGTGTTCAAAAAGGCCATTTAATTGCACATTACCCTTGGCTAATATTTGCCCTCGTTCATGTTCTATCAGTAACTCATGCAATTGTACTTTTTTGGAACTACCTTTGGCTTTTAGACTAACTCTTTTGAGTTTAAGTTGTTCTTGTCCGGCCAGCTTCAAACTAGCCTCAGACATCTGAAATGCCAAAACGTCAAAATATATAGGTAACACAACAGGCAGCGGTTTCATTGCTTGGTACTGCCATGTTGCCCAATCAAAAGGTTCAGCCTGAGTGGTTAATGGAGGCCCTTCTGGGGCATAAGTTATCAGCTTAAATCCGTCTAACTGCATCTTCTGTATTCGCAGGCGCTGATAAAAATCCAATTTACCGGTTAAATTCTGCCAGGTGATATCTGCCGAATCTTGCACCTTTAGTGAAAACTCATTTAAGTTAATATTTTCGACGGATACCGGAAAAGGTAATGTAAAGGCTGAAGTAGCAGATTCGGAATCAGGCGATGACTCAGTTGGCTGGATTTGAACAACCATAGAGTCGCTACTTACAGTATCAATACAAAGAGTTAGTCTCCATACACAGGACAGCTGTACTGATAGTTGCAGGTTATCAATATCAACTTGATTAGCAGCTTGCTTCCACTGTACCGAAGACAGGTACAGCTCTGATCCCACAGCGCCACTACTATAATCGATGGTCAATTCTGCAATTAAATTATTCGCCGTATTTACGGCTACCTTTGTCCCCCAAGGGGTCAGTAAAAATCCTATCAAAACACCTACAACAATCATTATCACTAGCGATAACTTGAGTATGCCAGTGATGATTTTACGATTTACACTAGACGCATTTTGTTGTTCTTCGGCAGTTTTTTGACCTTCAGAAACAGCACTCACAAAGAAGGCCCCATGGAAATATGGAAATAACGGGTACTACCAAAATCACTCTTGCCTTTGGCTAGGTACAAACGCACTGGTCCGATGGGAGAGAACCATATGGCTCCAAACCCAATACCAATAGCCGGATCTTTAAATAACTCTTCGGTGGCATTACCTGCATCCACAAAAGCCGCCGCACGCCAATTTTCGGCAACGGGGTAAGAATATTCCAAACTCGCCACGGCCAAATATTGTCCACCTGTCAGTTCGGGCTCGCCATCTGAGTCTAGTTCAAATGGCGATAGTGTTTTATAATCAAAGCCACGAACACTTTGGTCACCGCCGGTAAAAAAGCGTAAACTTGATGGTACTTGGTCAAAATCGTTAGATACTATTCCCCCAATCTCTGCACGCCATAAAAATCGATGTTGTTCGACACTTCTAACCCACTTCGATGCAGCGGTAATTCTAAACATATTGATATCAGACACCAGCGACTCTGAAGCAAACTCGGTAGTGATAGTTTGTTTATCACCCCAACTGATATCTAAGCCGCCCTTGCTGCGTAATCTGCTTAAGGTTACTCCAGGTGTTAACAAGCGAGTAGTTTGTTCTGGCTCTAATCCCTGAATAAAGGTTTCTTGCTCCAGCCTAACAAAAGCTGAACGTTGCCAATCTGAATTCTCCACTGTCCAATGCCGTGTGGCTGATATAGACCATTTATTGCTACTGGTATCATTTTCATTTTGCGCTTGATACCCAGCCTGATAACTCAAATAATTTTGGATAGCGTCTTCTAACGGTACTTTATAATTAACAGACACGTATTGTTCAGGAGATGAAACAAACACTTCAGCCCCAATTGAATGACCACTTTCATTTACCCATGGACGCTTCCACTTGCCGGTAAAACGTGGTCCAACATCAGACGACACACCTATTCCCACATCAAAATTGTCTCTTGGTTTATGGGTTAAAATGACTTCAATAGGCACGGCAGCATCGATCGCCTCTGCCACCAAAGGCCTGACAATGACATGGCGAAAATATTGGGTTTGTTTCAGTCTTTGAGTCAGTAATCCCAATTGACTGGCTTGATATAAATCGCCTGTTTTAAAAGGTGTTAAACTCCTTATCAATTGTTGTGATCTAGCATCCTTACCAAAACGCAGATCACCAAACGTGTAACGCACACCACTGTTCATCTTAATGGTGATATCGGCGACATTTAGCGACTCAAACACTTTTATATTGCTTTGTTCAAATACAAAATCAAAGTAACCCCTTGATAACGCTAAACTTTGCACTTCATTTTTTAGGTTTTCATAGACTGAATGTTCAAGCGCTTTGCCTTGTTTTAGTTTGACGGCACTGAGTAACGTTTTGATTGCTTGATCTTCTGAACCCTGCCCCTCAATTTTAATAAATAGTTGCCTGACAAGTGTTATCGGCCCTAACTCAATTTGGAGGCTCCAACTTTTGTTTTTTAATACATTACCGTCAGTGACATTAGGAGGGGTAACCACTGTGGTTGTATGGTAATAGCCAAATACCTGTGTAGCTGCTAGTACTTTTAGCTGCAAACTTTCTTGATATTGACGAAACTGATAACTTGCGGTGGGAATATCTAGCGTTTCGATATGTGCTCGGATATTTTTTAACACAGGAGCATTATCAACGCCTTTAATGTCTACCTCTGCTGCGTGCACTTCAAACCAAGCAAATAACAATAGGAAAATTAAAATCAGTGACTTTGACAAAGGAATATTAAGTGACAAAACTTCTCGCTTTTAACATAGGGTGACATATAGAAAATCAACTACCCAGCACTACAAAATAATTCGGTGGCTATTCTACAATAGGCCAGCGCATGTGTATTGCACAAAATATACATTTATACTTGGTCGGTTAGTAATGTTGCTTTACCCTTGCAAGATGGTTTTGATTCAAATTAAGTTCACATGTCTGACCCGATAACTTCCCTTATATTAGATAAACCCGTTTGTATTGTCACTGGTGGCAGCTATGGAATTGGTGAGGCTGTATGCGAAAAATTTAGCGCTGGGGGTTACACTGTGATAAACCTCGATATTCAAGCCAATCCATCACAATCGCAAGCCATAAACTGGCTTAAATGTGATATGTCAAAATCCTCTGAGGTGAGTCAGGCCATACAACACATTATCAAACAATATGGCGCAGTTGACTGTCTAGTTTCAAACGCAGGCATACATTTTTCTGCAAACATAGAAGACACCAGTGAAGAAGATTTTGAACGGGTATTTGGCTTAAACGTAAAAGGTGCTATTGCTGCGACCAAAGCGGTGTTACCGCAGATGCAAGCACAACAAAACGGGGTGATTTTGTATATGGCTTCGGACCAAGCCCTGATCGCCAAACATAACTCCTTTGCTTACAACATGAGTAAAGCCGCGCTGGCCTCCATGGCCAAAACAACCGCCTTGGATTACGCTAAATATCAAATAAGAGCCAATGCTATCTGCCCCGGCACTATTGAAACTCCGCTGTACCACAAAGCCATTAATAATTATGTCGCCAAATCTGGTGCCGATGTTGACCAAGTTCACGCTGAAGAAGCCGCACTGCAACCTATTGGGCGCTTAGGACAAGCTAGCGAAGTCGCGGCTTTGACTTACTTTTTAGCCTCTGATGAAGCCCGATTTATCACTGGCAGTTTGCAGGTGATCGATGGCGGTTATACTACGCAGTAGTGACCTAATATGATGACTAGAGTCTTACATAAAATAATCGACCCACATCTGCACTTATTCAATTTGCAACAAGGCGATTACGCGTGGTTAAAGCCTCAAAACCCGCCTTTTTGGCCAGACAAACATTTGATAAACAACAGTTTTGTTGAATCTAATCTATTGTTACCACTACCTAAGCAACTGGCTGGATTTGTACATATTGAAGCAGGTTTTGATAACCAACAACCCTGGCGAGAAATAGACTGGTTACAACAACATTGCACTCTACCCTTTAAAAGTGTGGCTTTTGCTGACATTACTGCCATCACTTTCACCAAACATATCAAGCAGTTGAAACTTCGAAAATCAGTGGTAGGTATTCGGCATATACTCGATGAGAAGGCGGTAGAAATTCTTAGTTCAACTTTGATACAGCAGCATTTTTCATTGTTAGCAGAACTGGAATTTAGCTTTGATGCTCAGTTGTCACTGGCAGACAGTCAGGCTGTTGAGCTACTAATTTCATTGGCAAACAAACATAAAACACTGCGGATCATTATCAATCACGGAGGATGGCCATCTGCCAACAACGACCTTAACGCACAAAAAAATTGGCAGCTAAATCTGCAAAAACTCGCCGAGTGCAAAAACATCGCAATTAAATTATCAGGCTGGGAAATGTCGAATAGAGCGTGGCAACCGCAACAAGTTGCCACTATGATACAAGACTGCCTAACAATATTGGGCGATACAAGAGTGATGCTCGCCAGCAACTTCCCACTGTGTTTATTTTCGATGTCCTATTCTGAGTTGTGGAACACTTACGCTATCTTACCTGAGATAAGCCGCCAAACTTTTGAAAAGATTAGCTTTTGTAATGCGCTAAATTGGTACAATTTTTCTGAGGATCATTTAATAATTAAACAAGCCAAATTAGAGATAAACAATCTCTAATAGAGTTTGTAAATGTTTATCAAACATTTACTTTTGAAACGGATAGAAAAATGAAAATACAAATTAAGTGGTTATTTAACATTGTTATACTAGTTGTGATATCGCTTACTATCTTAGTCGCTAAAAGCCTTCAAACACCTCCCCTTTTGCAAGATTTTGCAAAACTCGGATCAACTTGGTTGTTAGAAAACGTCAACATCATTTCCATTGAAGATGGCTAAATATGGAAAGATTAAACCAACTTAGAGAAGTTGCCAAAAAACCGAGCTTTTGGCGATCTTTATTTAATTTTATTGAGATGAAATTAGAGTAACTTACAAAATTCTACTTAAAGCCACATTAAGCGATTAAATAGTTGCTTATAAAATGAGTGACAGGCTCAGTCAAAACTACAATTTTTCTAATCGCTCATTGATACATTCATAAGAGCCCATCTCAAATTCTCGACAAATCCAAGGACGGTTTTCATAGATGGAGCACATTAAGGTATCGCGATCTAAAGCTGAACACCAACCATCCTCTAAGCGCAACATAGTTTCACTGCCATGCTTATCAACATGAATATGCTGACTAGGCACACCAGTATCCGAGATGACCATCACCTCTAAACTACAACAACATGCCTGACAATTGGAACATGTCACTTCTGTAGTCGGTATAATTTTTACGTTAATGATAGAGAACATCCATGATGTGAAATCATCATTAGGATACGCTAGATGATTAACATTCACGAGTTAACTAACCTCAATCATCTAAATATCTCGAAAAATAAGTGAATTACCTAACAGCTCGTAACAATTCGCATTTTCGAGTTAAAAGCATACTTTGAATCAGAACAAGCTAATATTGATGAACTCTCAAATTTGCTGTTACTATGAATGTTCCAATAGAATTTCAATTATTCTAAGTGAAAAAAACATGACTAATCAAAAAACAGGAGCAAGCAATTATGACCAGGTGTTTGCCGAGCAACAAGAATACATAGCCAAGCGTGCTTCGGGCTACCGAGAACAAGCCCTAAAGATATACCCATGGATCTGTGGTCGATGTCGTCGTGAGTTTACCCACAGAAACCTCTCGGAGTTAACGGTACACCATGTGGATCATAACCATGGTAATAACCCCAGCGATGGCAGTAATTGGGAGTTGTTATGTTTGTATTGTCATGATGAAGAACATTCTAAATTTGAAAGTTTTGTGCGCTACGGTAGTACACAAGATACTGAAATCAAAACCAGCACTTACAATCCGTTTGCAGATCTAAAAGATCGTATGCAGCAAAAATAGAACTAATGTGGTTATTACTACACTGGCTAAGTATTTTTGCTATATATGCTCTATTTCTTCTGGTATTAGTAGTTTTAATTCTACTGTCTCTAACAAAACTGGTTTCCAAGTATAGTTGAGATACCTTAAAAAACGCCCCAAATTCCAATTACACTTTTTAAGAATTGGTTAGGGCTGAAACGGCTTTATACCCCTGCTGCAAAGTTTTAACTACATTATCAGTCCTGTCACGCTCAACAATTTTGTGTTCAAGCCCTGCTAGTTTGGAATGAGCAAAAATACCGGCAAAGTCGATAACACCCGTTCCTACATTTGCAAATTCTCCTTCTTTGTCCATATCTTTAACATGCCACAATTTAAAGCGCCCTGGATGACGTTTGAAATAGGCTAAAGGATCCTGTTTTGCTTTAGCCATCCAATAAAGATCCATTTCCATTGCCATTAAGTCAGCGTCAACGTCTTGCAGTAATAAATCATAAGGTAATAAGCCATCACGCATTTCAAATTCAAATTCATGGTTATGGTACGCCAACTGCAATCCGGATTTTTTGCAAGCTTCACCCCACAGATTACATTTTTCGGCCAGTTTTTTATAAACATCAATGCTAGTACCACGTTGCTCAACTGTTAGATATGGAATAACGACATAGTCATGACCAATCTCTTTGGCTGTGTCGATTACCTCATTAAGGCTGTTATCAAATAAATCCAATCTAATATGTGCAGAAGGTGCTCTGAGTCCCTCACCGTCTAACATTTTGCGAAATTCCTTGGGTGAATATTCAAAATACCCTGCTGTTTCCACTTCTTTATAACCCACAGCCGAGACCAATTTTAAGGTCGCGGATACACTCACAGCCATCATGTCGCGCAAAGTGTATAACTGTAAACCAACCGGACTTGGCGTATCGGCGGCATAGGCCAGTGAGCTGGGCAACAGACTCGCCCCTACAATGGCACTGCTAAGTTTCATAAAGTGCCTGCGGTCAAAAGCGGTATTCAGTTGTGGGTCAGCTGGATTCAAGCCATGGGTATTTTTGCAATTCATTTCTATCATTCCAATTCGTAGTTGTTTTAATTCGGTGAGGTTTGTCTTTTCATATTATTTGAACAATAAATTACGCAGATAACATTAAAATTCAATCAAATATTTTTATTTATTATCCGAACTCAGGTTGAGACGTACTGCTTCATTAAAGTAATGATAACGAAAACAATATGAACTTTTTTTAATAGCCTTGAAAAACTAGTCAATACCGAAGCGCTTCTTAACAGTCATGCCATCGTCAGTGAAGTGAAAGTAGGTGCTTTGGTGGATGCATTTTACGAAATGTAACGATTGAGCAGTTAGCAAGTAAAGCTTGAATCACACGCCAACTGGCTCAAAAATTATACCGCAGCCCCAAAGTGGCAGTGGTCACTGTTAAGTTATCCTGCCCCTTAATATATTCAATCTCAGCACGAACCATAGTCCGAGCACCTACAAAATAATCAAAACCTAAACCTATGACCCCTGCAACACCGCTTTCGTTATAATCACACATAGTCGCAGCACCGAAATCAGCAATGTTCAAAACATTGCTTTGACCAAACTCGCATTCCCTAACACCCGCCAAAAGTTGTTGACCACGGATATCAGTATTGAGCACACCTAAACGGTAAAATAATTCACCCACAGGGCCGGACGCTTTGCCTAGAAATGCTAAAAACAAGGCGTCACCTTGTTGCAAATTTTCGGCATTAGTGACATCTGCAGCGCTAGGCAGATCAGTCAAGTATAAACTGTCGTGGATCAATTGTTGGTAACCCGCTTCAACGTACCACTGAGGATCAATCTGGTAACCAAATGCCATCTTATATCCAAAACCTTTATTTGCTCCTTGGATAAACTCAACATCTGAATAACCTATTGAAAATACTGTATATAGATTATCCGCTGCTAACATTTGTAAGCTAACCATCCAACTTAGTACTAGTAAACAAACCTGCTTTTTTGACACGCTAAAATTCCATATTACCTACTATGCATAATACAATACTACATTCATGCTCTGCTGCAAGAGCAGGCAAACGTATATCTTGATACGGTTGTATAAATAACCCTAATTAGAATAATCAGGAATGAAATGATTGACAGGTTTAAAACTCGCTGAGTAGTCAATTATCTATGCGAATTGATAATAATCTTAGATGACAAATTGCGATCCTCTTAGACCCTGTTTAGTATAAGGGTCTGTGACACTTTCCTATATCGATGATAAATGAAAGTGCCTTAGTCCCTATCATCAGTGAATACAAAACTGGAGTGTGATTTGTTCAAGCATTTTTTTTTAATAACCTTAGTCATCAGCTTTTTGCTTAGCGCTTGTGCTAGTAGTACCCCACCTATCATGACAGATGAAAAATTTGACTCACGAGTCACCATCAAAGGTGTCACTGAATTTGTCTACGGCATATCCTGGCAAAACACCTCTAAGGAGTCTTTATTACGTGATGGCCGAACAGAAATCGAACGCCCTAGTAAAGATCAACATTTTGTACAAGAATCAGAGCATGGAATAGCAATGCAGGCCAATAATCAAACCAAACTTGATTTGGAAGACCAAGCTGCTGAAGCTTTAAGGAAAAGATTGTCCAAAGAGCAGCTTTGTACAAAAGGTTATGAGATCAGTAATGTGTTCTGGAAGGACGACAGTATCCGTTTACTCGGATATTGTTTTTAATCCAAATCAGCACAATAGAGTGAATAAAATAAGGACAAATGATGAAAAGTATCAAGACTCGCGCAGCGGTTGCATGGGCTGCTGGTGAACCGCTCAGCATTGAAGAAGTTGATTTAGCAGCACCACAAGAAGGTGAAGTGTTAGTCAGAATAGTCGCAACAGGTGTTTGTCATACTGATGCCTTTACATTATCTGGTGAAGATCCCGAAGGTTTATTTCCGGCTATTTTGGGCCATGAAGGTGCCGGCATTGTTGAAGCGATTGGCGAAGGTGTCACACTCGTTGCAGTGGGGGATCATGTTATTCCCTTATACACACCAGAATGTGGCAAGTGTAAGTTCTGCCTATCAGGCAAAACTAATTTATGCCAAGCGATACGTAATACCCAAGGTAAGGGAGTGATGCCTGATGGCACCAGTCGTTTTTCTATTAAGGGTCAACCTATTTATCATTATATGGGCACCTCTACGTTTGCTGAACATACAGTGGTACCTGAAATTGCCTTAGCTAAAATTCCAAAAGACGCACCTTTAGAAAAAGTCTGTTTATTAGGTTGTGGTGTTACTACCGGTATGGGCGCTGTGACCAACACTGCAAAAGTAAAAGAGGGTGACACTGTTGCTGTATTTGGATTAGGCGGAATTGGCCTTTCTGTGTTGATAGGTGCCAAAATGGCCAATGCTGGGCGAATTATTGCTATTGATATTAATGAAGATAAATTCGAAATAGCGAAACAATTAGGTGCCACAGATGTCATCAACCCTAAAGACTACGACAAACCCATTCAAGAAGTCATAGTCGATATGACCGAAGGTGGTGTGGATTATTCCTTTGAATGTATTGGTAACGTTAACGTGATGCGCTCAGCGTTAGAGTGTTGTCATAAAGGCTGGGGCGAATCCATTATTATTGGTGTAGCTGGTGCGGGTCAGGAGATATCCACTCGACCATTCCAATTAGTCACTGGGCGAGTCTGGCGTGGCAGCGCTTTTGGTGGCGTAAAAGGCCGCAGCCAGTTACCCAATTACGTGCAACGTTATATGGACGGTGAATTTGAACTCGATACTTTTATTACCCATACCATGCCATTAGAAGATATTAATTCTGCCTTTGATTTGATGCAAGAGGGCAAGTCTATTCGTTCAGTGGTGCATTTCTGATGACGGATGCAATTGCAAATGCGGGGGCCACAGGATTAGCTGAGCTCAGCGCTAATAAATGTTTTGGTGGTTGGCAAAAACGTTACAGCCACAAATCTAGCGTATTAAAATGTGACATGCAGTTTAGTGTATTTATTCCACCTATTAGCGATCCAAACGAAAAGCTTGCTGTGCTGTATTGGTTGAGCGGGCTAACCTGTAATGACGAAAACTTTTCTGTAAAAGCGGGGGCACAAAGAGTCGCTGCCGAACTGGGTATCATGCTGATCATGCCTGATACCAGCCCTAGAGGCGAGCATATACCCGACGCAGCAGACGAAGCTTACGATTTAGGTTTAGGCGCCGGATTTTATCTTAATGCCACCCAAACGCCGTGGAATGAGCATTATCAAATGTATGACTACATAGTTGAAGAGTTGCCCGCACTCATTCAAAAAGAGTTTAGGGTGAAAGCCAAATCGGCAATAGCCGGGCATTCAATGGGTGGCCATGGCGCGCTAACCATAGCATTGTCCAACATGAAACAATATTGCTCGGTATCCGCCTTCGCACCTATTGTCAATCCAATGGACTGTCAATGGGGTCAAAAAGCGTTTAAGCATTATTTAGGGGATAACCAGAAAGACTGGGAGGCCTACGACAGCTGTGCATTAATGCGTCAGCAAGGAAAGTTTTTACATATTCCTATGTTAGTAGACCAAGGCTTAGATGATAATTTTTATCATGCTCAGAAACTCACTAAACCCTTAGAAGAGGTTGCATTGGAAATAGGTTACGAAGCCGAATTTGGTTATCACCCAGGTTATGACCATAGTTATTTTTTTATCGCCAGCTTAATTGAAGAGCACTTAAGATTTCATGCTAAGTATTTATAATTAATAGTAGACTTTGAAAAGCTCAACTAAAAAAGAGCATAGTGGAAACAACGTTTAAGCTATTTCCTCTATGTTCCTTGTTATTCAATTCTTTAAACGTTTTAGCGGAAAACTGTCTAGCGACTTAAAAATAATACTCTAAGCTAAGTTGCACGTAGTCATCCCTGCGCAATAGATAACTAGGCTCTGCGGGTTCATCGCTAGAAAACAGCCAAGCGTCAAGTCGCCATTTCCAATGATCGTTAATACGGCTTGAGGCCTCAACAAAGCCATATCTAACATTTGAATAATCAAGATCTTGTACCACACCGGCCAATATTTCAGTGCCATCAACATCATTAAATACCAGTCTAGTGCCGAACATTAAGTCGTTTTGTGCAATGACATTAGTGAGATCGTCACGACCATCATATTGATATTCCATCAACCAATTAATATCGTAAACACTGTCAAACAAGCCAACAAAAGAATATTCAAAGCCCCCCACAAAAGCAGTGAAGTCTCGTTCCATAACGCTACGTTGAATACCTTCGAACTTGATCGTCCAGCCGCCCAATAAAGCCAAAACATCTATTCCTGCTTGTTGTATCTGAGGATAAAAAGGGCGCAAACTTGGCTCTAATAATTCATTAGTGGTAAAAACAAAATCAGGCTCTCTAGAAGTGCCGTCAAAAAAAGACAATCCCACCTCCCAATCACCTAATGTATGTTGCCACCTGATAGCCCAATCGACATTTTTTTCTTCATCTTTTGATTCAAAAATAGGATTATCCGTGTCAACGGGAAGCGGGGCCCTGAATCTACCATCACTGCCAGAAAATGTCCTTTCTCTGAAATAAGGTAAAACAAACACTGTGGTATTTCCCCAATCTTTAAACAGCGAAAACGCCACCATAGGCTGGCCTAATTTGTCCTCGTCATCGATGGCTTCAATGCGATCGGTTTGATTAATGATATCCACTAAATGTAATGACTCAGCTTGCCCCCAGAATACTTTGCCGATGCCTGTCTGAACTTCCCATTCTTCACCACTATGGGTCCAAGTCAACTCTCGGATATCTCCATGAGTCCGTTCTTCATCTTGTTGATCAAGACGGTAAAAACCTTTGAACACAATGCTGTCATTACCATCGTTAAATGAGGTATACACTTCGGGAGCAAAATACACCGACAAATTAGCCCTCTCTTGCTGCGGATAGAGCGCATCTTGGAAAAAGTAACGTTGTTCAACGGCTGCACTGCCGGTGTACTCAATTTCAGCAAACACAAAAGTTGACAGAAATGCAATAAATGACAGCAATGTTTTTACTGTTGATCCTTTTAAACGCTTCATTTGGACTATGTTAACGAACATTCTTTAAAGTACCTTTATTAAAATCATTGTCCGATAGCCCTGTATTAAAATTTAATTCATGGGTAATGAGCTCAGTACTTTTACCATTTTGCTCATTAAACATCTCAATACGCAAAGGGCGCCAATACTTGTCTAAATATAAGGTGAATTCGAAGTTAACGAGTTCTTTTAGCAAACTACCTTTACGGTCATAAAATTCAATTTTTAGTGCTCTGTAGTACTTTTTATCGACCCAAACTATTTGTTTTGAATAACCTGAATTTTCATCAGTAGGCACCTGTTCTAGCACAAAACTGGCTTGCCCTTCATAGGTTTCGTCACGTAGATACTTAAATTCGTATTTTTCAATTTCGAATGAACTCATATCTTCGAAAGAAAACTCACTGCCCATAAACGGGCCCGACTTATTTCGAGAACGTATACGTTTTACTTTACTCAACTTAGGCAGGTACATCCATTGATCGTCTGGCTCGATGGCATGAGTGAAATTTAAGAACACTGTGCCTTTTACATCTAACGGTTGATCAAAAATAGTTAATCCTTTGTCTCCGTCATCAATCTGCTCCAAAGATTTCAAACGCATTTTACGCTCAACTTCCTCGCCTTGCGCATTACGCAAAATCATACTCATATTGCCGGTACTATCACCCCAGCCCTTATCTCTTAGCTTGCGTTCTTTTGCAATAGTTAGACCTTTTTCTTGGGCTGTTTGCGCAACACTACTCGAAGAATATGTAGTAAGTGTTAAGACCAAGGCAATTGTTGTCACAGTCGAAAGAAGATTTCTATTCATGGGTAAATTCCTGCTTAATATTTTTTCTATCAAAGGCCATTAAAAATGGCGGTAAGAACAAGAAGTCAACCGCCAAGGCAACCACTATAATTATGCTGGTCAACATGCCCATCTCTGAATTCAAGGTAAATGGAGACAGCATCAGTATCGAAAATCCAGTAGCTAATACTAAGGTAGTGATCCATAACGCTCTACCCACACTGGCAAATGCATAACGCACACTTTGCTCAGCGTCATTACCGCTAACCCGAGCATGGCGGTATTTGCTTAAGAAATGCACCGTATCATCTACGATAATACCCAGTGTCATACTGAGTACGATAGAAAGACCAAGATTGACTTCGCCAGAGTAAATACCCCAAATGCCAAAACCAATACCAGCTGGTAACAAATTTGGTAGTAGGCTTATGACGCCCATTTTAAAGGATTTAAGTGCAAATACCAAAAGACCCGATATCAGTATGAGTGCTACTAACGTGCCCTCTAACATACTAGCCATATTAGTTTCACCTATATGTGCAAACATTAACCCAGGACTGGCTGCAGTGAGCTTTAAATTGGGTGCGTTAGCTGCGAACCATTGTTGCGCTTTGCTTTCCAGTGCGGTTAGTTCTTTACTACCGACATTTTCTACCATAGTCATGATCCGGGTAGCCGACTTGTTCATATCCAATTGATTGGTTAAATCCAACCCATAAGGTAATGACATTTCATATAGCAGCAAATATTGGGCGGCCAACTCTCTATCATCTGGTAACTCATAATAGTTAGGATCATCAGCGTGCATGTTTTTGTTTAAACGTTTGAACGTGTCGGTGATAGTAGAAACATGATCGATTTCAGGTTGTGTCCTGAGCCACTGACTAAATGCTTCAATATGTTGCAGCGTTTGGGGTTTATTGATACCTGAATCTTCGTTGCTAAAAATCGTAAAATCCAAGTTTGTCATACCACTTAGATGTTGTTGTTGAAAATCTGTCGACTGTCTAAATTCGGTACTTTTATCAAAATAGGCAGTAGGCACATCATTTAAATGATTTTTGAAGGAAAACCCAATTGCTATAACTGTAATCACTAGAGTAAAAGGCAAAATCCGCTTGTGGTGCGCGATAACCCACTCGCCAAACCTTTCTGTATAACTCAACTGGGTGCTAGATACTTGTTTCGGTATTTGTTTAATGGGTAAAACCATTATGAGCGCCGGTAATATTGTTAACGAGAAAATGCAGGCAAAAATCACTCCTACTGCAGTTAAGTTACCTAAATCAGCTAAAATAGGCACCGCGGCAAAGTTAAGGGTTAAGAAGCCAAGCCCTGTAGTGGCACTGGTAATAAAAATTGGCATTTTATTAAGCGCAAGACTGTATCTCATGGCTTCCTTTTTATCTTTACCTAGGCGCATTCCGTATAACATAGTCGATATCACATGAATACAATCCGCAACAGCTAGTGTCATCACCATAGTAGGCACATTTACCGTAGCTGTGCTCATAAACATGCCAAACCAACCGGCCACGCCCATAGTTACGGCAATACTAGAAGCAATCACCACAACAGTCGAAAATGTGCCTACGGCGGTTTTTAGCAATAACCACATTATAACGATAACCGTCAAAAACATCAGGGGTACAATAGTGCTGAAATCTTTTTTGGCAAATGAGGTAAATGAATAGTTCATTAATACTACGCCAGTATGATAAAAATCATGTTCGGGGTATTTTGCTTTATATTTTTCAGTTAAAGCCTTTACCGATCCTGTGATCCTATCCACTTCAGCGGTTTGATCTCCATCGGGCAAGTTAACAGATATATTTATAACGGTGACATCACCACTAGGTGAAACTAGCCGGTTGACCAAGGTAGGTTCGTTCAAGGCTATTGTGCGGATATAATCATATCTTTTCTCATCAAGATCAGCCAAGTTGTAGACCAGATCTTCAACAATCATGTCATCATCTTCAGCCCAGGTATGCTGAAAATTAGTCAAAGAATCAATACGGATAGATAAAGGTGTTTGTTCAGCGTCTTCCGTCATTTCGTGTATTAAAGACAGGGTTTGCAGATTAAAAACGCTACCTGATTTGGGCGCAATGACGATGCTAGCGCCATCATTTTTACTAAAGGTATTTTGCATCTCCTCAAATGCTATCCTTTGGGGATTTGTATCTTCGAAAAACACTTTATAATCGCCACGAAAATACAGATTTTTGGCACCAAATGTAGTCGCAATGATGAGCATAAATCCAATGATAAGAACCGTCTTAGGACGGTCGACAGAAAAGTCTAACCAAGTGTTATTCACTTATTTTCCCCACCCCATACATTCAATGTATCCACCTTCAATATTTACGTCATTGCTGACAACAATCAACACTCCGAGAATAGCATGTTAGCAATAAACTCAATGCTTAAATTTTAGTATTCAATGCTAGCTGACTGATTTTTAATCACAAACCAATACACTGAAATCCTCAAAACTCCAAATATATCCTGTTTACGAGAATATTTTTATTTTACTGACACTTGGTAATATACCATTGATAAATATAGTTTTAATTTTACTTACGAATACTTTTACATAACAACGATTCGCACAACATATCAAAGAATTTTGATCTTTTTGAGAAAGATAGTATTATAAATCGCAACTGGTCAGATGAGCGGATGAGCAAACTATGAGTATTAGAACAAGTCTTAAAAAAGTATTACCTGCTATTTCAATTACCGAGCAAGAGGCGTTGGAAGCCGGTGATGTATGGTTAGAATCGTCTATTTATCAGGGCAAACCTGATATGCATGCATTGCGGAATATACCAACAGCTAAGCTTAGCCCTGCTGAACAGGCCTTTTTAGACGGCCCAGTTAAGCAAGTACTAGGAATGGTAGATGACTTTGCCCTACAAACTGAAAACCATCTTCCTCAGGAAATTATAGATTTCCTCTCGGTTAACAAATTTTTTGCCTTGATTATTCCTAAGAAATTTGGCGGTTTAGAGTTTACTCCTTATGCCAATTCCACAATTGTAGCCACATTAGCCGCAAAAAGTGGTGCATTAGCTGTAACCGTTATGGTGCCTAATTCATTAGGTCCGGGCGAGTTATTGATGCATTACGGCACACCTGAACAACAAAATCATTACCTACCACGCTTAGCTGTGGGCCAGGATATCCCATGTTTTGCCTTAACTAGCCCAGAGGCTGGTTCTGATGCTGGCGCTATTCCAGACGCCGGCATAGTCACTAAAGGCATGTGGGAAGGTAAAGAAGTGATTGGCCTGAGAGTCTCTTGGGACAAGCGTTATATTACTCTTGCACCTATCGCAACTGTCTTGGGCTTGGCCTTTAAGGTATTTGATGTAGATGGATTGCTTGGTGATCAAGTCGAATTGGGTATCACTTGTGCCCTTATTCCTAAATCACACCCAGGTGTTGAATTAGGTAATCGTCATGATCCAATGGGTGTAACATTTTATAACGGCACAACTCGTGGTCAAGACGTATTTATTCCTATGGACTTTGTTATCGGTGGACAAGATAACATCGGTCGTGGTTGGCAGATGTTAGTGGCCTGTTTAGGTGCCGGCCGTGGTATCTCACTTCCGGCAATGGGTGTGGCTTCGGCACAAACATCGTTTAAATCGACTGCTGAATATTCATTTGTACGTGAACAGTTTGGTGTACCTATTGGCCGCTTTGAAGGAATTCAAGAAGAAATGGCTGATATTGCAGGTAAAACCTTTGTCCTTGAGGCCATGCGAGTATTGACCACAGAAGGGCTTAATCTAGGTCTTAAACCTGGCGTGGTAACAGCAATTGCCAAATACCATATGACTGAACTAGGTCGTGAAGTGGTGAACTCTGCAATGGATATCCAAGCAGGTAAAGCCATTCAACGTGGCCCACAAAACACCTTAGCTGGCAGTTATGCTGCGTTGCCAATCGCCATTACTGTGGAAGGTGCGAATATCCTGACACGTAGTTTGATGATCTTTGGTCAAGGTACTATGCGTTGTCATCCACATCTTAAGGAAATGGTTGACCTAATACACAGTACTGAAAAAGATGCCGATGCGCGATTCAATAAAGTGTTGGGTAAAACCGTGGTTTTCAGTGTGAAAAACGCTTTCCGCAGCTTGTCAAAAAGTTACCTGCCCTTCACACGCGGTGCTGAATCGGCGCTACCGGAAGTGCGTCAATACGAAAAACGCATGAACGCCCTTTCTGCCAAACTAGCACCGATGGCTGATTTATCATTGCTGGTTTTAGGCGGTGATTTGAAGAAAGCTGAAATGTTATCGGCACGTCTTGGTGATGTAATGAGTTACATGTACGCCGCTATGGCGGTGGTGCGTTTTTACGAGCAACGTGTTGAAAGTCGTAATGAAGCAAAACCTTATTTTGACTATGCCATCCAATGGTGTCTAAACAAGGGTGAAACTGCACTCAACGAATTTATTGCTAACTTCCCCAGCACAGCAGTTCGCGGCTTAATGCGAGTGCTAACCAATACTTATACTACTGCGGTTAAAGGCATTTCAGATGACCTTAAACGTGAGTTATCTGAGGCTGCGATGCAAGACACTAGTATCAAAGCGCAGTTAACCCATTTGGTCAAAGTGATCCCAGGAGATGGTAACGACATCAACGAGCAAGCATTTAAAGCCAAACATGCGGTGCTGCCACAGCTGAAAAAAATCCAGAAAGCCTTACGCAAAACCCCTGTGATCCCTTATGTTTCTTTCGAACATGCGATAGGTAAGCTGCAAGAAGCCGGTGAGTTAACCGCTCAAGAAGTCGCGCTAGTCATTGAATACAATGACAAACGTAAGTTGGCAATCCGTGTTGACGAATTCACATTTGATATGGATTTGTTAGATAACAATCTAGAGCTAATCAACGAAAAAGAGACAGCGCAAGCTAACGCCGCTTAAGTTTGTGATGCAGTATTGCCTTTTCGCATAATCGTTATGCGCAAATATCACAACAACGGTATTGATAAATTATCAATACCGTTTTTTTTTGCAAAAAATAGCACCATACGAGTAATGTGGAACATTTGTAGTTATTTAACCATATGGGTATACTTAGTAAGCTTTGTTTTTACTTGGAGACAAGCATGTCTAAAATTTTTGAATGGTTAGGTTTATCACCTACTGAAGAAGATAAAAAAATTAGTCTGATGATTAAAAACGGCTACCCAACTAAGGTTGTGGGCCGCGGTACCGTTATGGTTGATGAATCTGCTATTTTAAATGATGAAAATTTCAAAAAATTACGCCTTCGTGCAAAAAAAATCGTAAGTAGTCAATCGACAAAGGCAGCTTAAATCAAGGCACATAACAAGGACGATATGGATGTTTCTGTTACTCAGGTTTACATCTGTCAAAAAAAGCCTTAGCGATTTACTTCACTTCCATATGAGGCGAGCGATACACCACTTCATCATTCAAATCGATACCAATTCCGGGTTCTTCACTCACCTCAAAAAAACCATTAACCGGTTGTGGATCTTGAATACATAACTCTCTGTTCCAATCTTTAATCGCATAAGTGTGATGTTCATGAATTAAGAAGTTTGGGATAGCCGTTTCTAAATGTAAACTAGCAGCTGTCGCCACTGGGCCGCCACACACATGGGCTTGAATGCGCACATCGTATACATCGGCGTAATCACACATTTTTTTAGCTTCAGTAAAACCACCACATAAACCAATATCAGGTTGTAATACATCCAAAGATTGATCTTCTAAATAAGGACGTACTCCCCAGCGATTATACAAACGCTCACCACCGGCAATAGGCACATTGACGCGCTTAGCCACTTTATCGTGTAATTTCGAGTTCAAATAATTGACGGGTTCTTCATAAAACAAGCAGCCAATATCTTCTACCATTTCGCCTAGTTGGATAGCAGTAGCAACACCCGGCAAGCTATGACATTCAAAGATAATATCTACGTCATCACCCACCGCATCGCGGATAGCTTGCAAACGGGCTTTAAACAAGCGCATTTCAGGTTGAGTAAACAATTTAGTTCTATCAAAATGCCCGGCACCCGTTTTGTCATACACAATAGGATCAACTTTGACTGCATCGTATCCTTGTGCCACTGCTTTTTCGGCGGCCTTGCCGTAATCAATAGGATCATTCAGTCGAGTCACTTCTTTGTCCCAATCAAACTGTAACTGACTGGCATAAGTACGTAATTTTTCGTTGGTTTTGCCGCCTAATAATTGATAAACGGGCACCCCTAAAGCTTTGCCACGAATATCCCACAAAGCCGTATCGATGGCGCTCATTGCCGCATAGATAATTGGTCCACCACCTAAGCCCCAAAAACTTTCCCGCAACATGCGGCTCCACAGCGCTTCAGTTTGAAAGGGGTTCCAACCAATCAACATAGCTTCGGCAATCTCTTTAATCATATGTGCGGCAGCACTATGACCTAAGTCATATGCCAAACCTGCTTCACCGACACCCGAAATTCCTTCATCGGTATGAATACGTATAAAAACCGGATTCCACATAGTACGTTTAGGGCAATGAATGTCGAAAATTTCAACACGATTAATTTTCATTAAATTTTCCTGTTTTTAAATTCTTAAGATTACTATTCACAAAATCTAGGGTCGAGTTTATAAGCTCGTCTTAACATCGCAGGCCAAGCTTTTTGCCCACCTGTTTCACCGCTATGCACAATATTTGCTTGTGCATAAATGCCGTCAACAATAGCTTGTGGGATTTCGATGACGCTTTGACCACTTTGCAGCAACGCCATTTGGATTTCGCAGGCTCTTTGTAAGTCGTAAAAACGCATAAAGGCATCGCCTACAGTTGCACCTAAAGTTAATCCACCATGATTATGCAATAACATATGATTGGTCTGCCCAAGGTCGGCTTGCAAGCGTGCCTTTTCATCTTCATCCACAGCCAAACCTTCATAACCGTGATAACTTAACGACGACAACGAAAACATCGCATATTGACTCCAAGGTTTTAATCCACCTTGAATGGTGGCCACGCCTATTGTCGCTTTAGTATGCAAATGGATCACACATTGAGCATCATGTCGCACTTGGTGAATGGCACTATGGATAGTAAACCCAGCAGGGTTAATTTGATAAGGCGAGCCATCTAGTACATTACCTTGCAAATCCACTTTAACTAAATTAGAAGCCGTCACTTCATCAAAGGTTAAGCCAAAGGCATTCACCAAATAATGATCTGTATCAGGCACTCTTGCCGACAAGTGAGTGTAAATTAAGTCTCCCCAATGATGATCAGCCACCAGACGATAACACGCAGCTAAATCAACCCGCGTTTGCCACTCTTGCTGTGAAACCTTGTCTTTTAGACTAAATTTTTCGAGCTGAAACACCTCATCTCCCATTGTTTTATTGACCCTGATAAATACCTTAATCAACCAATAATTAATATTTTTTGGTTTCTCTCCACTGTGTTCTTCGTGCCCTCTGTGGTTCAAAATTCCTTTTAAAATATCACAACAAGCTTGGCTCGGCTTGCAACCAATTTTCTTCGGCATATTCGGTATTGGCGCATGTGACATGCAAGGTGAAAGCATGACGTGACTTATCAGATAAATTAGGTGCACTGAAGTGTGGTAACAGTCCATTAAAAACCACTAATGTACCCTTTTTAACTTCTAAAGGTTTGCCACAACCGTCATTAGGCCAAGGCATATCATGTAAAGTTCTTAACTCTGTGCTGTCATCAGGATAACGTAAAAATTGTTCTTTTAACGGCATAGCCGCCCCGCCTTCTTGCACCTGCAGGCAACCATTTAGTAGTGTGGCATCTTCTACCGCCAACCAAAATGTAATAACAGAAATAGGTGACGTGAGAAAGTAACTGGCATCTTGATGCCAACGAATTACACCACCAATTTTAGGTTGTTTGAAAATGTACATAGATTGGTGAATTTGTGGCTTGGCTAAACCTAAATCTAATGCAATGTCTCTAATTTTATCGCTGTGACTAAAATCTTTAAATTCCGGAACCAACTGATGTAACGCATGACCAATCTTATTGATACTCAGTGACTTGTCTTGTTTGAGCTCACCTTGTTCATCAAAGGCATCTTCTTCAAAAAAACACCTCACTTTATCGCCCGAGGATAGAAAGTAGTCATCACGAGTTTTACTGTGATCTTCAGTAGAAAATACTGCTCGGGTAGAGTTGGGGTCAAAGTTTGCCACGATTTTATTCGCAGAATTTTTTAGCAAACCCATCTGCTCGGCAGAAAAGCACTGTTCAAGCACCAAATATCCGTTTTGTTGGTAAGATTTTTTTTGTTCTGTTGTCAGCATTTAAGTGTCTCGAATTACTAATTATGTGGAGTGATAACAAGCTAAGCAAGATGGCCCAAATAAGAAAAAAATTCAAGTGACTTTGTCTTAAATTAAAGCTGAAACTGCCCCCATAATCCATATAACTCACCGAACAACAAACAAATATTAAGGTAAACTTGTTTTAGTTTCAAACAAGGTATGTCAGAACAGTCTTAACAAAAATAAGGTAATTAACCATTTACTTGTTATTTTAACTAACTTTGTACGATTTATTTGCGACTAACCTTTAAGAAGAAAAAGCATATCTATAATTATCATACACTTACATATTTGGCACATGACCTGCTTACTAAGTTCAAAGACAAAAACCAGATCACATCACACATTACGCACTAAGGGCAACTATGACACTCTCTAAATTGACAACAACAGCACTACTTACCGCATTAATCTTAAGTACATCAGGCTGTATTATTCATGTTGGCGGTCACGATAATAATGACGGCGATGGAGTTGAATACAGCAGTGTATTTGGTGGAGTGGATATTTCCGAAAACAAACAGGTTGGCGATCTTTCGTCAGTCAACGGCAATATCACTATGCAAGATAATGTTGGCGCTCGTGATGTTGATGCTGTAAATGGCAATATCGAAATGGGCAATAACGTTCAAGTACATGAGTTATCAACCGTCAATGGAGATATCCAAGCGCAAACCTACTTGTCTGTCAAACGTGACGTTAGCACAGTAAATGGCAACATTACCCTTGGCGCTGACTCAATGGTGGGTAAAGATGTGACAACCGTTAATGGTGACATTTACCTAACCCAAACCTTTGTAAGCGATGACATCAAAACCAAAAATGGCAGTATTACCTTAGTTGACGGTTCAGTCGTCGAGGGAGATATAGAATTTGAATCTCAGGAAGACGGTGGTTGGTGGAGCGACAAGTCACGTGAACATAATCCGCCAACTCTAACCATTGATAGCTCATCTAATGTAAAAGGCAAAATCATTTTACGCCAAGTGGTGGTATTAGAGATTGAAAACCCAGCATTGTTAGAGAAGGTTGAACGTCGTTATAAGGGTCAAGAGTAACCTGAAAATTCGAGGTGTGCTTTTTATTGATAATTAAAAAGCACACCTCGCGTCATTAACTCATCCCCACACTTTACTTATTGGATGGTGGTACTAATTTGCATCTCTTGCTAAATTTGATGATCTTAGTGAGCATCTCGACAAACCACCGCCACGGAAGACGGAAGCAAGAACAGTGCAAGAGCAATTGTCAAGACGTCGAGAATGGGTAGCGATCATCAAGGAAGAGTGATTGATTCACAGAGTGCCGGGAGCACATTGTGACGACCTGCTGCTAAATATCAGAAATAATTGGATGAAGAACATAATTTGTCGAGCGGCGCTTTTTGCTTACTTTTTACTGCTGTAGGAAAAGTAAGTCGTTTGGCAAGGATGCCAATCGAAAACCGCAGGAAAATCTCTCAAAGAATTAAAATTAAAGTATGCGCGATAAGTATGGCGTAAGTCAGGATAGTTATTGTTACACCAACTACGATGTACTGAAAAAACAAATTAAATATTTTAGATTATGCTAAATTAGAAGATGCAGAATTAGCATTTACCGCCATTAGATATAATGAATATTCATCCGCTATATCATCCATAAATACCTTCAATTTGACTCACCTAAAGGCACTACATCAACATTTTTTTCAAAATATAAAAGCTAAAAAACCACAAGCTTATACTATTATGCCTGCCGTTTCGCCATTGGATGCTCGGGGTTTAACTGGAGTAAATCCCAAAGATTGCCATACAAATCCTCAAAGACAGCAACAGTACCGTAGTCTTGCTCTTTAGGCTCACGGACAAAATTAATGCCTATCGACTTCATACGCTCATAGTCACGCCAAAAGTCGTCAGTATTTAAGAAGATGAATACCCGCCCACCTGCTTGGTTACCGATAAATTCGAGTTGTTTAGGCTTAGAAGCCCTAGCGAGTAGCAAAGTCACACCATGGGAATTTGGTGGGGCAACGACAACCCAACGCTTATCTTGCTCGGGTTGATAGGTATCTTCGATAAGCTCGAAATTTAGCTTATTTACGTAAAAATCTATCGCTTCATCGTAATCTTTTACTACAAGTGCAATATGCACAATATTTTGCTTCATTTTCTTACCTATATGGATGCTTATCACACCCATTGTAACAAAATATTAAAAGCACGCTTCGCGCCATATACGTCCGTGATGGTTTTTGACTTAAATCCTTTCAAGCCAGTTACTTTTTTTATAAAGTGCTTCCGTGCACTTTACCTGTCAGGCCAGCTAACGCTGTTCCATATTTATCCGGTAAATATGGTCAACAGCCAAAAGAAGTAACCAAGAAAGGCCGCTCGCTGCTAAAGTTTTTAACCGCACAAAAAGACTTATTCTTGGGGTGAAACTGGACTCTTTAGAAGCACGGCTTCGCCCAGTTGAACATCTCGACAAGCGACCGCCATGGAAGGCGGAAGGTAGAACAATGCAGGAGCAATTGTCGAGAAGTCGAGATTGGGTGCCGATCATCATGGATGATTGATTAGCTTAAAATCTATCTCAATGATTTGATGCAGTTCATGCCTTTGCTCTTTAGAAAAACAAAAGCACGCTACGCCCCATCATCCGTGATGGTTTTGTCTCGAATCCCTTCGAGCCAGATACTCTTTTACAACAGCGAAAAAGAGTATCCAGAAAACGCCGCTCGCTACCAAAGTTCTTAACCGCACAAAAAGACTTATTTTAGGGTCGTTCCAAATGAGTCCATCCAACTTCCACTCAAATGGCATCCATGCCATTTGCCCCTAAAATAAGCCTTTTTGTGCTGAAACTTTAAATGCGGAAGAGCACGGCTTCACCGCTAAAGCATGTGCTTCACACACAAGGTTAAATTTTAAAAGCTGTACTTATTTAGCAACACGATGTACGGTAATTTTTTAGTCTGAATGGCGATGTTGTATTTCGATTTAGAAGGAGTACTTATTTAAAATGGATGAAATAAAACAAAAAATAGCGCTGTTTATCGACGCTGATAATGCACCCGCGAGTAAGTTCGAAAAGGTGCTGAGTGAAGTAGCAAAATACGGTTTAGTCACAATCCGCAAAGCTTATGGCAACTGGAAATCTCCCACACTGAAAGGATGGGAAGAGTTACTCCACGAATATGCAATCCAACCTATTCAACAGTACGACCTAACCAAAGGCAAAAACGCCTCTGACATCGCCATGGTAATTGACGCTATGGACATCATGTACACCAAAAACATTGATGTAATGTGCTTTATTTCATCCGACAGCGACTTCACCCCAATGGTCACCAGAGCATTAGCCGAAGGAAAAGTAGTATTAGGCTTTGGAGAACGAAAAACGCCCTCACCTTTTGTCAATGCCTGCTCAAAATTTCTCTTCCTAGATGACCCTGAAACAGAAGAAGCCGAAAAAGAGCCTAAACCTAAAAACCTAAAATCCGATACAAAACTAATTAACCTACTACGCCAAGCAATTGAAGCCACCGAAGACGACGAAGGCTGGGCAGCCCTCGGCCCCGTAGGTTCAAACATATCAAACAGAACATCATTTGATTGCAGGAATTATGGCTTTAAAAACTTAAGCAGCTTGTTTAAAGAAGTTGATCTGTTCGAACTAAAACGTGGAAAAGGGGCAACATATATGGTTAGAGATGCAAGAAAGTGCAAAAAGACTGAGCAAGGGCAGTCATCGTGATGTGTTTTAAAAGCGAATACTCTGACGAATCGAAAAAATGGGCCACTTTGTCTTCAACTTTTGTATGTAAGTTGATTATTTCACTTTCCAATAAGTTAGGAGACTAGACTTTGGATAGAAGCGCAATAGATACAATTCGAGGTTACTGTTATCAATTTGATAAGTCCATTTTAGAGATACTTTCGCTTAAGAATGATACCGACACCATAGAGGTAGAAGGAATTGAGGATGTCGATGTCGAATCTGCAAACGAGCTTACAGCTATACAATGCAAATATTATGAAAAAACGGAATACAATCATTCAGTTATAGCTAAGCCTATCAGATTCATGTTGGCCCACTTCAAGGATAATAGATTATCTGGTTGTAACTACTACCTTTCGGTGTTTTTCAAGGTAGTTGGCACTGTTTACCCAAATATTATTAAGCTACATTTTTCTGTTCACTATTTCTACTTTCTTTCTCTGGA
>Ga0316204_10003099_pt1 | contig 34710 bp, 39 predicted proteins | sample 6monrhotite_MG_2_FD_205661 | JGI IMG/M metagenome (GOLD analysis project Ga0316204, IMG submission 205661) | Microbial mat bacterial communities from mineral coupon in-situ incubated in ocean water Damariscotta River, Maine, United States -... | ecosystem: Environmental > Aquatic > Marine >... | reverse complement strand
TTACCTTTATCGGTGTGAATCTGATCTTCTTCCCGCAACACTTCCTAGGTCTTCAGGGCATGCAGCGCCGCGTTCCTGATTACGCGGATGCATTTGCGCTCTGGAACCTCGTGTCATCATGGGGCTATGTCGTCACAATGGTCGGCACGGTAATCTTCTTCGTCATGCTGGCAGATATCTTCCTGCGTCGCCGCAAAGGCGTGGCAAATCCGTGGGGCGAGGGTGCAACAACGCTTGAGTGGACGCTGCCATCGCCTCCACCATTCCACCAGTTCAACGAACTGCCGGTGGTGAAGTCGGACAAGCATTAGAAAACGAGCATGGGGTGGAAGTGATCTTCCGCCCCGCCATCAATTGAATGAGACAATGGAACCGCGAAGCAACATCGCCATGACGGGGCACGCCTCGTCCAAGCCTGCTGAATGGCGAGATTATGTCTCGCTTATGAAGCCGCGCGTTATGACGCTGGTCGTCTTCACGGCGTTTGCCGGGTATGCGGCGGCACCGATGTCCATTCATCCATTGATGGCCGCGATTTCCATCTTCGCGCTCGCTCTTGGAGCAGGTGCGGCGGGTGCGCTGAATATGGCGTATGACGCCGATATTGATCTGAAAATGCGCCGTACCCGGTTGCGGCCTGTCCCGCTGGGCAAAGTCCGGCAGGAAGATGCGTATGGCTTTGGCCTGGTTGCATCGGCGTTGGCCGTCGTCCTCATGACATTGTCAGCAAACATGTTTGCTGCTGCGATGCTGGCTTTCTCCATATTCTTTTACGCTGTCATTTACACGATGATCCTGAAGCGTCGGACGCCGCAGAATATTGTGATCGGCGGCGCTGCCGGAGCCTTCCCGCCGATGATTGGTTGGGTCATCGCCACTGGCGGTGTGTCGATGGACGCGGTCATTTTGTTTTTTATCATCTTCCTCTGGACGCCGCCGCACTCTTGGGCGTTGGCCCTCTATAAGTCAGGCGATTATGCGGATGCCGGCGTTCCGATGATGCCGGTGGCTAAAGGTCCGAAGCGGACCCGGTTGGAAATCCTGATCTATTCGCTTGTCCTGACACCATTTGCGTTGGCGCCGGTTCTGACCGGGCTTGGTGGTCTGTTGTACGGATTAGCGGCTTTGTTGGGCGGCGCAGTATTTTTGATCATGGCTTGGCGGATCTATAACTCGCGCGCTGGCGAGGCCGGGTCTGCAGAAGAGGGCGCACTCTATGCGGTCCGCGCTGGCGACAAGGCGGCACGGGATATGTTCGCTTATTCGATTGGATATCTCGCGACGCTCTTTGCTGCGCTGATAGCGGAGCATGCGATGGGGGCTTACATCGCAACACCGCTTGGAGGCCTCCTATGACCGATGAACAAACCTCTGCCGCTCCAGAATCGACCGAGGAACCCACACCGGTTGGAGAAGCGACCCAAAACCCGCAAGACTTCATCAAGGCTCGCGGTCGACGAAATGTGATGATCGCGTTGTCGCTGGTGGCTTTAATGGTGCTGATTTTTTCAATCACCGCCATTCGTTTTACCCAGAATGTTTCTGCCAGACAGGATGCCTTGGCGGCCGAACAGGAGGCGTTGAGCAGTGATGAAGCACCTTCTGAAGAATAAAAATAACCGTCTGTTGGTGACTTTGTCCGCTGTTGCGGTGGCAATGGTTGGTGCGGCTTATGCTGCGGTTCCGCTTTACGACCTGTTTTGCCAGGTCACGGGCTATGGCGGCACAACTCAGGTGGCGTCGCAGGATGCTGATCAAGTTCTCGAACGCACGGTCGAGGTTCGATTCGATGCCAGTCAGGAACGTGGGCTGCCTTGGACGTTTGAGCCTATGCAAACGTCAATGACGGTCCAGATTGGTGAGACCGCGCTGGCCTTTTATCGCGCGACCAATAATTCTGATCGCCCGGTAACCGGAATGGCGACATATAATGTGACGCCGTTCAAGGCCGCACCGTATTTTTCCAAGTTGGAATGTTTTTGCTTCACCGAGCAGACTTTGCAGCCCGGCGAGAGCGTTGAAATGCCCGTATTATTCTTTGTTGATCCATTGATGGATGAAGAAAACCGCATGGATGATGTGCGTACAATCACATTGTCCTATACATTTTTTGAACAGGATGCTGATGACGCAGGCGCGACAGGTCGCCGCGACGCGGCACCCTAGCATTGATCGTTAACCCGGCGGCCTGTATCAGGTTTTTAAATTCGTCCGGGGACGACTCGTAGGAGACAGGACATGGCTGGTCACGCCGTCAAACACGATTACCATCTCGTCAATCCGAGCCCTTGGCCGATTGTCGGATCATTGTTCGCATTTATCATGATGCTGGGCGCTGTGGTTTGGATGAAGGGCCTCGCAGAAGGAAATTTCTTCTTCGGTGAGGGGCAGCCATATCTTTTCTTCATTGGTTTCATCGGCGTTCTCTACACGATGTTCGGTTGGTGGCGAGAAGTCATCAAGGAATCACGTGCGGGAGATCACACGCCTGTTGTGGATATCGGCCTTCGTTACGGCATGATCCTCTTCATCCTTTCCGAAGTCATGTTTTTCGTGGCCTGGTTCTGGATGTTCTTTGAGGGTGCATTGTTTCATGAGCTCCGCGCTGGCGGCGGCTGGGATGGTGTGGCCATCGGTGTCGATTATGCCGGTTGGGCCCATGGAATGCCGGGCGTTGAAACCTTTGATCCTTGGCATTTGCCGTTGATGAACACGTTGATCCTGCTGTTGTCAGGCACAACCGTCACCTGGGCGCACCACGCATTGCAGCATGGTGATCGCAAGGGAGCCATTCAGGCCCTGATCCTCACCGTTCTGCTCGGTCTCAGTTTCACCGGTGTTCAGATCTACGAATACAGCCACGCCCATTTCAGCTTTGACGGCAATCTATATGGCGCGACATTCTTTATGGCGACAGGCTTTCACGGGGCGCACGTTGTCATCGGCACGATCTTCTTGGCCGTCTGTCTCTTCCGTCTGTTGATGGGGGGCATGTCGCCGAAGAAGCATTTCGGTCTGGAAGCTGCGGCCTGGTATTGGCACTTCGTTGATGTCGTCTGGATCTTCCTGTTCGCTTTCGTTTACGTCACCTTCCAGGGCGTGGGTACGCACTAGATTGTCAGAAACATCTCCTTTTCTCGCAGGCGCAAAAGGCCGCTGCCCGCGATGTGGGGAAGGGGTCATGTTCGCTGGTTTTTTGACAATTGCGCCGTCCTGCGAGGTTTGTGATCTTGATTTCAGCTTCGCGGATGCGGGCGATGGTCCGGCATTCTTCGTGATGTCGATTGTTGGATTTCCGATCGTGTTTCTGGCGCTGTTGCTGGAAGTCGCTGCTACCCCACCGCTCTGGGTTCACATGGCGCTCTGGTTGCCGGTGTCGATCATGCTCTGCTTGATTTTTCTGCGTCCCTGCAAGGGCATTCTGTTTGCGCTCCAATTCAAGCATGCCGCCGAAGAAGCCCGTTTCAATGACGAGCACTGACGCGAGGCGTTGATGTTTCGTCCTCTCCCCGTCCTGACGTTTCTCTCTATTCCTGCGCTTGCATTACTGATCTGGCTGGGCGGCTGGCAGTTCGACCGTATGCAGGAAAAGGCGGAAGCGATTGTGATTTGGGAATTACGCCGAGGCGGGGATCGGCTCGATTGGCAGACGTCCTTATGTGAAGCCGATCATGATTATTCTGACCGTGAAATTCTGCCTCCCGATGTTATTGGGGACGAATTTGTGCGGTTTCATGGTCGTTCCGCGTCCGGTGATTTGGGATGGCGTCTGATGTCGCCACTTGCCTTACCTGATTGTTTTGGCGCGACCTCCGGCGAGCATATTCTGGTCCAGACCGGGTTTGAGACTTTTGCTGGAAATACGCGGTCGGAACCTGAATTACTGAGGTTTGCTGCGCCGCCTGAACAAGGCGTCTTTGATGCCGCAAACAATATCCAGACGGGTGAGTTTTTTCAATATGAGCCAAATCAGCTCTCGGAAAGTCTTGGCGGAGTGTCGATCTCAACGGATATATGGCTCATTGAGACCAGTGACGAGATGCCCCAGCATTTAGCTGGCGTTCCGCCGGGCCAGCACCTTGGCTATGCCATAACCTGGTGGGGACTCGCGATTGGGCTGTTCGCAATCTATCTCCTCATGCATGTGCAGGCAGGGCGCTTGCGTTTCACCCGACGTTAGCGGATTGAGTGTATTAGGATCATCGACAACCATGAGGCTGGCCTATGGCGCTATGGCGCGATGATTCCCCGACGATAGAGTTAGAAACCCGTGATTTGATTCTCAGAGCGCCACGCGCCGAGGACTATGAAGCATGGGCGAAGCTGCGTGCTGCCAGTCGCCGGCGCACAGAGCCATGGGAACCGTCATGGACCGAGGATGAACTCACCCGAACGTCCTATCGTGGACGCATGCGTCGCTACGACCTCGACTGGAAAGAGGGCCGGGGTGCGCCGTTCTTCGTGGTTCGCAAGCGTGGTGGCTTGGTGGTGGGTGCCTGCAATCTGAATAACATTAAGCGCGGCGTTATGCAGTCGGCAGATATCGGATACTGGATTGGAACGCCGTATATCCGGCAAGGCTATGCGCGGCAGGCCATACGGCGTGTGCTGGCCTTTGCTTTCAACGATTTGCAATTGAACCGGATCGAGGCCGCCGTTCAACCTGACAATACAATTTCACGGACCCTTCTTGAAGATATCGGTTTTTGCCATGAAGGATTGGCGCGGAAATTTTTGTACATAGCTGGCGAGTGGCGCGACCATGACAAGCTGGCGTTATTATCGGCGGACCCCATCCGTGGATGATTTGCTATTCAGCCGTGCGACCAAAGCTGCGCGCGCATTGGCCTTCGTATTCGATCTCGAAACCGCGACGTTTTCCGGACGCATCGGCGATTTCGGCCTTTTGAAAACCGACTACCCCTTGAATGACATCATCGACATGCTGGCGCCGGGGGACCGGGAGGATTTTGCTGCTGCGCTTGTCGCCGGTGATATTGATTTGCGGGTGCGCATGGTTGGTGAAGAAGGGGCGGTCCGATATTTGCGATTTATCGGGTCGCGTATCGAGGGTGAATGCCTGACGGGTTTGGTTTTGCCGGCAGGGCGCTTTTCTGTCGACGCACGCGATCAACTCGATCGGGAAACCCGAATTTCCAACGCCGTTGAGGGCGGAGAAATTCTCGCTCATTATCAGCCGATTATAGCGCTGGAAACCGGTGTGCTGGCTGGATTTGAGGCCCTTGCGCGTTGGGATCGCCCGGGTGTGGGCATTATTGGACCAGACGATTTTTTGCCATTGGCTGACGATCTCGATCTGTTGGGAGAGCTAGGCGATCAGGTGCGGGAAATGGCGGCGCGCGACCTGGCGGCGTGGCGGCGGATCGCATCAGCGGCTCCTTTATTTATTGCGGCGAATGCCAGCGTTGGTGAATTGCTGGCAGATGGGTTTGTCGGTCGACTGATCGCGGCGATTTCGAAAGCGGGATTGCGGGCTGGCACCTACAAGCTGGAAATTGCCGAGACTGAAATCATGCGGGAACCAGAACGGGCCGCCGCGGTGATTTCGGAATTGAAAGCGGCGGGCATTCAGATTGCTCTGGATGATTTCGGCACCGGCTATTCTTCGCTTTCACGTCTTGATGAGTTCAGCTTCGATACGGTCAAGATCGACCGCTATTTTGTCCGAGCGATGTCTACATCAACGAGTGCCACAAAAGTGGTCGAGTCGGTGCTGCAGCTCGCCAAGCATTATGGAATGACCGTGGTCGCCGAGGGTATTGAGACACAAGAGACCGCAGAGCAATTGGCCGAAATGGGATGCGATTATGGTCAGGGCTTCCGCTATGCCGGTGCGGTGGCTCCAGAACTTGCGGCCGAAATTGTACGGGCGGGACTGCCCGGCAGGATCAAGGCGCCAACGGGCTAACGCTCAAGCATTTCCGGAAATGGCCGAAAGGTGAGCGGGATCAACGCCGATCTGATGCAGTGCCCGATCCCATTTATTCTCGAAGTGATCATCGAAAATCAAACACTCTTCGGGATCAGCGACCAGCCAGGCGCTCGCCTGTAATTCGTCTTCCAATTGACCCGGCCCCCAACCAGCATAGCCCAGGGCCAGAACGGCCTGTCGAGGGGGCTGATCTGATGCCATGGCATCGAGGACTTCGCGGGTCGCTGTGAGGCAGATGTTGGGGGAAACCTGCATCGTGGCGCTGTCATCGGCGAAATCGGGCGTATGCAGGACAAATCCCCTATCGGCATCAACCGGGCCGCCTATAAGGACGGCATGATCTGGTAGAATGATGTCACTTTCTATGCCGAGCTGGTCAAACAGGGTGGGGAGCCGAAGGTCCTCAACCGGATTGTTGATGGCAATGCCCATGGCGTGCTCATCATCGTGGTCGCACACATAGATCAAGGCGCGATCAAAACGCGGGTCACCTATCGCAGGACTCGCGATCAATAGCTTGCCAGTGAGATACCCTTTATCGGTCATATCTATATGCTTGCCGCAAAACAGGGATACGTAAAGCGAGTTTCCCGCTATTCAGCGGAGGAATAATGATTCAAATTCAACCAAAGCAGGAAGTGCGAGGAGCATACGCAATGACAATTTCCAAAGGTGACCGCCTCCCGGATGTAAAATTCGGCGTGATGACAGCTGACGGTCCGTCTCAACAAACGACGCCCGATGTCTTCGCTGGTAAAACGGTCGCTCTGTTTTCCGTTCCGGGGGCCTTCACGCCAACTTGTTCGGCCAAACATCTTCCCGGCTTTGTCGAGAAAGCTGCCGAATTACGCGCCAAGGGCGTTGATTCCATCGCCTGTGTATCCGTCAACGATGTGTTCGTCATGGATGCTTGGGGCAAGGATCAAGGTGTTGGCGAAGATGTTGTGATGCTGGCCGATGGCAATGGTGATTTTGCCAAAGCAACGGGTCTGACGATGGATGGCAGTGGTTTTGGCATGGGCATCCGCTCACAGCGCTTTTCGATGCTGGTGAGAGATGGCGTGGTCGATATTCTGAATACCGAGGAACCGGGCGATTTCCGGACTTCGAGTGCCGAACACATGCTTGGCCAACTTTGATAACTAAAAAAGGAGCCTGTTTATGGTTGAATTGATTTTTATCGGCGTTTTCGTTTTTTTGGCACTTTTGATCATCTCAATGGCGGTCAAGGCGGTACCTCAGGGTATGGAATATACGGTGGAACGTTTCGGGCGTTTTACAAAAAAACTTGACCCCGGTCTGCACTTTATCGTGCCATTCGTGGATAGCGTTCGATACAAGATCAATATGCGGGAACGTGTTCTCGACGTGCCCAAGCAGGAAGTCATCACCAAGGATAATGCCATGGTATCCGTCGATGCCGTGGTTTTTATCCAGGTGATGGAACCCGCGCGTGCAGCCTATGAGGTCGACAATCTCGACTTCTCAATTCTCAACCTGGCCATGACGAATGTCCGGTCCGTTGTGGGCTCCATGGATCTCGATCAGACTTTATCCAATCGTGATGACATCAATGCGCGCCTGCTGTCTGTCATTGATGCGGCCACTAATCCCTGGGGCGTGAAGGTTACGCGAATTGAAATTCGTGACCTGTCACCGCCACCAGATATCACCGAAGCGATGGCGCGGCAGATGAAGGCCGAGCGCCTGAAGCGGGCTGAAATTCTTGAAGCAGAAGGCGAAAAGCAATCTGAAATTCTTCGCGCTGAAGGCCAAAAACAGTCCCAGATTCTCGAGTCCGAGGGCCGAAAAGAAGCCGCTTTCCGTGATGCCGAAGCTCGTGAACGTGCTGCGCAGGCTGAAGCCAAAGCAACCGAGATGGTTTCACAAGCCATCGCCGAAGGTGATCTCAACGCGATCAATTACTTCCTCGGTCAAAAATACGTTGAGGCCTTTGCCAAACTGGCCGAGAGCGATCAGCAAAAAACCGTCATCATTCCGGCTGAATTCACGAACATTGTATCGACCGTTATGGGCGTTGGAGAGCTGACGAAAGCGGCACGTGATGCAGCCAAGGTTGCTGCTGAAAGTGCTGTCAAACAGACTCGTGGCAGTGTGCCGCCAACCGGTTAGGAGAATTCGCTATGGATTTCATCATTGCTGGGCTTGAAAATTTGAATGTGTGGTGGTGGTTGGGCATTGCGGCGACCTTGTTGATCGCCGAACTGCTGACCGGGACCACCTACATTCTCTGGCCTGCCGCGGCGGCTTTCGTGACTTCGCTGATCTCCAGCTTCACTGGGTGGCCAGTGGAAATCGCAGTGTTCGCTGTTCTGGGCGTTGGTTTTCTTGTTGCGGGTGATCGCCTACTGAAGCCGCGCCTGAAAAGCGGATCGGATAGCGGATTGAACAGTCGCGCCACCTATCTGGTCGGAGAGCGTGTCACGATTGTTGGTGGTTTCACCGAAGGGCGCGGTCGGGTACGCCATGGCGATACCGAATGGGCAGCCAGAACCGAAGATGGGTCTGATATGGCAGAAGGCTCAATGGCCGTGGTGGCCGCTCTTGATGGAACGCGACTGATCATCAAGACCTAGGTAAAGCGGGCTTCATCCTTGCCTTTCACGGCAAGCTCGTCGGCGCGCTCATTGCCGGGGTCGCCTGAATGCCCTTTGATCCAATCCCATTGGATTTCGTGGCGGTCGGCGGCCTCATCCAGTCGCCGCCATAAATCTTCGTTTTTGACAGGCTTCTTGGCGGCGGTTTTCCAGCCATTTTTCTTCCATGCATGAATCCACTTGGTCACACCATCGCGGACATAAACGCTATCGGTGACTAGCCTTACATTCGCGGCACGTTTCAAGCTTTCCAGCGCTTGAATAGCAGCCATCAATTCCATGCGATTATTGGTGGTGTCAGCCTCGCCGCCAAAGAGTTCTTTTTCGTGACCCTTCCATTCCAGAAGAGCGCCCCAGCCGCCGGGGCCGGGATTGCCTGAGCAGGCCCCGTCGGTATGAATTGTTATCAGTCCCATTAGCTGGATTTCACCGGATATTTCTTTGACAAATCGGCCACGCCCACTTTGATCAACTCAGCCAAAACATCGAGATCAATGTCGTCCAGCTTGTTGATGTACAGGCAGGATTTGCCAAGCGTGTATTTGCCGAGGCGGTCGAGATATGACTGGTAACTGGCATAACCAGGCATGATGTAAATCGAGAGTTTGGCCTTGCGGGGCGAAAAACCGGTTGCGAGGCTATCGCCTTCTCGGCCGCTTTCATATTTGTAGTGATACTCGCCAAACCCGACGATCGAGGTGCCCCACATTCGCGGTTTCCAGCCGGTTGTTTTCTCGAACAGATCGAGCAGGATCAGACCTTCCGTGCGTCGGCGTTCCGGTTCAACGGATGCAATGAAGTCTGCAGGCGATATTTCGTTGGGCTTCGTCTTGTTCTCTACCATGTTCAGGCCACCAGTCTTGGAAGTTTAAAGACGACATTTTCGTCCGTCACTCGCAATTCCTCAACCGAGGTCTCGTATTTGTCACCAATTGCGGCGATCAGATCTTCTACCAGCTGTTCGGGCGCAGACGCTCCAGCCGTGATGCCGATGGTTTTAGCTTTTGCCAACATAGACCAATCGACCACACTGGCATCCTCGACGAGAGCCGCTTGTTTCGCGCCCGCACGTATCGCGACCTCCACCAGTCGTTTCGAGTTGGACGAGGTTTCTGATCCGATCACCAACACCACATCGCAAGGCTCTGCCATGGCCTTCACGGCGGCCTGACGATTGGTTGTCGCGTAACAAATATCTTCTTTGTGGGGCGCTTCGATTTGCGGGAAGCGTTTTTGGAGCGTTGAAACAATTTCCGCAGTGTCATCGACCGACAGAGTGGTCTGTGTGACAAATGCAATGCGTGCCGGATCTTTGGGCTCGAATGACCCGGCATCGTCGACCGTCTCGATCAGGGTAATAACGCCTTCGGGAAGTTGCCCGAGTGTGCCAACGACTTCGGGATGACCTGCATGTCCGATCAACACGATTTCCATACCGGCTGCATAATGACGCTGTGCTTCAACGTGTACTTTGGATACGAGCGGACATGTGGCGTCGATATAGATCATCTCCCTGCGCTCTGCTTCGGCCGGTACGGATTTCGGTACGCCGTGGGCAGAAAAGACAACCGGGCGATCGACGGGCGCTTCGCCGAGTTCTTCAACGAAGATCGCACCAATTCGCTCAAGTCGTTCAACGACATGGCGGTTATGAACAATTTCATGGCGGACATAAACGGGCGTTCCGAACTTCGCGATCGCCTGCTCGACGATCTGGATCGCGCGATCAACACCGGCGCAAAATCCACGCGGGGCAGCCAACAATATTTTCATAGGACGTTTCTCTTGAGCCATTTCTTGTCCTTCATGTGCTGTGACGGCGTTGCGGCGGATCGTCAGGCATCGTAAGACCCTGATCTAGTGAAGCGACCGTCCGGAGTCACCACCCATGCGCTTGTTTGTCCCGCTTATTGCGATGGCCCTTATCGGCTGTAACTCGGTTAGTCGTGCTGTAAATGAGGCACCTGATAATCCGGGGCCGTGCCCTTCGGCGCTCGCATTGTATGATGCGCACCGCGTTGTGGAGCTGACAGGACAGCCAGCGACCATTGATACGATCGGGTTTACCGGTGAGATTAATGGCGTGCGGTCACTCTGTCGCTATTACGAGCTTGAACCCATCAATGCCAATCTGGAAATTGATTTCGGATTTGGCCGTGGACCAGCTGCGCAGGGCAGCACGCATACATTCACTTACTTTATTGCTGTGACCCGCCGCGACAGCGTTGTGATTCACCGTGAAGAATTCCCGATCACAGTTCGCTTTCAGCCCGGTCAGGATCGTGTCTTTCTGACCGAGAGAATCAACCGGATTTCGATCCCACGTGCGACGGAAACGACTTCGGGCACGAATTTTGAAATTATCGTTGGATTTGATCTCACGCCGGAACAGATTGCCTGGAACCGTGCAGGCCAACGTTTCCGTGTCGATGCGGGCCGAGGCCAGGACTAATCTTATGACGTCTATCGTTGATCAGCTGTCCGCCCGAATCGGTGCGGCCTTTGAAGCTATTGGCCTGCCGGCTGATCTTGGGCGCTGCACCGAATCCGATCGCCCTGATCTTGCTCCGTACCAATGTAATGGCGCGATGGCCGCTGCGAAGCTGGCCAAGAAGGCGCCCCGCGCTGTGGCGGATGAAGTCGTCGCCCAGTTGCAGGGCGAACCGCTGATTGCCGAATTGGAAATTGCCGGACCGGGCTTTTTGAACATCCGACCCAAGAGCGACGTCTATGAGGCGCGAGCGAATGCGATCGCTAATGATGACCGCACGGGCGCATTGCCGGTGAAGACGCCTCGAAAAGTGATGATTGATTTCGGCGGACCAAATGTCGCCAAATCCATGCATGTCGGGCATCTACGCTCATCCGTTCTCGGTGACAGCCTGCAACGCCTTTTCCGCTTTCGCGGAGATGACGTTGTCTCTGATATTCACCTGGGCGATTGGGGCTATCAGATGGGCCTACTGATCACCGAGTTGAGGTCCGAGCAGCCGGATTTGCCGTATTTTGATGCAGCTTTCGAGGGTGAATACCCGTCCACTTCGCCGGTCACGATTGACGATTTATCCCGGCTCTATCCTCAGGCCGCTGCTGCAGCCAAAGAAGATGATGCGCGCGCGGTTATCGCACGCAAAGCCACAGCCGAGTTGCAGAGCGGACGCCGCGGATACCGCGTTTTGTTGGCGCATTTCATCTCGGTTTCTGTTGCGGCGCTGAAACATGATTTTGATACGCTGGGTGTGCATTTCGACCTCTGGAAGGGCGAAAGCGACGTCAATGAACTGATCCCGGCTCTGGTCGCGGATTTCAAGGCACGCGGTGTGGCCGAGAAGTCTGATGGGGCTTGGGTGGTTCGTGTGGCAAGGGATGAAGACAAGAAGGAGCTGGCACCGCTCATTCTTGTGAGCTCGCAAGGCTCGGCGCTTTACGGAACAACCGATCTGGCAACGATCCAGGATCGCAAGACTTCATTCGATCCCGATCTCATTCTTTATGTCGTTGATCTGGGGCAGTCGGATCATTTCGAGCAGGTCTATCGCGCGGCCTATAAGGCAGGTTTGGCGCAAGACGGTGCGCTGGAGCATATCAAGTTTGGCACAGTAAACGGCTCTGACGGCAAGAGATTGCGCACCAAGTCTGGTGGAAATTTCCGGCTCGCCGATCTTATCAGTGAAGCGTTTGATCGGGCCAAGGCGCGTTTGACCGAGGCGGGTTTGGGCGCAGAACTTCCCGCTGATGAGTTTGACCGCGTTGCTCGCATGGTCGCGAATGCGGCGATCAAGTTTGCGGATCTGCAAAACTACCGCACGACAAATTATATCTTTGAGCTGGATCGCTTCATTTCGTTTGAAGGCAAGACCGGCCCCTATCTGCTGTACCAATCGGTTCGTGTGAAATCGATCATGCGCAAAGCCGAAGCCGAAGGGTTGAAGGCGGGACCAATCTGCATCACCGATCCCGCAGAGGCTGCACTGGTTCGACGTTTGGATGGGTTCGATGCCGCTCTACAGCGGGCCTATGACTTACGGGCGCCGAATCATATTTGTGATCATGTGTATTCACTGGCGCAGGCGTTCTCGTCTTTCTATGCGGCCTGCCCGATCTTGCCGGAAAAAGACGAGGCGATCCGTTCATCGCGTCTCGCATTGGCGCAAACCACGCTGAAACAGCTTGAAATCGCACTTTCGCTGATCGGTATGGAAGCCCCGGACAAAATGTAGGCGCCAAACCGAGCATGCGCGATTGACTCTCTATACGTGCGCTCTAAACCTCAAACCTTCCCGTCCCCGCGGGAGAGACCGGCGAATAATGCCGGCGCCGAAGGCGCAACCGCCCCGGAAACGCTCAGGCAAATGGACCGCGGGATGACGAAACGCTGGAAAGCGGGCGCTATCACTGGCGCCCCACCGACGGAGCAAGCAAGAGAAGGGTTGTCCTTCTTCTTGCGGAATCTCTCAGGTCAATCCGACAGCGGGGGCCGTCCGGAAATCCGGACATGCCGGCAACGGGGCCCGAATTTATGACTGATACTCTGCAAACGCCGCTTTTTGACCTTCACGTCGAATTGGGCGCGAAAATGACTCCGTTTGCGGGCTATGACATGCCGCTTCAGTATCAAGGCATCATGGCGGAGCATAACCACACACGTGATGCGGCGGGCCTGTTTGATGTCTCCCATATGGGGCAAGCACATTATACCGGTGATGAAGCGGCGCTTGAAAAGTTGATCACCGCTGATCTTTCCGCTCTGAAACCCGGCGAGCAAAAATATACGCTGCTCTTGAACGATGAGGGTGGCATTCGCGACGATTTGATGGTGTCACGGCCCTTTGGTGATGATGGTCTGTTTCTAGTTGTGAATGCGGCGACCAAAGGAGCGGATTTCGCTCATATCGCCTCAAATACTGCCGGAAAAGGCGAATTGCGATTGATCGAGGACCGCGCCCTGATCGCACTTCAGGGACCAAAAGCGGCAGACGCCTTTGGTGCTCTGGTGCCGAGTGCCGCCAAGATGATTTTCATGCAATGCGGCGTGTTCGATTTAGACGGCTCAGACATCTATGTCTCTCGCTCTGGCTATACCGGCGAAGACGGATTTGAAATTTCAATTCCAGCGGACAAAGCGGCCGAAATTGCGCGGAAGATTCTGGCCGATGACCGCGTGAAACCGATTGGTCTGGGTGCGCGTGATTCGCTGCGTCTGGAGTCGGGATTATGCCTCTATGGTCATGACATGAATGAAGAGACCACGCCCGTTGAAGCCACGTTGATGTGGGCCATTGCCAAGCCGCGCCGCGAGAGACTCGATTTTCCTGGCGCTGCGCGCGTCATGCAAATGTTCGCCGACAAGCCAGCGCGCAAGCGTGTTGGCTTTACCATGGCGGGGGCTCCGGCGCGTGAAGGTGCCGAGATCGTCAAGGATGGCGAAATTATCGGCGTTGTGACATCTGGCGGCTTTGGCCCGACGGTGGGCGGTCCTGTCGGGATGGCCTATATCGACCGCGAGCACGCGGTAGCCGATACAGACATCGAAATTGTGCTGCGTGGAAAAGCGCGGCCAGCTAAAGTGACGAAAATGCCTTTCGTCCAACAACGTTATTATCGGGGCGAATAGCCTGTTTCGGGGAGAAGACCATGAGCGTGAAATATACCAAGGATCATGAGTGGGTGAAAATTGACGGCGACACCGTCACCGTTGGCATCACCGCCTATGCGGCCGAGCAATTGGGCGATGTGGTATTTGTCGAGCTGCCGGATGTCGGAAAGACATTCGACCAAGGCGATGAAATGGCCGTCGTGGAATCTGTGAAAGCGGCTTCCGAGGTCTACGCGCCGGTTTCCGGTGAAGTTGTGGCAGCGAATAGCAATCTCGAAGGCGAACCTGAAAAAGTGAATGAAAGCGCGGACACGGATGGTTGGTTCGTGAAGCTGAAACTCACCGATAAGAGCCAACTCGACGACCTCATGGATGAAGCGGCTTACGCCGCCCATATCTCCTAGAACTTTTACAGGACAAGCGGATGCGATATCTCCCCCTGACGCCGGCTGACCGGCAGGACATGCGGAAAACTATTGGGGTCAACTCGATTGATGAGTTGTTCACCGACGTGCCTGAGGCCGCCCGCCTGAAGAGCACGGTGGATTTGCCGTCGCATCAGACAGAGCTTCAGGTCGAGCGCGCCATGTCGAAGCTGGCCGGTGAGAATACATCCGCATCGAGCGTACCGTTTTTTGTTGGAGCAGGGGCTTATAAGCATCATGTGCCGGCAACGGTGGATCATCTGATCCAGCGCTCGGAATTCCTGACGGCCTATACGCCGTATCAGCCGGAAATCAGTCAGGGCACGCTTCAAACCTTGTTTGAATTCCAGACCCAGGTCGCATTAATGACTGGCATGGATGTGGCCAATGCGTCCATGTATGACGGCTCAACAGCCTGCGCCGAAGCTGTGCTGATGGCGGGGCGTGTCACCAAACGTAAGAAAGCCGTGCTCGCTGGATCGCTGCATCCGCATTATGCCGAAACCACCCGCACATCGGCCAAATATCTGGATATCAATATCACGTCGACAGACCCGGATCTGGACGGATTGTCCGGCATTGCTGACGCGATTGATGACGAAACAGCTTGTGTCGTTATTCAAACGCCGGACGTGTTCGGTCGTCTGCACGATTTGACGGAAATTTCAGAGAAGGCGCATCAACACGGCGCTTTGGTCATCGCGGTCTTCACAGAGGCTGTATCTCTGGGTCTGGTGAAATCACCGGGCGAAATGGGTGCGGACATCGCTGTTGGCGAAGGCCAGGGCATCGGTGTTGGCCTTAATTTTGGTGGACCTTATGTGGGTCTCTTTGCTTGCAAGAATGATCGTAATTTCATCCGTAACCTGCCGGGCCGACTGGCCGGTGAGACCGTCGATGCTGATGGACGTCGTGGATTTGTATTGACGCTTTCAACACGTGAGCAGCACATTCGCCGCGACAAGGCGACGTCGAATATCTGTACAAATTCCGGCTTGTGCGCGCTGGCTTTCACCATCCATATGACCCTGCTGGGCGAAAAAGGGCTGACTACTCTCGCCCAGCTCAATCATGAAACGGCCTGCGACCTCGTCGATCGGTTGAGCGGTATTGATGGCGTCGAATTGCTGACTGATATCTTCTTCAATGAATTCGCCCTTCGCTTGAATAGGCCTGCGGCCGATGTTGTGGATGCGCTGGTCGATAAGGGCGTGCTCGGCGGTGTGCCGGCTTCGCGCCTCTATCCCGGTGAGGGGCTGGACGACATTTTGATTGTCGCCGCGACCGAAACAAATACGCAAGACGATCTGGCGGCCTATGAGACCGCCCTGCGGGAGGTGTTGTCATGAGTATGAATACACAAGGCCGTCCGACGCGTATCGAGCACGATGTTGATCCCGGCGGATATGCTGAAACTCTGTCTGGTTCACGTGGTCTGGAACAAGCAGAGCCTTTGCTGTTCGAGCGTGGCTCTCTGGATGTTACCGGAGTGGACCTGCCAACGCCAAAGGGTGGCAAAAACCGTTTGGGCGGGATGAAGCGCGAGGGGCAGATTGGTCTTCCCGGTCTCGCAGAGCCGGAAACGATGCGCCATTATGTGCGTCTGTCGCGAAAAAACTACGCGATTGATCTGGGTCTCTACCCTCTGGGTTCCTGCACGATGAAGCACAATCCGCGCCTCAATGAAAAAGTGGCGAGACTTCCCGGCTTTGCCGATATCCATCCATTGCAGCCGGAAAAAACGGTGCAAGGCGCTTACAAACTGATCGAAGAATTGGCGCACTGGCTGATGGTGTTGACCGGCACACCCGCTGTTGCGATGAGCCCGAAAGCAGGCGCCCACGGTGAGTTTTGCGGCATGATGGCAATCCGTGCGGCACTGGATGCCCGAGGGGAGACCGGACGCCGCCGCGTTCTGGTTCCGGAATCGGCGCACGGCACCAATCCGGCGACCGCCGTTCAATGTGGTTTCTTCACTGATGAAATTCCGGCGGACGATACGGGCCGCGTCGACATGGAGGCTTTCAAGGCCAAGCTGGGCGATGATGTCGCCGGCATCATGCTGACCAACCCGAATACGTGTGGTCTGTTCGAGCGCGATATCAAGGAAATCGCTGATCTGATCCATGATTCGGGTGGCTATTTTTACTGCGATGGTGCGAATTTCAACGCCATCATGGGCCGTGTGCGTCCGGGCGATCTCGGCATTGATGCGATGCATATCAATCTGCACAAGACCTTCTCAACCCCGCACGGCGGCGGCGGCCCGGGCTCTGGCCCTACGGTGTTCTCTGAAGCACTGGCGCCTTTCGCGCCACTGCCTTTCATCGTGAAAACCGCAGATGGCGCTGTGTTGAAAATGGCGGAGAACACGTCAGACCTTGATGGGCAAGACGCCACGCCTTTTGGTCGACTAACCGCTTTTCATGGCCAGATGGGCATGTTTACCCGGGCGCTAACCTATATGATGAGCCATGGTTCGGATGGGCTGAAGCAGGCTTCGGAAGATGCGGTGCTGAATGCCAATTACATCCTTGCTCGTCTGAAAGACGAAATGTCGCCCGCATTTGAGGGCACATGTATGCACGAGGCGTTGTTTGATGACCGCTTCTTGAAAGACACCGGTGTGACCACGCTCGATTTCGCCAAGGCCATGATTGATGAAGGGTATCACCCCATGACCATGTATTTCCCGCTGGTGGTCCATGGCGCAATGCTGATTGAGCCGACTGAAACCGAATCGAAATCCGGTCTTGATCGTTTCTGCGATGTTCTTTTGGGACTGGCAGAGCAGGCCAGAGCCGGTGAGGGCGCACGTTTCAAGGCAGCGCCCGTTCATGCGCCAATGCGCCGGCTGGATGAAACCCGGGCGGCGCGATCGCCCGTATTACGTTGGACACCGCCTGTAGATGATAATCAGGTGGGTCCATAATACTATCTGATGACATTTCTTCGCCTGATTCCGGACTTTTTCACTGTTTATGTGTTGAATGAGACCTATCTGGTGCCTCGAAGATCGAATAGTCAGAGACAGTGAACGCTAAGTTTGGATTGCACGACCTATCATGAATGAAACGCTGAACAATATGAGCAAGACGCCGTTCGGCAGCGTTGTTGCAACCGTTCTGCGTATGATTGGCATTGCGCTGGGTTTGGCTTTGATGGTGATTTCCATACCATTGGCGCTCATAACGCCCTTCATTCCGATCGGACTGCCGCTCTTTATTTTTGGTGCGATTATGTTGGCCGGGAGTTCTTCAACGGGACACCGGATTATCACAGGCTTTCTGAAGCGGCACCCGGGAATCTGGCACCGCGTAAAGAGCGTCTTCGGCGAAAAAGATCACGATCCGGAAGACGACAATTCCACCAATCAGCCATAAAAAAAGCCCCGGCAAACCGGGGCTTTTCTTTTAGAATTTGACCTTGATCAATTCAGCTTGCCTTCAAGATCAGCGAGATCTGCCTTCAGGCGATTGGCGTGATCGGTCTTTTGCGTGTTTTCAGCGATCAAACGGGCCGCCGCATCAGTCGCAAGATCAGCGGCCAATGCTTTGACTTCTGCAACCGCCTGGACTTCGGCCTGAGCAATGCGCTGTTCGGCCAGAGCCGTGCGTCGCTCAAGGCGTAATGCCAACTCAGTACGGGCTGCTTCGCGCAGATGTTTTGCGTCTGATCTGGCTTGTTCAATGATGGCTTCGGCTTCCGCTTCGGCTTCACGTTGCTTGCGCTGGAAACTGGAGAGCAACTCTTGTGCTTCTTCCCGCATGCGCCGCGCATCATCCAGATCGTCGCGGATCTTGTTCGCCCGATCATCAAGTTGTTTGGTGATGATGCCTGGAACTTTTACCCAGACCAGAATGCCCAGGAAAATGACGACGCCGAGCATGGCCCAAAACGATGTGTCATTGAGGAGATATTCGATAAATGCCACGATCTTCTCCTAACGGCTTTCTAGCGATGCAATGGCCGCATCAGCATCAGTTTCAGTTACATTGAGACCGCCAATTTCATTGGCCAATAATGTTGCCGTCGACTTGGCAATATTACGGACCTCAGAGAGCGCTTTGACACGAGCTTCGGCCAGCGTCTTTTCGGCTTCGTCAGACTTTGTCGAAATGGCGGCGTCAACCTCGGCGGTTTCTGCTGCGATTTCTTTGTCCATGGCGTCCTTGGCATCAGCCGCATGACTATGAGCCCGCGCCCGTGCGTCGGATAGCGCTTGTTCGTAGTTTGAACGGGTTTCATTCGCCTCGGAGGTTATCTCCTGGGCTGCGTCGAGATCGTCAGCAATCCGGTCGCGACGTTCTTCGATGATTCCGCCGATCCGTGGGAGTATCCAGCGTGACATCAGGAAATAGAGCGCTCCGAACGAAATCAGGAGCCAGAATATCTGAGACGCAAAATAGGTTGGATCAAAAGGCGGAAAGGCGTCGGAAGCTTCATGCTCTCCGCCGTGGGCTTCTTCAGCCGCGGTGACCGCCAAATTCATCAGCGCAATGAGCGTCATGGGACGACTCTTTCCGTTAGCACAATACTGTCAGCCGCGGGCAAACACGCCCGCGGCCCAATACATTGTTGTCGTACTAGACGACGAAGAGAAGCAGAAGTGCGATCAGCAATGAAAAGATGCCGAGTGCTTCTGTCACGGCGAAGCCGAAAATCAGCGTACCGAATTGTTGTTGAGCGGCAGCTGGGTTGCGCATGGCACCTTGAAGGAAGGAACCAAAGATGTTGCCCACGCCCATTGCTGCGCCGAGCATGCCGAGGCAAGCGAGGCCAGCGCCGATGTATTTACCGAGATCAATGAGACCTTGTTCCATTTTGGAGCTCCTTATAAGCGGTCCGGTTAGATAAGTTGACTTTACCCGTTAGTGTGAAGGGTGAAGCGCGTCGTTAAGATAGATGCAGGTTAGAATGGCGAATACGTAGGCCTGAAGGAAGGCTACGAGGAATTCGAGAGCGGTTAGTCCGATTACCATTGCAAATGGCAACACTCCGACAATACCCCAGGCAGCGCCTGCGCCCGCGAGCATGACGATAAAACCCGCGAACACCTTTAGAAGAATGTGGCCGGCAAGCATGTTTGCGAAGAGACGTACGGACAACGAGATCGGACGCGAGAGGAATGAAATAACCTCAATCGGTGTCACGATCAGATAGAGCACAGGGGGCACTCCTGCGGGGACAAAAAGTTTCAGGAATTTGAAACCGTTTTTGTAGACCCCAAATCCGACAACGATGGTCATGACCATCATGGACAATGTCAGCGTGACGATGATGTGGCTGGTTATGGTGAAACCGTGCCAACCAATGCCCTCAATTCCGAGCGGAAAATACGGGAACATACCGAACATGTTGCCGGCAAGAATGAAGATGAAGAGCGTAAAAACAAACGGGAAGAATTGCAGTCCTTCATTGCCCGCCGATGAACGGACCATATCAGCCACAAACCCGTAGAGGATTTCTGCAATTGATTGTCCGCGACCGGGAACGAGCGCCCTCTTATTGGTGGCAAAAGCCATCAGCAACGTCACGGAGACGGCAGCCAATAACATGAAGAATGCAGAGTTCGTGAAAGCCAGATTATAGCCAGCAACTTCAAGCGAAGCTATCTCATGAATTTCGAACTGTTGGATCGGGTTCTGCTCTACCACGTCAGGCCTCTTCTTGATCGCGCGATGCGCGTTCGCTCAGTTCTTTCGCGGCTCGGACGACATTTACGGTGCCCGCGCCGAAACCCAATAATGTTCCGATCAGAAGTCCAAAAGGTAAGGTGTCGAAAATGCGATCAATCAGATAACCGAAAGCCGCACCAACCAACACCCCAACCATAAACTCAGTTCCGTACCTCATTCCTGTAGCCCAGCCCTGTTTCGGGCGGTCATATTTACGATCTTCGGCTTGCTTGGCATCGAGTTTGACTGAAAGTCGTTGCTCGAAATCAGCGAGGTGATCGTCAGGATTGCTCCGGTCTGGTTCGTCTCGTTTGGACATCATGATCAGGTGCTTTCCGGACCCCCGGAAAGCGCGCGCAAGCTAGACAAGGGGGGGAGGCAAGTCAAGCACAGCAATGCGCACGCTAACATATTGAAAAGGCGTAGTAAATTTACTCGGCGGCAATGAGTTGTTCCGCACTTGCGAGATCAACCGAAACAAGTTGCGAAACACCGCGTTCCGCCATCGTGATTCCGTAGAGCCGATCCATGCGGGACATGGTCAGCGCATTGTGGGTAATGACGAGGAAACGTGTGGCGGTCAGGCGGCGCATTTCGTCCAGCAATCGACAGTACCGATCGACATTGGCATCATCCAACGGCGCGTCGACTTCGTCCAGAACGCAAACCGGGGCGGGGTTGGACAGGAAGACGGCGAAGATAAGAGCCGATGCGGTCAGTGCTTGTTCACCACCTGACATCAGCGACATGCGTTCCATCTTCTTGCCGGGAGGGCAGGCGAAAATCTCAAGGCCGGCTTCTAACGGATCGTCGCTTTCGGTTAGCGCCAATTCGGCATGCCCGCCTTCAAAAAGAGTTTCAAAGAGCTGACGGAAGTGCTGATCGATTCGTTCAAACGCTTCCAACAAGCGCGCCCGACCCTCGCGGGAAAGGGAATCAATGCCTTTGCGGAGGCGATCAATCGCAGCCAGTAAATCATCTCGCTCGACGACCAGTTCATCGCGCTTCACCTGAAGCTCGCTGGCTTCCTGATCAGCACGTAGATTGACCGCGCCCAGTCTTTCCCGGGATTGACGGGATGTGTCCAGCTTGCGCTCAAGATCATCAAGTTCGAGTTTTTCGAACGCAGGCTCAACGCGCTCAGCCAGAACAAGGGCCGTTTCGCCTGTGGCTTCTTTCAGGCGCGAATCAGTCTCGTCCAACCTCTCGCGAGCGGCCGCGAGACGGGCCTCATCGGCCGCACGTTTTTCTCTGGCGATGGAGGCATCGCGTTCGGTATTGCGTGCGGTCACATCAGATGCCTTGGCGGCATTTTCAGCGCCGATGGCGCAATCCCGAGCTTCCTCGGCGAGCCGCGCGGCTTCCGTGAGGGTTTCGCCGATCATTGCCAGGCGTGCGCGAATTTCACCGGGTTTCTTGCGCGCAGCTTCAACTTCCTTACCGGTGTTGAGCTGGGCTTCATTGAGTTCGGCGAGTCGCTGTTGAGCGCTTTCGGCCCGTTTTTGCCATTCTGTGCGCTCATTGCCCAATTCGGCAATGCGCCGTTGGCGGTCAGCTGCGGCACGGGCAAGATCTTCATAGGCCTGACGGGCCTCATCAAATTTTGCGCGGGCCTGATCTGCGGCGTCCCTGGCCGTCGCAAGTTCGTCCTGAGCATCCGTGAGACGAGTTTCGTCGTGTAGAGACGCTTCAGCGCTGGCCAGTTGATCGCGTGCTTCGCCGCACTCTGCCGTTAGCCGGTCGATCTCGGCGGATAGGGCGATACGGCGTTCATTATCGCGCGCGGCTTTCTCGCGTGCTCCGGCGGCCTTTGATTGGGCTTCGCGGGCGGTGCGTTCGGCGTCGGCGGTTTGGGCTCGCGTTTTACGTTCAAACTCACGCGCCTGAGCCAGTGCAAGGCGGGCTTCATCGACAACATCCGATGCGCCTTGAATGCTTGCATCGACGGTCGCCGCCTCATTTCGCGCCGTTTCGAGACGATTGCGTTGTTCGAGACGGGCCGCAGCGGCAGAAGGCGCATCGGCACGTGAGACATAGCCGTCCCATCGCCAGAGATCGCCTTGCCGCGTTACGATACGTTGTCCGGGTAGAAGCTTCCCGGCGAGTGCCTTTGCCGTCTCGGCATCGGCGACGCCAATAGCGTTCAACCGCGCAATGAGAGCATCCGGCGCTTCGACATATTTGGTCAAACGTTCGCAGCCCTCAGGCAATGTGCCGGCGCTGTGTGATTGCCCGCCCCAATGGCGCGCGGCGGCCTCATTGAGAGAGGCTTCAAGGTCATCCCCGAGCGCGGCGCCGAGCGCCTTTTCATAACCGGGAGCTGCGCGCATGGAATCGAGCGCGCGGTCCTCGACATGATCCTGCTCAAGCAGGCGGGTCAGGGTCGCTATCTCTCGCTCCAGAGCCGAGGCTTCCGATTGGAGTGCGTTCAATGGCTCAATGGACGCCCGTTCTGCGGTCTCACTCTCCAGGCGGGCTGATTCGGCTTTGTCGCGCTTATTGCGGGCAGTCTCGACACCTAACTCGGCTGTTTCGGCAGCTTTAATGACGGCGGTCAGTTCGCTTTCATCGCCTTGCCCCAAGAGCGAGAAAGCCTGATTTGCGCGATCTCGCTCTAAATTCAGGCGGGAAACGCGTTGTTCTGCCTGGGTCTTATTGCGTGCTGCGGCATCGCGTTCGGCTCGGGTTGTGGCAAACGTATTAGATGCATCATCCAGGGCGGATTGTTTGATCTGACGCTCATCATTTTTTTCATCGCGAAGACCCGCCGCCTTTTCCATGGCTGCTGCTTCACCCTCCGCATCCGCTTCAAGCGCTGCAATTCCGTCTCGGATACGGGTGATGGCAGATTCGGCGTCTTCGCCAATCAACCCTTCGCGGTCTATCTGGGATGCCAGATCGCGCAGTCGTTGTTCAAGCGTTTCGACATGCCGTTCTGCATCGGCTGCGTCGCGGTCAAATGTATCGCGTTCGCGCTCAATTCTGCGGAGGGCGGCACTGGCTTCTGCGGCGGCATGGCGTAACGGATCGAGGTCGGCGGAAGACTTTTCAGCGACCAGGCTGGCGGATGCTGCGGTCTCTGCAGCTTCATTGGCCGCGTCCCGCGAAATTTCCAGTGCGTCGCCAGCAGTCAGAACGGCGGCTTCGGCTTCCTGCCACCGACGTAGCCATAAAGCCGCTTCAAGCCCGCGAATGTCAGATGACAGTTTGCGGTAACGCGCGGCCTGACGCGATTGTCGTTCGAGGTCAGCCTGCCGTGATTCCAGTTCGTCTATGACATCCTGAAGGCGGTCCAGGTTTGCTTCCGCTCCTTTGAGCCGCAATTCGCTTTCGTGGCGTCTTGCGCGCAGACCGGAAACACCTGCGGCCTCTTCCAGTACTTTGCGACGATTTTCAGGTTTGGCGTTGATAAGCTCACTAATCTGTCCTTGCCGGACGAGAGCGGGTGAATTGGCGCCTGTGCCAGCATCTGCGAAGAGAAGCTGCACGTCTTTGGCGCGGACGTCTTCACCGTTCACTTTGTAGCTTGAACCTGCTCCCCGAACGATGCGACGGACGACTTCCAATATCGTGTTGTCGTTAAAGCGGGCGGGCGCTGTCCGGTCTTCATTGTTGATGACCAGTTTAACTTCGGCGTGTTCACGAGAGGGTCGGGCATCTGTTCCCGAGAAGATGACATCTTCCATGCCGGAGCCGCGAAGGGATTTGGCTGAAGTTGCCCCCATCACCCAGCGCAGGGCTTCGAGAAGATTGGATTTACCACAGCCATTCGGGCCAATAACGCCCGTGAGGCCGGGCTCGATGGAGAGCTCGGTCGAGTCCACAAACGACTTGAAGCCGGTTAGCCTGAGTGAGGTGAAATCCACGCAGTCCCGTCCCTAAATGACGGTCCTATGCCTTGTGGCTGCCGTCTGACCCATCCTATTCGCCGGTGTCTTCACCGTGCTCGTAAGCCAAGTACAAAATGATTCGGCGGAATGTGTCTGCATCATGTGTAGAAGGCACCAATTGCTCATCCAGCATCAAAGGCTCGCCATCTACATGATAAATATATGCTAATCCGTCCGGAGTTGGATCCGTCGTTAATAAATAATTGTTGATAAAAAACGCTGGTGTGCCGCCAGCACCATCTTCGATCGACTGTTGGTGACGTGCCAGGACGCGCTGTTGGATGGCCTCGTCTTCAATGCAGGCGTTGGTTTCGTCATCGCTCAGGCCGAGCGCGTTGCCCACGCGATAATAGACGGGCGCGGTGCTGCGTTGTTCTTGAGCCAGTGCGAATATTTCGTTCTGGGTCTCGAATAGAATATGTAACGCGTTGAAATATTGATCTTCCGGCGCGCAATCCGCGATCATGAATCCGAGCGCGGCCAGTTGTGGCTGGCCTGTCAGCATTTCGCGATAGATAAAGCGCATTTCTCCGGTGGAAATGAATTCATCCTGCACCATTGGCCAGATGGATTCGTACCAGGATCGACAATGCGGGCAGGCAACTGACGCGTACTCAACCATGCGAATGGGTGCGTTTACTTCACCTATTGCGCGGTCGTCGATACGCTCCTCCCCTGGATGGGGCGTTTGCGCATTGGCTGCACCTGTTATCAAAAGAGCGCTGAAAGCGAGAGTCAGTAGTCGGTATGACATTATTCTTCCGTCGTTGTTTCTGGGGTGATTTCGCCGCCTGCCTCAGCAACGAAGTGATCGAGAATGCGGACGAAGGTTTCCTGATCCACTCTGGAAGGCACGGTCTCTCCGCCAATCATCAGCGGTGCGCCATTCCAATAATAAACCAGCTCTCCGCCGGTACGGTCCGCATCCAGCACGTAGCCGTTGATAATAAATCGCGGCGTGCCATCAATTTCATCTTCAATGGCCTGATTGTGCGCTTCATTCACAGCTTCACGTAATTCGGCATTCGTGATGCAGGTATTGAACTCTTCGCGCGAGAGGCCGACTGTCTGAGCAACGTTCCAGAATTCGCTACGCGCGCCATTTGGACTGGCGGCAGCCTGGAAAATGGCTTGCTGCTGTTCGAACAACAGATCGATGACGTCAAAATACCGGTTATCAGGAGCACAACGTGCCAGCATGAAGCCTGCCTGCGCCAGACGAGGTTCTCCTGTTAGCATTTCGCGGAAAACAAATCGAACTTGATCGGTCTCAATGTATCTTGCTTCTATGGTCGGAAAGACTTCTTCGTGAAATTCCGCGCAGTGGCCGCAGGATGTAGAAGCATATTCGATCACGGTTACAGGAGCTGCAGCTGAACCGCGCGCCCGATCACCTTCGCGCTCGAACTGTGTGCTGCCACCCGATGAGGAAGATCCGCCACCGCCACACGCAACGAGAAAGGCGGCTGATGCTATCGAAGTCAGGGCTAGGGCCTGGCGTGTCATATTCATGTCTTCATTCTCCGCGTTCGCGGCGCTCATTCGCCCGCTCAAAACGTTTCAATGCACAGGATAACCGCGCATCCGGGTCAATCTCTACCCCTTCACTCATGTCTTTTTTCACTTCGCGGTTCACACTTGTGTGTTTGCCGCCGCCGACGGGGCGTGGATTTCCTTGCTTTACTCGCAAGCGGGTCGGAGCAGAATTGCCCGAGAGGGTCTTTAATCGCTCTAGAATTCTTGGCGCATCTGCTTCAATCAGCATGCCTGCTGGTCCTTTGGCGATGATATAGAGCGTGCCGCCGCGAATGGCATCTGGTGCAGACCATCCCGCCAACCTATCGCCAACGACTTCACTCCAATGCTCGGCAAGACGGTCAGTTCCCGGGCCGAATTTGAGAGAGAGCGGTTTCAAAATTTTAGCAGCAGCGCGCCCAGCCGGTGGCGCACCACGAAAGGTGGCTTTGCCGCGGCGCTTGTTAAGATAGCGCGCAGCAAGCGTTTCCAGGGACGTAGGGCGTTGGGAGGACGTCATGACAATCATCGTTGCCTGTGGGCGCAGACAAGACAAGTTTATTCGCCATGAAAACCGACGCTGAATTTCCCATTGCTGACATGCGCACGCGCCTGCTCGACTGGTATGATGCTGAAGGTCGCAGCTTGCCATGGCGCATTCGGCCGGAGGACCGGAAAACGGGCCGCACCGCCGACCCCTATGCCGTCTGGTTGTCGGAAATCATGCTGCAGCAGACGACCGTGCCGCATGCCACGCCGTATTATGGCAAGTTCCTTGAGCGATGGCCGACGGTTCATGACCTTGCATCTGCTCACGAGGATGAGGTTTTCGCGGCATGGGCGGGCCTTGGATACTATGCCCGGGCGCGCAATCTTATGGCTTGCGCCAGAGCTGTGTCCGAGGCTGGAGGCCGCTTTCCAAAAAATGAGAAAGCGCTGCTTACCTTACCAGGGATTGGTCCTTATACCGCAGCAGCGATCCGAGCCGCTGCATTCGATCTGCCCGCCAGTGTTGTGGACGGCAATGTCGAAAGGGTAATCGCCCGTCTCTGCGCTATTCCGAAACCCGTCAAAAATTCAAAACCGGAAATTAGGCGTGTCGCCGGGGATCTGGCCTCACCAGAGCGCCCGGGGGATTATGCGCAGGCGATTATGGATCTTGGCGCAACTGTTTGCACTCCGAGATCCCCGACTTGCCCGTCATGCCCGTGGCAGGGGGAATGCATAGCCTTCGCTGAAGGAAATCCAGAGACCTATCCCGTCAAGGCGCCGAAAACGATCAGGCCTCACCGGAGGGCGGTCGGGTTTGCCGTTTTTCGTGGGTCGGAAATATGGCTAAGGAAACGCCCACCCAAGGGTTTGTTGGGCGGAATGTTGGAAGTGCCATCAACGGATTGGCGTAACGAAAGCTGGGGTGATGCCGAGGCCATGTCTCAGGCACCATTTAATTCTGGATGGGAGGCCCGGGCGACGATCCATCATGTCTTCACCCACTTCTCATTAGATATGCAGATGTGGCGATATGAGGCCGATCAGGAGTGGGAACCGATCGAGGGCGGTTGGTATGCAATTGGCGATATCGATGAGCTGGCCTTGCCGAGCCTCATGAAAAAGGCAATTGGTGCCGCGCTCTAATGCGAGAGATGCCAGATCGCATCCATCAATAAGCCTGCTCCGGCAATAATGTCAGCGTCAGACGTGGCTTCGCCCGGATTGTGGCTGATGCCATTTATCGAGGGCACAAAAATCATCGCCGTGGGTGCAATACGAGCCATCATCTGGGCATCGTGTCCGGCGCCGCTGGTGATCCGGCGAAAGGGCAGACCGCGTTCTGTCGCTAGCCGTTCGAGAATTTCGCAAACACCTAGATCAAATTTGACTGGTGCCAGCCGAACCAGTTCGGATAAATCGATATCGACAAGCCATTCGTTTCCGGTTTCGACTATAAGCTCGCCGAGTATCTGAATTGCACTTTCTAATGTCGCAGCGTCCGGGTGCCGGATATCAAGGGACAGTTTTGCCTGCCGCGCGATCACATTGATCATGTTCGGGCTGAGTTGAATCTGGCCAAATGTCACGAGCTGTTCGGGGCCTAGCGGCTTCAATTTTTTGTCCAATGCTGACGCAAACCGCATGGCTGCTATTCCAGCGTCCTTGCGTAAATTGTTCGGTGTTGTGCCAGCATGACCAGAGCGCCCGCTAAACGTCAATTCCGCCCAGAAAATGCCCTGAACGCCGTCGACAATACCGATCGGGTCGCCGCAATCTTCGAGAATTGGACCTTGCTCGATATGCAATTCAACGAATGAAGACGGCTGGATGGATGCCAACTCGATGGGCACCAGATCTGCTTCCATTACGAGAGCATCACGCAATCGGATGCCGTCCCGGTCGAGGGCATTCAAAGCATCATTGAGCGGCAGCCCGCCTGCATGAACAAGCGACCCCATCATATCGGGCTGGAAACGGACACCTTCCTCATTGGCGAAAATCGCTACGGTTATCGAGCGCTCAGGCGTTCGGTTGTCTTCCAGGAGAGATTGGACAACTTCGAGACCGGCGAGAACGCCAAGTGGCCCGTCGAGATGGCCCGCATTACCGACCGTATCGATATGTGAACCTGTCATAACCGGCGCTTGGGTCGTTCTTCCCGGTAATGTTGCGAAAAGATTTCCAATCGGGTCGCGTTGAACCTCTAAGCCGGCGTCTCGCATCCAACCGATGACAAGCCGCCGTCCTTCGCGATCCTGATCTGTGTAGGCGATCCGGGTGCGGCCACCTTCGGCAGCATGCCCGATTTCACCCAGGGCATTCAGTCGGGCCAATAGTCGCGCGGGATTTATGAGAGGCGGCGTCATGTCTGCGCAGGCCCCTCTGAAATCACAATCCAGACAACGCTGTCGGCGTTCAGCCCGCAGGCCTTACGTGCATTGGTGTCCATCGCTGCCTCGCGCAATCCGGCATAACCAGCAGCGCCGCTGGGTGTTGTGGCGATGCCGACATCTGCGAGTTCGCGAACGGCCTGTTGCGCTTCAATAGACGAAATGGTCTGAAAGGCCCGCGCTACGGGTGCGATAATATCCCAAGCCAAAGACGACGGTCGATAGCATTCCAGCATTTCCATAGCGCCAGCATCCTGCTCAGGGATGGAGCGAATTTCGCCCGCTCTCGCGCTTTCGAACAGCGCAGGGGCTTCATCGGGCTCAACGATCACGAAAGCTGGCTGCGGCGATAGAGATTGCCATTTGGCGATACACGCCGCGGCCAAGCCACCAACCCCGGCCTGCAAAAAAGTATGGGTCGGAGTTTGAGTTTCTTGCTCAAGCCATTCATCTGCAAGGATGGTATAACCTTCCAGTACAAAGCGAGGCAAAAGATCTTCGGGATCATCCGACGTGTCGGCCACGAGTATCCAGCCATTGGATTTTGCCTGCCTTGATGCCTCTGCGACAGCGTCATCGAAAACACCGCTTACAACACGAACGTCCGCGCCCTTGTCGCGCAAACGTTGCACCCGATATTGCGGGACGCGTTCATGGACGAAAATGACAGCCTTTGCGCCGACTGCGCGTGCTCCAGCGGCAACGGACAAGCCATGGTTTCCATCGGTTGCGGCGGTGAAGATTGTATCGGCCACTAACTCACGGAAAGTCGAGGAATGGAAATCGCTCACTGAGAAGGGCGTTCCGGTGATGGATTCGAACCGACTGCCTAGAAGGCGAATAATTGCGTAGGCCCCACCGAGCGCTTTGAAGCTCGTCAGGCCCAGCCGCTGGTTTTCGATTTTGAAAATGACATTCTTGATGCCCAGCGCTTTGGCGAGACTTGGCTTTGAGAGGCAATCGGTTGGTTGATGTAATGGACAGCTGCCAATGAGGTCATACGCTTTTCGAGTATCGAAAAGTGTTTCAGAAATTTTAGCGTTTTCCGCAACCGAATTGGAGTAAATTTTCATGTATCAAGATATACACGAAAATATTTACCGCGAAAACGAAAATCTCTTAACTCAAGCTTCCATCGCGGCGCGGATTTCCGCGCGAATTGTATCGATCGGCGCATAGGTGCCTTTCGTGCGAGTATGCCAGAAAGTCCAGCCATTGCAGGACGGGGCATTCTGTATTTCCGCTCCGACCTTGTGGATCGAGCCCTCAATCTTGCCGGACAGGATAGAGCCATCAGCGCGCACACGGGCGGTGCGTTTGCCCTTTGAGCAATAAAGCGTGTCGCCGGGCTTTACGAGGCCGAGCTCGACCAGATTGCCAAACGGTACGCGCGGCTCCGAGCGCTTGGATTTGGTGACCGCGAGCGATTCCGATGCGGCGGGGCGGATGGATTCCAAACGCTCGGTCGCAACCTGCACATAGGCATCTTCGCGTTCAATGCCGATGAATTTCCGGCCCAGTCGTTTGGCCGCTGCGCCGGTCGTGCCGGTGCCGAAGAAGGGGTCAAGCACCAGATCGCCCGGTGAAGTCGTCGCCAGCAAAACCCGATGCAGCAGGGCTTCGGGTTTCTGGGTCGGGTGGGCTTTCTTGCCATCGCTGGCCTTGATACGCTCACCACCTGAACAGATGGGTAGCACCCAATCAGAGCGCATTTGCACGCCGTCATTCAACGCTTTCATGGCGGCATAGTTGAAGGTGGGCCTGGCGTCCTTTGTCTTGGCCGCCCAGATCAGGGTCTCGTGCGCATTGGTAAATCGCGTGCCCTTGAAGTTCGGCATCGGATTGGTCTTGCGCCAGATCACGTCATTCATGACCCAAAAGCCCATATCCTGAAGGAATGTGCCAAGGCGGAAAATGTTGTGATAGGCGCCCATCACCCAGATCGCGCCATTGGGTTTCAATATGCGCTTGGCTTCTTCCATCCATGCGCAGGAGAACAGGTCGTAATCATCATGATTGCCGATCTGGTCCCAGTCATTATCGACGGCATCCACCTTGGAATTATCCGGTCGGTGTAGATCTCCGCCAAGCTGAAGATTATAGGGCGGATCAGCGAAGACGAGATCGACGCATTCATCCGGCAGGGAGCGCATGATTTCCACGCACTCACCTTGCATAATCTGATTGACTGGCAGCTTGCTGGTCACTGCTTTACTCCACCCGAATTAACCTTGTTGGAGGGCAGACTCGCGCTTTGGGACTAACGGGCGGTTAAACGAATGCAGGTTGTCGCATCGGCGAGAAGCTCATCCGGTGAATGGGGCAGGGGCCGTGTTCAGCAATGGCGTCCAGATGGGCGCGCGCTCCATAGCCTTTATGCCCGTCAAAACCGTAAGCAGGCCAACGGTCCGCCGCGCTGATCATCAACCCGTCGCGGACAGTTTTGGCGATGATGGAAGCGGCTGAAATGCACGGCTCAAGCGCATCTCCGCCAATGATAAATCTGCCCGGGGCGGGCAGGTGTTCCGGCGTGCGATTGCCGTCTATCAGGAATTCGGTCGGGATTTGCCCCAGATTGATCGCGGCGCGGCGCATGGCAATCATTGTGGCTTGAAGGATATTGATCCGGTCAATCTCTTCGGGTTCGGCAATCCCGACACCAAAAATCGCGGTTTCACGGATCTGCGCGGCGAGGGCATCTCGGCGTTTCGCGCTCAACTTCTTGGAATCATCAAGCCCGGCAATCGGCACCCGCAATATTACCGCCGCCGCCACAACCGGCCCGGCGAGGGGGCCTCGACCCGCTTCGTCAATTCCGGCGATGAGTTCAGTTTTGGGCATCACGATTCAATAGACCGATTGCCGGTCGTGCGAAAACCCCTCACCCAGCGCGCTCATCGCTACGCGATTTCGCACGCTCACCCTCTCCCCTTCAAAAGGGGAGAGGGAAGAGGAAAGCGGCCAAAATATTGGCCGCTTTCGAGGGGGAGGGATCAGAACAAACTCCCCTGATTTCCCCGGGCCAGCGGGCGTTCGAAGAGATCGCAGCGCAGGCCGGGCCCGCGTGTTTTTAGGCCATAGCGTTCAATGGCCCGGCGAAAGCGGCTGGCGAGCAGGCGCGCATAGGGTCCATCGCCGCGCTGGCGCTTTCCATAGGCGCTGTCATATTCCTCTCCGCCGCGTGTCTGGCGGACCAGAGACATGACGTGGGAGGCGCTATCGGGCCGTGTTGTTGCCAGCCATTCCTTGAACAGGCCTTTGATCTCCATCGGTAGGCGCAAGAGGACATATCCGGCGGAGATGGCTCCGGCTTCGGCAGAGGCCTGAAGAATGGCTTCCAGCTCGCGGTCATTGAGGGCGGGGATCATCGGTGCGGCCATGACGGTGACGGGAATGCCGGCATCAGCGAGGCTTCGAACCGTTTCCAGCCGTCGTGAAGGCGTGGCCGCGCGCGGCTCCATATCCCGAGCCAGACGGCGATCCAGCGTGGTGATGGAAATGGCGGCGCGAAACAGGCCGCGCTTAGCCATCGGCGCGATGATATCCAAATCGCGCAGGATGAGCGCGGATTTGGTGATGACGCTGACCGGGTGATTGAAAGCCGCACAAACTTTCAGAACATCACGGGTGATTTCCTCGCGCCGCTCCAGCGGCTGATAGCAATCGGTATTGGAGCCGATGACGATAGGCTCAGGCCGGTAATTGCGATCCAGAAATGTGCGCTCCAGCAGCCGTGCGGCCTCGGGTTTCTTGAAGATGACGCTTTCAAAATCCAGCCCCGGCGAATAGCCCCAATAGGCGTGGCTGGGCCGCGCATAGCAATAGACACAGCCATGCTCGCAACCGCGATAAGGATTGATCGACTGGCTGAAAGAAATGTCCGGCGAGTTATTGCGCGTGACGATGGATCGCGAGCTGTCAATCAGGGTGACGGTGCGCAATTGCCCCGGCTCCGGGTCACTTTCGCGCCAGCCATCATCAAAGGGCGCATAGGCCTTGTCTTCAAACCGGTTGGTGCGGTTGGACCGCGCACCTCTTCCCTTTGGCTGCAAAGGCGCAGGCAGAGGATCACCGGTCAGGTCGATATCTGAATTCAAACAAGAAGGAGTACGGGGCGCTTTCGACATGACAGGATTATGTTCCTATCATGCGAACAAATCAAGAACGATTATGCTGATGCTCCGGTCCATCCGGACCGTCGCTCCTCGCTTTTTCCAGGCAAGCTGGAAACGCTGCGGGCGCGCGGTCGCGCTTGCCCTCTCCCTTGCGGGAGAGGGTGGCGAATTGGTGCGAAACGTGCGGGAAATTCCACACATTCCGTCATCCCTGCGAAAGCAGGGACCCAGTTGCGCCCTATCCACCGGCACGCCTTGCGCCAACCAGCTACCCGCGTCACCGCTGCGCAGATTGCGCGCATGGATGACAAGTTTCACCGCCGTTCTGGGTCCCTGCTTTCGCAGGGATGATAATACTATTGGGATTAAATCCCTTCCACCTTCTTCGCCACTTCCAGCCAGTCGCGCCAGGCGCGGGCTTTTTCCTGTGGGCGGCGTAAGAGGTGGGCCGGGTGGAAGATGGGCATGGCGGGGATGTGCTCGCCCGCTTCACCTTCGGCGTCCTTGAAGCGGTATTCTGACCAGCGACCGCGCAATTTCATGATGCCGGTTGTGGCGCGCAAGAGCGCCTGAGCGGAAACGCCGCCCGCGAAGACCAGAATTTTCGGCTGCACAATCGCGATATGTCGTTCGATCAGGGGCAGGCAGATGGCGATTTCCTCGGCTGAGGGCGTATTTACCCCTGCCGGACGCCAATTGAGGACGTTGGAAAAATAGACATCTGTTTCCGGATTGAGACCGGCGGCGCGAATCATCCGGTCGAGCATTTGTCCGGACTTGCCGACGAAAGGTATGCCTTGCTCATCTTCATCGCGGCCCGGCGCCTCACCGACAATCATGATGGCCGCTTCGGGATTGCCTCGCGCGAAAACAGTATTGCGGGCCGTGCGTTTGAGCGGGCAGCCGTCAAAGGCCTTGATCGCCGCATTGAGCTCTTCGAGCGTTGTCACATTCGCGACGGCTTTTCGCGCGTCTTCCGGATCACCATTTGATGCGCCAAATCCGGCGGCCTGAGCGGCTTGTGGGGTAGCGATGGCGGGCTTTTGCGGTGTCTGAAGCGGGTCGCGCTGGAGCGGTGGTTTTGCAGACGCGGTGGGTTTCAGCTTCGGCTTAGCAACCGGCACAATATCAGCTTCGATACCCATATCTTCCCACCATCCGGTGAGCGCTTTCAGAGCGCGGGAATGGATATCGACTTCGGGCATGGTCTGAAACTTACGTCTTTCGGCTGGAAGGGGCAGGCATTGTGCCCTAGCTGAATATGAACAGCTAAGCTATGACAGATCATAGATAAAGCGAAGCACTGCGGGGCAAGGAGCAGCACAGCATGTCAGACGATGTTCAGCGCGAGTCGATGGAATATGACGTTATCATCGTTGGAGCGGGGCCAGCCGGATTATCGGCCGCGATCCGCTTGAAGCAAATGGCGACTGAGGCCGGTTCGGAAATTTCGGTCGCCGTCCTGGAAAAGGGCGGAGAAGTCGGCGCGCATATTCTGTCTGGCGTTGTCATGGACCCCAAGGCGCTCAATGAGCTGATCCCGGACTGGCGCGAGCAGGGCTGCCCGCTGGAAACCGAGGTCAATGACGACATTTTCCTTGCTCTGTCAGAGCATTCCAGTTTCCGTTTCCCTAACATTGCCTTCCCACCCTTCATGTCGAACCATGGCTGTTATACCGGGTCGCTGGGGGCGGTTTGCAAATGGATGGGAGAGCAGGCCGAAGCGCTGGGCGTAGAGATTTATCCGGGCTTTCCAGCCGCTGAAGTCATCGAGGAAGACGGCATCATCAAAGGCGTCATCACCGGTGATTTTGGAATGGCGCGTGATGGCAGCCATAAGGACGGTTATCAGCCGGGCATGGAATTGCGCGGCAAATACACGCTGATCGGTGAGGGCGCACGCGGCTCACTCGCCAAGCAGCTGATCCATCGCTTCGAGTTGTCCGATGGCAAAGAGCCACAAAAATACGGGATCGGACTGAAGGAATTGTGGCGGGTAAAACCTGAAAATCACAAGCCGGGAACGGTCCAGCACACG
>Ga0316204_10003097_pt1 | contig 34714 bp, 17 predicted proteins | sample 6monrhotite_MG_2_FD_205661 | JGI IMG/M metagenome (GOLD analysis project Ga0316204, IMG submission 205661) | Microbial mat bacterial communities from mineral coupon in-situ incubated in ocean water Damariscotta River, Maine, United States -... | ecosystem: Environmental > Aquatic > Marine >... | reverse complement strand
CTTGACCTCCAGGCAGGGGCGGCCCCGGGAGCCCCGGTGCGGGCGCAGCGCGGTGTAGACGAAGGGCGTCTGGGTGGGGAGGATGAACTCGCGCGGCGCGCTCGGTTCGTCGCTGATGGTGACGACCCGATCGGCGATGCTGGCGAGGGACTGCATCAGCAGCGGCGCGGCCGGGCTGTCCTGCTCGACGAGGAGGAAGATGCGCTGTACGCCGCCCTCACCGGACTCCTGCACGGCGCGGCGGAGGACGTGGCGCAGCGCGTCCCGCTCCTGCACCCAGCTCCGGCGGTTCTCCGGCTCCTCGGCCAGGGTGGCGACCATCGACATCAGCTCGTTGGTGATGCCCCGGGTCTTCAGGTAGTTCACGGAGGTCGCGATGCGCAGCAGCAGCGTCATCAGCTGCTCGGAGGCCTCAACGCTCAGCCGCCCGTCAGCGTGGGCGTCGGGGCCGATCGCCACGACCGCCGAGCGCTCGCCGTACTCCCGCTCGAGGGTCTCGCAGAGCCTGATCAGCAGCCCGTGCACGTCGCGGCGCTCTCGGGTCGATCTCGGGGCGCCCACCAGCACCACCTCCGGCATGGCCGCTGGGGTCGTCTCCAGCCAGCCCGCGCGGCAGTCCATGTACTCCCGGTTCCGATTGAGCTGGGCCACGAAGGTCTCGAGCAGCTCGATGGAGCGCCGCTCGAAGTGGTCGCCGAAGATCCCCACCAGGAGCGAGCGCCGTAGGAAGATGAGCCACGCGGGCAGGCGCGCGACCCGGTCCTCGTCCAGGTGCGCATCGAGGCCGAGGCCCGCGGCACCCAGCACCGCGCCGTGGGGGTAGACCTGAACGTGACCGGTGATCTCACCCGTCGTCCAGGCGTCGCCGCGCCGCTCGCGGCTCATGCCCAGGAGCTCGCCGCCGAGGACGACGCTCAGCCCCTGTGCGTGCCCCAGCGGCGACGGTATCGCGCCGCCCACCCGCCACTGGATGAACTGGCCGCTGCCCAGCGCCACCGCCAGATCGCCCGGCGCCTGATCGTTCAGGATGGGCTCCTGCTGGAGCACGGCGACCAGAATGGGGAGCTGTTGGTTCAGGCCCACGAGGCTGTTGAACATCGCCTCGACCTGCGACACGCCGCTGCGGAGCAGGCGGCTCAGCTCGCGCTCGGGCAGGAAGTACAGGACCGTCCCCGCCGACACCTCCGCGCCCTCCAGGATGAGCTTGTCATCGGCGTACTCCAGCACGCCCACGCCGAAGAGATCGCCGTACTGGAGCTGCGCCTCGAAGCGCTCCACGACCGGCAGGGGTTCGTCGCCGTAGTCCGCGGCCCGGAGGCGCTCCCCGGCCTCGCCGCCAGGCCACTCGCGGGTCACGGTGACGCCGCCGCCCCGCCCCACGAGGTAGAGCCCCGGCGGGCGCTCGTCCAGGCCGTAGAGCGTCTCGGCGCGGGTGAAGACCAGCTCCTGAAACCGATCCACCAGCGCCGCGCGCTGATCGATGGTGATCTGCTGCAAGCAGGCGCTCAGCGTCGAGGCGAACTCAAGGCGGACGGCCTGAAAGAGGTCGCTCTGGCGCCGGTCGGCCCGCCGGCGCCCTCTCGGCCCGGCGGCGTCGGCGAGCAGATCCACCGGGATGACCCAGACCCGGCTGTCGTTCTCGGTGACCGCGCTCAGCAGCTCGCGGCCGCGCTCGAGCTCCGCGAGCTCCATGCCGAGGAGCTGCCCGCGAATCAGCCGGGCGTCGCTCCAGCGGGAAGATGCGTCGTCATACACGGCCCTCCAGCGCACGTAGACCGCGCTGTCCGCGCCCAGGATCGCGAGCGCCGGCCGGGGCGCCGCCCCCCGCAGCGACGCCGGCGTGATGTCGATGAGCGGCAGTCCCTCGACCTGTGCGGCGGCTGCCTCTCCGCTGAGAATCAGCACGCGGGCGGGCGCCGCCGCGCCGGCGTTCACGACCGTCTCCGCGGCGACCTGCGAGGTGGTCCGCGCGACCATCGCCATGCGAAGGAGCTGTACGTGCACCTCGTGGAAGCCGTCGCGGACGAGCTGCGGGCCGTGCTCATCGGCGACGGCCTGCCAGGCGGCGGGGAGCGCGTCCAGGGCCTCGGGGTCGATGGCCGACACCGACACGCGGGTCGCCTCCAGCGTGCCCTTGGGATCCAGCCCCGCGTTGATCAGGAACGACAGGCCCGTGAGGGAGATCTGGCGGCTCAGCACCTGCGCGTCGATCTCCCGGGCCAGCTCCTGCTCCACGCAGCTCGCCAGCCGCCGCAGGGTCTCGCTGTTGGAGAGCACGAGCGTGTGGGCGGGCACATCGAAGCCGTCGCTGAACCCTCCCCGCTCCAGCGCGCTGGACAGGCGCCAGGTTCGGATGGGCCCGAGGGCGTCGAGCACCGAGTTCTCGGCGATGGCCTCGCGGACCTGGAGGTCTGCCTGGGCGTCACTCACGTCGCTTCTCCCGTCTGGGGACGCTCAAGCGCTCCCAGCGTTCCTTCAAGCCGTGCACAGTCTGCCAGAATGCCGGCGTTGACTGCACATCCTCAATGAGGCGGGGGCCCTGCAGGAGGTCGAGGGGGATGACGCCGGTCCACTGGGACTCGAAGGTCACCGCGGCGTCGTCAGCCGGGCTGGTTCCGGCGTTGTAGAACAGCGTCAGCGCGCTCTTCAGGGCCGCCTCGCCGCGCCGGGTGGGGCTCAGATCGCTCAGAATACGCCCGGTCCGTCCGGGGAACCGGGGCAGCCGCGGCGCCTGGAAGGCCGGCGGGGGCACGATGTTGGAGGCGACGATGAGCCGGGCCCCCTCGGTCTCCAGGAGGGCCACCGGCACGTTGCGGCTGATGCCCCCGTCGACGAAGGTGCCCTCCCGGGTCGGCGTGGCCGGGTAGACCGGCGCCAGCGAGCCCGACTTGCGGGCGGCGAAGGCGGCGGGGCCGAACATCACCGGAGACTCGGAGCCGGTGCTCAGATCCGTGCTCACCGGGAAGAACGGCAGGAGCATCTCTTCGAGGCGCACGTCGCCGATGAGGTGCGCGATGGCGGCCACGAAGGCGGTCGAGGTGACCATCCCCGCCAGGGTCGCGACCTGGAGCAGCAGCCGCCGGTTGATGAAGAGGTCGAGCCCGTCGAGGCCCAGCGCGCAGTAGAACGCCCCCACCGACGCCCCCACCGAGGATCCGGAGATGAGATCGATGGGCACGCCCGCCTGGTGGATGGCGCGCAGCACGGCCACGTGGGCCATGCCCCAGGCGCCGCCGCCGCCGAGCGCGATGCCCACCCGCCGGTTGGTGACCGCCCGCGCCCAGCGAGCGAGGCACCCGGCCTCGGGCGCGCCGCCGGTCAGCCCGAGCCGGACCGTCGACGGGAGGTAGCGGTGGCCCGTCACGCTGGAGAGCCGCGGCGGCGGACCGCCGGTGAGCGGTCGAATCGCGGTGTAGATGTAGGGCGCGGCGGACGCGCCGCGGGGCGGGCGGGGGTTCAGCTCGGCGTCGCTCAGGTAGACGACCCGATCCGCGAGCACCCCCAGCCGCTCTCCCAGCTGCGGGTTGTCGGCGACGTACAGGAAGATGTAGCCGCTGCGTACGCTCGCGAGCTCGCCGACGTGATCGATGACGTCCAGGAGCCAGCGCCAGCCCTCCCCGTCGCTGGGGATGGCCCGCTGGATGTCCAGGTCCAGCCGGGAGGAGCGCGCGCCGATCCGCCGCGCCGCGGGCGCCGACGTCGCCCCCCAGGTCTTCATGATCACCATGAGGCAGGGCTCGTCGAACTGACGCTCCACCTCTCCGACGAGCGCCGCCATCAGCGCCTCGACCGACGGCGTCCCGCTCCCCAGCCGCCCGATGGACTGAAAGACCACGACCGGCGGTGAGTCGCCGTGGGTGAAGTCCTCGGTGGCCCCGATCACCGCGCGGGCGTCGGGGCCCACCTCGTAGTGGGTCGCGCTGTCGTTGGTGGCGTTCAGCATCGCCCGCTGCCACTTGCGGCGCAGGTGCCCCTGCCGGGCCTCCTCCAGGAGGTCATCGATGCGCGCCTCGACGCTGTCGCTCAGCGTATTGATCATGCGCGCGTTGCTGACGAAGGCGAGCCAGGTCGGCGTGCGCGCCCGCAGGGACTCCACGAAGGGGGCCGTCTTGCCGAGGCCCGCGACCCCGAAGCAGTCGCCGCGGGCGTGGACCCGCAGCGGCTCGAACTCAGCCCCCAGCAGCCGGCTGTCCTCGACCTGATCCGAGTAGAAGCTGCGGTAGCCGAGCAGCTCCCCATCCAACATGAAGCAGGCGCCCAGCGCGTCTCCGAGCGGCGGCGGCGGCGCGTTGCCGACCCGCCACTGGAGGAGCTGCGCGCCAGACAGCGCCAGCGCCAGCGCCCCCGGCGTCTCATCCCCCAGCACCTCGCGCTGCTTCGCCGAGGCGATCAGCAGCGGCAGCCGGCGGTAGAGGCCCACGAGGCTCTCCAGCGCGCCCCGCAGCAGCTGCAGCCCGAAGACGTTGTAGAGCGACTCCAGGGTCTCCCGGGTGATCCGGAACAGCCGGGTGTCGGGCGAGATCCGGATGCGCTCCCGGATGATGGAGAGCTCCTCCAGGGCGTCCACGCCGAAGACATCGCCGTAGCTCAGGTGGTAGGTGAACTCCGCCTCCTCGACCGGCAGCCACGCCCGACCGTAGAGGGGGCTCCGGAGCCGGCGACGCTGCGCCAGCGCCGAGTCTGCCCCGCCGGCCCCGTCGGCACCCTCGGCGTCCGGTCGCCACGCCGCCGCGGCCTCGTCCGGCTCGCCCGGGCCGCGCCAGCGCCGGCTCACCAGCACGCTCCCCGCCCGCCCGATGAGGTACAGCGCGTCGGCGGGCGCGTCGTAGTCGCAGATCACCTTCCAGCGGCGCCCCTCCTCGTCCTCCTCCCAGCGGCCGTCGATCGCGTCGCAGGTCACCTCCTCGATCGCCGCAGCCAGCCGGGCGCGCTGGCGGGCGACGATGTGCTGGAGGCTCGGGCTGAGCGCCGCCGCGGTCTCGGCCCGCAGGTGAACCGAGAGCCGCCGCCGCTGCTCGGGGGCGAGCGTGTCCAGCACCGCGAGGGGGATCAGGTAGAAGGAGACCGGGCGCGACGAGGTCAGGTGATAGCTGCCCTGACCCGGCACCATGCTGAGCGCGTCCAGGCCCAGCACCGCGCCGCCGACGAAGGTGGCCGAGGCCCAGCGGGCGCGGGAGTGCGCGCCCGCGGGCTCGCCCGCGTCGGCGTGCCACCGGACATGCACCGTGGAGTCCATCCGCAGCAGGATCAGCGCGTCGTCGACGAAGCCGTCGCTCCGGACGTCGATGCCGTCGCGGAGCACCCACGGCTTGCCCCAGCCCAGGCGATCCATGGTCTTCGCCAGGCGGGACAGGAAGCGGCGGCCCTCGGAGGCCAGCACGTAGCTCTCGCTGAGGGACTGCTGGAGGGGGCGGTGCTCGAACCGGCTCACCTCCAGCGGCTCGGCGTGGCGGGCCACGAACCCGGTGACGCTGCTCGGATCACTCATCGGTCTACCACCTGGTCCAGCGCGAGATTCACCAGCCGAGCGAGCTCGGCCACATACGGCTGACGCACCATCTCCAGGTGGTCACCGCCCATCGCCCGGGTCTCGACCCCGCGCTTCAGGAGCAGGCCCCAGCCGAGGCCGGGCCGCTCCTCCTTGTGAAAGAAGGGACGGTCATACCAGAAGCGGGACGTGAAGACCGTCGCCGCGCCGTCAAACGGCGGCGGCGAGTAGCGCACGGTCTCGCGCAGGTGCAGCACGAAGAGGTCGAACATGGCGCTGAGCGCGCCGCCCGCGCCGAGGCTCATGAACTCCGATCCCGCCGGGGCCAGGGCGCTCATCGCCGACCGCTCCACGAAGCGCCGCCAGCCCCCGACGCGCAGGGCCGATCGCAGGCTGCCCCGCAGCCGCGGGCGCTCCTCGCCGTCCAGGTAGAGGTAGTCGTGGAGGTGGTGGAAGAAGACCCGGCCGTTGTGGCCGAACATCAGCCGCGCGAGGTGGGTCGCCCCGGGGCGCACCCCGTCGATGGGCGCGAGCTCATCCATCAAGCCCAGGAAGCAGGTCTCCTCTCCGGCGGCGTGGAGCTGGCGGGCCATCTCGTAGGAGACGTAGCAGCCGAAGGAGAAGCCCGCGATGCGGTAGGGCCCCGCCGGCTGAACCCGCTTCATCTCCCCGATGTAGCGGGTCGCCATCGCCTCGACGGTCGGATCCGGCGGGGTCTCCCCGTCGAGGCCCAGGGCCTGAAAGGCGTAGACCGGCTGATCCGGGCCCAGCTCCCTGACCAGCTCGAAGTAGGGAAAGACGACCCCGGCGGCCGGGTGCGCCAGGAAGAGGGGCGGCCGCCCGCCGCCAGCGCGCAGCGGGACGAGCGCCAGCGGCGGCGCAGTGTCCCGTGAGTTTCCTGTGTTTCCTGTGTGATCTCGCCGCGACAGGGCGTCCGCGTCCAGAAATCGGGCGATGCCCGCGGCGGTCAGCGCGCCGAAGGCCGCCCCCGGCGGGAGCCGCTGGCCCAGGCGCTGCTCCACCTCGTGACGCAGACGCAGGGTGATCAGGGAGTCCGCGCCGAGATCGATGAAGCCGTCCTCCATTCCGACGCGATCGAGGCCAAGCACCTCGGCGGCGATCTCCGCCACCGCGGCCTCCGCGGGCCCGCGAGGGGCGACGAAGGGGGTGGGGAGCTCCGGCCGGGGGTGCCTTCGGATGCGCGATGTGGTGGGTCCACCGGACCTCTCGGCGCCAGACGCCTGCTGGTTGAGGGGGCGCGCGGACGCGCTCGGTGGATCAATCCAGTGGCGCCGCCGCTCAAAGGGGTAGGTCGGCAACGAGACGCGGCCCCCATCGGGCGGCGGCGGCAGCGGCGCGGCTCCCGCGGCCCACAGGCGCGCCCGGGCGAGGCTCAGGCGCGCCGCCGCCGCCGCGGGCTCCAGGGAGGCGTCCCGGCGACCGAGGGTGTGGACCGCCGGGAGGGACGGCGCGCTCAGCTGGAGGAGCCCGGTGATCGAGCGATGCGGCCCCAGCTCCAGCAGCAGCGGCGGCCCGGCCTCCAGGCGCTCCAGCGCCGCGGCGGCGTCCACCAGGCGCACTGGGGTGACCATGTGCCGCACCCAGTAGCGCGGGTCCGTCGCCTCCTCGTCGCTCAGAAAGTCGCCGGTCACCCCGGAGAGGATCCGGACGCGCGGCGCCGTCGGCGAGGCCCGCAGAGCGGCGACCTCGAAGGCGCGGGCGGCGGACTCCAGCAGCGGGCAGTGGGCGGGGACCGAGACCCGGAGCCGGCGGCTCTCGATGCCCTCCCCCAGCAGCGCGGCCTCCAGCTCCGCGATCCCCGCCGGGGTTCCGGAGACCACGCAGACCCCGGGGGCGTTCACCAGCGCGAGCCAGGCCCCTTCGACCAGCCGGGGGGCCAGCTCCGCCTCGGTCAGCGGCACCTGGAGCATGGCCGACGGCGGCGCCTCGCGGAAGGCCTCGGCCCGCCCCATGAACAGGGCCGCCGCCGCCGCCAGCGTCAGCGAGCCCGCGACCGCGGCGGCCACGTACTCCCCGGTGCTGTGGCCCAGCACCAGATCGGGGCGCACCCCCCGGGCCCGCCAGCAGGCCGCGGCGGCCCACCCCACCGCGAACAGCGCGGCGCCGGCGTAGAACTGGTCGTCCAGCCTCGGATCCTCGTCGCCCTCGGGGTACATCACCGCCCGCAGCTCCGGCGCCCAGGGCCGGAGGGCCTCCAGCGCGTCGTCCATGGCCTCCCGGAACGCCGGGTCCACGGCGTACAGCCCCCGCCCCATGTTCGGGTGCTGGGCGCCCTGGGCCGGGAAGACAAAGCAGACCGGTCGCCCGCCCGGCGGGGCCACGCCGCAGGCGACGCGGGCCGGGTCCAGCAGCGCCGCCGACGCCTCCGACGCGCTCGACGCGACGACGGCCCGGCGGCAGCCGAAGACCTCGCGGCCCCGAGCCAGCGTCCACGCGGCGTCCGCGAGGCCCGGGGCGTCCGCCGCCGCCAGCGCCGCCGAGAGCCGCTCGCAGGCCGCGTCCGCGCCCTCCTCGCTGCGGGCGCTCACCGCCAATGTCACCGGGCCGCCGGGCTCGCCGGCCCGCTCGCGCGGCGGGGCCTCCTCCAGGACCGCGTGGGCGTTGGTCCCCCCGGCGCCGAAGGCGCTGACCCCGGCCCGACGAGGGCCCCCAAGCGCCGGCCAGGGGGTGGGCTCGGTGACCACGAAGAACGGGCTGCCGTCGAGCCCGAGCGACGGGTTGGGGGCCTCGAAGTTCAGGCTGGGGGGGATGCTCCCGTGCTCCAGCGCGAGCGCGGCCTTGATGATCCCGGCCGCGCCGGCGGCGGCGTTCAGGTGGCCGATGTTGGACTTCACCGAGCCGATGCCGCAGTAGCCCGCTCGCTGGGTGCCCTCCCGATAGGCCTGAGTCGCGGCGGCCACCTCGACGGGATCCCCCATGGGGGTCGCCGTGCCGTGGGCCTCCAGATAGCCGATGGTCTCGGGCCCGACCTCGGCCAGCGCCAGCGCCTCGGCGATGACCTGGGCCTGACCGGTGACGCTGGGCGCGGTGTAGCCCACCTTGGCGGCGCCGTCGTTGTTCAGCGCGACGCCTCGGATGACCGCCCGGATGGGATCCCCGTCCGCCAGCGCGTCCTCCAGCCGCCGCAGCACCAGGATCCCCACCCCGTCGCCCACGAAGGTGCCCGAGGCGCGGTGGTCGAAGGGCCGGCAGTGGCCGTCCTCGGAGTAGATCATGCCCGTCGCGTGCTGGTGCCCGCCAGCGAGCGGCGGCGACACGGACACCCCGCCGGCCAGCGCCAGCTCCGACTGACCGAGGAGCAGGCTGTTGGCGGCGTGGTGCACCGCGGAGAGGGCGGTCGAGCAGGCCGTGAGCACGGTCAGGCTGGGGCCGGTCAGGCCGAGCTTGTAGGACACCCGGGTCGCCAGGTAGTCCTTGTCATTGGCGAAGATGGCCTGGGTGCCCGCGAGGCTGCCGAAGTCCCGGGGCATGCCGGCGAGGTTGTGGATCAGGTAGGTGTTGACCGAGCAGCCCCCGAACACCCCCACCGGGCCGCCGATGGCCGCCTCCACCTGCCTCGGGGCGTAGCCCGCGTCCTCCAGAGCGGCGTAGGCGCACTCCAGGAAGACCCGATGCTGCGGGTCCATCAGCGCGGCCTCCCTGGCGCTCATGCCGAAGAAGGCCTCGTCAAAGCAGTCCGCCGCCGCTATCGGCCCGCGAGCGGGCACGAAGGACGGATCCTCGAACTGCGCGCGGGGCACGCCGGCGGCCAGCAGCTCGTCGGGGCTGAAGAAGCGAACGGACTCGCGGCCCTCGATGAGGTTGCGCCAGAAGGCCGTCAGATCCGGAGCGCCCGGGAACCGCCCCGACATGCCGACGATGGCGAAGAAGGGGGCGTCCTCGTCGAAGCGTTCACTCATCGGCGCGCCCCGGCCGCCGCCGCCGCTGCCGCGCCGCGCGCTGTCGCTGCGCCCGCGCCCGTCCCCGGCTGGCGGGCCCCGCCCCCCCCTCCCCCTTCAAGAACCCGGCCAGCGACCTCACGGTGGGGTGCTGGAACAGATCCGTCACGGCCAGCGGCCGCTCGAACGCGGTCTCCAGCCGGCCCTGCACCTGGATGAGCAGCAGCGAGTGACCGCCCAGATCGAAGAAGTTGTCCTCCGCGCCCACCCGCGTCGCGCCGAGGGCGTCCGCCCAGATGCCAGCGACCCGCTGCTCGGTCTCGTCCAGGGCCGGCCCGCCCGCGGAGTCCCCAGCGCCCCTGGCCGCCGCGGGCGCCGGCGCGTCCCGGAGCAGCTCGGGCGCCCCCAGCGCGCGCTCGCGCACCGGCGGGCTGTCCGGGTTCAGGCCGATGATCCACTCCCCCGGAGGCTGCGCGAGGCAGGCCCAGAGGGAGCGCAGCCCCTGCGCCGGGGGCACCGCGAGGTAGCCGCGCCGCTCGGCGAGCGCGCCGCCCAGGCGGCCTCGGGTGATGCCCACGTCGTCCCAGCGCGACCAGGTCAGCGTCCAGGCCCGCCGCCCCTCCGCCCGGGCGCGGGCGGCCTCGGCGACGCCGTAGCGGCAGCCCGCCGCGTAGGCGCCCACGCCGAACCCGCCGAACAGCGCGTTCACGGAGGAGAACTCGACCACAAAGCAGCCCTCGCGGGCCCGCGCCAGCGCGTGCACCGCCCGCGCGCCGTCGACCTTGGCGTCGAAGACCGCGCGCATGCCCTCGGGGGTCTCCTCGCGCAGGGTGACGGTCGGCATGGCGCCCGCGAGGTGGAAGATGCCGGCGAGCGGCCTGCCCCACGCGGCCTCGGCCTCGGCGACCGCCGCCGACAGCGCGCCGGCCTCGGACAGCTCCACGGCGGCGAAGCGGGCCTCCGGCGGCGCGTCGTTCCTGGCCAGGCCGGCGGCGCGACCGACCAGCAGCAGCGGCCCGAAGCCGCGCTCCGTCAGGTCGGCGACCAGCAGGCGCCCGATGCCGCCCCGGGCGCCGGTGATGAGCAGCGGCTCGCCCGGCGCCATCGGCGGCGTCCCGGCCGCCAGCGACGCCGGCGTCAGGCGGGGCACCAGCCGCTCGCCGGCGCGGAGCGCGGCCTCCGGCTCGTCCCGCGCGTCGCCCAGCTCGGCGCGCAGCAGCGCCGCCAGCGCCTCGGGCTCAGCACCCTCCAGCGTCTCCAGGTCCAGGTGACGGGCGCGCAGGCCCGGCAGCTCATGGGGCGCGGTCACGGCGAGGCCGCTGGCCAGCGCCCGCATCGGGTGGGCGCCCTCCCCGGCCGTGTCCTGCGCCCCGACGGCGCTCGTCAGCAGCGTCCAGGGCGCGTCGACGCCCCAGACCGTGGCCGCCGCCTGAATCAGCCGGAGCAGGCTGTGCGCGCCCTCCAGTGACTCCCCCTCCCAGCCGAGGAGGTGCACCACCGGCCGGGGCCCGCCGACGCTGCGCAGCAGGGCCTCGTAGCTCTCGAAGGCCCCCGGCAGCGCGGCCGCGCCGCCCAGCGCCGCCGCCACCGCCGCGGCGATCCCCGGCCGACAGACCACCAGCGGCGCCTCGGCGCCCGTCGGCGGTCTCGCCGCGGAGGCCTCGGGCAGCGCGGCCCGCGGCACCCACGCCCGGCGGAAGAACCACCCGGGCAGCGTGACGTCGCTGCCGGTCAGCAGCTCCAGCTCCCGTCGCAGAGCGTCGAACTCACCAGCCTCGAAGCGCCCTCGCAGCCTGGTTCGCTGGATCTTGCCGATCTCGGTCTTGGGGATGTCAGCCCGGTCCACCGGCATCAGCCACGTGGGCGTGATGCCCACCCCGCGAGCCACCGCCGCGCGGATCGCCCCCAGCAGCGCCGGCCGCTCCCGCCAGCCTGGCGCCGAGAAGAACACCGCCACCCGCTCGGCCTGATCCCCCGCCCGCCGCGCGGCGATGGCCGCCACAAAGGAAGGCTCCACCCCGTCGACCGACTCGGCGGCGGCCTCAATCTCGTGGCTGTAGTAGTTCACGCCGGCCACGATGATGACGTCCTTCAGCCGACCGGTCAGGGTGACCCCGCGCTCGTCGATGAAGGCCAGATCGCCCGTGTCGAACCAGCCGTCGCCGACGAAGGCCTCGGCGTTGGCGTCGGGCCGCCGGTAGTAGCCCCGGGTGACCGTGGCCCCCCGGACCAGCAGGCGGCCGACCTCGCCCCGCTTGAGCGTCGCGCCGTCAGCGCCCACCACCCGGGCGTCGAAGCCCGCCACCGCCTGACCGCAGGGCACGAAGGCGTCCTCATCCGAGGAGGTCTCCAGCCGGAAGTCCGGATCGATGAGCGTCGCCGAGCAGGTCTCCGACATGCCCCAGATGGGCACCATCGCCGTGGGCGGCAGGCCGCAGGGGGCCAGCCGGCTCAGGAAGCGCCGGGCCGTGCGGGCGACGATCATCTCCCCGCCGTTGGTGGCGGCCCGGAAGCAGGAGAGATCCCAGTCTCCGGGCGCGGCCGCGGCCTCGTTCATGAGCCCGAAGGCGAAGTTCGGCAGGAAGGTCGTGGTGGCCCGGTGCTGATGAATCCAGTCCAGCGCCCGCCGGGGAGCGGCGAGGAAGGCCGTCAGCGGCGCGTTGACGCCCCGAGCGCGGCACCAGACCGCCGAGAGGTGGCACATGAAGAGCGGGGCCACATGATCCAGGCCGAGCCAGTTCAGGAAGACGTCGCTGGCACCCTCGTCGCCGAAGCCGAGGAAGCCGCAGTAGCTCGCCAGGAAGCTGACGCTCTCCTCGTGGGTGTGCTGGACCGACTTGGGGATCCCCGTGCTGCCGGAGGTCAGCAGCAGCATCGCCTGATCCGCGCCGCCGATCGCCGGCGGGGAGAACGCGCCGTCCAGCCGGTCCACGGACCAGACCCTCATCTCCGCGAAGTCCTCCAGCGCCTGCACCCGCCCCGCGTCGGACAGCACCACCGGCCGGTCGAGGGACTCCCAGACGCCCACCAGCTTGGCCGCGGCCCCCACGGCGCGGTCGTAGGCGGTGGGCACCGCCATGTTGAGCACCACGTAGCCGCCGAGGAAGCAGCCCCAGAGCACCGGGAGCAGGTCGCGGTTGTCGGCGATCTGCAGGACGACGAAGCTGCCGGGCGCGAGATCCCGGGCCTGGAGGCCGCCGGCGACCCGCTCGGCCGCCGCCAGCAGGTCCAGGTAGGAGTGGAAGCGCTCGACGCCGTCCGCGCCGATGTCGAGGATGCCCTGCTCGGGCGCCTCCCGGGCCGCGCGTCGCAGCACGTCGCCGAGGGTGCGCGGGTCGCCGTCGGCGAACACCAGGGGGCCGCCCTCCAGGACAGCGGGGCCGGCGTCGCCCGCCGCCGCGGGCGCGGGGGCGCTCGGCGCCTGACCGCTGCCCCCCGAGAGGAAGCCCGCGGGCAGCACGGACTCCAGGTGGACCCGCGCGGCGCGGCGGGTGAGCGGCGCCGCGGCGGCCAGCGCGGCCAGGTCCGTCCGCCCCCGCGCGTCCAGCGGGATGTGGGTCACGCGCTGAGAGCGCGCCACCGAGGGCGCCAGCGCCCGGAGCGCGGCCTCGTCGATCCGACCGACGATCGCCGCGACCCGCTCGGTCTCCCCCCCGACACCGGGGGCGCACCACACCGCGACGTCCCGCACCGACGGCGAGGCGAGCAGCGCCCGCTCCGCGCGATCATTCGCGGTCTCCCAGGCCCCCGAGACGGCCTGACGCGGCGCGGCGACGGCCGCGGCCAGCGCGGCCTCCAGCCCGGCGACGAGCGCCTCGGCGGTCCCGGGCAGGAGGCGCTCCGTGCGGTACAGCAGGTTTCCGTGGATGCGCCCGCCGTCGTCCCAGAGGTTGAGGGTCAGATCAAACGGGGCGGTGCCGTTGTCGACCTCCTCGACGGAGAGGGTCAGCGCCCCGGCCGCGAGCGGCGGCGGCGGGCTCGGCTGGAGGATGAAGCAGGCCCGCACCAGCGGCTGCTGCGCCGCCGTACGCCGCGGCCGGAGCGCGGCCACGAGCCGGTCGAAGGGCATGTCCTGGTGCTCGAAGGCCGCGCGGGCGGCGCGACGGGCGCCGTCAACCAGCGCCAGAAAGGGCGCGTCCACCTCGGCGCGCAGCGGGATCACCAGCGTGTTCGCGAAGAAGCCGACGAGCCCCGCCAGCTCCGGCCGCTCCCGGGCGGCGACCACGGTGCCCACGGACACCTCGTCGCGCCCCAGCTCGCCGCGCAGCAGCGCCCCGAAGGCCGCCAGCAGCACCTCGAAGACCGTGGCCCCGGCGCGGCGCGCCAGCGCCCTCACGGCCGCGCTCAGCCGCGGCGAGAGCATGACGGGCTGGAGCGCGCCCTCCTGCGACGGCGCGCGCCCGAGCGGCCGATCCGACGGCAACGCGGCGGGCACGATCCCGTCCCCCAGCGCCGCGCGCCACCAATCCACCAGCGCCGTGAGCCGCGCCTCGCTCAGCGCGGCGGCGCGCCACGCCGCGTAGTCCAGCACATCCACGGCGAGCGCCGGCGGCGCCTGCCCCTCGTAGAGCGCCGCCAGATCCCGGGCGAGCACGCCGATGGACCAGCCGTCGATGGCGACGTGGTGCGCGCAGACCAGGAGCTGGTGCCGCTCGGGGTCGAGCCGCAGCAGGCTCACCCGCGCGGGGGGACCGACGGCGAGGTCGAAGGGACGCCGGAAGAAGGCCCTGGCGGACTCGGCCGCCTCCGCGGCCCGATCCGACGCCTCCAGATGATCGAGCGCGGTGACGCCCAGCCGGACCCGGGCCTCCGCGAGCGCCTGCGTCGGCCGCCCGTCGACGGCCCGGTAGACCGCGCGGAGCGCCGCCTGCCGCTCGAACAGCGCCACCAGCGCCCGCTGCAGCGCCCCGACATCCAGGGGGCCCTCCAGGTGCAGCACAACGGAGACGTTGTACTCGACGCTGGCGGGGTCGAGCTGGTGGATGAACCACAGGCGCCGCTGGGTGTCGGTGAGGGGGGCCGGGCCAGGCGCCCGGCGCGGGATGGCGGCGCTGACCGCCGCGGTCCGGAGCGTCGCCGCCAGCGCCCGGGGCGTGGTCGCCTCGAAGACCGCCCGGGCGGGCAGATCCACGCCGAGCTCGGCGTGGATCTCGAAGGCGAGCCTCGCGGCGAGGATGGAGTGCCCTCCGAGCGCGAAGAAGTCATCGGTCGCGCCGACGCCGTCGACCGCCAGCACCCGCTCGAACAGCGCCGCCACGGCGGCCTCGTCGCCAGCCAGGGGAGCCACGAGGCGGCCCACGGCCCCGCGCTCGGAGCCCGGCGCGGGCAGGGCCTCCCGGTCGATCTTGCCCATCGGCGTGAGCGGCAGCGCGTCGAGGGTGACAAAGCGCGCGGGGACCATCCAGGCCGGCAGGTTCGAGGCGAGCCGCGCCCGCACCGAGGCCTGCAGCCGCGCCGGCTCGAGGGCCTGTCCCGGCGTCGGCACGAGGTAGGCGACCAGCCGCCGGCCTCCAGCGGGATCCGCCGCGGTGTCCGCGACCGCGGCGGCGACGCCGGGGTGAGCGTTCAGGCGGTCCTCCACCTCGGCCAGCTCGACCCGGTACCCCCGGATCTTCACCTGCCGATCGGCGCGCCCCAGGTAGAGCATGTCGCCGTCGGGCGTCGCCCTCGCCAGATCCCCCGAGCGGTACATGGTGCCGCCGGGCAGGAACGGGTCGTCGAGGAAGCGCTCGGCGGTCAGCGCGGGCCGCCCGAGGTAGCCCGCGCCGGTCCCCACGCCCGCGTGGTACAGCTCCCCCACCTCGCCCGTCGGCACCGGCGCCAGCGCCTCATCCAGCAGGTAGACCGGGGTGTTGGCGAGGCGCCCCCCGATGGTCACGGGGTGACCCGGCCGGCAGCGGGTGATGGTCGTGTAGACGCTGGCCTCGGTCATCCCGTAGCCGTTCCACACCGCGCAGCCCCGCGCGACGAGCGGCCCCACGATGTCCGGCGGCAGCGCCTCACCGGCCATCAACACCGTCGTGGGGGCGGCCGGCCGCCAGTCGCGGTCCAGCAGCATCCGGAAGGTGGAGGGGGTCGCCGAGAGGTAGGTCGACGGCTCCGCGGCCAGCGCCGCGGCCAGCCGGCCCGGATCCGCGGCCTCGGCGCCGGTCACCACCCGCAGCCGGGCGCCCACTGACAGGGCCAGGAAGATGTCCGCCACGGACATGTCGTGGGAGAGGCTGATGACCGTGGCGACAGTGTCCTCGGCCCGCAGCCCCGGGCGCTCGCTCATGGCATCCACGAGGTTTGCGATGCCCCGGTGGGTGTTGCCCGCGCACTTGGGCCGCCCCGTGGAGCCGGAGGTGTACATGGCGTAGATGAGGTCGTCGGGGCCGGCCTCGGCGCCCGACGGAGCCCGCGCCCCCCAGTCACCGTCCAGCAGCAGCTCCGGGCGGCCGTGGGCCGGCAGGCGCTCCCGAACACCGGACTGGGTGATCAGCACGGCGACGTCTGCGTCCTCCAGCATGAACCGCACCCGATCGGGCGGATAATCCGGGTCCACCGGTACGTAGGCAGCGCCGGACATGAGCACCCCGAAGAGGGCGACCACCATGTCCACGCCGCGCTCCACGGCGACGCCCACCAGCGCCCCCGGAGCGGCACCGCGAGCCCGCAGCGCCGCCGCGAGATCCACCGCGCGATCCCTGAGCTCGGCGTAACTCAACGCCGCACCGCCGCAGATCACCGCCTGAGCGTCCGGCTGTAGAGCCGCCCGCGCCAGGAATCGATGATGTACGCAGCTATCCTTTCTCTTCTCGCCGTCGCCCATCCGCACCGCGCCTGAGTACCTACCTCCGAAATTGTGTCAGAAAGCGGATTACAATGCGAACAGCATCCAGGAGTGGACCATGGGCTACGCCATCGCTCTCCTCGTCGTGGCCGCGCTCTTCGTGGTCCTCGAGCTGAAGACCTCTCGCCCCGACGGGACCCTGATCCAGGTGCACCCGTACCGACGGCTGATGGCCTTCATCATGCCCACCCGGAGCGAGTCCATCGTCTTCTACGATGACTACATCGACGCGAGCAACCTGCTGGCGTTCGTGGCGTCCTACAAGTCCAGCGAGGTCCCGGTGGGGGTGACTCACTGCGTGGTGGCGGCGGCCAACATCGGGCTCTCGGAGACCCCCGCGATGAACCGCTTCGTCATGGGCGGGCGCATGTACCAGCGCAAGGGCCGGCAGATCACCTTCAGCATGAAGCGCAAGAAGCTGGATCAGGAGGCGAAGCTCGGCGTGGTCAAGATGTCCATGAACGATCGCGAGAGCTTCGAGGGCTTCTGCGCGCGGGTGGACAAGGCGATCAACCACCAGCGCTCGGGCGAGCGGACCTACGCCGACAAGGAGTACTCCCTCTTCAACGCGCTGCCCCGGACGGTGCTCCGCCTCGCGGTGCCGCTGCTGCGCTTCCTGGACGACCGGAACATCCTCCCGAACGCCTTCATCGAGGGCGACGGCATGTACACCAGCATGTTCATCGCCAACCTGGGCAGCCTGGGCATGAGCGCGGGCTTCCACCACCTCTACGAGTGGGGCAACTGCCCCCTCTTCCTGATGGCCGGCGCCGTCCAGGACCGACCGGTGGTGGTCGACGGAGAGGTGGCCGTCCGCAAGCTGCTCCACCTGCGCTACAGCTACGACGAGCGCATCGACGACGGCCTCACCGCCAGCTTCGGCATGGCCACCGTCAAGCGGGTGCTGGAGAACCCCCAGGAGTACCTCGGCGCGCAGCCCATGCTGGCCCACCTGCGCACGGACGCCGAGGCCTGACGAGCCTCGGGCTCCCCCGCTACTTCGTGACGTCGATCCGCTTCAGGGGCTGGCCCTGCTCGCCCGCGTAGTACCCGAGCTTGTACTTCAGCGCGACCTGCTTCGCGGCGAAGTCCATGGCGTCCTTGAAGCTCATGCCCTGGTTCATGCCGCGCTGAAGGCTCACGTCGTAGTGGGCGCTGATGTCGCTGAAGGCCCGGTCCCGCTCGCTCCGCGACATGCGATCGTTCCAGTCCTGGAACTCCTTGGAGCGGGCCATGGCGAAGAAGCCGGTGCCCGACTGGATCACGGTGATGGGCTCCTCGAGCACCAGCAGCAGCGCGATGTCCTGCCCCGAGAACGACGCGTGGGTGATGTTCCCCTCGGTGTGATCGTAGGGGTGGGTGTGGAAGAGGGCGTAGATGCGGTTGCCCGCCTGCTTGTCGTCGTGGTTGGTCTGCCACATGGCCGACTGGCCCGCGCCCCCCCGCCGGAAGACCCACTTGTCGTCCTTGTCCTTCACCATCAGGCCGCCCTGCTCCTGGGAGCGCCCTCGCGGGAAGGAGTTGTTCATCGCGAAGCGGGCCGCCATGACGAACTCCGAGGGCAGCCCGAAGCTCGCGGGCAGCTCGCCGAGCTTCGGGGTCGCGTAGAGCGACTCGAAGTTCGTGAGCTGGGCGGCGCTGTCGCCGGTCTCGACGGCCTCATCAGCGGGGGCCGGCGCGGTCGCCAGCACAGCCAGCACAGCCAGCACATCCGCGGCGGGGCCGGGGGTCGCGCCGCAGACCTCCGCGCGGGCGGAGGGGGTCACGAGGAGGGCGGCAAGCACGGCCAGCGGCAGGCAACGGAGCGTCATGGCATCAACCGGGTCCAAAGAGCGGAACGAGGCACCACGATCGTCTGGAGTCGTGGCGCGGGGCGGTCGGTGCTGAGGCCACTGTACATCATCTGAACGGACACTGCACAGGGGGGTGTCGAAAGTTGGACACCCCCTGTCGAAGGTTCGACACCCCCGAGGCGGTCAGAACGCCACCGATCCCCTCCCCGTGCGGATCACCGGCGCTGGCCCGGCGCTTGCTTCATGTGGGCCACCGACGCCACCGGAGGCTCCATGTTCCCGATCCTGTCCCCGATCCTGTCCCCCTGTCCCGTCCCCGAGCTGCCCATCGCCGAGACGCTGCGCGCCGTCACCGAAGCCGTGGAGGCGGTCGACGACCCCGGCGAGTCCGCGCGGCTCCGGCTCGACTTCGGGGCCGATCTGAAGCCTGGAGTGGAGGCCGCCAACCTGGCCCTCGCCGTCCGCGGCGGCGCGGACCTCACCTGGCGCATGGACGACGCGGGCCGCCTCCACCTGAGCGTTCAAGAGGGCGGCGGCGCGGCCGTCGGCGGCGATCTGGGCTGGACCGCGGCGGGCACCGTCGGCCTCGACAGTCAGCTCGGCGCGCGGCTGATCTTCGACGACCGACAGCAGGCCTCGGCCTGGCTCGGCGCGGCGCTCGCGGGCGACGCCGAGGGCGCGCTGGCGCACCTCCCCGCCGCGTCGGTGAGCGCCGAGGCCGGCCGCTCGACCCGCGCGGAGGTGGAGGTGGGCGGCGTCGGCCTGGATCCGGCCGAGGCGGGCCTGACGGCCGGCGTCCAGCGCCGCCGCAGATACAGCGTCGTCGCGGAGGGTGGCGCCCTCTCGACGTCAGCGACCGACCTCTACGCGGGCGAGGCGACCCTCTCCATGCCGTTCATCGATGGCGTCATCGACGGCGGCTACCGCTACCACCGCGCGGCGGCGGCGTCCGATGGCGCGGGCGCGGTGAAGCACGAGCTGCGGCTCTCGGTCCCGACCGAGCTCGCCGCGGGGGCGCTGGAGGACGCCGGTCGCGAGGGGCTGAGGGCAGCGCTCGAGGCCGCCCTGGACGGCGCCGCCGGACTCCCGTCCGCCCTGATCGACGAGGCGCTGGCTGGCGACGCCGCCGCCTCTCTGGCGGAGCACCTGGAGGCCGGCGGCGGCGCTGGCGGCGACGTCGGGCTCACGGTCTCCTGGACCTGGGGCGTCGACGCCGCCGGCGAGCAGACCTTTCGACACCGCCGCATCTACCTCACATCGGGAGCGACGCTGGGCGGCGAGCTGGAGCTGAAGGCCGGAGAGGCCCGCGCGGCGGTCGACGCCCACAGCACCGAGCTTGTCCATGAGCGGATCGGCTGGGGCCCGACCAACGAGTGAGCGCCGACGGCACGACCTCAGGGCACAGCGGGCACAGCGGGCACAGCAGGCACAGCAGGCACAGCGTCTCGGACCGCCTCGGCCTCGTCGCGCCGTCCGGCGCCCGCCAGCGCCGCGACGAGGTTCTCCCGGGCCGGCAGATAGGCGGGCTCAGCCGCCAGCGCCGCGCGCCAGGCGGCCACTGCGCCCTCCAGATCGCCGCTGGTGTACCGCAGCACGCCGAGGTTGGTCTGCGCCGAGGGCTCGTCGCCGTCCGCGAGCAGCGCGGCCTCCATCTCCGCCATGGCGGCCGCGAGCGCCTTGGCGCCCCCCGCGTCCGGCGGCCGCGCGCCGCTGGCGATCAGCGCCCGGGCCGCCGCCAGCCGCGGCGCGCGCACCGGATCCGACAGGGTCGCCCACAGCACATCGGCGGCTCCCCAGGCCCCGGCGGTCGCCGCGGCCTCGGCGCGGACCATCGGCTCCGGATCCTCCAGCGCCCGGAAGAGCCAGGGCGCGCTCCGGGGCGGCGGTATCCGTCGACAGAGGGCCAGCGCGCTCGCCTGGCGGAAGGCCCCCATCGACGGGTCCACCGCTGCCGCAGCCAGCGCCGGCAGCGCCGCCGGGTCGCCCGCCCGCGCGGCGGCGACCGCCCGCGCGAAGTCCGCGGCCGGAGGATCCCCCGGCGGCCCCCCGCCGCGCCAGCCATCCAGCGCGGCCTGCGCCCACGCCGGCGTCTGCTCGGTGTGGCAGCCGGTGCAGGCGTCGGCGCCGCCAACCGCGGCGCTCAGCGCGGGGGTCGGCGGTCGGATGTTGTGGTCGCGACGACGATCGACCCCCATGAAGCTGGCCTCGGGCATGTGACAGGCGGTGCAGCGCGCGCCGGTCGACGTCGGCGCGTGGTGGTGGTGCGTCGAGGCCGCGTAGATCTCCGGCTCGTGGCAGCTCGCGCAGAGGGCGTCTCCCTCCGCTCGGGGCCTGGCGCCGTGCGGCTCGTGACAGTCGCTGCAGCGGACCCCCTCCCGGTGCATCCGGCTCTGGAGCCAGGGACCGATCTCGAAGGGCTCCTGGTCGTCCTGGGCGCCGCCGTCCGCTGCGAACACCGGATCGTCCAGGAGCGTGAGCTTGTAGTGATCCAGGAGCGCCTCGCCCGCGGCGTCCGGCGCGGAGATCCGCTCCCGGCGAGCGTGGCAGGGGGCGCAGGCGGTCACCTGCGCGTCCGCGGTCGCCAGCGGCTCCGGCTCCCCCTCGCCGTGGCAGGCGACGCAGTCCACATGCGGCGCGTCCATCCGGGTGTGGTAGGTGCCGGCCGCGGCGTCGTAGTTCTTGCTCACCCCGGTCGCGTGGCAGGTGGCGCACATGTGGTTCCAGGTCGCGAACAGCCCCGACCAGTGGAGCGGATCCGCCGGGTCCGCCACCGCCCCGTCCGGGGCCGGATCGTACCAGCGCTCCGCCGCCACGTCCCAGGCCAGCGGCGCGACCACCAGCCGCCCCTCCCCCGCCGCCGCGTCCCCGTTCGGCTCGGCGTCGAGCAGATACTGCTGCAGCGGCGTCACCCCGAAGATCCAGCGCACGGGCCACTCGACCTCGCCCGCGTCGTCATGGACCCGGAAGGCCCGCCTGCCGTCAGCGTCGGTCGTCGGCGTGACGACCAGCCCGCTCGCGAGGCTCACCGCCTCGCCGTCGAAGCGCCCGAGCGCCGAGGCGTCGCTCACCGGCTGCATGGCCAGCGCGTGCTGGGAGGCAGACCAGGCGTCGGCTTGCTGGGCGTGGCAGCCCGCGCAGTCCGCGCCGGCGGGGTGCGGCGCCGCCGCCGCGGCCTCCCGCGGCTCAGCCGAGACGTCAGCGGGGGGGTCAGGGGTCGAGCAGCCAGCGAGCAGAACCAGGAGCAGCGCGTCAGCAGTCATCAATGTCCAACCAGTACCCCTCGCTGTCAGCGCCCAGCGCGTCCATCGCCGCGCTGAGCGTCTCCACGATCACCGGAAAATCGTTCACCAGGTTGGTGCTCTCGAAGCGATCGACGCCCAGGCTGTACAGCTTGCGGCGCTTGATACAGGTCCCCTCTTCCCCGACGTCCACCTCGACGATGAGCTTCCAGTCATCAACCCGGGTCGCCGCGTAGCCGGTGTAGGACTGGCCGAACATCTCGGAGTAGACCATCTCCCGGCGCGCTCCCTCCCGACCGAGCAGCATGGGCAGGAGGCTCACCGAGTCCACGGCGCTGCTCTTGTCCGCCCCGATGACGTCCGCCACCGTCGCGTAGATGTCGAGCAGGTTGACGGGCGCGCTGTTCACCGCTCCAGGGAAGCGGACCACGTCGCTGCTGATGCGCCAGTCCAGGTCGGGCTCGTGGTCCGCCTGCCGGGCGACCAGCTCCTTGCCGTCGGCGACGATCAGCGGAACCCGGATGCCGGACTCGTAGATGGTGCCCTTGCCGCGCTCATCATAGAACGGCTCCTCGGTGAGCTCCGGTCCCGTGCCGTTGTCGGCGGCGAAGATGACGAAGGTGTCGTCGAGGTCTCCCAGCGCGTGCACGCCGTCGATCAGATCGCCGATGCGCAGGTCCATGCACTCGATCATCTCCTCGTAGATGCCGGACTCCGTGGTGGGCGCGATGCGCTCCGGATCCCGATAGTTGCAGGTCGTCGGCGGTATCTCCCAGGGGCTGTGGGGCGCGTGGAGCATCACCGTCGCCAGCCAGGGGCCGTCCTGTTCGCCGATCCATTCGAGGGCGTCATCCACGGTCGCGATGGTCGCGTGCTTGAAGCGCCGGCGCACGGTCACCTCGGGGATCCGACAGTCGACGCACTCGCTCTCGAGGGCCAACCAGTCGGTGTAGCCCTCCTCCAGCGTGCCCTCAAGGGTGCCGACGAAGCGCTGCCAGCCCTGGGTGATGGGGTTGATCTCGTGCGGGAGCGTCTCCCCGACGTAGTCATCCCAGGTCTCCTTGGCGTCCCAGGAGGCCGGCGGCTCGTTCTCGCCGACGTGCCACTTGCCGAAGAGCCCCGTCGCGTAGCCCGCCTCCACCGCGACCTCGGCGAGGGTGACCTCATCGGGCTCCAGCTCGCGCGCGCCGTCCTGCCCCACCGGCTGCCCGACGCCGGTTCGGAAGCCGTAGCGACCAGAGAGGAGGGCGGCGCGGGCCGGCGAGCAGGTGGGGTTGGCCCAGGCGTCGGTGAAGCGCACGCCCGCCGACGCCATCTCATCCAGCACGGGGGTGTCCGGCAGGTACGAGGCCTCCGCCGCGTAGTCCGGATCCGCGTCCGCGGCGTACGAGCCCAGCTTGTCCACCCCCATGTCGTCCGCGATGATCACCAGCACGTTGGGGGGACCGACCCGCTCAGTGGGCAGCGGCGGCACCTCCACACAGCCCGTCGCCCCCGCCGCGACGGCACAGCATGCAGCGAGGGTGGCGCGGCGATCCACCCTCAACAGTCCGGGACGTCCAACCAGGAGCCCGGCTCGCTGGCGACCAGTGAATTCAGCTCGGCCTGGAGCCCCGCCAGGAAGACGAACTCGACACCGGAGAGGTCTGTCTGCTCGAAGCGATCGACGCCCAGATTGTACAGCTCATACCCCACGCGACACAGGCCCGTCGGGAACTCCTGGACCGTGGTGTGGAGCTTCCAGCCGCCGCTGCGGATCGCCGCGACGCCGGTGCCGTCCGGCTCGAAGGCCTCGCTGTAGACGAGCTCGCGCGTGTCCCCGCCGCCCAGCCGCAGCAGCGGCATCAGGCTCACCGAGTCCACGCCGCCGCTGGCGTCCGCGCCGCCGACCTCAGCCACCGTCGCGAAGAGGTCCATGACATGAACCGGAGCGCTCACCGCCCGGCTCCAGCCGGTCACGAAGACCGGGCTGAAGCGCCAGTCCGGGTTGAAGCGCCAGTCGTCCCGCCGCCGGTCCAGATCCTTGCCGTCGGCGATGATCAGCGGCACGCGGAGGCCGGTCTCGTAGACGCTGCTCTTTCCGTTGTCGTCGTCGAACGAGCCCTCGCTGAGGCCGTCCTCGGTGCCGTTGTCGCCGGCGAAGATGACCAGGGTGTCGTCCAGGTCTCCGAGGTCGTGCAGCCCATCGAGCAGATCGCCGATGCGGCGGTCCATGCACTCGACCATCTCCTCGTAGATGCCGATGAACTCGGTCGGCTCAGCCTCCCCCTCGGCCCGGTAGCTGCACCCCTCGGGAGGCACGTTCCAGGGCGAGTGCGGCGCGTGCAGCGCCACGACGGCCAGCCAGGGCTCGGTCTGCTCGTCGATCCAGGTGAGGGTGTCGTCGACGGTGGCGTCGGTGGCGTAGTCCTCCCGGTGGTGCACGGTGACCTCGGGGGTCACACAGTCCACACACTCGCTGTCGAGCGCGATCCAGTCCGTGTACCCGCCGTCGCCGGTGTAGGCGCTGCTGTAGGGCTGGTACCAGTAGAGGGTGCCGTCGACCGTGCCGACAAAGCGCCGCCAGCCGTGGGTGATGGGGTTCAGCTCGTGCTCAAGCGTCTCGCCGGCGTGGTCGTACCAGAGCTCCTCCTCGGTCCAGCCTTCCGGCGGATCGTTCTCGCCGACGTGCCACTTGCCGAAGAGTCCTGTGGCGTAGCCCGCGTCCTCCATGATCTCCGCGAGGGTGTCCAGCTCGGGGTCGAGGAAGGTGGCGTCGGGGCGCCCCGTGGGCATGCCGACGCCTGTGCGGATGGCGTACTGTCCCGAGTAGAGAGCGCCGCGGGTGGGCGAGCAGGAGGGGTTGGCCCAGGCGTCGGTGAAGCGCACGCCCGCCGCGGCCATCTCGTCGAGGACCGGGGTGTCCGGCAGGTACGAGGCCTCCGCCGCGTAGTCCGGATCCGCGTCCGCGGCGTACGAGCCCAGCTTGTCCACCCCCATGTCGTCCGCGATGATCACGATCACATTGGCTTGCTGCGGGGTCAGCGCGGCTGCCGGCGCGGAAATCAGCAGCGCCCCCAGCAGCGCCCCGTTCACTTGTCGCATCTGAACTCTCCAATACCTGAAATTCTACTCGGAGGGGGCGAAACTCAGCAATCGGGACTCAGCAATCGGGGACGTCCAGCCAGGAGCTGTCTTCTGAAGCGAGCAGCTCGCTCATCGCGTCCTGCATCACCCCGAGCTGGAAGGGCTCGACCTCACTCAGGTCGTACTGCTCCAGGCGATCCAGGTCGAGGTTGAAGAGGGCCACATTGTTCCGGCAGCGGCTGGCAGTGCTGTCGTCCACGACGCGCATGTACAGCTTCCAGTTCCCCAGCCGCAGCGCGGCGCCGCCGAACCCCGACTCATCGTAGCTCTCGGACAGCAGCGAGCGAGTCCCGAGAAACCCGCGCTCGTAGGGCGCGAGCAGCAGATCCACGCTGTCGACGCCGCTCGATGCGTCGGCGCCGGCGATCTCGCCGACAGTCGCGAAGATGTCGGCGACATGCACGGGCTCACTGCTCTCGGTGCCGGGCACCCGAACGAAGCGAGGGCTGCGGATCCAGTCCTGATCGACGACGAAGTCGGAGCGCTGCTGAACGAGCGTGCGGCCGTCCGCGACGATCAGCGGCACGCGCAGGCCGGTCTCGTAGACCGTGCCCTTGCCGTTTCCATCATCGAAGACCTGCTCCGCGACCTCAGCGGCCGTGCCGTTGTCGCCAGCGAAGATGACGAAGGTGTCGTCGAGATCTCCCAGCGCGTGCACGCCGTCCAGCAGCTCGCCGATCCGTAGATCCATGCACTCGACCATCTCCTCGTAGATGCCGATGGTCGAGGCGGGCTCGGCGTCCTCCTCCGCGCGGTAGTTGCAGCCCTCGGGCGGCAGCTCGAACGGCGAGTGCGGCGCGTGCAGCGCCACGATGGCCATCCAGGGCTCCGTCTGCTCTCCGATCCAGGTGAGGGTGTCGTTGATGGTGGCGTCGGTGGCGTACTCCTCCCGGTGGTGCACGGTGACCTCGGGGGTCTCGCAGTCCACGCACTCGCTCTCCACCGCGATCCAGTCCGTGTACCCGCCAGTGGTCGCCCCCAGCGGCTGGAGCACGCCAGCGGTGGTGCCGACGAACCGGTCGAGGCCCTGGGTGATGGGGTTGATCTCGTGCTCGAAGGTCTCGCCGGCGTAGTCATCCCAGGTCTCCTCGCTGCCGAAGCTCTCCGGGTAGGAGTTGACGCCCACATGCCACTTGCCGAACAGCGCCGTGGCGTACCCCGCGTCGGACATGATCTCGGGGAGGGTGGTCTCTTCGGCTTGGAGGGACGTGCCGTTGTTGTTGGACACAGGCTCACCGACGCCGGTGCGGAAGGCGTAGCGGCCGGTGTAGATGGCGGCGCGGGTCGGCGAGCAGAGCGGCTGCGCCCAGGCGTCGGTGAAGCGCACGCCCACCGCCGCCATGTCGTCCAGCACGGGGGTGTCCGGCAGATACAAGGCCTCCGCCGCATAGTCCGGGTCGACGTCCGCGGCGTACGAGCCCAGCTTGTCCACCCCCATGTCGTCCGCGATGATCACCAGCACATTGGGCGCGCTGAGGGCCGCGGGCCCAGGCACGGCACCCGCCGGTGCCCCCAACAACAGAGCGGCGATCACCACCCCACTTGCAGTACGCATAAGCTCTCTCCCAAGACACTATTCTCCCACAGGCGACGGGAGTCAACAATCGGGAACTGACAACCAGGCGCCCTGTTTCTGACCGACGCGCGCATCAACTGTGCTGATCATCGCCTCCAGAACATCCCCCCGCTCCCCCGCCTGGTCATTCATCTCCAGCCGATCAGTCGCCAGATCGTAGAGGCGCAGATCCTTTCGACAGGCCCTCCCCTCGCGATCCACCCTGACGCTCAGGTGGAGCTTCCACTCCCCGACCCGGAGCGCGGCGTCGCCGCTCCCGTCCGTGTTGAAGGACTCCGCGAGCATGGCCCGCCGCGGGGGCATCGGGTGTCCCTGGAGCGTCGGGACGAGGCTGATGCTGTCATCGCCGCTGCTCGCGTCCGCGCCGGCGATGTGAGCGATGGTCGCGTAGAGGTCGACGACGTGCACGGGCTCCGAGACTTCGCCGCGCTCCACCCGGCGCCAGCTGTGCTCCCAGTCCGCGCTCCAGGAGAAGCCGGGGCGGGTCGCCGCCAGGGTCCTCCCGTCCGCGATGAGCAGCGGCACGCGCACCCCCGACTCATAGACCGAGTACTTGCCCCGCTCGTCATCGAAGACGTGCTCGGCGACCTCCTTGACCGTGCCGTTGTCGCCCATGAAGATGACGAGGGTGTCGTCCAGGTCCACGATCCCGTCGAGCAGCTCACCGATGCGTAGATCCATGCACTCGACCATCTCCTCGTAGACGCCGATGGTGGAGACGGGCTCGGAGTCCCCCCCGGCGCGGTAGTGGCAGCCCTCGGGCGGCAGCTCGAACGGCGAGTGCGGCGCGTGCAGCGCCACCGCGGCGAACCAGCTGTCGTCCTGACGGCTGATCCATTCGAGGGCATCGTTGATGGTGGCGTCGGTGGCGTACTCCTCCCGGTGGTGCACGGTGACCTCGGGGGTCTCGCAGTCCACGCACTCGCTCTCCACCGCGATCCAGTCCGTGTACCCGCCGACGCCGTCGCCCATGGGGCGCACCGATCCATTGACGGTGCCGACGAAGCGCTGCCAGCCCTGTGTGATGGGGTTGATCTCATGCTCGAAGGTCTCGCCGCTGTGCTCCCGCCAGCTCTCCTCTCCCCAGGCGTCCGGCGCGTCGTTCTCGCCGAGGTGCCACTTGCCGAAGAGCCCGGTGGCGTAGCCCGCGTCCACCATGACCTCCGCGAGGGTCAGCTCATTCCTCTCGAGCCCACCACCCGTGCCGTTGGCGATGGCGTTGCCGACCCCGGTCCGAAAGGCGTGCCTGCCGGTGTACAGGGCGGCGCGGGTCGGCGAGCACTCCGGGTTGGCCCAGGCGTCGGTGAAGCGCACGCCCACCGCCGCCATGTCGTCCAGCACGGGGGTGTCCGGCAGGTTCGCTGCCCCCTCTCGATAGCCGAGCACGTCGTCCGCGTAGGAGCCGAGCTTGTCCACCCCCATGTCGTCCGCGATGATCAGCAGCACGTTGGAGCGGGGCGGCGCCAGCCGCCGAAGCCCGTCGTGCCCGCTCGCGTCCGCCTCGGGCTGCCCGCTGTCCTCATCAAGCGCGGTATCAGACGCCCCGGTGAGCTGTTCCGCGGGCTCGTTCGGGGCGGCGCACCCCACCAGCACCGCGAGCGCGGCTGCAGTCATCCCAGTCATGTTCCGTTCCCTCGTTCCGGCCGTCAGTCTACCAATTATCCGCTTCAACAGTCAGTTACGGACAACCACGAGTTGTGGGCCTGCGTACCGATGCGGGCGTCGAGGCGATCGATCATCTCCTCCAGAACTTCCGGTTCGGAGGTCACGAGATCCTCCAGCTCGAACCGATCCTCGGCGAGGTTGTAGAGCTTGTAGCTCACGCGACAGGGCTCTCCGGACTGGGCGATCACGTTGACGTGAAGTTTCCAGTCCGTGGCCCGCATGGCCGCCTGGCCGAGCCCATCCGACCCGTAGGTCTCTGAGATGATCACCCGCCCCAGCTCGACCGGGTAGTCCCGCAGCGCAGGCAGCAGGCTGACGCTGTCCCCCTGCGGAACCTCCGCCCCGCCGATAGCGGCGAAGGTGGCGAACAGATCCGTCACATGCACCGGCTCATGAAACGGGCCGGGGACCGTCACGTGATTGGGGCTGTCCTCCCCCGTGGGGATCGGCGCCTCGTCGTCGGGACCGCCGAGCATGGCGCGGCCGTCCGCGATGATGAGGGGGACGCGGACGCCGGACTCGTAGACCGTGTTCTTGCCGCGCCCGTCATCGAACACATGCTCGGCGAGGGTGTCCAGGGTGCCGTTGTCGCCCATGAAGACGATGAGGGTGTCGTCGATGTCCGGGATCTGAGCGAACATCTCGCCGATGCGCAGATCCACGCACTCGACCATCTCCTCGTAGATGCCCTGGTTGGTGTCGGGCGCGGCGTCGCCGTCCACCCGGTAGGAGCAGCCCTCTGGCGGCCCCTCGATGGGTGTGTGTGGGGCGTTCAGCGCGACCGCCGCGAACCATGGCCCGTCCTGCGCTTCGATCCATTCGAGGGCGTCGTTGATGGTGGCTTCGGTGGCGTACTCCTCCCGGTGGTGCACGGTGACCTCATGCACGTCGCCGTCCACGCACTCGGTCTCCAGCGCGACCCAGTCGGTGTACCCGCCGCCGCTGCCGCTGTGGGGAGCGAGCGAGCCCTCCAGGCTCCCGACGAAGCGCTGCCAGCCATGCGAGATGGGGTTGATCTCGTGCTCCAGGGTCTCACCGACGTGATCCTCCCAGGACTCCTCGTCGTCCCAGTCGGCCGGTGGAGCGTTCTCACCGAGGTGCCACTTGCCGAAGAGCCCGGTGGTGTAGCCCACCTCCGTCAGCGCCTCGGCGATGTTGACCTCGTCGAAGCTCAGCGGCGTGCCGGCGTTGGAGCTGAGCGGCTCCCCCACCCCATTCCGGAAGGCGTAGCGGCCGGTGTAGAGCGCGGCGCGCGTGGGTGAGCACTGGGCGTTGGCCCAGGCGTCGGTGAAGCGCACGCCGACCTCGGACATGTGATCCAGCACCGGGGTGTCCGGGAGGTGTTCGGCGGCTGCGCGGTAGTCCGGATCCGCGTCGTCGGCGTAGGCGCCGACCTTGTCGGCGCCCATATCGTCGGCGATGATCAGCAGGATATTTGAGGTCGGCAGGCTCGGGCCTCCCTCTCCTCCTGAGTCCACAACGCCGGAGTCCGTCAGCTCCGTCTCGCCCGCTGTCTTCCCCTCGGATTTTGGATCCGCTGACTTTTCAGGCCCGCACGCGACCAGCGTCGCGAGCGCCAATACAGCACTCACCCTCATATAAGCTCCCCTGTTCCACCCCCGGTATATCACACTGAAAATCAAGAAAAGGCATCTGGAAGCTCCATGAACGACGACTACCGCCTCGACACCCGCCTGGTCCACGCCGGAGAGCCCTCGCCGCGCATCTGCGGCGCGGTCTCCGCCCCGATCTTCCAGACATCGACCTACGAGACCGGCGACGAGCAGCGCTACGAGGACGTGCGCTATCACCGCCTGAACAACTCCCCGAACCACCGAATCCTCGCGGGCAAGCTCGCCAGCATCGAGGAGACGGACGACGCGGTGGTCACCGGCAGCGGCATGGCCGCGATCAGCTCCGCGCTCTTCTCCTGCCTGTCAGCGGGGGATCACCTGCTCGTGCAGCGCGGGCTGTACGGCGGCACCTGGAGCTTCATCAGCGAGGATCTGACAGCCCTCGGGATCACCTTCACCGTCATCGACGGCGCGGCCCCCGACACCTGGGCAGCGGCCGTGACGCCCAGCACCAGAGCCCTCTACATGGAGGCCATCACCAACCCCCTGCTGGCGATCGGCGAGCTGGCCGCCGCCGCGAGCTTTGCCCGGGAGCACGGCCTCGTCAGTCTCATCGACGCCACCTTCGCCTCCCCGGTGAACCTCCAGCCCGCCCGCCTCGGCTTTGATCTCATCATCCACAGCGCGACCAAGTACCTGAACGGCCACTCGGATCTGGTCGCTGGGGCGGTCGCCGGGCGCGCGGCGCCCATGGCCCGGGTGCTGAAGACGCTGAACCACCACGGCGGCTGCCTGTCGCCGCACGGCTGCTTCCTCCTGTACCGCAGCCTGAAGACCCTCGGCCTGCGGGTGCGGGCGCAGAACCGCGCGGCGGAGGCCATGGCCCAGGTGCTGGCGGCTCACCCGGCGGTGGCCCGGGTCGCCTACCCGGGGCTGCCAGCGGACCCCTCACACGAGCGCGCGAAGCGCTGGTTCACGGGCTTCGGCGGCATGGTCTCCTTCGAGCTTGAGGGCGGGGCGACGGCGGCGCGGCGGCTGGTGAGCGCCCTGCGGCTGGCCATCTTCGCGCCGAGCCTCGGCGGCACCGAGACCCTGATCACCGTGCCCGCGCTCACGACCCACCTGGCGCTGTCTCCGGAAGAGCGCGCCGCTCAGGGCATCAGCGACGGCCTCACCCGAATCTCCGCCGGCATCGAAGACCCACGGGACCTCTGCGCGGATCTGCAGCGAGGCCTGGACACGCTCAACGTCGGCTGAGGCGCCGCGCCGCTATCCGTGGTGACGGGCCGAGCGCGGCTCCGTCGGCGGCGCGTCCGGCTCCTGCAGCCTGAGCGACCACCAGCCGACGTCATGCCAGGCGCCGTGCTTGTAGCCGACGGCGGGGTACACACCGACAGGCTCGAACCCCATGGCCTCATGGAGGCCCACGCTCCCGGGGTTGGGGAGGGTGACCCCGGCGAAGGCGTTGATGTACCCCAGCGCCCGAAGTCGGCTGAACAGGGCCGCATAGAGCCGCCGCCCGTGTCCCTGCCGCCGCGCATCCGGGGCCAGGTACACCGACACGTCCACCGACCATCGATAGGCGGCCCGCGCCCGGTGCAGCCCCGCGTAGGCGTAGCCCCTCACGACCCCGTCAATCTCCAGCACGAGCCACGGAAGCCGCCCCATCGCCCGCTGGATGCGCCCGCGCCACTCCATCAGCTCCGGCGGCGTCTCCTCAAAGGAGATCACGGTGTCCGTGACGAATGGTGTGTAGATAGCCAGGGTCGCGGCAGCATCCGCGGGGGTCGCCGAGCGGACATGGACAGTCTTCCCAGACTTCCCAGCTTCCTCGGTGCTTTTGTCAGTCATCGGTGATCCAGCCTCACGGGCCTCCCGTAGACCATTGCGCAACCCCAAGCAAGCGAGACAAGCATGCGCTTCAGAACGAGCGCGGCGGCTGTTGCAGCCGCCGTCATCGGGCTCTCTCTGTCCACTCCCCAGGCCCGGGCCGCCGACCACGTCGAGGCCCCCAACGCCGCATCAGACGCGCTGGCCGACATCGCTGACTTCTACGCCTGGCACCACGATGGCGTGCTCACCACCATCCTCACGATCAACGCGCTGAACTACCCCGGCACCGCGGCGGCCTATGACGCGGATGTTCTGTACCTCATCCACATCGACAACGACGGCGACAACAACGCCGACTACAACATCTATGTTCGCTTCGGCCAGGACAGCCAGGGGAGCTGGGGCGTCCAGGTGGAGGACATGCCCGGCACCGGTGAGCCGGTGATCGGCGCGGTCGGGGGCGTCATCCCAGCCCCCGGCGGTCAGGTGTACGTCGGCCTGCGGGACGACCCCTTCTTCTTCGATCTGGACGGCTACCTGGACACGCTGACGACGGGGACCGTCTCCTTCAGCAGCGCCCGCGACAGCTTCGCGGGCACCAACGCCACCATCATCGCCCTTGAGATGGATCTCGCCTCCGCCACGGAAGGAAGCGACACGATCCAGACCTGGGCCACCACCTGGCGCTACTGAGCGGAGACCGATCATGAAGACCACTCTGAGTACCCTCATTCTCTCTCTGACTCTCATCGGCGGCCTCACCGGCTGCGAAGGCAAGGAAGGCGCCGCAGGTGCTGACGGTGCTATCGGCGCTGACGGCGCTGACGGTGCCGCCGGCGCTGACGGTGCCGCCGGCGCCGATGGCGAAGATGGCGCCGCAGGCGCTAACGGCGACGACGGCGACGCTGGCGCTGACGGCAACGACGGCGACGACGGCGACGACGGCAACGACGGCGACGACGGCAGCGACGGCAGCGACGGTGAAGACGGTGAAGACGGTGAAGACGGCGCTGACGGCGCTGACGGCGCTGACGGCGATGTCGCCGGTGACTACGTGTTCCGAGACGAGTTCGCCGCGGCCTATGCCCGGGTAGACCGCATGGGCATGCCCGCTATCGCCACGGCGGTCATCACCTCCAAGGACGACTACAACGAGGCCAACCCCTCCGACGACGCGGCCGGCGACTTCGTGGGTGAGATCCTGGCCAACCTGGCGGTCTTCCACGGCGCACTGGATGACGATCTCACCGGGCTCGGCCTCACGCCCTGCACCGTGATCGGCGACGGCACCGGCACCTGCGTGGCCCAGGCGGGTCCCCTGGTGGTGCCCGACACGCTGAAGATCGACACCACCGCTGGCGCGGGCTTTCCCAACGGCCGCCTGCTGGACGATCCGGTCATGGACGTGACCCTGGCGGTGGTGCTGTTGGACCTGAGCGTGGACAGCGTGCTCACGTTCGCCAACCTGCCGCTGAACCCGCCAGCCAACGACCAGGCGACCATGGCGTCCTTCCCCTACGTGCCCCCGCCGCACGAGTAGCCGCCCCCAGCCGCCAGCGATCCACCCGGATCGCTGGCGGCCCTGTGTGGTTCGGGGATAGCGTTCCGCTCCAGTATTGGAGCTTACCGTGGCAATCTGCGATCCTGAGGCGGTACGCCGCCCTAGACGTGTCTTGTATTTCGGCCCATCGCCGGGCCGCTTTGTCGAACTGGCCGAGCAGATGGCCCTCAGCAGTGACACACCGCTGACCTGGCCCGACGGCGAGGCTGCCCTGGAGTGCAGTGAGGCGTCGACCCGCTGGCAGCCGACCTACGAGCCCGAGGCCACCATGGTCCAGCTCCAGGACACCTATGTGAGCCTGCTGCTGTTGGACCTGCGCCTCGCCCCCGGCGATCCCCCCCGACTCATCGACGAGGCGCGGCGCCTGCTGGCCCTGCTGGACGATCCAGCGGACATCGAAGCCCGCTACGGCTTCCACCGCATCCTGGCGCTGGTCAGCGGGCAAGACGCTGAGGGCGTGGACTCCCTGATGGTCGAGCTCGGCGGGCTCGGGGTCGAACAGGTGATGCGCCATCGCGGGGATCCGGTCCCCTTCGCGGGGCGGGTGCTCAAGCGCGCCTGCGAGCTGATGGTGGGCAGCGGCGCGGGCCGCACCGCCCTCTGCGCCGCAGGCGGCGGCATCACCGGCATCTACTTCGAGCAAGGCGCCATCAAGTGCCTGGAGGACTGCCTGCCCGGCGGCGCGCTGCGGAACTTCGATCTGTACTTCGGCATCAGCGCCGGCGCGGTGGTCACGAGCGTGATGCGCGTGGGCTACTCCATCGACGAGTTCATGGCGGCCATCGCGGGCGTCGAAGGCGGCCGCATCGCGCCGCTGAACCTGAGCCTGGTGCGCCTGGGCCACCTGAACGTCCCCGACATCAAGCGCCGACTGCGCCTGGGCGCCGGGGCCGCCGCCCGCGGCGCCAGGGACGTCCTGCTGCGGCGCGGGCGGCTGGACGCGGACGCGCTGTTCCTCGGCGTGACGGCGCTGGTGGGTGCCCCCTTCCACTCCAACCGCTTCGGCGAGATCCTCCACGGCGTATTCACGGGCGCCGGCGCCACCGACGACTTCCGCGATCTCACGCGCCCGCTCTACATCGGCGCCTCGGACCAGGACACCAAGCGCCACGTCGTCTTCGGCGCCGAGGATCGGGAGGAGATCCCCATCCACCTCGCGGTGCAGGCCAGCCTCTCGATCAACCCGGCCTTCTCGGCGGTGTCCATCGACGGCAGGTTCTACGAAGACGGCGCGGTGACCCAGACCTCCAACTTCACGGAGGCCATCCGACGCGGCGCGGACCTGGTGTTCTCTCTCGATCCCTTCGTGCCATACGTCTCCCGCGAGGCCGGCGAGGTGAACGCCCGGGGCATGCTCTACAACATCGATCAGGACGTGCGCTCCCTGTCCTACACCCGCTTCCAGCGCACCCGGGACTGGGCGCTTCGCCAGCACCCATCGGTCAGCTCCTACACCTTCCTGCCGTCGAACCGGACCCGGCGCCTGCTGTCGATGAACCCCATGGATCACAGGCCCTACCTCCCCATCTGGAAGGGCGCGTACCTCTCAACGCTCGCCCGCATCCAGACGCTCTGTCATCGCCTGCGCGGGGATCTGCACGCTCACGGCATCACGCTGACGACGGATCGCGCTGAGGCTGTGGCTGCGCGGCTGGAAGCGACGGAGCAGCCGGTGTTTGCTGATTTCTATCCGGATGGGAAGCCGGTGATTCCTCGGCCGGAGCTTGCTCGTTGTAGGTGATGTGGTCGGTTTGTCGGGTCGGCGGATCGTTGGTTGTCGGTTGTCGGTTGTCGGTTGTCGGTTGTCGGTTGTCGGTTGTCGGTTCGGCGGGTCGGTTGTCGGTTCGGCGGGTCGGTTGTCGGGGGCGTTGGGTTCGGCTCGGCTTGACGGATGTTTTTGGTGACGCTTCGATCGGTCTCGGCAGTTGCGGGCTCGGTGTTTGAGCGTCACGTCGAGGCGCCGTCGTTCTGCCTGTTGTGTTGTTGGACTTCCCGGTCGTGATGGGCGGCGCGGTGCCCCTGGGTAGATTCGACGTGTGCTCGCTGCGCTAACGAATCCCCGGACGATCCGTCAGCGTCAAGTCGACAAGGTCTGGTGGCCGGTGCCGTGCAGCTTGCGTCACACACG
>Ga0316204_10003095_pt1 | contig 34731 bp, 27 predicted proteins | sample 6monrhotite_MG_2_FD_205661 | JGI IMG/M metagenome (GOLD analysis project Ga0316204, IMG submission 205661) | Microbial mat bacterial communities from mineral coupon in-situ incubated in ocean water Damariscotta River, Maine, United States -... | ecosystem: Environmental > Aquatic > Marine >... | reverse complement strand
ATGGGGCCGGTGGGCATGGGGCCGGTGGGCATGGGGCCGGGCTGGGTTGGGCTGCCGCATGGATCGTGAAAGTCAGTGGTTGCGCGGCTGCCGCATGGATCGTGGCCGTTAGTGCGTGTCTTCAGCCACTTTGACGGATTCGCCGCTGCCAACCAGCGTTGCTTGCTGGGGGGAACCTGCGCTTCCCCCCCATTTCAAGTCTCCTCGTTCCTCGTCGTCGAAATTCACCCCCTGTGCTCTGACTCTCGGGTCGTCTGGCATGCCCACCTGGGTTTGCATCCATTGCGAAACCTGGCCGGTTTTACAGCGTGGGTTTGCAGAACAACAACAGCTCGTCTCCGTCGAAAACCGTCCACGTGTTCGCAAGGTCTTGCCTCCTGATGTCGCCTTGCGGCGAGGCATCTGACGTCGCAACACCCTCTAGTGTGAGACGCTGGGACGTCACGTTCCTCAAAGGTACGCATCCGCAGTTGGCGCGCGCCATGCGGCGCGGTCTGACGGAAGGTGGGGACTTAGTGAGGGGGGGCTCGCACCCTCGCGGCGCGAGCTGCCAGAAGACATGGGGAGGGCTTCAGAAGCAGCGACTCAGGCGCGCTGAAGTTCGAGCGGACGCGCCTTGCGGCGAGGCATCTGACGTCGCAACACCCTCTTAGTGTGGGGCGCTGGGACGTCGCGTTCCGCAAAGGTACGCATTCGCAGTTGGCGCGCGCCATGCGGCGCGGACTGGCGGAAGGTGGGGGCTCAGTGAGGCCACGTCATGAGCCGGTACGGGGGCGCAGTTGGCGCGCGCCGTGCGGCGCGTTTGGTGCTGCTCGGAGCCGCTCCTGGGGTTGAGGCGTTCCCCCTGGATTCAGCCCAGTCGACCCAAAGCCCCCAACCGACCAATATCAGCTCGAAACAGAATGCCCAGACATGCGATCGATGAAGTCATGCACAACATCTGGATGTATAAACGCTATATAAAACAGCCACATATTGAGCGTAAAGGTGCCCACCGGCATCGTGTAGTAGATGATCGCGTGAAAGATCATGGCGATGGGGATGAGCAGCGGCTGAAGACGCCGCAGGAACAACCCCGGCACCAGCGCGTACTCCAGCACGACAGAGGACACCGCCAGGAAGGTGCACATCGGCGCGAAGCCGGACCACTTCGGGTAGTCGGAGCCGAAGTAGAGGGCCATCAGGTAGTGCTCGAAGCGCTCGCCGCTCAGGTAGGCGGCGTTGGTCTTATCGACCGCGCCCCAGAGGTAGATCATCGCGATCTGGAAGGCGATCAGGTACTGGCCCCAGAGGGGGCCGCGCTCGGGCGGTGGGGGTTCGCCGGCGGCGTCGGCGCTGCGTAGCGCCCACCAGCGATCGAACGAGTAGGAGCCGCCGCAGGGGGTGAGGGCCAGCAGCAGCGGGCTGATGCACAGCAGGTAGGTGTGGTGGTGGGTGAAGGGCTCCATCCCGCGCTCGTAGCCCAGGAAGAAGTAGATGCCGGCCATCGTGGTGACGCCGGCCCAGGTCGCGGAGAGGCGGGAGAAGACCCCGAAGAAGAGCAGGGTGGTCGACAGCCAGAACGAGGCGCCGATGCCGATGTAGGCAGGATCCAGCTTGGTGAAGAGGATGAAGCTCTTGGCGTAGCGGACCCACAGCAGCAGCACGAGGCCGATTCGCATCAGGGCGGCTGGCCGGGTCGATGCTTCGGCGGTCGCCAGCCAGAGCGCTCGCTCGCGTAGCCAGCTCACTTGTCTGCTCCTGTCTTGGGATCGGCCTTGGGACCGGCCTTGGGACCAGCCTTGGGAGCAGGGTTGGTCTCAGCCTTGCTCTCGGCCTCGGCCTTCTCGCGGAGGCGCTCGAAGCTGGTGGAGCGGGTGGCGCAGAGGTTCTCGGTGTTGACCGTGTCCTTCCAGCCCTTGCGGCTCGCGCAGGTCGCCGCGGCGCGGATGTCCAGCACCTCACCGTCGGCCACCGTGGACTTCAGCTTGCTGCAGATCTTCCGCCCCTGGCGCTCGACCTCGTCGATACCCGCCAGCCGCCGCACGGTCTTGGGGGCGTGCAGGTAGGTCTCGTAGCCCAGCGCCTGTGTGCGGTTGATGGGGGTCACCGCGTCGTCCCCGCTGTGGCGGGTGTACTCCACGGCGCAGATCTCCCGGGCGAAGCCGCTGAACATCACCCAGTTGCGCAGGTACTTGCTGTGCGAGCCGCCGAGCTGCCGGGCCGCCGGGCCCATGAACATGAAGGCGGCGACGACGAGGAACGCCCCGAGTCTGAGGGCGATTCGCGCTTTGGAGGGTGGGTCTTCCACGGTGGTCTTTTCCCGCTCGGCTGCCTTCTATCTCTCTTGGAGGGTCGAGGCCCATCGGTCATTTGCCGATCAGGTTGAGGCACCCACTCGCGCCGGGGGCGGGGTTTACCCGTGAGGCGCTAAAAACGGCCAGGATTACACGAAAAATGAGCATCACCATTCTCCTCGCGCTCGCCGGCTGCGGCGACTCCTTTGATGGCGCCGTCGACGTCGACGACAGCCTCAACGTCGGGCCCGCCGTCCAGCCGCTCGACCTGTCCGCGGCCCGGCCCTACGCAACAGACCGCGTAATTATCGGCTTCCGCGACGCGCCCGCTGAGCGCGTCCGGCTGTTTGGAGATGAGGCGCCGCGCGTCAAGCAGTTCGCCTCTTCCCGCTCGGGTGTCTATCAGGTGCCCGTCGGCGTGGACGTCATGGACGCGATCGCCGAGCTTCGCGCCAGCGGGGACTTTGACTACGTCGAGCCGGACTACGTGCGGGAGATCGCCTCCGTCGACGTCGACGACCCCTACGTCGGCTACCAGTGGCACATGGACATGGTGGGCGCCCGGGACGCCTGGGACTGGACCATGGGAGAGGGCGTCGTGGTGGCCGTGCTGGACACCGGCGTGAGCGACGGTCCCCTCGACGGCATCGGCCAGCTGCTCCAGGGCTGGGACTTCGTCAATGGTGACGACGATCCCTCCGATGATCACGGCCACGGCACCCACGTCGCCGGCACCATCGCCCAGGCGACGGACAACGGCCAGGGCGTCGTCGGCCTCGCGCCGGGGGCCTCCATCCTGCCCGTCAAGGTCATGAGCGCCTCGGGCATCGGCTACACCTCCGACATCGTCGCGGGCATCGAGTACGCCATCGACCAGGGCGCCCAGGTCATCAACATGAGCATCGGCTCCGCCTCCGGCTCCAGCGCCGAGGAGGCCGCGGTTCAGGCCGCCTGGGACGCCGGCGTGTTCGTGGCGGCGGCCACCGGCAACGAGAGCGCGCACGAGATCAACTTCCCGGCCGGCTACGCCGGGGCCGTGGCTGTCGGCGCGACCGGCGGGGCGGACACCGTCTCCGGCTACTCCAACACCGGCGACGGCATCTCGCTGGTGGCCCCCGGCGGGGATCTGAGCGCGGACGCGGACGGTGATGGCTACCCGGACGGCGTCCTGCAGGAGACCTTCGCGGGACCGACCTGGAGCTACTTCTTCTACGAGGGCACCTCCATGGCCGCCCCCCACGTCGCCGGCGCCGCGGCCCTGCTGATGAGCGCGGGCGCGACGCACGAGGAGGCGCTGAGCCTGCTCATCGAGAGCGCGGTGGACGTGGGCGACCCGGGCTACGATCTCGAGGCTGGCCACGGCCGCATCGACGCCGCCGCCGCGCTGGAGCTGCTCCACGCCCAGGTGGACGATCCAGGAGACGCCGGGCTGCAGATCACCGACGTCCAGGCCGAGCGGGACGGCCCGCGCAACTGGTGGATCACCTGGGACACCGACGTGCCCTCGACTACTCAGGTCTGCATGACCTTCCGCGACCGCTGCACCGCTGAGCGCGACGCGATGGTCACCGAGCATCGCGCCCGCGTCACCGCCCGCCCCGGCGGGGAGTACGTGGTGATCTCCGTGGATGACCAGGGACAGGTCACCATGAGCGACATTCACACCCTCGACTGAGGGTCGGTCGGGGACACGCCGCGTTATTCTCGGGGCCTTGCCTGCCGGAGGCCCCGAGATGAGCGACAAGACCGCTGAGAAGACTGCCGACAAGGCTGCCGATAAGGCCGCCGAGCAGATCACCGTCGAGTTCACCCTGAACGGTGTGCCTGTGACGCACACCGCGCGGGCCCGCCGCTCGTCACTGGATGTGCTCCGAGACGACTTCGGCATCCTGTCCGCCAAGTCCGGCTGCTCGCCGCAGGGCGTCTGCGGGTGCTGCGTGATGCTGGTCGGCGGCAAGGCGCGGATCACCTGCACCCTGCCGTTCAAGTCCCTGAACGGAAAGGAGATCCAGAGCCTCGAGGGCTTCTCCGACGAGGATCGCACCATCCTCGCCGAGTCCTTCGTGCGGGCTGGCGGCACCCAGTGCGGCTACTGCACCCCCGGCATCGCCGTGGCGACCAAGGCCCTGCTGGACAAGAACCCCGAGCCGGACCGCAAGGCGATGGACAAGGCGCTGCAGATGCACGTCTGCCGCTGCACCGGCTGGAACAAGATCCGCGACGCCATCGGCCTCGCCGCCGCCATGCGCCGCGGCGAGGAGCCCATCGTCCTGAGCCCTGAGGAGGGCGGGGTCGGGGACAACCTGCCGCGCAACGAGGGGCACGATCTGGTGCTGGGCGAGCGGGCCTACATCGACGACATGAGCCGACCGGGCATGCTGAACGGCGCGCTCGTCTGGACCCCGAAGCCCCGCTGCAGGATCATCTCGATCGACGCCAGCGAGGCGCTCGCCCTCGACGGCGTGCACTACGTCGCGACCGCCGCGGACTACCCCGGCGATCGCAAGGTCGGCCTCATCTTCCGGGACTGGCCCGTGATGGTCGCCGAGGGCGAGGAGACCCGCTGCGTCGCCGACATCCTCGCCGCGGTCGCCGCCGACACCCGCGAGCTCGCGATGAAGGCCCGGGATCTGGTGAAGGTCGAGTACGAGGAGCTCCCCGGCGTCTTTACGCTGGAGGAGGCGGTCCAGAACCCCGACAACCTGCTGGCGACCTCCAGGGTCAACAAGGGCGACGCCGACGGCGCGCTCGCCGGCGCCGACGTGGTCATCCGGGAGAACTTCCAGGTCCAGGTCCAGGATCAGGCCTTCCTGGAGCCCGAGGCGTCCCTGGTGGTGCCCCGCCCCGATGGATCGCTGTGGGTCTACTCCTGCGGCCAGGGCGTCTTCGACGACCGCAAGCAGCTCTGCGAGCTGTTCGGCATGCCCGAGGACAAGATCGTCGTCGAGCTGGTCACCACCGGCGGGGCCTTCGGCGCCAAGGAGGATCTCAACGTCCAGCCCCACGCGGCGATCCTGGCCATGAAGACCGGCCGCCCGGTGAAGCTCTGCCTCTCCATGGAGGAGTCCACCCGCTTCCACCCCAAGCGCCACGGCATGAAGATCGCCTTCGAGCTCGGGGCGAAGAGCGACGGCACCTTCACCGCAGTAAAGACCACCATCCTCGGCGACACCGGCGGCTACGCCTCGGTGGGGGACAAGGTGCTTGAGCGCGCCGCCGGACACGCCTGCGGCCCCTACCGGGTGCCCAACGTGGCCGTCGAAGCCCACACCATCTACACCAACAACCCGGTCTGCGGCGCCTTCCGCGGCTTCGGCGTCAACCAGATCGCCTTCGCGCTGGAGGGCTGCATCGATCGGCTGAGCAAGCACCTCTCGCTCGACGCCTGGGAGATCCGCCACAAGAACGCCCTGCGCCCCGGCGACCGCTTCGGCACGGGCCAGGTGATCGACGCCTCGGCGGGCGCGGTGGCGACGCTGGAGGCCATCAAGACGCGCTACGACGAAGCCCGCGCCGCGGGCAAGCACGTGGGGATCGCCATGGGCGTGAAGAACACGGGCATGGGCAACGGCCTGAAGGAGGTCGGCCGCGTGGTGCTGGAGGTGCGCTCCGTCGAGGAGATCTGCATCAAGACCGGCTTCACCGAGATGGGCCAGGGGCACAACACGGTGATGCGCCAGTTCGCCGCCGAGGCGACCGGCCTCTCGGCGTCCCTCTTCACCGTCGAGTGCGACACGACCCTCGCCGTCGAGGTGGGAATGACCACCGCCAGCCGCGGCACCTACCTCGGCGGCAACGGCGTTCGCGCCGCGGCCCCGGCGCTGGTGGAGGCGCTGGCCGAGGCCGGCGGCGATCTGAGCGCGCTGGCTGGTCGCCGCTTCCACGGCGAGTGGTGGGCGCCGGACACCTGGAATCCAGAGGACGGCACCGACGTCGACAACCCGGTCACCCACTACGGCTTCGGCTGGGCTACCCAGATGGCCATCGTCGGTGAGGACGGGCGGCTGGAGGAGCTGGTGGCCGCGCACGACGTCGGGCGCGCCATCAACCCGATCCTCTGCGAGGGGCAGATCGAGGGCGGCGTGCACATGGGCATCGGCTACGCCCTGAGCGAGGATCTGGTGATGAAGGAGCCCGGGGTTCCCACGGACCGCTACCTGAAGCTCGGCGTCATCAAGGCCAAGGACACCCCGACGATCACCCCCATCCTCGTGGAGAGCGCGGATCTACACGGCCCCTGGGGGGCCAAGGGGGTCGGCGAGATCGGGCTGGTGCCGACCGCGCCCGCGATCGCCGGCGCGCTCCGAGAGCACGACGGGCAGTGGCGCAATGTGCTGCCGATGAAGGAGACCGAGGCCGCCCGCGGCGTCGGCGTCCGCCTCCCGCGCAAGCGGTAGCGCCGCAGGCGAAGCCCGCGCCGCATCGTGTTACGAGTCGGCAGGAGGTCCACTTGGGCACCATCACCGCCGCCGAACTGGAACGACTCAACACCCTGAACGCCAATGAGCGTGCTGAGGCCCTCGCGGGCCTGGCGGAGGGCTTTGAGCCCGATGCGCTGGAGGGCGCCCTTCAGCAGGAGCTGATCGGGGTGCTGATCTCGGCGCTGGAGGGCGGCGGCGGGACCGCGCATGCCCGGATGGTGGTGGGGCAGATCCTGGGGCAGCTGGGTGATCCCCGCCTCTACCTGCCCCAGTACGACAGCTACTGGCGCGAGGCCCCGCTGCTGGACGGCGGCTCGCTGAGCGTCGGTCGCTTCCCCGTGACCAACGCCGAGTTCCGCCGCTTCATCAAGGACAGCGGCTACGAGAACGAGGCCCACTGGGGCGAGGCTGGCCTCGCCTGGCTCAAGGCCGATGACACCCGCACCTGGGCCGACACCGCGCCGGCGATGGATCCGATGTTCCTGGTGGACAACCAGCCGGTGGTGGGCGTGTCCTGGTTCGAGGCGATCGCCTACGCGACCTGGGCCGGCGGCCGCCTGCTCACCTTCCAGGAGCGCATGGGGGTCGTGCGCGGTCCCGGTAAGCGTCCTTACCCCTGGGGTGAACCCTTCGGTCACGGCAACGCCAACACCCGCGAGGAGGTGCTCGCGCGCCCCTGCGCGGTGGGCCTCTACCGCCGCGACTGCACCCCCGAGGGGATCTTCGATCTCGCCGGCAACGTGGCCGAGTGGGTCGCGGACGAGGTCGATGGTCAGCGGGTGATTGCCCCCGGCGCCTGGAGCCAGGAGTCCCTGTCGTCCTGGGCCAAGGCCCGCGCGCTGCAGAGCCCCGGGTGCCGTGGCTCAGACCTGGGCTTCCGTATCGCTCGCGGGTAACCTATAGTTTTTGCATCTCTCTTCAGGGTGCCAGGAGGTCGTCGGGTATGCGGAGTGACGCGGCTCTCCTTGGAGCGCTCCTGATCGGTGCTCCGGCGTGGGCAGACTGCCCGGCTGAGCTGAGCGGCCTGCGCGCCGATCTGGACGCCGCCGAGGCCGCGTACGGCGACTTCGACTTCGAGACCTACTCCCAGCAGGTCGTCGCCTTGCTCGCGGACGCCGCCTGCCTGAGCGAGCTGCTCACCCCCGAGGACGCCGCCCGCTTGCACCTCGCCCGGGCGCTCGATGGCTGGGTGCGGCGCGGCGAGGTCGGCGAGCTGGCCTTCACCCGCATCGAGCTCGCGCTGCGCGGCCTGATGGCGGCGGACCCGGACTACGCCCCCCCCGATGACCTGATGCCCGAGGGCAGCCAGCTCCGCGCCATCTACGACGCGGCGAAGTCCGTCGGCGCGGGTCAGTCCGACCCCCTCGACGGTGAGGGCTGGCTGGTGGACGGCGGCGCGGTCGAGGGGATGCCGCTGGAGCGGCTGTCGGTCGTCCAGTTCTCCGGCGCCGAGGGCGTGGAGACCTGGTACATCGAGGGCGCCTCCGTCCCCGGTGAGCTGCGCGAGCTGATGCGTATCACCGCGCGGTCCTCTCGCAGCGGCGACGAGGAGCTGCCGACCGACGCGATCGCCGAGGCTCCCCGAACCTCCCGGGCGCTGCTCGTCAGCGGCCTCGCCGCGGGCGCGCTCGCTGGCGCCGGGCTGGGGCTCGCGGCCTGGAGCCATGGCGAGTATCTCGCCGAATCCGAGCGCGATGAGGCCGAGGGCATCTACACCTTGAACCGGGTCAGCGGCGTCGGAGGCTTCGCCGCCGCGGGCGTCGCGGGCGGGCTCGTTGTCAGCGCCGTGCTCGTGGGGAGGTGGTAGTGGAGACCCCCGAGACCAAGCGCCGGAACTACACGCTGCTGGAGCCGCTGGGCAGCGGCGGGTTCGGCGCGGTGTGGCGGGGGCAGCTCGTGGCCGGCGAGGGCTTCGTCAAGTCGGTCGCCATCAAGATCCTGAGCGCCGAGGCGGAGCTTGTCGACGAGTTCGTGCAGCGCCTCCGCGACGAGGCTCGCATCCTGGCCCTCCTCCGACACCGGGCCATCGTCCAGGTCGACGACCTCGTGCAGCTCGATGGCCGCTGGGCGGTCGTCATGGAGTACATCAACGGCGCCGACCTCACCGATCTGATGAAGCTTGGGCCCATGCCGGAGATGTCCGCCTGCGGGATCGGCGAGGAGGTCGCCAGCGCGCTGCACGCGGCCCACACCGCGGTGAGCCCGGAGACCGGCCGCCCCATCATGATCGTGCACCGTGACATCAAGCCCGCCAACATCCGCGTCACCCCGGCGGGTGAGGTGAAGGTGCTGGACTTCGGGGTCGCCCGGGGGGTGTTCGACGAGCGTGAGGCCCAGACCCGGTCGCTGGCCTTCGGCAGCCTGGGCTACCTGGCGCCCGAGCGCTTCGACGGCATCGACACCGCCGCTGTCGACATCTACGCCCTCGGGGTCATCCTCTACGAGTGCCTCTCGGGCTCCGGGCTCGGCCAGCTCAGCGTGCGCCCGCGGCTTCACCAGGAGTCGGTCGAGAAGGCCATCGACGCCCTCACCGTGGACGACAGCTTCAAGCAGCTCCTGTCCTCCATGATCAGCTACGAGGCGGAGGACCGCCCGGACGCGGACGGCGTGGCGAGGGCGCTGCGGAAGGCCCAGCGCACCGCCGAGGGGGAGTGGCTCGCCGACTGGGCGCCGCGCACGCTCGCGCATATCCAGGGCCCGAAGGCCGCCGCGCTGGAGCCCCAGGCGAACTCCGAGTCCACCATGGACCTCTTCATCTCCGCGCGCGGCGACTCGCCGGACTCGGGGCTCCTGAACGCCGCGCATCGGGAGGCCAGGGCGCTCAGCTCCCAGGACACGCTGATCGCCGCCGCCGCCGCTGGCGCGACCCCCAACCTCGTCGGCGCCGCCCTGGAGGCAGATGCGCTGGAGGTATCGGGCACTCTGGCCATAGCTGAGGGCAGGGAGTTCGCCGAGGAGGAGGCGCGCGCTGAGGACCGCGAGCCGGTCCAGGAGAGCGCCGCCGAAGAAGAGGATGCAGCGACACGGGGGCCCATCGATGGCGAAGACGTCGCTGAAGACGATGACCAGGTCGATGAATCCATCGAGATCAGCGAGTTCCGCGAAGCCAGCGTGAGCTCCGCGGCCACCAGCGGACAGAGCATCGTTGATCGCGACACGCCCCCCGTCGAAGAGCGCCTCCCGGCGCCCACGCCGGTCGTGCCGCCGCCCGCGTCCGCGAGGCCGACGCCGGCCGCGCAGACACCTGCCCCGACGTCAGCCGAGCCGATGCCGACCGCGCCTGTCGAGGAGGCCCCTGGGGTGCCGCCGGTCGCGTCCTCCGGCGGCGGCCTGAAGTGGGTCGCGCTGATCGCGGTGCTCCTGTCGGTCGTCGGGGGCGGCTACGCCTTCTTCGGTCCGAAGGACGCGGCCCAGACGGCGCCAGACACCACCGACGTGAAGTCGCCGACGGATGAGGCCGCGCCGCCGAACCGTCAGGCCGCCGAGCCAGTGGCGACGCCGGACGAGGCCGCCGGCGAGGACGACGAGGTCACCGGTGAGGACGACGAGGCCGCCGGTGAGGGCGACGAGGCCGCAGAGGGTGATGGGGCCGAAGAGGGGGACGAGGCCGAGGCGGCCGCCGCAGCCGCGCCGGTGTATCGCGCGCCGCCTGCCTCGGTCAGCATCACGGGCGACTACGACGCTGTGTGGCTCGTCTCCTTCGCGGGTACGGTCGTCTCCCCGGGCCAGCTCCCGCCCGGCTCCTACACCATCCACGCCCTGTTCGGTGAGGACGAGATCACCGGCCCCACCATCGACGTGAGCCACGGCAAGGCCGTGGCCGTCCGCTGCAACTCAGTGGCTCAGACCTGCCGGGTCCAGTGAGGGTTCCGATGCTTCTGCTGGCCGCGCTCTCCTCGGGCTGCGTCATCTTGACCGAGGACGATGAGGACGCCTGGGAGGCGAAGTACAGCGTCCCGGACTGTCTGAAGGCGGGGCAGGGGAACATCGAGGTCGCGGTCGACGGCCTGACGAGCCCCTGGCCCAGCTCGTCGGTCGCCCTGAACCTCACCATCAACGACTTCACCGACGACCCCGAGTGCGGCCACTACCAGATCTTCGTCGAAGATCGCACCGCCGGCTCAGGGGCCGCGTACCAGACCCACGGAGCGGAGCGCCTCGTGGTGCCCGTCGGGGGGCTGGAGCCCGGCCGGGACTACCGCGTCTGGGCGGCGCTCGTGGACGGCGCCTACGTCCCCGGCGAGACCGCGGCGCTCTCCGATGAGCCCCGCGCGGACAGCGTGGACGTCTCCATCGACGAGGGCGCGCGCTACGTCACCATCGTCTCTCCCCAGGAGGACGCCGAGGTCGATCTGCCCTTCGCGCTGGAGTTCGTCGTCCGCAACTTCGAGCTGGACGACCCGCAGACGAGCGACATCACCGGCGACGGTCACTGGCACGTCTACACCGACTTCGACGGCGATCCCACCGTCGATCTGCCGCCGAGCTACGTCGCCGACGCCGGCACCAGCCTCTCGATCAACGACGCCGATCCGGGCGAGCGCCGCTACCTGATCCGGCTGCACGGCCAGGAGCATCAGGTGCTCTCGCCCGCCGCGTTCGATGAGGTCACGATAGAGATCGACGACTGACGACGACTGACCTGGAGTTTTGTCCGATGGCCTCCCCAGCCTTCCCCGAAGCTGATCGCTCCATCCCCGAGACCACCCTCGCCGAGGCCGACGCCATCGTCGCGCGCCTCAACAAGCAGAAGGACGCCTGGGTGCGCGTGGGCATCCCCGAGCGCATCGCGCTGCTCAGGGCCTGCCTCCGCGGCACGATGGACGTCGCCCGGGACTGGGTCGCCGCGGCCTGCCGCGCCAAGGGCATCCCCCTCGACGCCGAGCTGGCCGGCGAGGAGATGCTGGGCGGTCCCTGGACCACCGTGCGCAACATCCGGCTGCTGATCGAGGCCCTGGAGTCCGGCGGCAAGCCCCGGGCCCCCAGGCTCTCCCAGCGCGGAGACGGCCAGTGGATCGCCACGGTCTTCCCCGCGAGCCTGATGGATCGCGCGCTCTACACCGGCTTCGAGGGCGAGGTCTGGATCGAGCCGGGCGCGGAGCCCACCCAGGGTGAGATCTACCGGGAGAAGGCCCTCGGGAAGTTCGGAGAGGGCAAGGTGTCCCTCGTGCTGGGCGCCGGCAACGTGGCCTCCATCGGGCCCATGGACGCGCTCACCAAGCTCTTCGTCGAGGACGAGGTGGTCCTCCTGAAGATGAACCCGGTCAACGAGTACCTGGGGCCCTTCCTGCTCAAGGCCTTCGCCTGCCTGCGGGACTCCGGCTACTTCGACGTGGTCTACGGCGGCGCGGTCATCGGCGGACACCTCGCCCACCACGAGGGCGTGCACTCCATCCACATGACCGGCTCGGATCGCACCCACGACGCCATCGTCTGGGGCGGCAGCCCCGAGGAGCAGGAGCGCCGCAAGGCCGCCGACGAGCCGCTGCTCACCAAGCCCATCACCTCGGAGCTGGGCTGCGTCACCCCGCTCTTCATCGTGCCCGGCCCCTGGAGCGCGTCCGAGATGGACTTCCAGGCCCGACACGTGGCCGCCATGGTGGCCCACAACGGCAGCTTCAACTGCAACGCCGCCAAGGTGCTGGTGGTGCCGAAGGACTGGGACAAGCGCGACGCCTTCCTGGCGAAGGTCCGGGAGAAGCTCCGGGCCGTCCGCGCCCGCCGGGCCTACTACCCGGGCGCCCAGGCCCGCTACCAGGGCTTCCTCGACCGCTACCCCCAGGCCGAGGCCCTCGGCGATCGCACCGACGACGTGGTGCCCTGGACTCTCATCCCCAACGTCCCCGCCGAGACCGGCGAGTACGCGCTCAGCAACGAGGCCTTCTGCGGGGTGATCGCACAGATCGACATCCCGGGCGCGGACGCGACGGAGTTCCTCGCCAACGCGGTGCCCTTCGCCAACGAGTCCATCTGGGGCAGCCTCTCCTGCATGATGCTCATCCACCCGGACACCCAGCGGGAGCACGCGGCGGCCTTCGACAAGGCCCTGAAGGAGCTTCGCTACGGGGGCATCGGCGTCAACGTGTGGGCCGGGGTCATCTACGGCCTGGTGGTCACCACCTGGGGCGCGCACCCCGGACACACCCTGAAGGACATCCGCTCGGGCATCGGCGTGGTGCACAACACCTACCTCTTCGATCACCCGCAGAAGTCGGTGGTCAAGGCGCCCTTCGTCATCAAGCCCACGCCCCTGTGGTTCGCGGACCACGGCAACCTGCGGGCCACCGCCGACAAGATCCTCGAGTGGGAGGCGGCGCCGAGCTGGTTCAAGGTGCCGGGCGTGGCCATCAACGCCTTCCGAGGGTGAGCGCCCCCCGCCATCAGGTGACTCAGGGAGCGTCGTCGGTGCTGTGAAGGGCGTCCTGCTGCGGATGGCGCTCGGCGCCCTGACCACGCTGCTCCTGCTGGGGCTGGTGGAGCTGTCCCTCACCCTGGTGGGGCTGCCCGCCGACGGGCTGCTCTACGACGGCGACCCGGCCTACTACTGGACGGTGAAGCCCGACCTGAGGCTGGCGGAGGTCGCGTTCCCCGAGGAGGGCACGACCTTCCCCGTGCGGACCAGCAGCGAGGGCCTGCGGGACGACCCCATCCCAGAGGACGGGCCCTGGATCCTGGCGCTCGGCTGCTCCACCACCTTCGGCTGGGGGGTCGCGCAGGAGGAGAACTGGACCGAGCTGCTGGAGGCCGCGCTGGGGGTGCCGGTGGTGAACGCGGGCCAGCCGGGGCACTCGACCCAGCAGGGCCTGACCTTCGCGGCGCCGCTGCTGGACCGCAAGCCCACGGTGGCGCTGATGGGCTGGATCGTGCGCGATGCCCAGCTGGCGCCTGCGCCGGACATCGAGGCGCGGCCGTCGCCCTGGATGGTGCGGACGCGGATGTTCCGCAGCCTGAAGGGCCTGCTGAGTGGACCCTCGCGGCCGGCGGGGGAGGGCGTGTACCGCGTTGGCCCCGAGGCCTACCGCGCCAACCTGGCGCAGCTCATCACCCACGCGGAGGACGCCGAGTCCAAGGTGGTGCTGCACGCCTTCCCCGAGGTCACCCCGTCGCGGTCCCACCGGGCGATCCTGGATCAGATGGGGCGGCCGGTGGTGGCGCCGGAGCTGCCGCGCGCCGCCTTCTTCGAGAACGACCCGGTGCACCTGAACGCGCTGGGGCACGACGCGCTGGCGCGAATCCTGGAAGATGAGCTGCGGCGGGCGCTGCTGAAGTAGACTCGGGGGATGGTAGGAACACTCGCCATCCTCGCGTCGCTGCTCCTCGTCGGCTGCGACGGCAAGAACGACACCGGCAGCCCGGCGGTCGACACCGGCAGTCGGGGCAGCGACACCGGCGCTCCGGGAGGTCCGGGGGGCGGCTCGGATCCCGGCTCGGGAGAGACCGGCGCGCTGGTGGGCATCACCGACGCGCACAACGCTGTGCGGGCGGAGGAGGGGGTGGCGCCGCTCTCGTGGAGCAACGCGCTGGCGCGGGACGCCCAGACCTGGGCGGACCAGCTCTCCGAGACGAGCTGCGCGTTCCTGAGCGGGGAGACCGAGCCCGGCGACAGCCTGTTCGTGGGCTACCCGGTGGGCGGCTTCACCGCCCGGGACGTGGTGGATGACTGGGCGGGGGAGGGGGCGTACTACGACTACGATGACGACGAGTGCGCGCCGCCGAGCTCGGGGCTGACCTGCGCGCACTATCTGCAGGTCGTGTGGGCGGCGACGGAGCGGGTGGGGTGCGGGGTGTCGGCGTGCTCGGATGACTGGGAGGTGTGGGCGTGCATCTATGACCCGCCAGGGAACACGGGCGGGCGGCCCTACTGAGGCAGCAGCGGCGCCACCGCGTCCGCCACGACCCGCGCGAACAGCTCGAAGCCCTCCGCGTCCGGGTGCCCCTGATCGAAGAACAGCGCCTCCCTCACGTCGGCGTCCGCCTCGAAGAGCTGGTAGACCGATCGGGGGATGTCCTGGTTGTTGAACGCCTCCTCCAGCAGCACCGCCCCCGAGCGCTGGTCCACCACCGTCACCTTGCCGGGCGCGATCTCCAGCACGACCCCGCGGCCTTCCTGGGCCTCCTGGAAGTGCGGGGTCAGCTCAACCACCGGCACCCCCTCGGCGGTGAGCAGCTTCTTCAGCGCCCGCTCCTCGTCCTTCCAGGACTGCTGGCCCCGCAGATCGAAGGTCGAGATCGGCGGCAGCACGACCACCATCTTCGCCTTCGTCGCCTGGGCGCAGGCCCGCATGGAGCGCACGAAGTCCTCGGCCGGCGCGGGCCCGTAGTGCGGCGGCCGGCGGGTCCAGACGATCAGATCCGGCGCCAGCGACGGGCCCACCGTGCGGCACCAGTCCCGCATCACCGGCACGTTGTTGGCTGGAACCCCCGCGTTCAGCACCTCCACGGACTTCCCCCGGGCCTCCAGCATCGCCTCCAGCTGGACGGGGTAGCTCTCGTCCTCCGAGACCCCCCAGCCGTGGGTCACTGAGTCCCCGATGGCGATGATCCGCGCCGTGCCGGTGATCTTCTTCTCCACCTCGGGCCCGCGCAGGCCGAGGCTGTTGGTGCGCAGGCGGTAGGTGCGGGTGCGGTGGATGGTCGAGCCCTCGCCCGTGCGCTGGGCCTGCACCTCGTCCAGCCCGTGCGGCCGATCCGGCACGACCACCTTGGCGCCGTCCAGGTTCGGCTTGAGCCAGGGCATGTTGTTCAGGTTGGGATCCGGCGCCACGATCACGTCGGAGATGCCGGAGAGCTCGGCCCGCTCCTGGGTGACCGTCCAGGCGTAGATGCCGCCGGCCGCCATCAGCCCGATGGCCGTCAGGCGCACCGCCCACAACGCGAGTCGGTTGCTCATTGCGTCGGCACCCAGCCCAGCGCGTCGAGGCGCTCGGCCATAGCCCCGGCGACGGCCCGGTGGCCCGTGTCGGAGAGATGACAGTTGTCCAGAAACATGCCCTGACTCCGTGTGTGCAGCATCCAGGCGGTGTCGAGCCAGGCGACGTCTTCCCGCTCCTCGGCGACGGCCTCCATCATGTCCCAGTACGGGGCGAGCGCGCCAGGATCCGGGTTCAGGCCCTCGCTCATCAGCAGCAGCTTCGCGCCCTGCGCCCGGGTCATGTCGGCCAGGGCGGTCAGGTTCTCCCGGGCGTGGGAGACGGGGACCGCCACGGACTGCGCGTCGCGCAGGTTGTCGATCGCGTAGCGCAGGCCGTTGTAGAGGAGCGCCCGCCGCAGCACCCCCGCGGTCTGCCGGCTGGCGCCGCCGGACTGCCAGCGCGCCAGCAGCTCCTTCTGGGTCATGGGCATGTCCGTGAACTGATCGTTGTGGCCCACGTAGACCGTCACCACGTCGGCCTCCAGATCGACCAGGGAGCGGCGCGCGTACTCGGCGATGTGCAGGGTGGTCCAGCTCCCGACGCCCTGGTTCAGCACCTCGGCCCGCCCGGCCAGCCGCTCGGCCAGGCGGGCGGGGTAGAACTGGGAGATGTCGTCGTTCTGGAAGGCCCCGCCGGTGCTGGAGCCGCCCATGCAGACGATGCGGTTGGGGGCGGCCTTGGGGCCGTAGCCCACGGGGTAGCCCTCGTCCGGGTAGTCCGTGTGCTGGGCCGCCTCGATGGCGTCGAACTGGGCCCAGGTCTGCGGCACCCAGCCGAGGTCGCTGTCGGCGACCGCGCCCGCGCCGATGTCCGACCAGCTGCCCTGGAGGCTCGTGAAGCGCAGCCCGAAGTCCAGCAGGAGGAGCCCGGCGGTGAACAGCGCCAGCGAGAGCAGGTTGTAGCCGCGCACCCGCAGCGGGTTTGCGTTGGCCCACACCAGCGCGCCGACCGCCGCGCCGGCGGCGGCGAGGTAGAGCGGCGCCCCCGCGTAGGACGCGCCGCTGAGCCACGCGGCGAGCCCGGCCGCCGAGGCCGCGAGCCCCACCGCCGCCGAGCCCCGGGCGAGGGTCGCGCCGCCGAAGCCGGAGAGGGCGCGCAGGGCGACACCGACCCCGAGCGCCAGCGCGGGCGCGGCGAGCAGCCCCCCCACAGTCGCCAGCGGGGAGCGGGTCGTCAGGCCCACCGCGAGGCCCGCCGGCAGCCACGCGGCGGCGGCCACGGCCCAGACCTTCGGCGAGCGGGAGAAGGCCGCGCCGTCGCCCTCGACGGGGCGCGACAGCCGCGCGCCGTGGTGCAGCACCTTGGCGAGGATCAGCAGCGCCAGGGGCCCGGTGACGGGCAGCCAGCGGCCGCTCAGGAGCCCCAGCCTGAGCGCCTCCACGGCGACCGCCCCGTCCCGGCCCGCGGTGAGGAGCCCGAGCAGCAGCGGCGCGAAGGCGGCGGCGGCCAGCAGGGGGCTGGCGCCGAGCCACAGCTCCAGGGCCAGCAGCGCGGCGGCGGCGACGGCGCCGGCGGCCGCGCCCATCGCCAGGGCGCTGGTGCTCACCGGCGGCGGCACCGGGGCGTCGTCGAGGGCGACATCCGCCACCAGCACGCGCTGGAGCCCGGAGCGCAGGGCCGCCGGGCCCTGCTGGGCCGAGGCCCGGCAGGTCAGCGTCTGGCCGCCGGCGGAGGCGGTGAGCACCGAGCCGCTCAGGGACACCGCCGCGGTGTAGGGCGAGTCGTCCGGCGGGGGGAGGGTGCCCTCACAGTTCAGGGCGTTCTCCTCGCCGGTCTCCGCGAGGTTCACGCCGGCCGCGGCGGGCTCGGCGCCCCGACGCAGCATCAGGGCCGGCCCGTTGGGCACGCGCCCGCCGCCGATCGACGGGAAGAGGTAGACCACCCCGCCGCCGGGCAGCCGGGCGGTGGCGGTCAGGGCGCCGGGGGCGCCGGCGCGCAGCGACTGGTAGTGATCGAGCGCCCAGGCGCCGGGATCGAGCGGCAGCTCCCCCAAGAGCTCGGGGCGCCGGTAGGCGATCGCCGTCTGGATGCGCTCCCAGCCCTCGGGGGCCGTCTCAGCCCGGGACTGATCCCGGCAGACCGCGGCGGTGTAGCCACCCACGGCGCCGCAGGTCAGAGCGGCGGCGAGGGCCAGGGCGATGTGGGGAGCGCTGCGAGGCAACCTACATGATGCCGTAGATGGCGGCTAGCAGATCGGACTCGGGCGCGGTGAACCACAGGTAGACGCCGATGCCCACGAGCACCACCAGGGCGCCGCCGAACCAGCTCAGAGCTTCGCGCTTAAGATCAGCCATGACGTCCAGTATACCCGCTTCGCGCCGGTCTACCCGCCTCACCCAGCACCGGCGCCGTCGAAGCAGACCAGCAGCGGGGCGTCGTGCGGGCGGTGACAGACGCTACGCCGGCCGCTGGTAGTGGTGGACCGCGAAGTGGTAGGGGATCACCGCCCCCTCCACCTGGTCCATCACCGCCTGGACGTGGTCGGGGAACTCCATCTCGACGACCCGCCGCAGCGCCTCGCGGCTGGGGGCCTCCCAGGCGCTCTCGATGACCGTCAGCTCGAAGCCCTCGGCCGCGTACAGGGCGAGGCCCCGGTCCTGGGCCTCGGCGGACGACCACTTGGGGTAGATCGCCCGGCAGATCTGCCCGAACAGCCCGGTGTGGGTGTAGTTATCGATGAGGAAGGCGTGCCCGCCCGGGGCGAGCAGCCGCTTGAGCAGCGCGATCCCCGGGAGCATGGCCTCGGTGCCGAAGAAGTAGGCGAAGCGGGCGTGGGCGATGTCCACGATGCCCTCGGCCAGCGGGATGTCTTCGGCGCCAGCGGCGAGCACGCTGACGTTCTCCGGTGCGCCGGGGGCGGCCAGCCGCGCGAAGAGCTGCGCGCGCATGTCGGCGTCCGGCTCCACGGCGAACACCCGCCCGGCGGCGGCGGCGAAGCGCGCGGCGTGGAGGCCCCCGCCCGCGCCGATGTCGAGCGCGGTCTTGCCGGCCATCGGCGCCAGCGCCTCCATGTGCGCCTCGATGCGTCGGGGGGGATCGACGATGCTGTTCTCCAGCTCGTAGACCTCCGGATTGGTGGCGCCGGGGTAGCGGTAGATGGGCTGGCTCATCGCTTGAAGCCCAGCAGGCGGACGACCTCGCTCACGCCCTCGTGGTAGCGGCCCTCCCGGATGGGGCGCTCGACGACCTCGGCGATCTCGAAGTCCAGCCCCTCGAGCTGCGCGCGCAGCTCGTCCAGGTCGTAGAGCATCGCCGCGACCGGCGGCCCGCCGGTGCCCCGGCCGAGCTGGCCCTTGCCGTAGACCTCCATCACCAGCGCGCCGCCGGGAGCCAGCGCCGCGACCGCCGCCCGGTGCACCCGCGCCCGGACCGGCGGGGGCAGGTGGGCGAAGATGGCCACGATCCCGGACCAGCGGGACTCACCCAGCTCCCAGGTGCTCAGGTCGCCCACCACGGCGTCCACGGAGACGCCGCGCTCGGCGGCGAGCGCCAGGGTCTTCTCGACGCCCACCGACGAGCTGTCGACGCCGGTGACCCGGAAGCCCTGCTCGGCCAGATAGACGGCGTTGCGGCCTTCCCCGGAGGCGATCTCCAGCACCTCACCGGCCGGGATGCGGCCGCAGACCTCGACCAGGAAGTCATTGGCGGCGGTGCCGTAGGCGAAGCCGTCCTCGGCGTAGCGTTGATCCCACATCTTTGAAGCTCCGGTTGGTATGGTCCGCTGTCTGTATCGAGGTGCGACATGCGCTGGCAGTGGTCCGCGTTCGATGAGCTGAGCCTGACCGACCTCTACGCGCTGATGGCGCTGCGCCAGGAGGTGTTCGTGGTGGAGCAGGACTGCGCCTATCTGGACGCGGACGGCCGGGACGCCGCGGCGCGTCACCTGCTGGGCTGGGAGGGCGAGCGCCTGGGCGCCTACCTGCGGGCCTTCGCCCCCGGCGTCGAGCACCCCGAGGCTGCGCGCGACATGGTGATCGGCCGGGTGATCACCGCTCCCTTCCTGCGCGGCACCGGCCTGGGCCGGCCGCTGATGGCGGAGGGCCACCGCCGCTGCTTCGCGACCTGGGGGGAGGGCCCCATCCACATCTCCGCCCAGGCCCACCTGGAGCGCTACTACGCCTCGCTGGGCTACCGGGTGGTGGGGCCGGGCTACGATGAGGACGGCATCCCGCATCTGCCGATGCGGAGGGAGGAGGAGTGATGGTTCTGGGGGGACTGCTGGTGATGCTGGAGCCCATCCCCCTGGCCGAGCGCCTCGGCGAGCCGGACTTCATCGAGGCGACCCGCCGATACCGCGCGAGGCGCGTCTACGGCGGCGCGGGTATGGTGGCTGGCGGCGCCGCCGTGGTGCTGGGCGGCCTGTTCATCGCGGAGACGGACGCCTCCCTGATCTCCGCGGCGACGATGCTGGCCGGGGGCGTGGTGGGGTTTACCGGTGTGCTCCGCTTCCAGAACGGCATGGAGTCCCTGCCCATGATCCAGACCTTCTACACCCGGGACGAGGTGCAGCCGATTCTGGACGCCTACAACGCCGAGCGTCAGGCCGAGCTGGGGTTGAGCGACGAGCAGGCGCTTCGGCAGGAGCGCTGAGCGAGGGATCCCCCGGTGTGAAGAAATTGCCACCGGCTTTCGGGCGCGGGGCCTCCTCGGTTAAGGTCGCAGCTCCCCACCGATACCCGAGGTCGGCCGTGCTGCTCTCCCTGATGCTCTTCGCCTGCGAGATGACCCCCCCGGACGTCGAGCGCAGCGACATCGACGACGCCCTGGTCCGGGGCCGTATGAAGACGGTCTGCAAGGGCCTGGAGATGGAGGGCGAGGAGATCCGGCAGTACGCCGCCGAGAAGCTCAAGGTCTACGAGGACGTCGAGCTCGGCCGGGACTGCATCTGCGCCAACGCCATCGAAGAGCGCACCGGCTTCTACGACAAGGCCATCCTCGAGGGCATCGCCGACACGGAGCGGGACGATCTGGTCGCCTGCTTCCTGCCGGCGCTGGACGACCCGCGCACCGGCGAGGATCTGCTCCCGCTGGTCGTCGGCATCGCCGGCACCCGGGCGCCCTCCTCCGTGACCACCATGGAGGGGCTGGCACAGGACGCGAGCAAGCCCTCGGAGATCCGCTCGCGGGCGGTCGCCTACTTCGCCGGCACCGTCGAGGACGCGAAGCTCGGCATGCTGATGAAGCTCCTCCAGGCCGACAGCGACGCGATCGTTCGGGCCGCCGCCGCCGACGCCCTGAGCGGTCAGAAGGCCGAGGACGTCGTCGCGGTGCTGGTGGAGTCCGCCAAGAACGACGACGAGGGCAAGGTCCGGGCCCGGGCCCTGGTGGCCCTCAAGAAGGCCGGCGTGGCCGAGTACGACGAGATGGTCTGCTACGCCATGATGGAGGACGAGTCGGCGACCGTGCGCCGCCAGGCCGTCATGAACTACCGGGGCACCAAGCGCAGCGAGCCCTTCAAGTGCCTGCGCGAGCGCGCCATGACCAAGGAAGAGGACGGCGACGTGCGGGCCGCCATCCTGAAGGTGCTGGGCAGCTCCCCCAACGACGAGGCGCCCAAGATCCTCTGCGACGCCATCCCCTTCTGGGTGAAGACCTACGTGGACAAGCTCCACCCCGACAGGCAGCCGGAGAACGACATCATCTCGGCCCAGAACAACCGGGACTGGGAGAACTCCTACGACTGCATCGGCCGGGCCTACGGTCAGTCCGGCTCCTACACCTGCAAGGGCCAGCAGTATGTGGGCGCCTGGTACCGTGAGGTCGGCAACAAGGGCGCCTTCGTTCCCAAGTGTAGTGAGTCAGGGGGGGCGGAGGTCATCATGGAGGGGGCCGAACTCTGAGCCCAGGGTTAGACCTCGCTACCACTCAGCTTGAACCTACTGGACTCTGGAGACAATCAATGGCCGCCCTCGCCGAAGTGATCAAGGATCAGACCCGCCGTAGAGCTGTCGTCGATGACGGCGTCGCAGCCGTCGAGGCCGAGGTGGCCAGCAAGCGCGGCTTGAGCGGCAAGGTCATCAAGGCCGCCTTCAAGATGGTCAAGGGCGTGAAGCCCGGCTTCATCGGCCAGGTGATGGATCACCTGCTGAACGACTTCGCCGCCGAGGTGGACCCCTTCTACGCCGACTTCCAGAGCAGCGGCGGCGGGGACATCGTCTCCAACTTCGACGGTCGCAAGACCGAGATCGCCAACGCCCTGCTCAACGTGACCGACGCCCGCGCGGCGAAGGCCAAGAACAAGGCCATCCAGAAGACCTACCAGAAGCTGCGCCCCCGGGCGGTGGACCACGTCACCGCCGCCATGCCCCGGGTCGCTCGTCTCGTCGAGAAGCACGCGGGGTAACGAACTTATGATCCGTCGCATAGCCAAGCTGCCGTTCAAGATTGTGAAGGGACTCGTCAACGCCGTCCGCGACGGCGGGCGCGATCGCCCCTTCCCCGAGGCCGCCTCGCCGGCGCCTCGTCGCCCGCCCTACACGGAGCCGCCGGAGGAGGACGACCCCAGCAGTGATCACGGTGATCATGGTCACTCCCATGAACACGGTCACTCCCACGGCCATGAGCCCGAGCCGCCCGAGGACGATCACGGTCACTCTCATGAGCACGGCCACGATCACGGCGGCGGCGGCGGCGGTGTCTCTGTCTCCTTCGAGGGCACCCCCAACCCCAACGCCATGAAGTTCATGCTGAGCTGCGTGTCGGTGGAGAAGGGGAGCCTGAGCTTCAACAGCGCCGCGGAGGCCGCCGGCAACAAGCTCGGTGACCGCCTCTTCGCTATCCCAGGCGTGGTCGGCGTCTTCGCGGTCGCTGACTTCGTGACCGTCACCAAGGACGCCACCGCTGGTTGGGGTCGGCTGACCCACCCCATCGTGGAGGCCCTGGAAGAGGTCTACGGCTGAACCCTTGAAGAACCGCCTGGACCTCTACCTGCTCATCGTCCTCTTCGCCGCTGTCGGCGGGGGGGCGCTGTGGTGGCAGCTCGGGCGGGGGCCCGCCGAGGTCATCTATGTGGTCCAGGGCGGCGACACCCTCTCAGCCATCGCCGGCCGCTACGAGGTCACCGTCGGCGAGCTCAAGAGCTGGAACGGCCTCACCGGTGACCTGATCGAGATCGGCCAGGAGCTGGTGGTCGCCGTGGGGCGCCCGGCGGAGCCCGCCGTGGCGGCGCCTGTCCCGGGCGGCGGCGGCTGGACCGGAGGCGCCGCACAGCTCGACGTCTCGACCGCCCCCGAGAGCGGTGAGCGCGGCCCGCGGCTCGTGCCGCCCGCCCCCGAGCCCTGCATCCCCTTCGACGCCGACCCCGGCGAGGAGGGCATGGTGGCCCCGAACGGTCTGAGCTACGCCCAGACCAAGGCCGCGCTGGACGCGGTCATCAGCGAGGCGCTCTACTGCCCGGACGCCCCCACCGGGGCCGTGCAGATGAGCTTCTCCATCACGGTGGGGTGCGACGGCGTCGTCGACGCGGTCTCCCCCTCGGGCGGTGTGCCCGCGAGCTTCCTCGGCTGTGTCTCCGAGGTCATCCGGCACGCGGACTTCCCCGCCCACGACATCGAGGGCGGTCAGACCTTCACCTACCCGGTCAACGCGAGCTTCTAGGCCTCAGGACAGGCCTCAGGGCAGGTAGTCCGTCCAGATGGCGACGCCGCCGACGTCGAAGCCCACGCTGTCATCGTCGACCTTGGGCAGCCCCACCGCCAGATCCGGCTGGCCGTCGCCGTCCCAGTCGCCGGGGCCCGCGACGGCCGCGCCGAAGGCGGCGTTGGCGGACTCGCCGTAGACCGCGGACCAGTCGGGGTTGACGTCGGCGGTGGTGACCCCGCCGGTCCAGTCGGAGAGGCCGAGCACGTAGACCGCGCCGGCGCCGTTGAAGGAGGTGTCGTCATCGGGCGCGCCGAAGGCGAGCCAGGTGTCTCCGGCCGGGCCGCCGGAGTCGCCCAGCACGGCCACGGATGCGCCCAGCTGCTCGTCGCTGGCGCCCTCGAAGCGGCTCGTCAGATCCGAGAGGGTCACGCTGCCGTCGCTGACGCTCCAGAGGTAGGCCGCGCCGCCGTCGCCGGCGTCGGGGGCGCCGACGAGCACGCCCGCCGAGCCGTCCGCCAGATCGACCTCGACCATGCTGTCGCCCGCGTGGTCGCCGGTGCCGCCGCTCAGCGTGTAGGTGACCCGCTCCGACATGGAGACCAGCTCGGCGAAGCCCTTGGGGTCGTCGCTGAACAGGCCCTGCAGATCCTCCGAGAGGATCGCGGAGATGGTGCCAGCGTCCTGCGCCTGGACCAGCAGATCCTTGACGCCGTCCCCGTCGATGTCCACCGCCAGCAGCCCGCTGCCCTCGCCGTTGCCCTCGCCCATGAGCGCGCCGGAGCCCTCGCTGGTGAAGGCGTTCAGCTCACCGCCGGCGGCGAGCTTGGAGCCGGGGAAGAAGATCACCCCGCCCGCCACGTCCTTCAGATCGTAGCGGCCCGGCGCGCCCACCATCAGCTCCGGGAGCCCGTCGCCGTTCAGGTCCGCCGCGGCGACGGACTGACCGACCTCCTCGTCGTTCTCGAAGCCGAAGTAGGCGAGGTCGTAGTCATCGTCCGAGCGCTCGTCGTCGCTGCCCCAGGAGTCCGAGAAGAAGACCAGCGCCGCGCCGCTGTCGTCGGAGGTGTCCTGGTCGTAGTTGGGGGCGCCGGTGATCAGCTCGGCGACGCCGTCGCCGTCGATGTCGGGCAGCCAGCCGAGCGCGTTGCCGAGGCGCACCTCGGTGCCCTCGGCGTACACGATGCGCCCCACCGCGTCGCCGCCGACGAGGCTCTCCTCACCGAAGGCGCCCGAGAGGAGCTCCATGACGGCGCCGCCGTTGGTCGAGCCCAGGGACGCCCGGGGAGCGCCCACGATGATGTCCCGCTTGCCGTCGCCGTCGATGTCTTCGCTCACGAGGAGCTTGGAGGCCGCCTGGGCCGCGGCCTCGTCGCCGAGCCAGAGGTACCGGATCACGTCCCCGCCGACCTCGGCCACCGCGAGCCCGGACTCGCCCTCATCCTCGCCGTCATCGGGCGTGACCTCGCAGGTGTAGGAGGCGCCGGCCTCGGGGGTCGCGAGGGTGCAGGCGCTGCCGTCGGGCTCACAGTCGAGGGTGAGCGACACGGGGAGCCCGAAGCGGCGCCACTCCTGGGTGTAGGTGATGGCGTCTTCGTCGGCGTCCACGCTGGGCTCGCTCACCTGACAGGTGAGGGGATCGCCGTCGGCGCCGGTGAAGCGCACCCCCGGGGCCGTCGGCGGCGCGTTGCCGATGATCGTCAGCAGGGACCACTCGGTGTTGGAGTTGGCGTAGTCCCGCACGTAGGCGCGGACCTTCACCTCGTCGCCCTTGTCCCAGTAGGCGCGGCCCAGGGCCGGCTCGTCGTAGGCGACCTCCTCGTCGTTGACGAACCAGGTGAAGTGCTCCTCGTAGAAGCGGGCGGGATCCTCGTCGATGTCCGTGTACTCGATGTCCGCGATGAGCACGCTGTCGTCCTCGGTCGCGTCCTCGGGCGAGAGGGTGACCTCGCTGACGATCGGCGCGGTGTTCTTGATGAAGACGTTGGCGAAGTCGGTGTAGGCCCCGTCGGCCTCAGGGGTCGCCTCGCAGGAGACCCACTGTCCCCGGCTGGTGTAGTCGCTGGAGAGGGTGGTGCCGGTGGCGTCGAGGCGGGTCTTGTTGGCGAACCAGACGATGGTGACGCTGGAGGCGTCGACGATCTCGTCCCAGCGGCACTCCAGGTCGTCGTCGGTGTAGGGCTCGTCGGGCTCCACCCGGAGGCCGACGACGTGCGGCCCGTCCGGGGGCTCGGCGGTGTCGTCGCCGGTGGGGCCGGTGTCGTCGACGCCGCTGTCCTGATCGGTCGTGGAGGTGTCGTCGCCGGGGTTCTCCCCGGTGTCCTTGTCGGAGCAGGCGAGCAGGAGGATCAGGCTGAGCATGGGAGGTCTCCAGGCGTAGACCGCAGGATACTATTGGATCCTAATCAATGCACCGCCAGGCGCCCTCACCGCGCTCCATGTAGCCGAGCAGGATGAGCTGCTCGATCTCCTGCGGCAGCGGATGTCGGCGCTCCAGCGCCTCCCGCTGGAGCGGACCGACGGCGTCGAGGCCCTCGCACCAGACGCCCAGCGCCGCCTCCAGCCCCGGCCCGGCCCGGCCGAGATCAGCGGCCTCGGCGGCGTCGGTGGTGAGGTCGTAGCCCAGCGTCGACGCCCCGCTGCGCCAGATGGCCTTGGCCGTGAGGGAGCGCGCGGCCAGCTGAAAGTCGGGCATCACCGGGTCGGTCGAGGCGTAGACGACCTCGCGCCCGCCGCCCTCGCCGCGCATCAGCGGGACGAGGGACCGGCCCTGCATCTTGCTGTCCGTGGGGAGCCCGGCCAGCGCCAGCGCGGTCGGCGCGACGTCGGTGAGCGCCACCTGCGCGCCCACCGTCGCCCCCGCCGGTGCCCCGGGCGCGCGGATGATGAGCGGCACGTGCAGGGTGCTGTCCCACATGGAGCCGCGGTGGTTGAAGTAGTAGTCGTGCTCGAAGGACTCGCCGTGATCGGCGGTGAGCACGACCACCGTGTCGGGGCCCGCGGCGTCCAGCAGCGTGGGCAGCCAGGAGTCGAGCCAGCTCAGCTCGCCGTCGTAGAGCGCCAGCGCGTGGGCCAGATCGGCGGGCGGCACCGGGCGCCTGCCCTCATCCCGGTAGGGGCGCAGCGCGCCCTCGGAGCCGTCCATGGGCCCCGTGTAGTCGGGATCGTAGCGGGTGTCCCAGGGGGCAGGCGGCTGGTAGGGGGCGTGGGCGTCGAAGAAGTGGACGAAGGCGAACCAGCTGCCCGGCTGGCCCTTCATCCAGTCAGCGGCGCGCCCGGCGACCTCCGACGCGGGCCGCTTGAGGTCGGAGCTGTACCAGTCGTAGTCGTCGTCGTAGCGATCGAAGCCCCGGTGGAGCCCGGCGGCCTGGGCGGTCAGGGTGACCCCGCCCACGAAGGCGCCGGTGGCGTAGCCGTGGGCGCCCGCGATCTCGGCCAGGGTCGGGCCGCGGTATTGGGAGCCGCCGGTGCCGGGCACGTCGCCGTGGGCTGGCGGCTCCACGCCGGTGAGCATCGTCCAGTGGGAGAGGGCGGTCTCGGGGAAGTGGGTGATCGCCTGATCGAAGCGGACCCCGCTGGCCGCCAGCGCCGCGAGGTTCGGGGTCTCGGCCCGGCCGCCGTAGACCGACAGGCGATCCGCCCGGGTGGTGTCCCAGGAGATCACCAGGATGTTCTTCGGTGCGTCAGCGGGCTCGCCGACCAGCGACAGCTCACCGGGGGGCGCCGCGACGGCGGGGCCGCCGGGGGGGCCCTGCTGATGACCGCCCGGCGGCCCGTGGGGAGCGGAGCCCGGCGGCGGCTGGCGGCCGGGCCGTGAGGCGGCTGGGCCGGCGGCGGGCGGGGGCTCCGGTGGAGCCGCGTCCTGGGTGCAGGCGGCGAGCGTCAGTAGTAGCGGGAGCATCGGAGGGACGGTAGCACGGCCGAGGCGGTCCACACGAGCGTCGACGCCGCCCTGCACGGGCTCGTCGAGGCGACGCAACGGCGATACAGACCCAAGATGCGAAGGCCGCCGTTTCTGTTGATCTCCGCCGGGTGGTCCGCGCTGTTGACGCTGATCCTCTCCTGGCCGAGCCTGACCCGGCTGGGGGCGGCCGCGCTGGGGGCGGGCGGCGCGGACGGGCCGAAGCACCTCTGGACGCTCTGGTGGATGCGCCGCACGGTCCTGCGGGAGCACGCCTTCCCGTTCACCACGGACTACGTCAACTTCCCCTACGGCATGGAGCTCTACCCCATCGAGCCCCTGAACGGCCTGGGGGCGATCCTGCTGGGCTTCGCGCCGCTCGTCACCGCCGCCAACCTGCTGGCCTGGGGGAACCTGACCCTCATCGGCGTCTGCGGCGGCCTGCTGGGCCGGGCGCTGGCGCGCCGCGATGCTGGAGACGCGGGTGATACCGAAGACCACGGCGACGCCGGGCTGTGGGGCGGCCTCGCCGCCGGCACGCTCCTCCAGGGGGCGGCCATCAGCCTCTTCACCATCCACGTCGGCGTGGGCGAGCTGCAGCACCTCTGGTGGCTCCCGCTGGGCTTCACGGCCTGGCTGGCGCTCCGCCGCGAGCCGGGCGCCGCCCGGGCGGTGGCCCTCGGCCTGGCCCTGTCCGGCGCGGTGCTGAGCTGCTTCTACCACGGCTTCTTCCTGGCCGTCGGCGTGTCCGTGCTCTCCCTGATCACGCTCTGGGCCGGCGGGGTGAAGCGCACCGGCAAGCTGCTCGGCGCGTACCTCCTCGCCGCCGGCCTCTCGCTGGCGGTGGTCGCGCCGGTGACGACGAGCTTCGCTACCTCCTACGGCACCGACGAGCGCCAGCCGGTCCCCCTGAAGGACTACGTGCTGGGCGACCACAACCAGCCGCTGACCGACCCGCCGGCGGCCCGCCTGGAGCCCGCGCAGCTGGTCGTGCCCCAGCGGGGCCGCCGCGCCTCGGCGAGCGCCTCCACGGCGGCCTACGGCGGCGGCCGGTACATGGGCCTCTTCGCGGCGGCGCTGGTCCTGGGGGCGCTGATCCTGCGCCCCAGAGCCTACCTGCCCTGGGCGGCGGTCGGCGTCGTCGGCGCCTTGATCGCCATGGGCAGCTACCTCGTGGCGGACGGCGAGGAGGTGCTGAACGCCGCCGGTGTGCGCTACCAGCTCCCCTTCCTCTGGCTCAATCGGCTGCTGGGCTACCTCGCCGAGCCGCTGAACTTCCCGGTCCGCGCGGTGGCCCTGACCGCGACCGCGGCGGCCGCGGCGGCGGGGCTGGTGGCGAGCGCGTCGGTCAAGGGCCGGTCGCTCGGCCCCGTCGCGGCTGCGCTGGCCCTGCTGAGCGTGGTCGATGTCCAGGTGAACCAGCTGAACGCGCGCCCCATGGCCGCCTTCGAGCTGACCCAGTGGCCCGAGCTGGCGGAGCTGTCGGAGACGGACGGGGCCATGGTGGATCTGACGATGGCCTGGAACACGGATCTGGAGACCCTGATGGGGGGGCTGAGCGCCCAGCTCTCGCACGGCCAGAAGATCCAGGCGGTGCCCATCGAGCGCCTCCGCTACTTCGCCCTGGAGGGGCAGTACTTCGTGCAGGCGCTGGCGCTGGCGGCGGACTCCCGGGCAGCGCAGCGGGGGAACATCACCCTCGACCGCGAGACCTACCGGGGCGACATCGCGCTGCTGCGGGACGCGGGCTTCGAGCGGGTGCTGATCCAGGGGATCGGCCCGCGTCGGGATGTGCCCATGCCGATCCGGGATGCGCTCTCCGGGCTCTTCGGGCAGCCTGAGATCAACGGCGAGAACGCTGTGGTCTGGGCGCTGCCGGAGGTGGCGTTCACCGAGGCGGAGCTGACGGCCTGGAAGGCGGAGCACGAGCAGGCGATGGCGGCGCTTCGCCGAGAGCCGCCGCAGCACCGTGGCCCCGGAGACTGACCCCCGGACCCTACTGCTGGAAGCGCCCCATGAACCCCCCGAACGCCGCCAGGTCGCTGGCCTGAAGGTCGCCGCTGGCGATGGCGGTGGCGGGAGCGCGCTGCTTCATGGCGACCGCGCGCCACACCTCGGCCGTGGTGGTCACCACACAAACGGGCTCCGGCGTGCCGGGCAGCGGCGTGCCCCAGGCCAGCTCCAGCACCCCGCTGCGGATCGTGAGGAAGGCGCGCTCGCCGGTGTCCTCGAAGACGAAGGCCAGGGTCTCGTGCACCCCCGCGGCCTCCGCGGGCAGCAGCCGGGTCTGGAGCACCTCGAAGATGAGGGACAGGGGCAGCGCCGCCAGGAGGGCCTCGCCGGGGACGGGCTCGGGGAGCGTCTCCTGGCCGTGCTCCAGCTCGTAGACCCGCTCCATCAGCCAGGCCCGGCCGTTGGTGTTGTGGACGCCGCCCGCCAGCGCCGTCAGGGCGTCGGCCCGCGCCGCGTCCAGCCGGGCGGTGGCCCCCGCGAGGGCGTCACTCTCGGGGGCATCCACCAGCAGCGCCAGCAGGTGCAGCGCCCAGCGCGGGTCATCGCCAGTGGCCGCCTCCGCCTCGGCGAGCACCGCCTCGGCGCCGCCCATCATGGCGACGCTGCGGGCCGCCAGCTCCGGGCGGGGCAGGGGATAGAGCGCCTCGTCCCGCCCGTCGAACCAGCCGAGCTGGTTGCCGTAGATGGCCCGCGCCGACCAGTCGATCTGTCCGTAGAGCTCATCCAGGTAGGGCGAGCCAGCCAGCGAAGGCGGCAGCCCGGCGCCGGCGACGATGCTCTCCAGGTCGGCGCCCTCGTTGGCCCCCCGGACGACCTGATCGCGCACCCACTGGATGCCGTCCCGGTAGGTCGTCAGCGCCTCCGCGACCTCCGCCCGACCCAGCACGGGGGCGGTGTGGGAGGGGATGAGCGCGGTCGGCTCCAGGCGCCGCATGGCGTCCAGCGAGTCGATCCAGTCGTCCACCGGGCGGGGGCGGGTGCCGCGCACGGTGTAGAGGTTGGGGAAGGCCCGGTACCAGTTGTCCCCCGGCAGCAGCGCGCCCTTGTCGGGGAGCCAGACGAACAGCTCGTCGTGGGTCTCGCCGTGGGCTTCGTGCAGCTCGAACCGCACGCCGCCGACGGTGAAGTCCGCGCGGCCCTCGAAGGTGCGGGTCGGGACCAGGAAGCCGGTCCGCACCGCCGCGTCGAGGTCGATGCGACGGCCGATGGCCGCGCAGGGGAGGGCGGACTCCGGCACGTGCCAGCCGAACTGCCTGGCGCCGCGGATGGCCTCGATGGGGCGGAAGACGCCGTACTGCTTGAAGAAGTGCTCGGTGAAGGCCGCGGTGGCCCAGATGTCGACGTCGCCGGCGTCCGGGTCGACCCAGGCGCTGGCGCCGCCGACGTGATCGATGTGGCTGTGGGTGTAGATCACCGCGACGATGGGCCCGGGGGCGGCGGCGGACAGGGCCTCACGGATGGGCGCGGCCCGGGTCGGGCTCATGCCGGTGTCGATCAGGACGTTGCCCGCATCGGTCGCCACCAGGATGGGGTTGGCGAGGTCGTAGCCGATGGCGACGAAGACGCCGGGCACGGGCTCCTCGACACGCGCCGGCCCCACCGCGTCTTCGCACTGCTCGGTGAGCCGGGCGGCGTCGGGCAGCGCCCGGGTCACGGCGAGGGGAGGGGGATCCGAGCAGGCCAGCAGGAGCAGCAGCATGGCCCCGGTTCTACCACGCCCGGGGCGTACTACAGGTCCGCCTCTCGCTGAACGGTGAGCCCGTACTTCTTGATCAGCCGCGCGAGCTGGTGCCGGCTGTTCAGGCCCAGCTCCCGGTAGGTCGCCGTCTGGCTCCCCTCGTTTCGATCCAGGGCCGCCTGGATCGTCTCCGGCGCCAGCGCCATCGGGTCCACAGACTCCTGGGAGACCTCCACCAGCTCATCCACCAGCGCGATCCAGTCGCCCCGGCTGCCCCCCATCGCGGTCCACAGGAGTCCCTCCAGCTCCCGGACGTGGGTGGTGTAGTGGTGGCGGAGCAGCGCCCGCACCAGCGCCGGCGCCAGCCGCGGCCAGGCCGTTGGATCGCCGTCTGGGAAGAAGCGCGCCGCGACGTCCGGATCGTCCGAGGCGATGCGCCGCAGGAGGTGCGCCGCCAGCAGGGGGATGTCCTCCCGGCGCTCGTTCAGCCCCGGCGCCGTGAGCCTGAGCTTCAGCCGCGCCAGCAGATCGTGCTTCAGCGACTCCGGCGGGCGGTTGGTCGCCGCCACCAGCCGCAGATCCGCGCGCCGGGTCCGGGCCTCGCCGAGGCGCTGGTACTCCCCGGCGTCCATCACCCGAAGCAGCCGCGCCTGGAGCGCCTCGGGCAGCTCGCCGATCTCGTCCAGGAACAGCGTGCCGCCGCTGGCCTGGCCCATGAGCCCCGGCCGCTCGGGCATGCCCGGGTTGGGGAAGTTCTTCGCGTTGCCGAACAGCTCGGCGTCGATCAGGGTCTCCGGGAAGGTCGCCGCCGACCGGCTCACCCAGGCCCCGCCGCCCCGGGGCGAGAGGCCGTGCAGCGCCCGCGCCAGCAGCTCCTTGCCGGCGCCGGACGGCCCCAGCACCAGCGCGTGCGCCTGCCGACCCGCCACGAACGCGAGCCGCTCTCGCAGCGCCCAGGCCGCGGGGCTCTCGCCGACGAGCCCGAGCGGGTCCGGGCCGCCGAAGACCGACGGCGAGGGCGTCGCCTCTCCGGGGGGCTCGGGCAGCAGGGGCGCGCGCATCAGGCAGATCAGCAGGAGCTGGTTCTCCAGCTCGAGCGTGTCCCCGGGGGAGACCGCGAACGCCTCCTCACGAGCGGTGGGCTGGCCGTTGTGCAGGAGCGCGCAGCGGCCGGTGTTGGACACCGTCAGGCCCTTCTTGCCGGTGGCGTGTACGTGGAGCTGGCTGCGGGAGATGCGGCGGGCCAGGAGCGGGCCGGTGGGGGTGTTCAGCCCCGGCCGCTGGCGGGCGAAGCTCACCCGGTCGGGGGCGTCGCCGCCCCGGCCGAGCACCCTCGGGGCGCGCCGGGGCGGGAAGTGGGCGGCCTCGCCGACGCGGTGGGGCTCCTCCAGGGACCAGGCGATGACGAGCGCTGGGACCGGCGCCGGCGGCGGGCGCTCACCGGGGAGGGAGAGGTCGTCGCTGGTGAGGGTGACGTCGTCGCTCATTCCATCAGCTTATGACGTTCTCGCAGCGCGCGGGCGCGGTCGCGGGCGCGGGCGGCGCGATCCGCGTGGCCCGCGGCGTCGGCGTCGGCGGCGGCGCGCTCGAAGCCGAGGGCGAAGTCGTCCTGATCGCTGGTCCGAGATGCCAGCAGCGCCCAGCCGGCGTCGGCGTGTCGATCCGAGCTCGACCAGTCGCCGAGTCCGCCGGCCGCGGCGGCCAGCCAGATGTGCGCCCCCGCCGCGAGCATGGGCTGCTGGAGCCGCTCGGCGCCGGCCAGCGCGGTCACCAGCGTGTCCCGGGCGCGCTCGTGCTGACCGGACTCGCAGGCCATCACCCCCAGGTTCAGGCGGGCGACCAGCGCCGAGGCCATGCCCGCGCGCTCCATCAGCTTCGCGCCGAGGGCGAACTGCTCGGCGGCCTCCGACAGCCTGCCGCGCTTGCGCTCCAGCTCGCCCAGCTCGTTGTGGGCCATCCCCCGGGAGCCCTGCGTCACCGCGTCATCGTCGACGGCCAGCGCCGCCCGGATCCACCGCCTCGCGGCGTCGTAGTCGCCGCGGCGGCCGGCGAAGCGGCTGCGGTTGAACTGGATGGTGAACCAGAACTCACCGTTCATCTCGGTCTCACGGCCGGTGCGGGTCGCCTCCGCCAGCAGGGCCTCCCCGTCTCCGCCGAGGCGCGCGGTCAAGCCGGCGACGCTCATCAGACAGCGCGCGCGCTGGCGCGGGTGGTCGGCCTCGGAGACGGCGCGGAGGCCGGCGTCCCGGGCGCCGGGGATGTCGCCGAGGCGGAGCAGCACGCCCGAGTGGGTGTGGTACGCCGTCGAGCGCTGAGCCGCCGTGCCGACCTCATCGAGCAGCGCGAGGGCGCGCTGGATGTTCTCGAGCGCCGCCTCGCTTCGGCCTCGCAGCATCTGGATGCGCGCGCGGCGCTCCCAGATCTCAGCCCAGGAGGGATCGCGATCCCGCTGGAGCCCCGCGGCCTCCAGCGCCGCCTCCGTCCGATCCAGGAGCCCCGCCGCGCCGGCCAGCTCTCGGCGATCGAAGCGCGCGGCCACGCCCCGAAGCAGCGGCTCGATGGCTGCCTCCGGCCGCCCGGCGTCCAGGAGCAGCAGGCCCTGTCGCTCCCACTGCTCGCCCGGCAGCGCCCGGGCACAGACCAGGCAGTGCGCGGCCCAGCGCCCGGCCTCTCGCGAGGCTCGAACCACGGACTCCCGGAACATGCCGTGCACAAAGCGCCAGCCGCCGCGCTCGCGCACGGCGACCCCTCGGCGCAGCAGCGCCCGGGCCAGCGCCGCCGTGTCGGAGTCGGGGCAGACCTCGCGCCACAGCGCGTCGCTGACGTGATCCCCGAGGGCCGCCGCGCGCTCCAGCGCGTCCCGTCCGCCCGGGCCCACCCCCGAGAGCGCCGCGTCCACCTGGGCGGACCAGAGGGCGTGGAGGTCGTCCGGGAGCCCCGGCTCGGCGCCCGCCGCCAGGGTGAAGCCGTCCGGTCCGGCGCGGAGCAGCCCCCGAGCGATCCAGTCGCCGACGAGGGCCCTGGCGAACAGGGGGTTGCCGAGCGTTCTGGCCTCGACCGCCGCGGCCAGATCGCCGTTCAGCATCAGCAGGTCGCGCACGAGGGCCCGCTGCGCGCCCTGCTCCAGCGGGCCCAGCGGCATCGCCTCGCCGCGCTCGTGGCTGCTCACCGCGCGCAGAACCTCCGTCATCCCGGGAGCCCCCGGCGCGAGCTGCTCGTCCCGGGCGGTGAGCAGGAAGAGCGCGGGCAGCTCCGGCGCCGCCGAGAGCATGAAGCGCGCCAGCCCGAGGGCCTCTTCGCTCTCCTCGACGCCGTCGAGCACGACCAGCAGCGGCCGCCAGAGCGCCAGCCGCTGGAGGAGCGGGAGCGCTCTGGCGTAGCGCTCGGAGGCCGGCGTCGGGGCGGCCGGCGCGATGAGCGAGGCCAGCAGACGGGCGTCGTCCGGCGCCGCCGGGCTGAACCGCGAGAGCGCCGCCAGGGCCCGGGAGGCCAGCTTGGGGCCGTCCGAGACCCGGAAGGCGCGCGCCAGCGCGGGGCCCAGCCCGTCGCGCCCGACGAACATCGCCCTCGCCGCGCCGGTCTCCTCGGCGCGGCGCATGAGCCACCTCGCCAGCCGGGTCTTGCCCACGCCCGTCGGCCCCCGAATCACGACGGCCCTCGCGCCCTCGCGGGTGTCCCCCAGCGCGGCCCAGAGTCGATCCCGCTCCTCCTCGCGCCCCGCCATCGGGAGCCCCCGCAGCTCGAAGAGGCCGACCCCGGCGCCCAGCCGCGCCGCGGCGCGCTCGCTGGAGGCCGCGGGCCGCCGCGCCCGCCAGTCCGCCGGGTGGTGGTGCCAGCGCCGCTCGGGGCGCGCCGGGGCCGGGGTCAGGGTGATGGGATCGTCCTCGTCCTCCACGAAGAGGGTGGAGAGGGAGGAGGTGTCCTCTACGAGCGTCTCCTCCGAGAGCGGCGC